>Ga0187867_10000005_pt1 | contig 319271 bp, 302 predicted proteins | sample June2016WEW_13_1_FD_132976 | JGI IMG/M metagenome (GOLD analysis project Ga0187867, IMG submission 132976) | Peatland microbial communities from SPRUCE experiment site at the Marcell Experimental Forest, Minnesota, USA - June2016WEW_13_10 | ecosystem: Environmental > Terrestrial > Soil >...
GGAGGCGGATAATATCCCCGGGAACCAGTTGCTCAGCGGCAATTTCTTGCCACTTTCCATCTCGGAGCACCCGGGCCTTGAGAGCCAGTTGCTTTTTCAGGGCCTCCAGGGCATTGGCGGCCTTGAATTCCTGCCAGAAACCCACCAGGGCGTTGAAAGCCAGCAAGACCGAAATAATGATGAGATCGTCCCAATGCTTGACTACCGCGGACAGGATTGCGGCAATTTCGATCATCCAGGGAATAGGCCCCCAAAAATAACCCAGGAATTTTAAGATTGGGTTAACCTTTTTTTCTTCCAGGGCATTGGGGCCAAATTGGGCCAGACGGTTCTGGGCCTCATCACCGGAGAGTCCCTGAGATGAAGTGGCGAGGGTAGCCCAGAGCTCTTCAGCACTTTGTTGCTGGGCCATGTCACTGGTGATCTCTTGTATAATCATGGACACCACCCTCCTGCCATGCAGATGACATCTTATCAAGACCGCCAGACTCTGTCGGAGGAACGTTTTGACGAGCAGAGATGGTCTGCTCTGCTTTTAATCCAGGATACTTGTGGTCCGAGCAAAGGAAGGTCCTCACAGGTCTGTGCGTTGAGGACCCCTAGGCAAAGTGATGAATAAGGTAGCTCCTTTGCTTCCGGGCAGCGGACGCCGGTCCAGGAGGCCCCGAGGACACTTCTATTATTCTTTGAGTTCGATGGAATGATAAATGTTTAGCATATCACGCTTTGAGATCATAGTGGCAAAGGCAGGAGCAGGTCTAAACCCGCTCCTGGCTTGAGGCAGTTCTCAGCTCAGTTCTCGAAACTCGAAACTGAAAAGGGGGCGACCCAGCGGGGCGCCCCTACATCTCAAAACTCAAAACTCGAAACTCAATAGCCCCCTTCCCCGGCCAGGTCCTCCTCTTTGGCCTTATCCTTGAAAAGAAAATGGACCCAGACCTGGTAGGCAATGACGATGGGCACAAAGGTCAGGGCCACCCCCAGCATGATCTTTAAGGTCAGGGGGCTGGAGGTGGAATTGGCGATGGTCAGGCTGTAAGCCGGATCGATGCTGGAGGGCAGCAGCCTCGGGAAGAGTCCCACCACCCCGAACAGGGTAACTCCGGCGATGGTGGCGCAGGAGGCGAACCAGGCCCGCCACCACGCTCCCCGGCGGATAAACAGATAGACCAGGATCAAGGCGGCCACCGCCAGGGCGGGGATCAACAAGAGGGCCGGGTAACTCCGGTAGTTGTCAAACAGAGTGGTGGCCCGCAAGCTGGCGAACAGAAACAGGGCCGCCACCAGCAACAGCGGCCACCACAATCTGGCCGCCATGGCCGCGGCCCGCCTCTTAAGCGGCCCCTCGGTTTTAATCGCCAGCCACAGGGAGCCGTGCACCAGGAAGAGCAGGAGGAAGAGCACGCCCCCAGCCAGGCCGTAGGGGTTGATCAGGGTGAGCAGGCCCCCCTGGTAAACCCCGGCCCCATCGATGGGCAGGCCCCGGAAGATATTGGCGAAAGCTACTCCTAAAAGCAAGGCCGGGAAGAAGCTGCCGCCAATGAGGCAGCAATCCCAGAGGCGCTTCCAGCCGGGGTGGTCCACTTCATTCCGGAAGGCAAAGGAGACCCCCCGCAGGATCAGGGCAAACAGGATGAGCATCAAGGCGGAATAGAGGCCGCTGAACATCACCGCGTAAGTGGTGGGGAAGGCGGCGAAGGTCACCCCGCCGGCGGTGATCAGCCAGACCTCGTTTCCGTCCCAAAAAGGCCCCATGGCCCGGTAGACCAGCTTGCGCTCGGTTTCGCTCTTGGCCAGGAAGGGCAGCATGACCCCTGCCCCCAGGTCGAAGCCGTCCAGCATGAAATAGACGGCCCACAGGATTCCCCACAGGAAAAACCAGATGGCTCCCAGCATCACTCAACCCTCCCCCCCGGCGGCGGCGGCCGGGGCCGGCTCCGGCCCCCGCCGGGCCTGTTTGGCAATCAGATAGAAGGCCACTCCTCCCAGCAGGCCGTAGACCACAATGAAGGCCGCCAACGAGACGGCCACCTGGGAAGCGGCGATGGGAGAGACCGCCGCCCCGGTCCTCATCAGCCCGTAAACGATCCAGGGCTGGCGGCCCACCTCGGTGACTATCCAGCCTGCCTCCAAGGCCACATAGGGGAGCGGTATGGCATAGAGCATCACCTTTAAAAAGCAGGGGCTCGATTCCAGCTTATTACGCTTGAACCAACCCACCAGCGTGAGCAGCGCGAAAAGGAAGCCCAGGCCCACCATCACCCGGAAGGCCACGAAGGTCACGGTCACCGGGGGCCGGTCCTCCGGCGGGAAGTCCTTGAGCCCCTTAACCGTGGCCTCGGTAGAATCAAAGGCCAGCAGGCTCAAAACCCCGGGCAGCCGCCCGAACTCCATCAGGTTGCGCTCGTTCTTCACGTCCGGGATGAGAAACAGAAACTCGGGAGCCTCAGCCCTGGTCTCCCAAAAGGATTCCATGGCCGCCAGCTTGGCGGGTTGGATCCTGGCCACTTCCTCCGCATGGAAATGCCCCTGGAACAGCTCTCCCAGGGAGAAGATCAGGGCCATGCCCAACGCCAGGCGGAAGGATTTGCTGAAGAAAGTGGTGTGCTGCCGGCGCAGCAGATGGTAGGCGCTGACTCCCATGACGAAGAAGCCTGTCAGGATATAAGCCCCAAAGATGGTATGCATAAATATCTGGTAGGCGAAGGGCTGGGTGACCACCGCCAGAAAATCCTTTAGTTCGGCCCGGCCATTTCTAAGGACGTAGCCCACCGGATGCTGCATCCAGGCATTGGCGATCAGAATCCACAGGGCCGAGAGGTTGGAGGCCAGGGCCACCAGCCAGATGCACAGGGCGTGGAGCCGGGGAGAGAGGCGCTTCCAGCCGAAGACCCACACGGCCAGGAAGGTCGATTCCAGAAAGAAGGCCAGGGTGGCCTCGATGGCCAGCAGGGAGCCGAAGAGGTCACCCACGTAGCGGGAATACCGGGACCAGTTGGTGCCGAATTGGAACTCCAGGGTGATGCCGGTCACCACCCCCACCGCGAAATTGATGACCAGGATCTTCCCCCAGAACCTGGCCATCCGCCGGTACTCCTCATCCCCGGTCTTGACGTACACCGTCTCCATGATGGCGATCAGGACGGATAGTCCCAGGGTGAGCGGCACAAAGAGAAAATGGAACACGGTGGCCGCCGCGAACTGCAGGCGGGAGAGCATCAGGACGTCCATAGCGAGCTGTCCTCCCTTTACATATTATCTGAAATCTCTTTTAGGCACGGCGAACGCCTCTGGCAAGAGGCCACCAGATTATTACTGAATAATTATTACTGATCGGGGGCTGGCGCCACCTAAAATGCCGGCGGCCGCAAATTCCAAGGAGAAAAGATTTCTCCCCTCGCCGCCAGCCTGATTGTGGTTGACATATTCGGGGGCGGCGGGTATGATTTCTTATCCGAGGCACCCTTCGGGGTTTAATAGGGAAGACGGAGTGTTAGCCGTCGCGGTCCCGCCGCTGTGACCGGGGACGAACCCTGCACAAAGCCACTGTTCCACTGGAGTGGGACGGGAAGGCGCAGGCATTAGGTCGATCCGGGAGCCAGAAGACCTGCCCGGAGGTTCGGCGCTTTTTGGTAAATGGGCCCGGACCCTGGAGACGCCCTGGACGCGCCTCCTTCCCTTAAGGATTAAGAAACTGGGTGCATCCTTAAGTCCAATGGACTTAAGGATTTTTTTTTTGCGGGGAACGCAAAGATCTGGTGGCCGCCGGGCGCTGACTGCCAGGTTCCCTCGTGATTCCGGGGCCGCTGGTCGGGTTGCGGGCCCAGGCCCGGAGACTCTGAGGAGTTGGCAGGATTGAAGGATTCTTCCATTTCTGCGCCAGATTCCCTGGACTCAATAGTGGTTAGCAGCCGGCGGCGGGCCGGCGGGAGCCGTGTTGCTGCGGCCCTCCTGGGAGAAAGATAAATGACGGGCTGTCGCGGCCTGGTGATCGCCGGCACCCAGAGCGGCGTCGGCAAGACCACCGTCACTCTGGGGTTGCTCTCTGCCCTGCGGCGCCGCAATCTCACGGTGCAGCCCTTCAAGGTAGGTCCCGACTTCATTGACCCGGGGCACCATGGCCGGGCCGCCGGCCGCTGCTCCCGAACGCTCGACGGCTGGATGCTGAGCCGGGAAGCCAACCTGTCCCTGTTCCGGCGCCACGCCGCCCAGGCCCAGGTGGCCGTGGTGGAGGGGGTTATGGGACTGTTCGACGGCTATGACGGCGCCAGCGAGGCCGGTTCCACCGCCCAAATGGCCAAGTGGCTGGGGCTGCCGGCCCTCCTGGTGGTGGACGCCCGGGCCATGGCCCGGAGCGCCGCGGCCCTGGTCCAGGGGTTCGCGGCCTTCGACCCGGAACTGGCCCTGGCCGGGGTGGTCTTCAATCGCGTCGGCGGGGCTGGCCATTGGCAATATCTTCAGGAGGCCATGGAGCGGTTGCCGGACGTGAAATGCCTGGGCGGCCTGCCCCGGGAACCGGACATAACCATCCCCGAAAGGCACCTGGGTCTGGTCACCTCCGAAGATCATCCTTTGGGAGAAGAATATCTGGAGCGCCTGGCCGCCTGGGTGGAAGGCCATCTGGACCTGGACCGGCTGTTGGCGTCCCTGCCGCCGCTACCCCAGCCCCCGGCGGCGCCGCCGGCCTCACCGCAGCCCCCTCTGGTGCGCCTGGGGGTGGCCCGGGACCGGGCCTTCTGTTTCTATTACCCGGAAAATTTGGAATGGCTGGAGCATTTCGGGGCCGAACTGGTGCCGTTTTCCCCGCTGACGGACCCTCAACTGCCCGCCGGCCTCCATGGCCTCTACCTGGGGGGCGGCTACCCCGAGCTCTTTGCCGGGCAGTTGGCGGCCAATGAGGGGATCAAGCGCACCCTGGCCGAGGCGGCCGCAGGTGGCCTCCCCATTTATGCGGAATGCGGGGGGCTGATGTACCTGTCCCGGGAAATCCGGGATCTTCAGGGCCAGAGCCACCCCATGGCCGGCCTGCTCCCCTTCCGGGTCCGCATGCTGCCAAGGCTGAAGGCCCTGGGCTACCGTGAGGTCACCCTGAGGACCGCCGGTCTGCTGGGTCCGGCGGGCACCAAGGCCCGGGGCCATGAATTCCACTACTCGGAAATCGAGGCGGAAACCGGAGACCTGCCCAGGCTATACCAGGTTGCCGGCCGCCAGGGAAACGCGCCGCCACCGGAGGGCTACTCACTGGGCAACGTGCTGGCCAGTTACGTGCACCTCCATTTCAGCAGCAACCCGGAAGTGGCCCGCCATCTGGTGGACCATTGCCGCGCTTATAAGGAGAAGATATGAGCTGGGAGCCGCGGCTACCCGAAGAGATCGAGGCGGAGAGCTTTCGCCGCATCGAGGCCCAGGCGGGGGTCCATGAATTTCCGCCGCCGGTCTGGAAGGTGGTGCGGCGGATGATCCACACCAGCGCCGACCTGGATTACCTCGAGAGTGTCCGGCTGCATCCCCGGGCCCTGGCCGCGGGGGTGGCGGCCCTGCGCCAGGGAGCCCCACTGGCCACCGATACCCGCATGTTGCTGGCGGGCGTCTCCAGCGGCCGCTTGAGCCGGCTGGGAGTAACCCCCTTCTGCCTGATGGATGATCCGGAGGTGGCCCGGGAGGCGCGGCGCCAGGGGACCACCCGGGCGGCCGCGGCCATGGAGGCCGCTCTGCCGCTGCTGGCCGGGGGGATCGTGGCCATCGGCAACGCCCCCACCGCCCTGCTGCGCCTCCTCGAGCTGCTGGCCGCCGGGGCTCCGGCCCCTGCCCTGGTGGTGGGGCTGCCGGTGGGTTGGGTCAACGCCGCCGAATCCAAGGAGGCCTTGAGCCGCCAGGATTGCCCATTCATCACGGCCCTGGGGCCCAAGGGAGGCTCGGCGGTGGCCGCCGCGGTGATTAATGCCCTGGCCATCATGGCCTTAGAGGAGAGCGAGGCATGACCGGGAAGATCGGTACTCTTTACGGGATCGGCGTGGGACCGGGTGATCCGGATTTGATCACCCTCAAGGCGGTGCAGGTGCTCTCACACATCCCCCACCTCTTCGCCTCCGGCTCGACCAAAAACAGCTACAGCCTGGCCATGAACATCGTGCGCCGCCACGTCAACGGCGCCGGGATCGAACGCCTGCCCTTCCCCATGACCCGGGACCCCCAGGTTCTGCAAGCGGCCTGGGAGACTAACGCCAGGCGGGTCCTGGAAGTTCTGGCCACGGGGGTGGACGCCGCCTTCGTCACCCTCGGGGACCCCCTCACCTACTCTACCTTCGGCTACCTCTTAAAGACCTTGAAGCACCTGTGCCCGGAGGTGCGAGTGGTCACCATCCCCGGGATCACCTCCTACAGCGCCGCGGCCGCCCTCACCCAGACCCCCTTGACGGAAGGGGAGGAATCCTTCGTGCTGGTGTCCGGGGCCGAGGGGGCCGCCCGGCTGCGGGAAATGGTGGAGCACAGCGACAATATCGTGATGCTGAAAACCTACCGCAACTTTCGGGAGATTTACCGGACCCTGGAGGAAATGGATCTCTTGGACCGGGCCATCTGTATCAGCCGCTGCGGCCTGGAGGGAGAGACAGTGGTGGAGAACCTGCGCGATTATCACGAACAGCCCTTGCCCTATCTATCCATGATCATTATCAAAAAGAAAGGCAAAGGTTATTGACTAGCGCTTCTCCAACCGCGCGCGGCTGGGGGGGGTGGCTATTGCTGCTCCTGGTTAGCCTCCTGGTGGCCGCCTACTGGCTGGGCCTCTGGCCCGAGGCGCATCAGCTCTCTGCCCACAAGCTTTACCGGCAACTGGCCTGGCCCCTGCTGCGGCTGTTGCTTTACCTGGGGGTGGGCCTGCTGCTGGGGCAGGCCATCGAGTCCCTGGGCTGGGCCGCCAAGTTGGGAAGCTGGGCCGGGCCGCTGCTGCGCTGGGGCCACCTCCGCGAGGAATGCGGGGCCAGTTTCACCGCCGCTTTTTTCTCCGGAATACTGGCCAACACCATGCTGGTCACCCTTTACCAGGAAGGCCGCATCGGCCGCCGGGAGCTGACCATTACCTATCTGCTCAACAGCGCCTTGCCGGTCTTTTTGCTGCACTTGCCCACCACTTTTTTTATCATTTTGCCTCTGACCCGGCAGGCGGGCTTGATTTACCTGGGGCTGACCCTGAGCGCCGCGGTGCTCCGCAGCGCCCTTCTCATGGTCTATTCCCGCTGGCGGCTGCCGGCCGAGAGTGGGAGCGAGTTGGCGGCGGCCGTGCCGGACCCCGGGAAAAAGGAGGGGTTGCGCCGGGAAATCTGGCAAAAGTTTCAGCGGCGGTTTTTCCGGGTGGTCCTCTTCACCATGCCCATTTATGTGCTGATCTTCGCGCTCAACGATTGGGGGATGTTCAAGTGGCTTGAGGGGGCGGCCGCCAGCCACGTCTCCCTGGGCCTCCTGCCTATGAAGGCGGCCAGCGTGGTAATGTTCAGCGTGGCGGCGGAATTCACTTCGGGGATGGCGGCGGCGGGAGCCTTTCTGCAGGCCGGGGCCCTGACGGTGCCCCAAACGGTGATAGCCCTGGTCCTGGGGAACATCGTGGCCACCCCCGTACGAGCCTTGCGCCACCAATTGGCCACCAACGTGGGGATCTTTTCCCCCAAGATGGGAACCGAGCTGCTGGTCTTGGGCCAGGGCCTGCGGCTCCTGAGCCTGGTTGCGGTGGCCGCGCCCTATGCCGTCTGGGCGTGAGGAGGCGAGTAAGTCCAGGTAGCATAGGCGTCCCGCCTGTGTAAGTTAAGTTGGCAGTTCAGTTCCCACAGGCCAGAGGCCTATGCTACCGGACGCCTATGCTACCTATCCATGAGATTATGGACTTAGATAATAATGACAGCCTGCCACCCAGGCCTCGTCGAGAGCTGCGCCAGGGTTTTTCCACCGGCACCGCAGCCGCAGCCGCAGCCCAGGGAGCCTTGTGGGAGCTGCTGGCACCCCCTGGGCCCGAAAGGGTGGAAGTCACACTCCCCGGGGGCGGCTGCCTGACTATCCCGCTCTTATACCACCGCCGCTCCGGGGAGCGGGGCGAGGCCTCGGTGATCAAGGACGCGGGGGATGACCCCGACGTCACCAACAAGGCCCAGATCGGGGCCCGGGTCTGGCGCCTGGACGGCCAGGACACCAAAGAGCAGGTGGTTTTCCTGGGGGGGGAAGGGGTGGGCCGGGTGACCAAACCGGGGCTGGCGCTGGCGGTGGGAGAACCGGCCATCAACCCGGTGCCGCGGCGGATGATTCGCCGCAGCCTCCACCAGGTGTGGGAGCGGTATTGCCCCGGCCAACCACTGCGGCTGGGGGTGGAAATCTTCGTGCCCCGGGGCGAGGAGCTGGCCCGCCATACCTTGAACCACCGCCTGGGGATCGTGGGCGGTATCTCGATCCTGGGTACCACCGGCCTGGTTAAACCTTTTTCACATCAGGCCTACCGGGCTACCATTGTGGCCAGCCTGCGAGTGGCCCGGGCCCTGGGGCTGCAACAGATCGCCTTTAGCACCGGTGGCAAAAGCGAGGCGCACCTTAAGGTCCTGCTGCCGGAGCTGCCGGAAGCGGCCTTCGTGCAGATGGCCGATTACGTGCGCTTTGCCCTTAGGACCGCCGCAAATCTGGGGTTTGCCGAGATCACCACCGCGGCCTTTTTCGGCAAGGCCCTGAAGATCGCCCAGGGCCGGGGCCACACCCATGCCTCCCGGGGCCTGGCGGACCTGGGCCAACTGGCCCGGCTGGTCCGGGAGCAGACCGGAGACGACCGGTTGGCCCAGGAAATTTCCCGGGCCAACACCTCCCGGCAAGCCCTGGAGATCCTGCAGACAGGCGTCCGGTCGCCACAAGTGGTGGCGGAGGTGGGCGTCCGGATGCTGTCGGCCCTGCGCGGCCATGCCCGGCCCGGCCCCAAGCTGGCCGCCGTGATCCTCGATTTTGCCGGGCAGCCCCTGTGGCGGGGCGAAGATCCGTGCTAAAAATTATTGATTAGCTTGGGCCAGCCCCCCCGGCGGTCCCAGGCCCGATAAGTAGGGGGTGCGCCCCCTGCTTAAGAGAGCTTAACATGATAGCGGTGCAGGTGGTGGGATTGGGAATGTCCCCGGACGACCTGACGCCCCGGGCGCTTAAGGTCATCCGGGAAGCCCAGGTGCTGGTGGGCGGACGGCGCCTCCTCTCCTATTTCCCGGATCATCCGGCCCAAAAGATTCCCCTGGGGAAAGATGTGGAAGGCGCCCTGGGCCAACTCCCGGCCCTGGCCGCGGACCTGCGGGTGGTGGTGCTGGCCTCCGGGGACCCCAACTTCTACGGGGTCGGTCCCCTCGTGCTGAAACTTTTGGGGCCTGAGCAGGTGGTGGTGCACCCCAATATCACCGCGGTCCAGGCCGCCTGCGCCCGCCTCAAGATGGCCTGGCAGGACGCCTCGGTGGTCAGCCTGCACGGGCGCAGTTTCCAACCCCTGGCCGCATCCCTCAGCCGGGGCCCCGACCGGGTCCTCGTCTATACCGATCCGGAGCATACGCCCGGGGCCATCGCCCGCTGGTTGCTGGCCCGCGGCCAGGAAGAAGCCCGGCTCTGCGTCCTGGAGGACCTGGGCCAGGCGACCGAGCGCCTCACCTGGCTCAGCCCCCGGGAAGCCCTGGAGCAGGAGTTCTCCCCCCTGAACCTGGTGGTCATCCTGCCCGGCGCCAGGCAGCATCCCCAGGCGGCAACCCCCTCAGAGGCCGGGGGACTGGGCCACTTGCACCTGGGGCTGCCGGAAGAGGCCCTGGCCCGCCAGGGCGGCCTGATCACCAAGGCCGAAGTGCGGGCCGTGGTCCTGGCCAAGCTGGCCCTAACCCCCGGCTTAACCCTGTGGGACCTGGGGGCCGGTTGCGGTTCGGTGAGTCTGGAGGCCAGCCTGCTGTTGCCCGGCGGCCGGATCATCGCGGTGGAGCAGGACCAGGACCGGGCCGCCCAGATCCGGGCCAACCGCGCCAAATTCGGGGTCACCAACCTGGAGGTGGTCTTAGGCCGCGCCCCCGCCTGCCTGGCGGACCTGCCCGTCCCCCAGAGGGTCTTCATCGGCGGCGGCGGCCGGGATTTGGGAGAGATTTTGCCGGCAGTCCTGGGACGCCTGGAACCCGGCGATGGGAGGGTGGTCCTCACCGCTACCTTGCTGAACACCCTGGAGAGGGCCCGGGGAGTTCTGGCCGCTGCCGGCTGGCAAATGGAGGTGACCCTGCTCCAGGTGAGCCGCTCCCGCCCCCTGGCCGATGGCGCCTATATGCAAGCTCAGAACCCGGTATGGATCGTCTCGGGTTGGGCAGGAGATAGCTGACATGACAGAACGCCATCCCGTCATCTTTCTGGGGGCCGGCCCCGGCGACCCGGAGTTGATTACGGTCAAGGGGCAGCGGGCCCTGGCCCAGGCGGACGTAGTTTTTTACGCCGGTTCCCTGGTGCCGCCGGCGCTGCTTAGCTGGGCCCCCAGCCAGGCGGAACTGATCGACACCGCGCCCCTTAACCTGGGGCAAATCGTCGCAGGCATCATCCGGGACCATCGGGCCGGCAAAAGGGTGGTGCGGCTCCACTCCGGGGACACTACCCTCTTTAGCGCCATCCAGGAACAGTTGGAAATCCTGGAGAGAGAGGCCATTCCCTGCCGGGTGATTCCCGGGGTAACTGCCGCTTCGGCCGCGGCTGCGGCCCTGGCCCGGGAGCTCACCCTGCCGGAGGTGACCCAGACGGTCATCCTGACCCGGGGCGCAGGGCGCACCCCGGTACCGGCCCATGAGGCCCTGGGAGAACTGGCCAAACACGCAGCCACCATGGTCATTTATCTCAGCATCGGGCTTATCGACCAGGTGGTGGCGGAACTCACCCCCAGCTACGGGGCGGAGGCCCAGGTAGTGGTGGCCCACCGGGTGAGTTGGCCGGATCAGCTCATTATCCGCGGCACCCTGGCCGACATCGCCGGCCGGGTGCGGCAGGCCGGTATCCAGCGCCAGGCCCTGATTCTGGTGGGGCCGGCCCTGGCCGACAGGCCCGAAGGCCTCAAGGCGCACTCCAAACTCTATGACCAGGGCTTCGACCATGGGTTCCGTTCCGGAAACAGCGATTAGGGTGGTGGCCCTCACCCCCCGGGGCGCCTCGCTGGCCCGGGAAATCAGCCGGGGCCTGCCCGGGGCCCGCTGTTGGCTGGCCCGGGCCCAGGCCGGGGAGGATCCTGAGGTGCAGACCTTTGACCGGGTCGCCACGGTTTTTGAGGAAGCCTTCCGGCGGGGAGAAAATTTGGTAGCGGTCATGGCCGCGGGCATCGTGGTGCGCAGCATCGCGCCCCACCTGAAGGGCAAAGCCCGGGACCCCGCGGTAGTGGTGGTGGATGAGGCCGGCAAGTTTGCCATCAGCCTGCTCTCCGGGCACCAGGGAGGGGCCAACCGACTGGCCCGCCAGGTGGCGCAAATCATTAAGGGCACGCCGGTCATCACCACCGCCAGCGACCTCCAGGGGCTGCCGGCCCTGGACCTGGCCGCCCTCCGCGCCGGGCTGGCCATCGAGAACCCGGCCGCCCTGAGCCAGGTGCAAATGGAGCTCCTGTCCGGTGAGAGCCTGCGTTTGGTGGACCCGGACGGCTTCCTGGCCGAACTCGCCGAAGAGTATCCCGAGCGGATCATCTCGGAGGCAGACCTCGACACCGCCCTGGCGGGGGACCGGCCCGGGGTGTACGTTGGCTTTCGGGAGCGCGCCTGGCCCCAAGCCTGGCTGGTGCTCCGGCCTCAAAATCTGGTGGCTGGCGTGGGATGCCACCCAGGCGTCTCCGCCGACGAAATCCTGAGGTTCCTCCAGGACTCCTTCAGGAAGGAAAGACTGTCCCTATCCTCCTTGAAGGCCCTGGCCAGCATCGAGGCCAGAAAAGAGGAACCGGGTTTGATTGATGCAGCCGCCAGGCTGGGAGTGGTATTCTTATGGTTCACCAAGGAAGAGTTACAGAGCGTACCGGTGCCCAACCCCTCGCCCCAGGTGATCCGGCTGGTGGGAGTGGTCAGCGTCGCCGAAGCTGCGGCCCTGAAAGCCGGCGGCAGGGATCTGGTCCTGACCAAACGGAAAAGGGGCAACCTCACCCTGGCGGTGGCCCGCGTCGGGGACGCTTGACGGTGGTGAGTCTGGGACCCGGGTTCCCGGACTATATCATCCCCCGGGCCAGGGCGGCGCTGGCTGAGGCCCAGGTGGTGGCTGGCTATCGCACTTACGTCGAGCTTTTGCAACCCCTCTTGACCCACCAGGAGGTAGTGGCCACCGGCATGAAGGGCGAAATGGAGCGCTGCCAGATGGCCATAGACCGGGCCATGCTGGGGGCGCGGGTGGCCCTGGTCTCCGGGGGCGACGCCGGCATCTACGGCATGGCCGGGCTGGCTCTGGAGATTTGCGCCGCCCGGGGGCTGAAGATCGGTCCGCCGGAGGGCGGGGAGGAGGAGGTAGATTTTTACCTGGAGGTGATTCCCGGGGTGCCGGCCCTGGCCGCCGGGGCCGCCCTCCTGGGCGCGCCGCTGATGCACGATTTCGCCGCCATCTCTCTCAGCGACCTGCTCACCCCCTGGGAGACCATCCAGAGGCGTCTGGAGCTGGCGGCCCAGGGAGATTTTGTCATCGTCCTCTACAATCCCCAAAGCAAGAAGCGCCACTGGCAACTGGCGGCGGTCCGGGAGCTGCTGCTCCGGTTTAAGGACCCGGGCACCCCGGTGGGCCTGGTCGGAAGGGCCATGCGCCCGGGCCAGGAGAGCGTCATCACCAGCCTTAAAGAACTGCTGGCATACCCGGTGGACATGCAAACGATCATCATCGTGGGCTCGTCCCGGACCTTCACTTATGGCCCCTATATGATCACTCCCCGGGGTTACCTGGATAAATACCAGGTGAAGGAAGGAGAGGAGAACCGCAAGTGACATTGATTGCCATTATGCCCTGTTACCGGAAACCGGAAACCGAAAACCGAAAACTATTTTTATGAAATACCGTCCCTTAATGATCCTGGGCTCCGGCTCGGACGTAGGCAAAAGCATCATCACTGCCGGCCTCTGCCGCATCTTCCACCAGGAGGGCCTCAGGGTCGCGCCCTTCAAGGCCCAGAACATGGCCTTGAACAGCTTCATCACCCCGGAGGGCGGCGAGATGGGGCGGGCCCAGGTGGTGCAGGCCCAGGCGGCCGGCCTGGCCCCCCACGTGGACATGAATCCCATTTTGCTCAAACCCAGCAGCGAGATGGGCTCCCAGGTGATCGTCCACGGCCAGGTCTACGGCAACTTCTCGGCCCAGGAATATTACCGGCACAAACCGCGGCTCACCCGCCTGGTGATGGAGAGCTTCCGCCGCCTCAGCCTCAAGCATGAGCTCGTCATTCTGGAGGGGGCCGGCAGCGCCGTGGAGCTGAATCTAAAGAAGAACGACCTGGTCAACTTCCGGATGGCCAAGAAGGCCGGGGCCGCGGTCCTGCTGGTGGCCGACATCGACCGGGGCGGGATTTTCGCCGCCACCATCGGCTCCTTCCATCTCCTGACCCCGGCAGAACGGCGGTTGCTGGCGGGCTTCATCATCAACAAATTCCGGGGGGACCGGGCCCTCTTCCAGGAGGGGGAAAGGATCATCGAACGCCGCACCCGGCGACCGGTTCTGGGGGTGGTGCCCTACGCCCCGGACCTGGCCCTCCCGGAGGAAGACAGCGTCGCCCTGGGGCGCAAAGAGAAGGCGGCGGGGTCGCGGCCGGCAGCAGGAAAATCCCTCCGGGTGGGAGTGGTGCGCCTGCCCCACATCTCCAACTACACCGATTTCGACCCCCTGGAGCAGGAAGCCGGCGTGTCGCTCAGCTACCTTGATCATCATCAAGGCCTGGATGGAGTGGACCTCCTCATCCTGCCCGGGACCAAGAACACCATCAGCGACCTCCTCTATCTCAAGGAGACGGGGCTGTTCCAGGAGATTCAGGCCTATGCCCGGCGCGGCGGCCGCCTGGTGGGCATTTGCGGCGGCTACCAGATCATGGGCCAGGAGGTCCTGGATCCCCTGGGGGTGGAGGGCCCTCCCCGGTCGGAGGCCGGCCTGGGGCTGCTGCCGGTGGTCACCACCATGGCCGGAGTTAAGGCCACCACCCAGGTGCGGGCCCGGGTACTTGAGGGCCGCACCGCCGGGCTGCTCATCGATGCCTATGAAATCCACATGGGGGAGACCAGTGGCCGGGGCGAGGGACAGCCGGCCTTCGAGATCAACAGCCGCAACGGCCAGCCGGTTAAGGTCCTGGATGGCTGGATAGGTCCTGAGGGGCGAGTCTGGGGTACCTATCTCCACGGCCTGTTCGATGATGATGAGTTCCGCCGGGGGTTCTTGTCCGAGATCAGCCTTGCCGACTCTTGCAGCCAAGGGGGGGCGGCGGCCCCATCCCTCGCCTTCCGGGATTTTCAGGAGGCCCAGTTGGACCTGTTGGCCGATTTGCTGCGAACCCACCTGGACCTGGCCCGAATTCGGGCCTTGATTCAACCATGAGGCCTGAGGTTCCTGTTTACTGTTTACTGTTTACTGTTTTCTGTTTATTGGCAGAAATGCACTATAAGGAAGTGGTGGGCGGTGCCCACCCTACATAATAACTAGCGGCCAATTCAACCGACTATGCCAGTTAATACGAAGCTGCCGGAAACTATCCCTCCCCACGGGGGCGAGGTCTACCACCTGGCCCGCACCCTGGGACTTAATTGCCGCGACCTCCTCGATTTCTCGGCCAACATCAACCCCCTGGGGTTTCCGCCGGCAATCTCCGAGGTCATCGCGCGAACCCTGGGGGATATCGTCCATTACCCGGATCGCCACTGTCTGGAGCTGCGGCAGGAGCTGGCGGCTTACCACCGGTTGGCCCCGGATCAGGTTCTGGTAGGGAACGGCTCCACGGAACTCCTCTACCTGGCGGCCCGGGCCCTGGCGCCCCGGAGGGCCTTAATCGTGGCCCCGGCCTTCAGCGAATATGAGCAGGCCCTGGCGGCGGCCCGGGTGCCGGTCGACTTCCAAATCACTGGCGAGGCGGACAATTTTACCCTGACCGCGCCCCCGAATCCCCGGGGGGCGGACCTGGTCTTTCTGGCCAATCCCGCCAGTCCCAGCGGGGCCTTGTTGCCGCCGGAACTTTTGCTGGAGACGGCGGCCCTGCTAACGGAGGCCGGCGTCCACCTGCTGCTCGATGAGGCCTTCGTCGATTTCGTGGAGGAGGCCTCTCTAAAGACGCGGCTATCCCAGTTTCCCCACCTCCTGATCCTGCGTTCCTTCACCAAGTTCTTCGGTATCCCGGGCATGCGCCTGGGCTATCTGCTGGCGGCCCCGGCTCTCATCCGGCGCCTGGCCGCAGTCCAGGAACCCTGGTCGGTGAACACCCTGGCCCAGGCCATGGGCAAGGCCTGCCTTAAAGACCATGACTATATGGTCCGTTCCCGGGCCCTGGTCAGCCGGGAACGGCAATACCTCCTGGATGGTCTGAAATCCCTGCCGGGACTGGCCCCGTTCCCAGGGGCGGTAAATTATCTCCTGGTGAAGATTACCCGTCCGGAATGGACCGCAGCCACCCTGCAAAAAGCGCTGCTCTCTCGGAAAATCATCGTGCGGGACTCCGGCAATTTCCGCGGCCTGGATGAAAGGTTCTTCCGCCTGGCGGTGCGCCGGCGGGAGGAAAACCAACGGCTTCTGCAAGCCCTGGAGCAGCTCCTGATAGAGGAGCGCCCGTGAAACTGGCCCTGCCTTTTCTCGCCGGATACTTGCTGGACCTGCTGCTGGGGGACCCGCCGCAATGGCCCCATCCCGTTCGGCTCCTGGGCCGGGCCTGCGAATACTGGGAGTCGGTCCTCTACCAAACCCGAGTGGCGGCGGGAGCCCTCTTCTGGCTGGCGGTCATGGGGACGGCCTTAACCGCGGTCATGGGATTGCTGGTGGTGGCGGCCTTCCTGCCTCGGGTGGCCGGCCTGGTCCTGATCACCTACTTGATTTACGCCGGCCTGGCCACCCGCGGCCTGCACCTGGAAAGCCGGCAGGTGGAGGAGGTCCTGGCCCGGAAAAATTTGCCCGAGGCCAGGGCTCGACTGTCCATGATCGTGGGCCGGGAAACCGCCCAGTTGGATGCGGAGGAGATCCACCGGGCGGTCCTGGAAACCGTGGCGGAAAATTTGGCGGACGGGGTGGTGGCCCCCATGTTCTTCACCCTGCTCCTGGGCCTGCCGGGCCTGTTTCTTTATAAGGCCGCCAATACCATGGACAGTATGGTGGGGTATAAAAATTACCGCTATCGCCGGTTTGGCAAGGTGGCGGCCAGGGCCGATGATATCCTCAACTTCCTGCCGGCCCGCCTGGCCGCCCTGCTGCTGGTGGCGGCCGCGGCGGCGGCGGGGGGAGACCTCCGGGGAGCCTGGCGCATCCTGCGCCGGGATGCCGCCAAGGCCAGCAGTCCCAACGCCGGCTGGCCCGAAGCCGCCATGGCCGGGGCCCTGGGGGTGCGCCTGGGAGGGCCCGCCACCTACTCCGGCCACCGGCTGGACAAGCCCTTCATCGGCGACCCCCATGCCTCTCCTCTTTCCTGGGTGAACTACCGCCAGGCCATCCGCCTCCTATACGCCACTTCCCTCCTGATGGCGGCCATCACCTTCCTGTCCCTCCTGGCCAGCGGCGCCGGGGTCTGGGGGATACTGGGATGGTGGCGCTGACCTTTAAGCCGCCGCCCTTCCCCCGCAAAGCCGCAACCCAAAAAGACGTAACCGGTCTTATCTTCAGGAGCGCCTTGATCTGCGTATCGGTTGCAGCCGGGGAGGCAGTCCTCAATCCTCTGCCTTGCGGCCCACCAGCACCATGATGGGGTAGGCAAAATGGATCTCTCTATCCCGCCAATGCGCCCCCACTCCCAGGTCGTCTTTACCGATATCTTCCCGAAAGATCTTCCTGATCTTTTCTTTATCCCCGGGATTGGGGAAGGAGGCCTGCAGATGGACTTCCAGGTTACGTTCCGTCTTGAAGAAGCGGGTCCTGAGATCCCGGAGGTTGAGCCTGGCAGCCATCCCCGACAACTCCACTGGGGTCAGGTTGCGGATGTGGGAGGGATCCCGTAATTTCTCCACCCGGTCGAAGGCCTCCCGTTTTTCGGGAAGCATAGCCACATCGGCCACCAGGACCCTTCCCTCCCCTTCGGCGCAGACCCGAACCATTTCGGCGAATACCGCCCGGGGGTCAAGAAGATGGTGAAAGGCATAGCGGCTAACCACCAGGGAAAATGAGGCGTCCGGGTAAGGCAGGGGCAGCACGTCGCCAACCTGCCAGGTAAGATTGGTGAGCTTTCTCTCCTGCTGTAACTCTTGGGCCCGGGCAATCATGGCCGGGGTGAGGTCGATACCGGTTACGTGTCGGGCCCGGGCGGCGAAGGCTAAGGCCACCAGGCCGGGGCCGCAAGCCACGTCCAAGACGGTGTCAGCCGGGCCCGCCTCGGACATCTGCAACAGCAGCTCGAGAAAAACCTCCTGGGAATGGGCCGGCTGCTGCGAGAAGGGCACCGCCTGCCGGGTGAACTGGTCGAGGATGGCAGCCTGATGCCCCGCTTTCTCGTCATTCGTCATTACTCTTACCACCTTAATGCAAGCAGCCGGGCCGCTGGCCGAAAATCACCCATCCCCAGAAACGGCATAAAACAAAACAGGCCGGCAATCCAGCGCTGCCGACCTCGTAATGCTATCAGACCCCGCCGGGGCTTGGCTGGCCTGCCTGTATCAGCGCCTGGCCCCAGTCAGGGACGGTTAAATCAACCTTAAGTCGGCCCCGCTTTGCCGGCCGCGGTCCACCGCCGGCCCCCAAACCCAACCCCGCCGCAGCTCTTCCGGGGCCAGGCGGCGCAAGTCTTCCGGGGGCAAGGCCGCGGGCCAGAACCATAGACGCCACCAGGGACGGTGTACCTGGCGCCATCTTTTCGCCTGGCCGTGAGGGTGGGCCCGTTTAATGTCAATGATGTTGTTCATCAGCGTCATCTGCGGGCTGCCGGATGAACCCGACCTTGGCAGCCATCTCCCTAACTATTTATTATTATACACTTCCTAAAATTTTTCCAATCCTAAATTTCGGATTTAGGATTGGGGCAGGGGGCGCAGGAGCAGGCGGGTCAACCTGGCCAGCCTCCTGGCCTCCCCTTTTCCTGTGCGGCCCCAAGGATTAGAATGGGAATCATGCGCCTCATCGGCCACCTGGACATGGACGCCTTTTTCGCCGCCATCGAAGAGCGGGACGAACCTAAGCTCAAAGGGAGGCCCCTGGTGGTGGGGGCTGACCCCGCTGGTGGCCAGGGCCGGGGAGTGGTCTCCACCGCCAACTACCCGGCCCGGCAATACGGCATCCACTCGGCCATGCCCATCTCCCGCGCCTGGAAGCTTTCGGAGGCGGCGCGGCGCCGGGGTTTGCCCCCGGCAGCCTTCGTCCGGGTAAGCCACCGCAAGTATTCGGAAGTCTCCCGGCGCCTCATGGAGATCTTGCGCCGCCACGCCCCGCTGGTGGAGGAAGCCAGCGTCGATGAGGCCTACTTCGACCTCAGCTTCGCCGGTTCCGTCGATGCCGCGGTGACCATCTGCCGGAAAATCAAGGAGGAGATCCAGGCCCGGGAGCAGCTCACCGGCTCCATCGGCCTGGGCCCCAACAAATTGGTGGCCAAGATCGCCTCGGATTTCCGGAAGCCCGACGGCCTCACGGTGGTCACTGCCGAGCAGGCGGAGGACTTTCTGGCCCCTTTGCCGGTGCGCAAGATACCGGGCATCGGTCCCAAAAGCGAAAAGCTCCTGGGCGGCCTGGGGATCAAGTCAGTCCGGGATTTGAAGCGCTTTTCGCCCCAGGAACTTAAGGATAAATTCGGCAAGTGGGGCCCGGAACTTTACGAGCGCCTGCGCGGCCGCCACGACAGCCCCCTGGTGCTGGAATGGGAACCGAAATCAGTGGGGGAGCAGGAGACCTTCGCCCGGGACAACCTGGACCTGCCGTTCATCTTCACCCGCCTCTGGCTCATGTGCCGGGAGGTTTTCCGGCGGGTGCAGGCCGAGGGGTTTCACAGCTACCGCACCGTGGTGGTTACGGTGCGCTTCGCCGACTTTACCACCCACTCCCGCTCCCGGACGCTCCCCAACCCCTCCCCATCGCCGCGCACCCTGCGCTTCGAAGCCATGAAACTGCTGATGCCCTTTCTGGATCACCGGGAAAACCCCAGGCGAAAGATGATCCGCCTCATCGGGGTTCGGGTGGAAAAGCTGGGGAAATAGAAGTAGGAAAATTCTGGGCGGGGAGGTTGGGGGATGGGGTTTGGGGAGGGGGTAAGGGCCGTCGCCCTTGGCCCCCTTCCCAAGATTTTGACTCCCTACCACCCCATGGTCAAGTAGTCGTGGATGGAGTTGGCGGCCAGGCGGCCGGCGCCCATGGCCAGAATCACGGTGGCAGAGCCGGTGACGATGTCGCCCCCGGCCCAGACCTGGGGTTTCATGGTCTTGCCGGTCTTGGGGTCGGCGATGATGTAGCCCCACTTATTGAGCGCCAGGCCCGGGGTGCCCTTGGTGAGCAGGGGGTTGGAGCCGGAGCCGATGGCGACCACCGCGGTATCGATCTCCACCAGGAATTCGGAGCCGGGGATCGGCACCGGGCGCCGCCGTCCGGAGGCATCAGGCTCGCCCAGTTCCATTTTCAGGCACTCCACCCCGGTGAGCCGCCCACCCTCGTCGCCCTGAAACCGGAGCGGGTTGGCGAGCAGCAGGAACTCGACGCCTTCTTCCTCGGCATGGTGGACTTCCGCCGTACGGGCGGGCAATTCGTCCATGGAGCGCCGGTAGATGATATAGGAGTGCTCCGCCCCCAGCCGCAGGGCGGTGCGGGCCGAGTCCATGGCGACATTGCCGCCGCCAAAGGTGGCCACGTTCTTGCCCTTGACGACGGGGGTGTCGTATTTGGGGAATTCGTAAGCCTTCATCAGGTTGGAGCGGGTCAGGTATTCGTTGGCCGAATAAACCCCGATGAAGTGTTCCCCGGGGATTTTCAGGAATACCGGCAGGCCGGCGCCCACTCCCAGGAAGATGGCGTCGAAGCCCTGGGCCAGGAGCTCATCCACGGTTTCGCTGGCGCCGATGACCGAGTCCACCTCGATCTTGACCCCCAGGCGCTCCAGAAAGTTGCATTCCTGGGCGACGATGGCCTTGGGAAGCCGGAACTCGGGGATGCCGTAGAGGAGCACCCCGCCCGGACCGTGCAGGGCCTCATAGATAGTGACCTCGTGGCCTTTGAGGGTCAGGTCGCCGGCCACTGTGAGTCCGGCAGGGCCGGCCCCCACCACCGCCACCTTTTTGCCCGTAGCCTCGGCCTTGGGGGGTAGGATGCTTCTGCCTTCAAGCCTCTGATAATCGGCGGCGAAGCGCTCCAGGTTGCCGATGGCCACCGGGGCGTCCTTCTTGCCCAGGATGCACATGCCTTCGCATTGCACTTCCTGGGGGCAGACCCGGCCGCACACCGCCGGCAGGGAGTTCTTTTCCCATAGTTTCCGGATGGCGGCCTCAAACTCGCCTTCCTTGATAGCGGCGATGAATTGGGGAATATCGATTTCCACCGGGCAGCCCTGCTTGCAGCGGGGGTCTTTGCACTGGATGCAGCGCTGGGCTTCCTGCCTGGCCAGCTCCGGGGTGTAGCCGAGAGGCACTTCCTGGAAGTTGCGGGCCCGCACCTTGGGTTCCTGCTCCGGCATCTTCTGGCGGGGAATCTTCTCTTTCTTGGGAGCTTGGACTTCTTCGGTCATTCTCGTTTCTCCTTGAGGCTTCTATTTAGGCAAGGATCCGGGCGTACCGCAAGAGCAGGTGGCGGGCATCCCCAGGAACTGATCATAGGAGAGCTTTTCCTCGGAGCAATAAGCCCGGAGCCGTAGGGTCAGCTCCTCGAAATCGGTGGCGTGACCGTCGAATTCCGGGCCGTCCACGCAGGCGAACTTCATCTGGCCGCCGACGCTCACCCGGCAACAGCCGCACATACCGGTGCCGTCCAGCATGATGGGGTTGAGGCTCACCAGGGTCTTGACCCCATACTCCTTGGTCATTTTGCAGCAGAACTTCATCATGGGCACCGGCCCGATGCACACCGCCAGGGCGATGTCCCGGTGCGCCTCCAGGGTTTCCTTCAACTTGTCGGTGACGAAACCATGGTGGCCGTAAGTGCCGTCGTCGGTGCAGACCATCAGTTCCGCGGAGGCCGCCCGCATCTTGTCCTCCAGGATGAGGAGGTCCTTGGTGCGGGCCCCGATGACCGAGAAGACATGGTTGCCAGCCTGTTTGAGACCCCGGGTGATGGGGTGCAGCACCGCTATGCCGGTGCCGCCGCCCACGCAAATGACCTTGCCCACTTTTTCCAGGTGGGTGGGCTGGCCCAGGGGACCGATGACGTCCAGGTATCCCTGGCCCACCTCCAGGGTCTTGAACAGGGCGGTCGACTTACCCACCACCGCGTAAATGATGTTGATCAGGCCCTTTGCCGGGTTGGTGTCGGCCATGGTCAGGGGGATGCGCTCCCCGGTCTCATCGGCCCGCAGGATGACAAACTGCCCCGGCTTGGCCTTTTGGGCGATCTTAGGGGCCTTGATCCAGTTGCTGATCACCGTCCCCTGGGCCATCTCCTGGCGTTCCACTATCTCAAACATAGCCACCATTCTCCTCACTAAGGGAAAAATTAGCCACCGCACCATTACTGCCGGCCCTTAGCTGAACCGGACCACGTCTATCCATAATCTTTGATTTTTTACCATGCCAATGCTGCAAGAAGCAAGTGATAAATATCACAAAAGCCGCCTTCGCCAGGGAAGCAGCTTCGGCCAGAGCGAAAAATCCGGCTGCCCCGATCGAGCCTGGAGGGCCAGTAGCGTTCGGCAGAGATTTTGCACCAGGACTGGCGAAGGAAAATTGAAAAATATAGCCGCAAGCCTTAAGCCAGAGAAGACGGGGGCAGCCCGGAGGTGCCAAAACTCCCTCTCCCCGGTGAGGGGATAGGGATGGGGTGAGGGGTGGCTATGCCTGGGTATGCGTAGGGGCGGACCCAGGTGTCCGCCCTGTAGGGGCGGGTTTAAAACCCGCCCCTACCTGCTACCCACACTTTCGTAGGGGCGCACACCTGGGTGCGCCCCTACAAGACCATTCATATCCCCCTCACCCTGCCCTCTCTCCCAATGGGGGAGAGGAAAAAAACAAGAGAACTCCATAAGTTGATCAATGAAGATTTGGGAGCCCAGATTACGACGGCAGATTAGTAAGAACCCTGCCGGACAGCAATGATGGAGGGCCGGATCCGCATAAAAAACCCTCCAGGCCCCGGAAGGCATGGAGGGTTTCAGTTATCGGGTTCTTGGGTTTTTTAGAACAGGCCGGTAACCTTGCCGGTCTTGGTGTCCACGTCCACCCGCCGGTAGGCCGGGTCGGAGCTGGTGCCGGGCATCAGGGAAATGGCGCCGCACACCGGGCAGATGAACTTAGCGCCGCTGTAAATCAGGAAGTCGCGCACCGGCAGCCGCCAGCCCTTGGGAGTGCCTTTCTTGGTGGGATCGGCGGTCAGGCTCAAGTGCGTCTTCACCATCATGGTGGCGTATTCGTTGTACTTGGAATCGCCTTCAAACTTTTTGGCCTTGGCCACGGCCTCAGGGGCAAAGTCGACGCCATCGGCGCCGTACACTTCCCGGGCGATGGTTTCGACCCGCTTCCTGAGCGGCATATCGTTGGGATAGAGGAATTTAAACTTCGGTTTTTCTTTGCAGGCGTCGATAACCGCGTCGGCAAATTCGAGGGCGCCTTCGCCGCCGAACTGCCAGTGCTTGGACACCGCCACCCGGGCGCCTTCCGCCTCGCAGACCCGGCGGATCAAGTCGTGCTCTTCCTTGGAATCGAAATGGAAGGCGTTGATGCAGACCACCGGGTTGATACCGGCCTTTTTGATGGTGCGGACGTGGTGCACCGCGTTCTGCACGCCATCTTCCAGCCATTTAAAGTTTTCTTTCGTGGCCTCGAAATATTCTTTGGGAACCGGCTTGCCCGGCGGGACCGGCAAGCAGCCGGCGTTGACCCCGTGGGACTTCAGGCCGCGGACGGTGGTGGTAAGCACCGACACGTGGGGGACGAGGCCGCTGAACCGGCATTTGACGTTCCAGAACTTCTCAAAGCCGATGTCGGCGCCGAACCCGGACTCGGTGACATGGTAGTCAAAGAGCTTCAGGCCGATCTGGTCGGCGACGATGGAGGACTGGCCCACCGCGATGTTGGCGAAGGGGCCGGCGTGCACGAAGACGGGCTGCTTCTCCACGCTCTGCATCAGGGTGGGATTGATGGAGGGCACCATCCAGGCGGTCATGGCGTTACCCACTTCCAGGTCATGGGTAGTGACGGGATTGCCCTTCTTGTCGTAGCACACCGTGATGTTGTTCAGCCGTTCCTTGAGGTCCGCCAAGGAGCTGAACACGCTCAGGATGGCCATCACTTCCGAGGAGACCGCGATGCCGAACCTGGAATCCATCAAGAAGCCGTCCATCTTGCCGCCCCGGCCGATGGTGATGTTCCGCAGGGCCTGGGCGCAGTAGTCCATGATCCAGCCCATTTCGAAGTTTTTGGGATCCATGTTCAGACGCTTCAGGTTCCGCTTGGCCAACTGGGCGTCGTCATAGTTGAACTCGTGCTGCAGCCGGGAAGTGGCGGCCACCATGGCCAGGTTATGGGCGTTCATGATGTTGTTGATGTCGCCGGTGAGGCCCAGGGAGAACTCGGTCATGGGGATCAAGAGCGAGATGCCGCCGCCTGCGGCGGTGCCCTTGATGTTCATGGTGGGGCCGCCGGAAGGCTGGCGGAGGGCGCCGCCCACGTTGATACCCCGCTTGCCCAGGCCCTCAATCAAGCCCAAGGAGGTGGTCGATTTCCCTTCTCCCAGGGGAGTCGGGGTGATGGCGGTGACTTCGATGTATTTGCCATCAGGCTTGTTTTTTAGGCGCTCCAGGCACTTCAAGTAGTCGACGCGGCCGATCTTCTGACCGTGCGGGATGCGCTCTTCTTTGGGAATTTCCAGCTTATCGCACATCTTGTCAAAGGGGATCATCTCCGCTTCGGCAATTTCCGCAATCTGCCAGTCCTTCTGCTTAACCGGATCATACTTCGCCATAAAAACCGCCTCCTTAAGGTATTATAATCATTAGACTTGTTCCGGACTTAGAGAAACGCCGGGGGTGATCGCATACTCGACCCTGGGCGGACCCTCGCCTGGATGGAGTCACGCCAGGGCTCATACTTTTTTTCACATAGTCTTTCATTTAAACGACCGGCCATCGATTTGTCAATAAATTTTTTACTCTGGGAAAGCCGCAGAAGCGAAATTCCGGTGGATTTTTATATTTGACAACCCCTTTCTTTCTCCATAAAATCTTAAGTGAATAGATGTACAAGTCCGAGGGCAGGCCCATCCCCGCAATCTTCCAGGAAGCGGCCCGGCAGCCACAATTTCCCCACCCCGCGCTTCCGGGGCGGCGCCGCCCCGGTTTCGGTTTAGGATAAAGGGGGGGGAGGCAGGCGTCTTTTTTTTTGCTCTGCATTAATGGGAGAGGAGGAACCCTATGGTCATCGGGGAATCAAAGCCCCTGGCGGAAATCCTGGAAAAGGTCAAGGATTTTAAAAAGATTGTGGTGGCCGGCTGCAAAGGTTGCGTCACTGTTTGTTGCGTGGGCGGTGAGAAAGAAGTGGCTATCCTGGCCTCCGAACTCCGGATTGCCCGCAAGTCCGCCGGCGACGAGCTGGAGGTGAAGGAATATACCTGCGAACGGCAGTGTGACCCGGAATACATCGAGGCTCTGGATGAGCTGGTGGCCGACGCTGACGCCGTGGTCTCCATCGCCTGCAGCGTCGGGCCCCAGTACATCGCGGCCCGCTACCCCAACCTCAAGGTCTTTCCCGGGGTCAACACCACCAGCATCGGCGGCGCCATGGAGCACGGGGTCTGGAAGGAGTTTTGCCAGGCCTGCGGCAACTGCATCATCGGCGATTTCGGCGGCCTCTGCCCCATCACCCGCTGCGCCAAGCAGTTGCTCAACGGCCCCTGCGGCGGGTCTTCCCAGGGCATCTGCGAGGTGGGCAAGGGCAGCATCCCCTGCATCTGGCAGCTCATTTATGATCGTCTGCAGAACCTGGGGGAGCTTCACAAACTCACCGAAGTCAAGTTATATAAGAATTGGTCCACCAGCCGCGACGGCGGGCTACGCACATCGATACGGGAGGAGTTGAAACAATGACCGCCGAATATGCTGCGGGAAGCAAACTGGAAAAGATCTTCAAAAGCGGCCAGAAGGCAGTCACCGGCGAATGCGGCCCCCCTCGCGGGTCCGACGCCGAGCATTTCCGGCACAAGGCCACTTTTCTGAAAAACGTCGTGGACGCGGTGAATGTCACCGATAACCAGACCGCAGTGGTGCGCTTCTGTTCCATGGCTGCCTCCAAGATCCTATTGGAAATGGGAATAGAGCCGGTAATGCAGATGGTCACCCGGGACATGAACCGCATCGGTTTGCAGAGCAATGTCCTGGGGGCCGCCGCCATGGGGATCAAGAATTTGCTGTGCCTCACCGGCGACCACCAGTCCTTCGGCGACCATCCCCAGGCCAAAAACGTCCACGACATGGACTCGGTGATGCTGCTTAACACGGTAAAGACCATGCGGGACGAAGGCAAGATGGTGAGCGGCACCGAGGTGCAGGGCCGGCCCCGCATGTTCCTGGGCGCCGCCGCCAACCCGTTCGCCGATCCCCAGGAGTTCCGGGTGGTGCGCATGGGCAAAAAGATTGCTGCCGGGGCCCAGTTCATCCAGACCCAGTGCATTTACAACATGGAGCGCTTCCGGAAGTTCATGGAGGCGGCTAATGACATGGGCCTCACGGAAAAGGCCTTTATCATGGCCGGTATTACCCCGCTGAAATCCGTGGGCATGGCCAACTATATGAAGAAATTCGTCCCCGGCCTGGACGTGCCCGATCACTTCATCACCCGGCTCAAGGGGGTGCCCAAGGATAAGGTGGCCGCGGAGGGCATTAAAATCGCAGTGGAACAGATCCACGAGTGCCTGTCCCTCAAGGGCGTCTCCGGCATACACTTGATGGCCATCGAATGGGAGGAGCGGGCTCCGGAGATCATCGAGGCCGCGGGCTTGCTGCCCCGGCCCAAGGTGGAAGCCGATTAAAACATTAACAGGTAGGGCGGGCGTCTCGCCCGCCGTCTTCGGAAATGCCCGATCCGAGAGGTTCGGGCTTTTTTTTCTTGAAGTGGTCCGCGGCTCCCCGGCGGTTCTAAAAGTCGTTGACAAGAGGCGGCTGATATATTAAATTTGACCAATAGGGCCAATTCAACTCAGGAGAGTGAGATGTCCGATCTTCTGCAGGTGGGCGATGCCGATTTCGAACAGGAAATCTTGAAGTCGGATATTCCGGCCATGGTGGACTTTTGGGCGGCCTGGTGCGGTCCTTGCCGGGCTATCGCCCCGGTGGTGGAAGAACTGGCGAAGGATTACGCCGGCAAGGTCAAGGTGGCCAAGATGAACGTCGACGAAGATTCCAAGACTCCTGCCAAATATGGCATCCGGGCCATCCCTACCTTGATCATCTTCAAAAACGGCCAGGTGGTGGACCAGATCACCGGCGCGGTTTCCCGTTCCATCATCGAGAATGCCCTGAAAAAAGCCCTATGAGCTGCGGTAACCATTTCTTCTTGCTACTATCACTCGATAATCAGCGGCAGCCAGATGGAGATACCCCGGGGCCGGCATGGGCCGCCCGGATTGCGGTAAACTAGCTGGTAAACCTCTTTAAACGGGTGAGATATGAAGACCAAGACTTTAGCCCCCCGCGTCGCCAAGTTGCTTCTGCCCCTGCTATTCATAACCTTTGCCTTTGGCTGCTCCACCGTCAAGGGCTGGTTCTCGGACAACAAGAAAATCGATGGGACACCTGATGTGATGGCCGACAAGGGCCTCACGGATCTGCAAAAGAAGAAGTACCAAGACGCCATCGATAACTTCAAGACCGTGCGGGATAAATATCCTTACAGCGACCAGGCCATGCTGGCCCAGATCAAACTGGCGGACGCCTATTTTTACGACAAGAAATACGACGAGGCCCTCCAGGCATACAAGGAATTCGAAAAGCTGCATCCCACCAACAAGGCCATGCCTTATTGCATTTATCGTGAGGCCCTCTGTTTCTATATGCAGCGCTCCACCATTGACCGTGACCAGACCTTCACCACCAAGGCCATGGATGAATTTAGCCGCTTGAAAAAGAAGTATCCACAATGTGAATACCTCCCCAAGGTGGAGGAATTATCGGCCAAATGCCGCCAGGACCTGGCCGAGCATGAGTATTACGTGGCGCAGTTCTACTTTAAGACCGGACATTATCAGGCGGCCCTGGGACGCTACCAGGCTCTGGCCGATGAATATCCCGATTTCCCCAAGAAAATCGAAGTTCAAAAAAGTATCCAAGAGTGCCAGAAGATCCTGGCGAGCCCCCAAAAGGAGCCCGATCGCGGCTTCTTTTCCCCCGTTGCCAAGATCTTTGACGCCAAGTGGTAAAATGATGGCGCCGGGGAGCGGCGCCCCTTCTCCCCTGTTGTGCAGTTTCCGGTGTCGCTGGCCTTGGGATAATTATGGGGGGTGGCAGGTATGAGCCAGTTCTTCCTGCAGAGCGGTAAGATAGAACTCCACAGGAAAGTTCCCGGAGATAGATGAGCGGGAACCCGTTCCCTAACCTTCCTTAGCAAAATCCGAAAAATTAGCGCATGAATTTCCGGATCGGCAGCCGCGGCCGCGGGTCGGTCAGGTGGCGCGGTGGGCCAGCCTTCCTGGTCCCGGGCTCCCACCGCCGCAAAATCCTTACTCCCACTTATGGACCTTGAGGGCGCCCAGGGTGCGGTAATCGGTGAGGTCGTGGTGAATGGGGGTAATGGAGATGAAGCCGGCGGCCAGGGCCCCGTAGTCCGTCTCCGGGTCCGGAAGGCGCCGTTCATGGATCTCCGCCAGCCAATAGTAAACATGTTCCCGGGGGTCCACCCGGCGCTCGAAGTGCTCAACCAAAGGACCCACGTCCTGCCGGGTGAATTTAAGCCCCAACACCCGCTCCGGCGGCAGGGCCGGCAAGTTGATATTGAGGCAGACCCCATTCTTCCAGCCGGGCCAGGAGCGGAGCCGGGCCACCGTCTCCCGGGCCAGCCGGGCGGCGGCGGCGAAATCGGCGTCGGCCTTGTAGGAATTGAGAGACACGGCCACGGCCCGCACCCCCAGGATGGAGGCCTCGGTGGCCGCGGATACGGTGCCGGAGTAAAGGACGTTGATCCCGACGTTGGGACCCAGGTTGATACCCGAAACCACCATTTGCGGCGGCTCCGGCAGCAGCTCCGACAGGGCGATCTTGACACAGTCAGCGGGGGTGCCGCTAACCGCCCAACCCTCTACCCCGCCGTCCAGGCTGACTTTTTTGACCCGCAGGGGGTTAACCAGGCTGATGGCGTGGCCCACGGCGCTCTGTTCGCTCTCCGGGGCCACCACCGCCACTTCCCCCAATTGGAGCAATTCCTGATAAAGGGCCCACAGGCCCGGAGCGTAGATACCGTCGTCATTGGTCAGCAGAATCATAAGATAAATTATAGCAGGTTTGACTTTAGGATGGGTAGGCCGCGGCCCGGAAATTCGCCCGGATAAGGGCAGAGGCGCCGCCGCAGCTCGCCCCGCCGAGCTTCAGGCTTATCCAGGAGCTACCGGATCATTTATTGGCTGGCGCGGCTGGCGGAGGTGTGGTGAGTCGGCTCATCTCCTCCTGCCACCGGGTGAGGTCCGCTTGGGGGACAAGAGCGGTCAGCGTGTTGCCGCCGGAGGTGGCCCGGACTTCCGTCTCCGCCTGGCCCTTGGCCAGGTTACCCAATTGCTCCAGACGGAAGAGGGGCTTGCCGGTCTGGTCGAAGAGCGCCACCACGAAGACGGGGGCGGCCGGGGCGCCGGCCGGGGGCAAGCTGACCAGACGAGATGATTCCAGGTTCTGGAGGTAAATCAGGGCCATACCCAAAAGGTAGGCGGGTGGTTGCACTACGACCCGGTTGGGCCCGGTGATCTTCCAGACCTCCCCTTCCCGCCGGGCGCTCCAGGTTTGCCCTGGGGGTCCCCAGTCCACCCGGCCCACTTCCGGGATCAGGCCCGTCCAGAGCCGCCGGTCTTCCAGGTTGGCTACCCCTCCCTGAATCTTTTCCGGAAGATCCCGGGCCACCATAACCACCGGGCCCTGGGCCCCCAGCCGGGCATAAACTCCTTTGGGGGTCTCGGCCCCCAAATATAGAGTTTCGACCCCCTGGGGGCTGGCGACGCTGACTTCCATCCTGGCCTGGGGGGCCAGCCCCGCGGCCTGCAAGGCCGACGGAAGGACCGCCGGGAACTCGGTGACCTGGACCCTGGAAAACTCCTGCAGCAAGCGTTCCAGCCGCGGGGAGCTCAATCGCATCCCGGGCCGTCCTACCCATTGCCAGATATTGCCGTTGCCCTTCTCCAGATCCACCTGGTTCTGATCGTTGCGGATCTTGAGAGACTTGACCTGGTCAACCTGGAAGGTCCAGAGGGTTTTATCCCGCAGGGCCAGGAGTTGCTGGTTCAGGGAATCCCGGGCGCCGGTGGCGATAATGAAGATGCCGGGGGAATCATCCTTCCGGGAGTAGTAGCCCTGGTCCGCCGGGACCGTTTCCCCCAGAGCCAGGCGGTGCTGCTCCCCCTTGGCGGTGAAGGAAACCTGCAAGGCCGGCTGGGCCAGGCCGAAGACTTTGAGATCCCCGGGCCCCAGTTCCCGCACCATCTTGAGGTCGGCCAGTTGCCGCAACATCTCGTCCACCGTGGCGGTGTCGGCCTTGGCCGGCTGGGGCTGGGTGATCTCCCAGTTGCTTCCCCGGCGGGCCAATTGAATCTCCCCACCAGGCCTTTTCAGGGTGATGGCGCTGATTTCCCCGGGCTTGAAAGAAAACACCTGTTTGGCTCGGGACTCCTCGGCCTCACGATTGACCTGATGCGACTTCAGGCTCATGTAGGCCGCCACCAGCACCAGGAAGACCACGGCATAGGGAATCAGCCGGCGGGGATTCATTTCCTGGACCTCCGCAGCCGATAGGCCCGGATTCCTGCCACCAGCATCAAAAGCGGGGCCCACACCAGGCTGACCAGGAGCAGGATCCAGAGCTCATGGCCCGATAACACCAGGAACTGGGCCTTCAAGGCTTTCCGCACCATGATCTGCTGCTCTTCCCCGGCCAGGTAGTTTACGGTATTCAAAAACAGGTCGCCGTTGCCCAAAAGATTGAAGTAGGCGTTAGAGGCAAAATCGACGCTGCCGTAAACCGCCAGGTAGCCCCGGTTCTTTTCCTCCGGCTGCCCGGCGGCCGGTTGCTGCCCCTTGGCGGCAGATGCTGGGGCCGCCTCCGGCTTGATTTCTGCCAGGGCCCCGATGATAAAAGGGCCCTTCTTGTCCGTCTTGGGATCGAAGTTCCCCTGGCCGCTCTTCACCCATCCCTGGCCTATCTTCTCGTAGCTGCTGGGCATACTGCTCACCAGGGTCTGCAAGACCACCCCTTTCACCTTCGGGTTCAGGGAGAGCGGGCGGGCCATGGGGTAAAGGGTCAGGGTGTTCTTAAAATCCCTGGTTATCCGGGTGGGACCGTATTGCACCGCCAGGGGCATGACCGGGCTAAGGTGCAGGGACTGGCTGACCTGGTTGACATCCAGGATAATGCCGTCATCCAGGGTGATGCCGTAGCCAGCCAGGAAACCTTTCAGCCCGGCATCCTGAAAGGGCTCCATCATCACCAGCAGGCGGCCGCCCCGGTTCAGGTAGCCCTTCAGGGCATCCAATTCGCTCCCCAGGAGCGGCTTGTTGGGAGAGGCCACGATGACCGCCGCGGCATCCTGGGGCACCTCGGGCTGCGTCACCAGGTTGAGGCTGCCAACCTCATAGCCCTCATTCTCCAGGGCCCGCTGGGCCGTTTGCAGGCCGCTGGACTCCTGGACGGCCGGCTCCCGCTCGCCATGGCCGCTTAAGAGATAGACCTTCCGGCGCTGCGGTTGCAAAATGCGGCGCAGGGCGTTGCTGATGCTGTCCTCGTCGGAATTGTCCGCCATCTGGCGCCGGCCCTCATATTCCAGCAGGACATTGCCGGGAAAGCGGTAGCCCGCCTCCTTGGCCTTGAGGGGTTCCCGCTCCGGGTCCACTAAATGCCAACCCACCTTCGGGTTGGAGTAAGCATACCTTTGGAGCAGGTCCTTGGCGCCTTCCCGCTCGGGGGAGCCCTCGGGTACGAAGGCGGTCATGGTCAAGGGGTGGTCCACCTGCTTAAGCAGGTTCAAGGTGACCGGGGTGAGAGACTGGCTCTGGCTTTGGGTCAGGTCCCAGCGCGCCTGGTGCCAATTGGCCAACAAGGCCACCACGATGAGCATTCCCACCACCAGCAGCACCGAGGCCAGGGAGCCAGCACCGTAAACTACCTTTCGTTTATTGAGTCCGTTCAGTGGGTCCACTTTTATGCTCTCCAGCGCCGGGATTCGAGTTGCCTCTTGGTGAGAAAGAGGAAGAAAAAGATGAAGCTGGCCCAATAAACCAGATCCCGGGTATCGATCACCCCTTTGCTGAAATTCTCGTAATGCTCAGCCAGCGACAAAAACTGTATAACCCTGGCCAGAACGCCTCCCCCGCCCAGTTCCTGCGACCAGCCAATGACCCAGAACAGCAGGAGCAGGGCGAAGCCCACAACCCCGGCGATGATCTGATTTTCCGTGAGACTGGAGGCGAACAGGCCCAGGGCCAGAAAAGAGGCCCCCAGCAGCACCGCCCCCAAGTAGCCGGCGGCCAGGGCGCCCAAATCCACCCGGGTCATGAAGCAGAAGGCCAGGGAGTAGCTGACGGTGAAGGCCAGGAAGATGAGGTAAATCATGAAGGCGGCTGCGAACTTACCCAGGATGATGGCCCAGTCCGCCAGGGGATAGGTAAACAGGAGTTCTGCGGTCCCGGACCGCTTCTCCTCGGCTAACAGGCGCATGGTGAGCAGGGGCACCAGAAAAATCAAGATGATGGCCAGCACCATGAACAGAGGCTGGTAAACCATGTTCTGGGGATTCAGTTGCGCCGCCACCTGGGGGTTGGTGGCCTGCGCCGCCGCCGCCAGGCTGGTAATCCCGTAATAGACGGCGTTGACATAGAAGAAATATCCGGTCAGCAATAGGAAGAAGAAGCCGGTGATGTAGAAGATGGGACCGGCGAAATAGATGATGAGCTCTTTTTTGAGCAATGCCGCGAAACCGCTGAAATTTTTCATGCCGCCGCCTCGATCTCCTCGTCAGTCACCAGGTTGAGGAAAACCTCTTCCAGGGTGAATTCCTGGGCTTTCAACTCCAGCAGGCCGAAGCCCTGCTGCACCAGCAATCGGGCCAATTCCGGTCTTAAGTCCTGGTCATTGCCGCCTTCCACCAGGTAGCGGCCCTCGCCGCGGTTAAGCACCCGGGACACCCCCGGAACCGTCTCCAGGGCTGCGGTGACCTGGGGCTCGGGGCCCTGCACCGCCAGACTGATGCGGGCGCCCCGGCCCAATTGCCTGGAGAGATTGTCCGGGGTATCGACGGCCACTATCCGGCCCCGGTTGATGATGATCACCCGGTGGCACAACTGGGCCACCTCCGGCAGGATGTGGCTGCTCAGGATCACCGTGTGGGCGCCCTCCAGATTTTTGATGAGGCTGCGAATCTCCACGATCTGGAAGGGGTCCAGGCCAATGGTGGGTTCATCGAGGATGAGCACCGGGGGCTGGTGCAGCAGGGCCTGGGCCAGCCCCAGGCGCTGCCGGAAGCCCTTGGACAGGGCGGCCACCAGCTTGCCCTTCACTTCCTCCAGGCCGCAGGAGGCCATGACCCTGTGGATCTCCGCCGCCTGTCCCGCAGCCTCCACCCCCTTGGCCTGGGCGGCAAACCGCAGGAACTGGAGCACCGTCAGGTCCGGATAGATGGAGACGTTTTCCGGCAGATACCCCAGGGACCGCCGCACCTCCAGGGATTGCTCGACGCAGTCGAAGCCGTTGATCCGGGCGGCGCCGCTGGTGGGGGTCAGATAACCCGCCAGCATTTTCAGGGTGGTGGTCTTGCCGGCGCCGTTGGGACCCAGGAATCCCACGATCTCCCCAGCCGCCACCTGAAAGTCGAGGTGTTCGACGGCCAGCAGCGGGCCGTAATACTTGGTCAGGTCCCGGACTTCGATCATCGTTTCCATGCCATTCCCATCCGCTCGAGATTTCTTTGGGGTTGCAAACCTTAGGGGGCAGGGCCCGCTTTAGGCGGGCGGCCCAATCACCGGCCGGAAGCCTGGGCCACCGTCGCCCTGCTGGATGACAAACAATTTGTTAATTTAAATCTTTTTCTCTGATCTGACAAGGGGAGATAAAATTTAGCGAGGGGCCCGCCCGAAGAGAGAATGGAGCCTGTTAACCCCGCTCTCGAAAGGCGGCCACGGTGCGGGCCAGACCTTCGGCCAGGGTCAGGCGGGGTTGCCAGTCCAGCAGTTTCCCCGCCCGGGTGCTGTCCAGGGCGCTGCGGCGCTGTTCCCCGGGCTTGGCCGGACCATGCGCCGGCCCCCGGGGAGAGCCGATGATCTCCTGAAGCTGGCGATAGACCGTAAGGATGTCCGTCTCCCGCCCGGTGCCGATATTGAAGACCCCGGCCTGGGGATAGTCCAGGGCCGCCAGGTTGGCCGCCACCACGTCCTCCACGCAAACGAAATCCCTGGTCTGGAGGCCGTCGCCGTTGATCAGGGGCTGCTCCCCGGCCAGGAACTTTTCAATAAAGATGGCCACCACCCCCGCCTCACCCAGGCCGTTCTGCCGGGGCCCATAGACGTTGGCGTACCGCAGGCAGATGGGGGTGATGCCGTATTCCCGCTGATAAAAGTGGAGATAGTGTTCCACCGCCAGCTTGGCAATCCCGTAAGGGCATTCCGGCAGGGGCCGGTCTTCCTCCCGGGCCGGCACCGGGGCCTGATCCCCATACATGGCGCCGCCGGTGGAGGCAAAGAGGATTTTCTCCATCCCTGCCCCGGCGGCGGCCTGGAAGAGATTCAGCGACCCCAGGATGTTCTCCCGGGCGTCCATTACCGGATCCGCAACCGACAGGCGCACGCTCATCTGGGCAGCGTGGTGCACCAGTACCTGGGGCCGTAAGCGGCCAATCAGGTCGAAGGTCTCCCGGGACCGGATATCGTACTGGTAGAATTGGGCCCCCGCCGGCACCTGCTCCCGCCGGCCGCTGCTGAGATTATCCACCACCGCCACTTCGTGGCCCTGTCTGAGCAAGGCCTCAGCCACATGGGAGCCGATGAAGCCAGCCCCGCCCGTGAGCAAAACCTTTTTTGGTCCCGGCATCCTCGATCACCTCGCCTTAATCATATCCAATCCGGGGCCGCCAAGGCAATCCTTCGGCCCGCCCGCGGTTGGTTTTTTCCAGGGGAATAATACCAGCGGTTGTGGAAATCCTGCTTGACTGTTACGCTTTTACCCCCTAAGGTAAAAAGCAATTGATTTCAAAAAGGAGGGGGAGCTATGTTTGCACGAGGACGTTTAGGTGGCCTGATCCTGGGCCTGGCGCTCCTGCTGGGGCCGGCGGCGGCAATAGCCGCAGAGCCGCCCAAGGGTGCGGCGCCGGTTTTGGATCTGCCTCATCTGGAGGCGATGGCGCTTCAATATAGTCCGGTGGTCAAGGCCAGCCGCAGTGATGTCAAGTTTGCCGAGGAACAGAAGAAAGAGGCCCATGGCTACCGCTGGCCCCAGTTCGACTATCTCGCCACCGGCGGGGTGGTGCCCAACGCCAAACTGGGAGAGATCCGTGGGGTGCCGGGCCAACTCTACTGGCCCGACCCCGTAGACAAGCTGCACGGGGTCAATGTCTTTGGCCACCTCGATTTCAGTGTGATTCAGCCCCTGTACACCTTCGGCAAGATCGCTTTCCGGGAGGAGGCCGCCGCCCACAACGTCAAGGTGAAGGAAGAAGCAGTGACGTCCCAACAGGGCGAGGTCGTGGTCCAGGTCGCCCAGGCTTACTATGGCCTGATCCTGGCGAATCAGGGCAAAGAGGCGGTGAAAGAGGCCCGCACTTACCTGAACGACACCCGCCAGCGCGTCGACCGGCTCCTAGCCATGAACTCCCCCAATGCCAAGGAAACGGACCGGTACCGGATAGCCGCCTACGAAGGTGCCTTGGAAAAATCGAGCGCCGAAGCGGAGGAGGGCTCCAAGACGGCTTATCGGGCCCTGAAGGCCCTCATCGGCTATGGCGAAAACCAGGATTTCCGGGTTCCCGAGAACCTGCCCACACCCGCTCCCCCTGCCGGCACCCTGGATACTTATATCCAAACCTCACTGGAATTACGCCCGGAATTCAGGGAGTTAAAAGAGGGGCTGGTGGCCCGGCAACTCTTGGTGGACGCCGCCAAGGCCGACCGCCTGCCCTCCTTCTTCTTTGCGGTGATGGGCGAACTGGCCGGCGCCCCGGGCCGCAAATATAACCCGGACCCTTATATCAACGATTATTTCAACGACTATGGGGCCCTGCCCATGGTGGGGGCCAAATGGCACTTCGACTTCGGCATCCTCAAGGCCAAGGTGGGCGAGGCCCAGGCGGAACTGGAGAAGTTGCGGGAAGATCAAAGGGCTGCCCTGATGGGCATCCCGATAGAAGTGGCCAAAAGGTACGGGGAAGTGCAGCAATATTACAAGTCTTCGGAAGGCCTGGAAAAGGCCTACGTCAACTCCCGGCGCTGGCTGGTTACCGCCTTCGGCAATTTCGACATGGGCTTGGGCAAGATGGATGAAATCTTTCAGGCCTTCGAACGGTACGGGGTTTTCCGGGGCGACTACCTGATGGCCCTTTATCAGTACAACCTGTCGGCGGCCCAACTGGACGAAGCCACCGGGGCCTACCGCGGGAAGCTCGCGGCCGCGGCTCCCGCCGTCAAACCGGCGAGCGTCCCGTCCGTCCAATAAGGGCCTAACCCCGTGGCGGCGCCTAGGACGCCTCTTGCGCGCCCTGGGCGCCCGAATCTAGATGCTGCAAGGCGGCCGCGGGCCAACCTTCACCGGCCGATGAGAAACAGGCGGGCGTAGACCAGCAACGGGGCGCTGAACAGAATGCTGTCCAGGCGGTCCAACATCCCGCCGTGGCCGGGGAGCAGTTTGGAGGCATCCTTCACCTGGGCCTGGCGCTTCAGCATCGATTCGAACAAGTCCCCCAAGAGGCCCGCCACCCCCAGGACCACGGCCAGGGCGGCCAGTGCCAGTCCCCCCACCCCCGGCAGCAGCCATTTCCCCGCCGCCACCCCCACCACCAGGCTGGCGGCCAGGCCGCCCGCCACCCCGGCCCAGGTCTTCCCCGGGCTCACCGCGGGGTAGAGCCTGGTCTTTCCCAGGGTCCGGCCCACATAATAGGCCCCGGTGTCCCCGGCAAAGATCACCATGAGAAACCAGAGGACCCACCACTCCCCATCCACGAGGAACCGCAGCCAGATGAGGTGCCCCAACAGGAAGGGCAGATAGAGGAGGCCCAGGGTGTTGATCGCCAAACTTGGGCCTGCCTGCGCAATGTGCTCGTAGCTCAGCAGGTAGAAGAGAAACAGCATGAACAGGCACCAGAAAAGAGCGAACAAGACGATGGTAGGATTGCAGACCAGGCCCCCGGTGGGAATGGACCCCTGGGTGCTGGGATGGGCGGTGCCAAAGCTCAGCAGGATGAAGGAACCCAGCAACACCGCCTTAAAGCGCCGGGGTTTGTCCGCCTCTGCCTGGAACATCCCCAGGAACTCCCAGTGGCCCAAGGCGTTTACCACCAGGAGCATCAGCACGAAGAGAGCCAGCCCGCCCCGGAGCAGCGCCAGCGCCAGGAGCGGCAGCAGAATTAGGGCCGTCAACCATCGTTGCGTATCCACCGGGCCCCCTTTGGTCCTTCAGATCTCTTCGCCGGGTTTGATCAGACGCTGCTTATAATAGTAGCCAGTCGCCAGTAGCCAGTTTAGGGCGGCCTGTGGCCGCCATTTAGCGACGGCCACACAGCCCGCCTTAAATATCAAGATCTTCAAAATCCAAGTCTATTCGTTTTCTGCCTTTATCTGTCATTGAATAGCAACCTCGATCCTCTCTCACAAGGTAACCTAATTTGCACAAATTGGAGATAAAACTTCTAACCTCATGTTGAAATGCCGGTCTGCCGCCATACGGTATCCCTTCTAAATGGTTAGGGCCTAATTCTAGGTAATTTCCTATATTGCGGTATATTTGTGGCTACATTGCTTCCTTTACCATATCTCTTACGCACATAAGAATAGCAATTTCCCAAACGGCCATTTTAATTTTCCTTATTTAAAGAATAATTGGGAGTGAAGCGGATTAAACAAAATTGATCACTGACTACTGTATACTGACTACTGGCAACTGTCTTCAGATCTCTTCGCCGGGTTTGACGTTGCTCTGCTTAAATTCCAGGGCGGCCCGGATATAGCTCCGGAACAGGGGGTGGGGGTTCCTGGGACCGGATTTGAATTCCGGATGGAACTGGCAGCCCAGGAACCAGGGATGGTCGGGGAGTTCAACAATTTCCACCAATTCGCCGTTGGGAGAGGTCCCGGTGATCGCCAGACCGGCGGCGCTCAATTTTTCCCGGTAAGAGTTGTTAAACTCGTAGCGGTGGCGGTGGCGTTCCATGATCTGGGTCTGGCCATAGTCCAGGCCGGCCAGGGAGGTCTCTTTGAGGACGCAGGGGTAGGCTCCCAGGCGCATGGTGCCGCCCTTCACCGATTCCCGGTCCCGATGGATGATGGCGTCCCGGCGATAATCGTACCATTCCCGCATCAGGTAGATGACCGGCTCGGCCGCCTCGGGGTCGAACTCCTCGCTGGTAGCCTCGGGCAGGCCGGCCACGTGCCGGGCGAACTCGATGACCGCCAACTGCATGCCGAAGCAGATGCCGAAGTAGGGGATGCGGTGTTCCCGGGCGTAGCGGATGGCCTGGATCTTACCTTCCACCCCCCGCACCCCGAAGCCGCCGGGCACCAGAATGCCGTGCAGGTGCCCCAGCAAGCCCTCGGCTCCTTCCCGCTCCACCTGCTCCGAATCTATATAGGTGAGGGCCACCTGGACCTCGTTGGCCAAGCCGCCGTGTACCAGAGCCTCGTGCAGGCTTTTGTAGGATTCCCTCAGGTCCACGTACTTGCCGACGATGCCGATCTGCACCCGGTCCTTGGGGTGCCTGATGCGCTGCACCAGTTCCTCCCAGGCTTCCAACTGAGGCTCCCGGGTCCAGATGTTCAGGATCTCCACCAACTGCTGATCCAACCCTTCCTGGTGGAAGAGCAGCGGAATCTCGTAAATATTGTCCACGTCCTGGGCGGTGATCACCCCATCCGGCTCCACGTTGCAGAAGAGGGCGATCTTGGCCTTGATCTCCTTGCTCAGGAGCTTTTCGGTGCGGCACAGCAGCAGGTGGGGCTGGATGCCGATGGAGCGCAGTTCCTTGACGCTGTGCTGGGTGGGCTTGGTCTTGACCTCGCCGGCGCTCTTGATGAAGGGCACCAGGGTGAGGTGGATGTAACAGACGCTGTCCTTGCCCAGGTCGCCCTTGAGCTGGCGGATGGCTTCCAGAAAAGGCAGGCTCTCGATGTCGCCCACGGTGCCGCCGATCTCGATGATGGCCACGTCCGCCGAGGGCGCCACCTGGAGGATGGACTGCTTGATTTCGTCGGTAATGTGGGGAATGACCTGGACCGTGCCCCCCAGGTAGTCTCCCCGGCGCTCCTTGGTGATGACGTTATGGTAGATGCGGCCCGAGGTGAAGTTGTTTTCCTGGCCCAGGGTCACCGTGGTGTAGCGCTCGTAATGCCCCAGGTCCAGGTCGGTCTCGGCCCCGTCTTCGGTGACGTAGACCTCGCCGTGCTGGAAGGGGTTCATGGTGCCGGGGTCCACGTTGATGTATGGGTCCAGCTTCTGGAAGGTGATGCGCAGGCCCCGGGACTCCAAAAGCGCGCCGATGGCCGCCGCCGCCACTCCCTTGCCCAGGGAGGAGAGCACCCCGCCGGTAATAAAGATCAGTTTGGTTTTCACAGGTTCCTTCATATACCCGGCCTCAGCGGATGTCAAGAAAGGTCTGAAGCGCCCCTTCTTAGCCCCCCTAAAGGGCTTGCCAACACCTGGGGGCGGCCGTGGGAAGGCTCCCAGCTTGCTGGGATCGCCCCTGAACTCCCGGCATAACCTCACCAGACCAGGAAGGTACTTCTCGTCAAAAAAGTTTAGGGTGTGGTCCCTTTCCCGCCATCTTGCCAAAATACTCAGCAGCCCGGCCGGTGGCCACGCGGCCCCGGGGGGTCCGCTGCAGGAAGCCGGATTGGATCAGATAGGGTTCGTAAACGTCTTCCAGGGTGCCTTCCTCCTCGCACAGGGCGGCGGCCAGGGTGCCCAGGCCCACCGGCCCGCCGTCGTAGGTTTCCAGGATGGTGCGGAGGATCAGGTGGTCCATGCGGTCCAGCCCCAGGGTGTCGATATGCAGCAGGCTGAGGGCGGCGTCGGCCGATTCGCGGTTGATGCGGCCGTCGCCCCGCACCTGGGCGTAGTCCCGCACCCGCTTCAGGAGGCGGTTGGCGATGCGGGGGGTGCCCCGGGAACGGCGGGCGATCTCCCAGGCGCCCTCGTCCTCCAGTTCGATATCGAGCACCCTCGCGGCCCGGTGGACAATTATGACCAGGTCCTCCACCTTATAGAAGTCCACCCGGAGCATCAAGCCGAAGCGGTCCCGCAGGGCCGGGGTGAGCAGGCCAGCCCTGGTGGTGGCCCCCACCAGGGTGAATTGGGGGAGTTCCAGCTTCACGGAGCGCGCCCCGGGCCCCTGGCCGATGATCAGGTCCAGGTTGAAGTCCTCCATGGCCGGGTAGAGAATCTCCTCCACCACTGTGGGCAGGCGGTGCACTTCGTCGATGAACAGGACGTCTTTGGCCTGAAGGTTGGTGAGCAGGGCCGCCAGGTCCCCGGACCGCTCCACCACTGGGCCGGCGGTAGGCTTGATGTTGGCCCCCATCTCCTGGGCGATGATATGGGCCAGGGTGGTCTTCCCCAGGCCCGGGGGGCCGTGCACCAGGATGTGGTCCACCGCCTCGCCCCTGCCCCGGGCCGCGGCCAGGGCGATTTCCAGGTTGCGGCGCAGTTCCTCCTGCCCCACAAACTCCGCCAGGGTGCGGGGCCGCAGCCCCGGCTCCAGACCGAGGTCTTCCACCAGGGGCCTGGGATTGACGATGCGCTCTTCCTGGTCCATTGGCCCTAATTTACCGCACTCCGAACAGATTTGCAAGCCGGCCCCCTTGGCCCCCGGGGCCGGGTTTGATAGACTCAGCCTGTAGCATTAGGCCCATCTCTAATATAAATAAGATAGTCAGGAGTGGGATATGGTGGACACAACTGTAAAGAACAAACCTGGCAACGTTGCGGATCGCCGCGATCATATGGCCAATGAGAGGACCTTTCTGGCCTGGGTAAGGACCAGTATTGGTATAATGGCATTTGGGTTTGTCGTCGAGAAGTTTGCTTTGTTTATAAAAAAATTACAATATTTCCTTGGTAAAAATAATATTTCTAACGTCATGCCTCCCTCCTCTGGATCTTCCACAATTTTTGGCATCGTCCTGGTGGCGATTGGCGCCTTAATTGGCTTATTGGCATTTGTTAGATATAAAAAGGTTGAAAGGGAAATAGTTGATGACACGTATCGACCTTCGATCATACTGGACATACTCGTGGCCCTGGTAATCTTGGTAATGGGGATTTTCCTGATAATTTATATGCTTCATAGTATTCATTGAAAAATTAATCGGTAATTATGCAACCAGCCATTTTTGCTGAGGCCATCGGCAAGTCGTTCCGGGAGCGGAGGTTCGGTCCCTGGAAGACGGTGCTCCGTCAGGTGGATCTGGAAGTGGCCCCCGGGGCCATCTTCGGGGTCCTGGGGCCCAATGGCGCCGGCAAGACCACCCTCATCTCCATCCTGGCCACCTTACTGCACCCGGACCAGGGCCGCGCCCGGGTGCTGGGCCTGGACGTGGTGCGGGAGGCGGCCAGGCTGCGGCAGCGCATCAACCTGGCGGCTGCCGGGGCCCATTTCCTCTGGTGCCTCACCGCCGAAGAGAACCTGCGTTTTTACGGCCGTCTCTACGGGCTGGGCGGCCGGGCCCTAACCGCCAAGGTGGAGGGCCTCCTCGACCTTTTCCAGTTGGCAGACCAGCGCCGGGTGGTCTTCGAACGTCTGTCCACCGGCCTCAAACAGCGCCTGATGCTGGCCAAGGCCCTGATCAACGACCCGGAACTCCTGTTTATGGACGAACCCACCTCGGGCCTGGACCAGGAGATGGCCCAGCATATCCGGGAAGAAATCCTGCGCCTCAACCGGGAGACCGGGCTCACCATCCTGCTCACCACCCACAACTTGCGGGAGGCCGAGATGCTTTGCAGCGAGGTGGCCTTCCTGAAAGAAGGGCGGCTGGCGGCCCGGGGGCGCATTGCCGAGTTGCAGCAGCGCTTGGGGTTGGGAGACCATTTGAGTCTGGTCTTCCGGGGGGCCCCGGCGGCCCTGGATTACGCGCGGCTGCCCGGCGTCCTGAGTCACCGGGTTCAGGACGTCCGGGTGGACCTGGTGCTGGACCGGGCTGAAGTCCGCCTGGCGGCGGTCCTGGAGGCCGTCTCCCACGGCGGCGGGGAGCTGGCTTTGGTAAAGCTCAAGCCCGTGGACCTGGAAGAGATCTACCGTGAAATTACCCACTAGTTTTCTAAAAATCTGGGCCTTTTCGGTGCGCAGCGGCCTGGTGAACCGGCGCAACGTCTTCGCGGCCTTAGAGATGCTCTTCTGGCCGGCCATAGGCATCTTCTCGGTGGGGCTCCTCACCCGCTTCCTCAATCTTCCCGGAGATACAGTGACCTTTATCCTCATCGGCGCCATCACCATAAGCACTGTGCAAATCGCCCAATTGGACCTGTCCTATTCCCTGCTCTATTCCGTCTGGTCCAAAAGCCTGAAGCACGAATTCATCGCCCCCATCCGCCTGATCCACATCTTGTTGGGCTGCGGCCTGGTGGGGGTGATCCGGGGCTTCCTGGTCTTTGCGGGCATGACCGTCTTGAGCGTCTGGATCTTCCATATGGAACTGGGCCGCCCCGGGCCGGGGGGCCTGGCGGTATTCCTGGCGGGGATGTTCCTCAATGCCGCCATCATCGGGGCGCTGGTCCTGGCCCTGGTGCTGCGCTTCGGCCAGCGGGCGGAGGTGGCGGCCTGGGCCTTCTCCTACCTGATGATGCTGTTTTGCGGGCTCTATTATCCGGTCAGCGTGCTGCCGGCGTGGGCCCAGGGGCTGGCCCGCTTCATCCCGCTCACCTATTTCCTCGAGTACTTCCGCCACTTCTACGGCTTTCCGCTGCACTCCAGCCGGCCCCTGCTTTACGGCTTCTCTTTAAGTGTGGTATATTTGCTTGCCAGCTACGGACTATTGCAATACACCTTGCGGGCCTCCTTGCGGGGCGGCATCCTGCTGCGGCTGTCCGAATGATGTGTAGGGGCGACCCGCTGGGTCGCCCAATTCCATGGTCCCCAGGCATTTTGAAATGTAGCCGCAAGCTTTAGCTTGCGAAATGATTAGAAAAAACGGTGGCGCAGGCTAAAGCCTGCGGCTACATAACCATCCAGATATTTTTTTAGATATTTCTTAAGCACGACAGTAGGAAACTGATTTCAATTTCTCTCCTGCCGCGGTAACACCAGGAAGGCCGCATGAATTTTCAGGACTATCCGGAAGATATCCGGCGGCGGGCCCAGGCCGTCCGCCTGCTGCTCCTGGACGTAGACGGGGTGCTCACCGACGGCCGCCTTTACTTCGGGCCCCGGGGGGAGACCCTCAAGGTCTTCCACGTCCGGGACGGCCACGGCCTCAAGATGGCGCAGCGGGCCGGGATTGAAATAGCCTTTTTGTCGGGGCGCCGTTCCGATGCCGCCTACCACCGGGCCAGGGAGTTGGGGATCAGCCGGTTTTTTGAGGGCCTGCGGGACAAGCTCGCGGTGATGCAAGAGTTGGAGGCCGGCCTGAAGATTGCAGCCACCCAGGTAGCGGTAGTGGCCGACGATCTGGTGGACCTGCCCATCATGGCCCGGGCCGGGCTGGCAGTGGCGGTGGCCGACGCCGCCCCGGAAGTGGCGGCCGCGGCCCATTGGATCACCCAAAGTCCGGGGGGCTGCGGCGCGGTGCGGGAGGTCTGCGACCTGATCCTCAAGGCCCAGGGAAAATGGACAGAAACTGTGAAGCCCTAGATGGCAACATGAAGGAAGATGATTTTTTAAATGAATTAGAGGTTTTCAGAAAGGAAGTAGAACTATGCATGCGATATTTTTATGCATATCGGGCTATAAACGATGTGCTAGGTGATGACACAAAGGCATTAAATATTGTCAAAAGAACTCCAGAGCTCTGGAATACCATAAAATTCGCTCTCGAAGCCTCATTCTTTAATGCCTTATCTCGAATATTTGATAAACCTGACACACATCCGAAAACGCATAACGTTGGAAGATTGCTTCAAATTGCTAAATCAAATATTAATATTTTTTCAGCAAATGCATTAGAAACCAGAAAGAGAAAAAGCAGTGCCAATGCGCATGAATGGATCAATGAAAACATGAGAGAAATTTATGTACCAAATAATAATGATTTTAAGAGGTTAGAAAAGTATGTGGAAAAATATAGAAATATTTCTAAGAATTACATAATAATAAGACATAATATATTTGGCCACCGACAACGATTGAATTTTAATGCTATACATGGCCTATACTCCAGAACTAACTTTACTGAAATAGAAAGGTTACTTGTATTTTTGAAACGTCTTCATGACTCTCTTTTGTCCCTTTTTCATGATGGACGAAAACCTCTGCTCAGGCCAATGCGATTTTCTATAAAAACTATCAGAAAAAAGCCAGACTATTATACGCAATTGGTTCATGAAATAATTATAAATCAAACCCAAAGTTTTTTTGATTTATTATCGCTTATTCCAGATAGTCACTTAACTTGATTCGCAACCATGGTGAGCCGTGCCCGCCGATTTTGCGGCCAGGTACAGGCCTCCCTTTAAATGGTAGCGTAGGTGTCCCACCCAATAGTGTCCGGCAGAGATTTTGCATTGAGGCTGAGAATGAAAATTGCAAAATGTAGCCGCAAACTTTTAGCCAGAAACGACGGGGGTAGCCTCCAAGCGCCCAAACACCCTCTCCCCCAATGGGGGAGAGGGGAAAAAGCGAGAGAACTGAGGCCCGCCCCAGCCAACCCGCCTGCCCGCGCTCGCCCCGCCAGATTAGCCTTTACACTTTTTCCTGGGGTTACTATAATTCCCTTAAAAAGACGACTCAGTTGGCATGAAAATTTTGGTCCCCAAAAACGGTGCTGGCGCCTGGAGGCTGCCGAGATGGAGTTGGGCCGCCCTCCTGGTGATGGTGGTGGGATTGGGCGCCTGGGGCCTTGAGGAGCTGAACCGCCCCGCTCCGCCGCCGCCCAAACCCCCGCCCGCGGCAGCCCAGTCCCGCATGGAGACCTTGTCCTTAACCGAGATCCAGGATGGCGACAAACGCTGGGTGTTGGTGGGGCAGAAGGCGGACATCAGCAAAGACCAGGGAGAGGTGAACCTCACCGGGGTACGGGTGGAATTCTTCGGGCCGGGGGAACACCTTAAGGTCAAGGCGGACGAGGGCCTGTTCCACACCAAGACCCGGATTTTAACCCTGACAGGTAACGTGGAGATGGAGCAGGGGGACCTGCTGGTTAAGACCAGCGTCGCCACCTACGACCCCAACGCGCGCGTCCTGGTCTCCCCGGAAGAAGTGATCCTGAGCAACCCGACCCTCCGGATTAAGGGCAAGGGGTTGCGGGTGTGGCTGGCGGAGAAAAGGATGGTCTTGTCCCAACATCAGTTAACGGAAATCAAGGTGCAAGAAGGAACATGGAGACCATAAGAGATTACCTGGCCCTGGCCGTGATGCTGCTGGCTCTCTGGCCTGGTTCGGCTGCCGGGGCGGTCCCGGGAGCGCCGCCGCCGGGCAAACCAGGCGAAGAATTCCCTCTGCACATCATCGCCAATAAGTTGGAAGCGGACCAGAATGCCGGGATTGCCATTTTCACGGGGAAGGTGAAGGCCACCTATGGGGAATCCATCCTGTACGCCGATCAACTGAAGGTCTATTTCATACCCAAGCAGGCCGGGGCCGCGGCCAAGGCTAACGGGCCGAAAGGGGCCGCGGCCGGGGCTGCCCCCAGGGCCGCCCCCGGGGCGGCAGCCGGCAAGCCGGCGGGGGGCTCACCCCTGGATGAGCTGGGAGGCGACCAGATTGACCACATAGTGGCCACCGGCAATGTGCGCTATGTCCAGGAAGACCGGGTGGCCACCGGTCAGCAAGCCACTTATTACAAGAATAAGAACGAAATAGTGCTGGTGGGCAACCCCCAGGTCTGGCAGAAAGAGAATAACCTGAAGGGGGAGCGCATCATCTTCAACCTCGCGGATAACACCATGCGGGCCGAGAGCTCCCCCCAGAAGCGGGTGGAGGCCGATCTCTACCCCGCCAAGCAACCGGGGCCCGGCGGTCCGGGAGCAGTGCCCTGGGCGGCCAAACCCCAGAAGGATAGGCGGCCTTAGGTTATGCACCGCCTCCGCATTCAGACCCTTACCAAGAGTTATAACGGCCACAGGGTGGTCGACCAGGTCTGCCTGGAGGTTAACAGCGGGGAAGTGGTGGGTCTGCTGGGTCCCAACGGCGCCGGCAAGACCAGCACCTTTTACATGATCCTGGGGCTGCTGCAGCCTGACAGCGGCCAGATCTTCCTGGACGGCCAGGATATCTCCACCATGCCCATTTACCGCCGGGCCCGGCAGGGGTTGCAATATCTGCCCCAGGAGCCCTCGGTGTTCCGCAAGCTCACGGTGGCCGAGAACGTCCTGGCCATCCTGGAGACCGTGGAACCGGACCCCGTGGTGCGCCAGGAGCGCCTGGAACAACTCCTGGCCGAGTTGCGCATCGGCCACCTGGCCCAGCAGAAGGCCTCGTCGCTTTCCGGCGGAGAACGCCGGCGCGTGGAGATCACCCGGGCCTTGGTTACCGCGCCCCATTTCATCATCCTGGATGAGCCCTTTGCCGGCATCGAACCCATGGCGGTCACCGATATCCAAAACATCATCCGGCAGTTGAAGGAACGGGGCCTGGGAGTGCTGATTTCGGATCACAATGTCCGGGAGGCCCTGGGAGTCTGCGACCGGGCCTATATCCTCAACGAAGGGGTAGTCCTGGAGGAAGGGTCGCCTTCGATGCTGGTGAACAGCGAACTGGCCAAAAGAATTTACTTGGGAGAAACCTTTAAGTTATAATTCGGGAGTAAATCGCATCTCAACGAACTCGAAGATTGATCAATGCCCTTAGAGCTTCGCCAGAATCTCAAGCTGACTCAGTCGCTGATCATGACCCAAAAGCTGCAGCAGGCCATCAAGCTGCTGCAGCTCTCCCGCTTGGAGCTGGAGGGTGAGATCCAGCAAGTTCTGGAGAGCAATCCGGTCCTGGAAGACTCCGAAGTCGAGGGTCAGGAGAAGCCCGGGGGGGATCTGCCGCAGGAGGCTCCGGGTTTTTCCGGGGAGAGCGAGCCGTCCCAGGAAGGGGATGGCGATAACGGGGAAGCCAAGTCAACTCAGCAGGAAGATTGGGACTGGGAAGGCTTCTTGAAAGACCGGCTCATGCCGCCGCCCATGGGCGAATACGAAGAGCGGGAGGCCCTGCCCTTCGAGAGCCTCAACCCCCAGAAAACCACCCTGAAATCCCACCTCATGTGGCAGTTGCACATGGCCGAACTGGACCAGGAAGGCGAGGCCATCGGCACCCTGATCATCGGCAACCTGAATAAGGACGGCTACCTGCGGGCCGACGTTGCGGAGATCGCCGGGGAGTTGGGGATCGAACCAGCCCGGGTGGAAGAGGTCCTGGCAGTGGTCCAGGGTTTCGATCCGCCGGGAGTGGCGGCCCGGGATTTAAAAGAGTGCCTGCAACTTCAGGTCCGGGTGCTGGGGACCTCGGATTCCCTGGTGTCCGCCATGATCGACGGCCATCTGAACAATCTGGCCAACAAAAATTACCAGGCCATCGCCCGGGAGCTGAAAGTCTCCATGGAAAAGGTAATCCGGGCTACCGAAGTCATCATGCAGTTGGAACCCAAACCCGGCCGGGGCTTCGACAGCGAGGATGTCGACTACATCAACCCCGACGTCCACGTGGAAAAGGTGGGCAGCGATTACGTCATCCGCTTGAACGAAGACGGCCTGCCCAGGCTGCGGATCAATTCCTTTTACCTGGAGGCTATGCGGGCCCCCGGCCAGTTGCCGGAGGGGGTGCGCAGCTACATCCAGAAACACCTGGACAATGCCCTGTGGTTCATCCGCAGTATTCACCAGCGTCAGAAGACCCTGTACAAGGTGACTGAGAGCATCGTCCGCTACCAGCAGGAGTTTCTGGATCACGGCCTGTCGCATCTCAGACCCCTGACCCTGCGCCAGGTGGCCGAGGACGTGCAGATGCACGAATCCACCATCAGCCGGGTGACCACCCATAAGTATGTCCACACCCCTCAGGGGATTTTCGATCTAAAGTTCTTTTTTAACAGCGGCATCAACATGAGCCTGGGGGAGCAGATCGCTTCGGAGAGCGTCAAGGATAAGATCCGGCAGATGGTGCACTCCGAAAACCCCGAAAACCCATTGAGCGACCAAGAGATCGCCGACCTGCTGCGCCGGCAGGACATCCTCATCGCCAGGCGCACCGTTGCCAAATACCGCGGCATGCTGGGAGTGCTCTCTTCCAGTAAACGCAAAAAACCCGGATTCCGGCGCAAAAGCCCGCCCGGGAATCAGGCCCATTAACCCGCCGCGGCCCCAGGCCATCCCACGGGAGGAGTAAATGCAGATTTCCGTCACTTTTCGGCAAATTGAGCCCACAGAGGCCCTAAAGAACTACGTCACCGACCGTTTGGGCAAGTTTAGCCGTTACCTGGAAGGACCGGTGGAGGTCCACGTGGTCCTGGGTTTGGAGAAATTCCGCCACCTGGCCGACGTCACTATCGACAATAATGGCCGGGTTATCAAGGGCAAAGAAGAGAATACCGACATGTACGCGGCCATCGACCTGGTGATGGACAAGATCGGTATGCAGTTGAAGAAATTCCGGGACAAACAGCGGGAGCCCAAAGGGGACCGCACCGCCAGGTCGGCGGCGCCAGTGCCGGAGGAGGCCGAGGAGTTTTCGACCCTGCCGGCGGTGCGCCGCAAGCGGGTGGAGGTGCCCTCCCTGCTGGTGGACGATGCCGTGGAGATGATGCAGACCGGGGGGGAAGACTTGGTGGTGTTCACTAACGTGGCCAATGGCAGTTTGAACATCTTGTACCGGCGTCAGGATGGCTCCCTCATCCTGGTGGAGCCCGATTTGCACTAGGAGAAGCGGCGGTCCTATGAAAATCATAGAGATCCTGGAGCCGGCAAGGATCGTGCCGGACCTTAAAGCCAGCAAAAAGCGGGAGGTCCTGGAGGAACTGGCCAGGACCATTACGGATGGTCAGGACGGGCTGAGCCTTAAAAGCGTCATGGAGGTGCTGCTGGATCGGGAGCGCCTGGGAAGCACAGGCATCGGCGACCACATTGCCATCCCCCACGGCAAGCTGCCCCAGCTCTCGCAGTTGGTGCTGGCCTTCGGCCGCAGCCTCAAAGGAGTCGACTTCGACTCCATGGACGGCAAACCGTCCCACCTCTTCTTTCTGCTGCTGGCTCCGGTCGATTCCGCGGGCCTGCACCTCAAGACCCTGGCCAAGATCTCCCGGATGCTCATGAGCCAGCCGTTCAGGGAGAACCTCATGAAGGCTCAGGGAGCCGAAGAGATTTATCATCTGATCGACGAGAGAGATGCGGAATTTTAGGTTAATCTCCGCTACAGCGTTGCGTTTTCCGTTTTTCCCAGGCAGGGGGCGACTCTGAGACATGGGGCCTGAGACCGAAACCCCGGGGCAGTCCGAGCCAGCGGCGCAGGCTGCCCCAGTGCTGATCATTACCGGGCTGTCGGGCTCGGGGAAGAGCACGGTGTTGCACGCCCTGGAGGACGTCGGCTATTTCTGCGTCGACAACCTCCCCTTAGGCCTGCTGCCGCGGTTCCTGCAAATGCAGAGCGGCGCCTCCCGGGACGGCCGCAAAATCGCCCTGGTGATGGACGTGCGTACCCAGGGGTTTCTGAAGAATTACACCCGGGTCTTCCACCGCTTGCAGGGCCAGGGGGTCAAACTCCACCTCATCTTCCTGGAGGCAAATGAAGAAACCCTCATCCGGCGGTTCAGCCAGACCCGGCGGCAGCACCCCCTGGCGGACCGGGAATCCATCTCCCAGGCCCTGGGGGCGGAACGGGAAGCTATGGCCGGCCTGCGGGGCCTGGCGGAGCGCATCATCGACAGCTCCCATTACACCCCTCATCAACTGCGGGAGCTGACCCAAAAAGAGTACTCCAAACTTTCCCCCCAGCAGCGCCTCTGGCTCCATCTGGTTTCCTTTGCTTTCAAGAACGGCATTCCCCCGGAAGCCGACCTGGTTTTGGACGTCCGCTTCCTGCCCAATCCTTACTTTGTGGAGGGTCTGTCCGCCCTCACCGGCGAGGCCCCTGCAGTCCGGGACTACGTCCTCAAACAAGCGGAAACCCAGACCTTCCTAAAGCACCTGTTCAGTTTCGTGGATTACCTGCTGCCCTGCTACCAGGAGGAAGGCAAGGCCCACCTCACCCTGGCGGTGGGCTGCACCGGCGGCCAGCACCGTTCGGTGGTCATTGTCAAGCTCCTGGCGGAGCACCTGAGTCAGGGGAATTTTCCCATTACCCTCAGCCATCGCGACCTGCCGCGGACCTTAGGAGATCAGTAATGATCGGTATTTTAATCGTCACTCACAAGGAACTAGCCGAGGCCCTGATGAGCGTCTGGGATCTGATCCTGGGACGCGGCGAAGGAGTGCAGGCCGTCTCCCTGGAGCCCAACGACCCCCCGGAAGTCTCCCGCCAGATGATTCAGCGAGGCCTGGCCCAGATCAACAACGGTTCTGGAGTCATCATCCTCACCGATATGCTGGGGGGCACCGCCTCCAACCTGGCCCTGCCCTTCCTCAAGGAGGGCAAGGTGGAGGTGGTTACCGGGGTGAACCTGCCCATGCTGATGAAATTGCCCCAGATTCGCAATAAGGCCGATTTGCAGGAGGTGGCCCAGGACTTGAAGCAGTCCGGCCAGACCGGAATCACCGTAGCCAGCGATGTACTGCGCCGCAAGAAATGAGCCCCGGGCTCACCATCCGCGAGGCCGGCCTGACGGATCTTAAATCCGTCTTTGCCATAGAAAAAGAGTCCTTTCCCACCCCCTGGTCCCGCTGGACCTTTCTGGCGGAGCTGAACCAGTCGCTGGGCCACTTCCTGGTGGCCGGACCCCCTCTTTCCCACCCCTGGGAACTCTGGGGCTACATCGTCTTTTGGCTGGTAGCCGACGAGATGCACCTCCTCAACCTGGCGGTGCACCCTGAGAAGCGGCGCCGGGGCGTAGCCGGGTTCCTGCTCCGGGAAGCCCTGCGCCGCTCACAGGCCCTGGGGGCTAAGGCCGCCTGGCTGGAGGTGCGGCCCTCCAATACCCCGGCTCTGGCCTTGTACGCCTCCTTCGGCTTTAAAGAAGTGGGGCGCCGTCCCGGGTATTACCAGGATACCCGGGAAGACGCCATGCTGCTGGTGCTGGAGTGGGAAGAGTAAAGAATGGGGAAAATAGGGAAAAAGGGGGAAAGGGAAAGGAAAGGCAGAGAAAAGGTTTTTACCTTTTACCCTTTTACCCTTTTAACCTCTTTCCCTTTTCCCCCTCGCTTTAAGCGGTGTTGCGACTTGAACCGCATCCGGTGCCGGAGCTCCGGGTCTTTTCCAGGTATTGCTCAACCAGTATTCTCGGGTCCCCCTGGGGGGGGCCGGCGATGACTTCGATGCCCTTGTGGGTCAGCAGCTTCTCGGCCTTGGCTCCCAGGCCGGCGGCAATGACGTGGGTCACCCCCAGTTCCTCCAGCCACTCGGGGAGGCCCCCGGGCTCATGGGGAGGCGCGGGCACCAGCTCCTGGTCCTGGAGGTTGCCGTTGCTGGCGGTCAACAAGGCGAAGTGGGAGGCGTCTGCGAACTTTTCAGAGAGCTTGCCGCCGCTCACCGGCAGGGCGAACTTCAGGACCCCGGGCTGCCGGCGGCTCACCGTGAGAGGTAATGCCGTCAGCAGCCATTCCACTATGGGGGTCAGTGCCTGGAAAAAGGGGCTGTCCTTGATCTCCAGGAGCCGCCCCTGGTCGGCGGCATCCACCACCTGAGGGTCGAAGGGCAGCGCCCCCAGGAAGGGAACCTTGGCCTCCCGGGCGATGACCTCGCCGCCGCCCTGCTTGAACAGAGGGATATCCCCGCCGCAGTGGGGACAACGGTAGCCGCTCATATTCTCAATGATCCCCAGGATCCCCATGTCGATCTTCTGGCAGAAATTGATGGATTTACGCACGTCGGCCAGGGAGATCTCCTGGGGCGTGGTGACGATGACGGCCTTGGCGTCGATGATCGTCTGAGCCACGCTCATGGGCTCATCCCCGGTACCCGGCGGGCAGTCCACCACCAGGTAGTCCAGGTCGTCCCATTGCACCTCGGTCAGGAACTGGCGGATCAGTTGGTGCTTCAGGGGGCCCCGCCAGATGACCGCCATGTCCCGGTTGCGCATCAGCATCTCGATGGAAATGACCCGCAGATTGTCGAACAGGTCCGGCGGCAGGTGGAACTGGGCGTGCTGGAGGTCCAGGGGCTCCTTGAGGCCCAGCATCCTCAGGACGTTGGGGCCGTGCAGGTCCACGTCCATCAGGCCCACCTTGTGGCCCCGCCGGGCCAGGGACAGGGCCAGGGAGACGGCCACGCTGCTTTTGCCCACCCCGCCCTTGCCGCTCATCACCACCAGTTTGTGGCGGATGCGCTTCAGGGCCCGGGTGAGATTCTTCTCTTCCTGGGACGGTTCAGGTTGATGATGAGAGGGGCTGCACCCTGAACAGGATTGGGGCTCCGCTCCGCAGGTCTTGGGGTCCGCCCCCGAAGGGCATTTTTCATCCATATCCAAAGACTCCTTATTAAGGCGATCTGCCAGGGAATGGGGCGACAGGGCAAGACAGATACTGCCGGAATCGATATCTATTAGAATTTATTATTTTGGTGTGGTCATTGCAACAAATTTTGGGAGAATCCTGCGAATGGGTGACAGCGGCACCGAACCGATATGTAGGGTGGGCACTGCCCACCATTTCCGTAGGGGCGGGGGGTCCCCGCCCAGGGCGGCGAGACGCCGCCCCCTACAAGCCCAGGCGTCCAGCCTGGGCCCGGAGAAGCCGGAGAAGCCACAATTCAGGTATCAAAACCAGATCGACAAGCGCTAATTTTGATTGAAGCTGCGTAGATATAGCAGATAGTGGAGTCCGGCCGTCATATTCGCTCCTTGAACGGAAATCTCAGAATCCTAATCAGCGTCCTCAGGTTGCCCCGACTTTTGTTATCTTTCCACCTTTTCTTCGGTTTTTGAAGGTGGGTGCTCATAGGTGAAGTTCATCGGTTTCCCTTGTCGCAGAAAAAAGCAGAGTTTTTCGTTAAATTCTTTCTCTGATATTCGGTCAGGCGGCAGGGGAAGGTGAAGGGCCTGGAGGAGGTCAAAGCGGTAAAGATCGACAGCAGTTTGAATCATCTCGCCATAGGACAGCGCAGCGGCTATAGCTCCCCGATAACTTAACCATGAGAGCAAAAGTGTCGCCAGCGGTACCCCTAGCCACCACCATTGGAGTCTATAAAGAAAAGCGGCCGAAATAAGGGCGGCAACCAGAAATACAAGGCAAAATCTGGCGCAGAGGTCAATCTGGTTCCGCTGGCCATCCAAAATGGCGGTGATCCTGTCTGGCATTATAGAATAAAGCCGCGGCCATACGACCACGGCATCGAGCCCATACCTTGCCCCTGCCCTATCCTCAGCAGCCCGGAGGACATTCCCCAGTGAGGTCGGCAGGAGACGTTCTTCGTTGGGAAAAAAACGGACCAGGCGAAAGGCGGCTGCCGCTGCATCCTGCTTATCTTTCTCGGTAGGCTCATGCCTACAAGTCTGCGCTGTCTCAAGTTTCTGCCGGTGACGCTTATGAACCCAACGGAATGGGCGGCTTATGATACCACTGAGGCAGGAATTGCCCCAATATCCCTCCAGGAATCGAAGAAATGAAAGTTGAAAGGGGTGGATGATCAGAGAGAAGACAAGGATTGCCAAGACAAGGAAAATAACTTTCTTTACATCAAGTGCATTAATATGGCTAAAAACTATAGCTAAATCAGGGGATTTGGCAGGGGCTCCGCTCCAATAATGGACCAGGATAAAGAGAACCAGGATGGCTGAAGGCAACAGACCTACCAGAGAAAAGCGGATGCCCAGTGCTTTAATATTGGTGCCGAGGAATTCTTCTAATTCATTCATTTGGGCACCAAGGGACAGCCATGATCGCACTTAGGAGGATTATCTTCATCGTATATTTGGACGTACATGGTACAACCACATTTTGGGCAATACACTTCTATGAAATTAAAAATTGGGGTCCCAGGAAGTCCGGGTTCAATAGGCATAAAATAGACGCTGGCATCTCCTGGCACAATCAGTCCGACAATGCCTCCTACTCGGGCCAATGCAACAACTTTCTTTTGTTCTATAAGCTGCTCGAGCTGTCTGCCGGCTTGAGACTCCTCCATTACGATAAGTGGTTCCCTGTCCATTACCCTTTCATCAATAATTTCTTCTGAAAAGGTCCCCGATGTCTGACAATATTTCATAATATCCTGAGGAGTTATAACGACGTAGCGGTCTGGTCCTTTATAAAAGGATGATGCGATCCGTTGTTGTTCTTCAACTTGTTTCAAGGCGCCAAAAATGTTTTTTCTGACATGGAATGGAATGGAGATAAAATCAGTCTGAGGACTTGATTCTAAAAACTTCTCATTAGTCATCGAAGCTACCCTCCTTTGTTTATCCGATTCTTAGCAACCTTAGTGCTTCCAGACAGAAAAACTATTATCGGCCTTTTTAACAGCAAAATAACTTTTTAGTTTAGTTCGCAGCTCTCTCCTCTGTGTTCGTTGGGAGATTACGCAAGGAAGCTTTAGAATACGTTCAAAGGCTAGATTACAAAAACATCCCAAAACTAATTATTCAATTCCCAAAATAAGCATTGTGGAAGGATTTGTCAATGTAAACTAAATTTTTTTAGGGAAAATTTTAAATCTCCTATGTGCAAAGTCAAGATTGCCAGGGTTGTGCGGTATCCGGTTAGAATCCAAGCCAGTCTGCTATTCGTGGTTTCCCAGCCAGTGGGGCTGCAAGTAAGTAATCTATGAGCCAGTTTATGAGGGTGGTTAATGAGTGATACCTTGCCAAACTGCGCACATATAGTCTGAGAGGTAAAAATTGCTGAGATGGTCTCCATATTCTCAATGGTATTTTGGGGGGAGAGTGGCTTAGATGCCTGCTGCTTGCAGGCAAGGACTAGAGCCGAAACCGCTTCTGGGGAGGGCGGCGCTCCGGCACATACGCAGGGGGCAGCTTTCCCCCGTTCCATTCCCGGGACACATAAAGATTGCAGTAGCAACTGCCATAGGCAGCCACATCCGGCCCCCGGTACACACACGGACAGATAATGTCCTGATCCCAATCTCGATCCTCCGCCGCCAGCCGGCAAGGACAGCACATGTAGCCATAGCGTTTTTGGTTGATCAACAACCCCTCTAACAGATCAAAAACCCTCTTTTTATCTCTATTAAAGTAGTAGCCCTTGGCCTCCTGGCTTTTCTTTAGAGCCTCATATAGTTGTTCAAGCGTCATTTGATTCCCAGGATCTCCTTGATTTCTTTTTTTTGCAGGCCAACAATGACGCTAGCGCCGATAACGATGGTAGGGAAAGCGCACTCCGGACTTAACTCCTTAAGTTCCACCAGAACCTTCTTTCTTTCTTCGGGAGCTAACTTATCAACTTCTATACATTTATACGCAATCCCGCACTGAGTCAAAAATTCCTTGGTATCTCTGCAATGAATGCAGGTGCTCAAGGCATAAAGTTTGACATCACACTGGTTGTTCATCTTGCCGCTCCCGGTTTGATTTGCGAATCTTCCTTTTTATGAGAAACTAACAACCTTGCCATTCACCGGCCGGAGGCCATGTGCCACTAAGGCAATTATAGGGCGTGCCCTACCCGCCATTTTCGGCGGCCACAGGCCGCCCTATTTTTCTATCCTTCCTTCCAGGCCTTGCGGCTCAGCTCGATCTTCTGGCGCACCGTTTTCCAGGCCTCTTTAGTGAGGAAGGACTCCCGCCAGCGCCGGACCATGCGCGTGAACAACTCAAAAGGCAGCGCCAGAGTGATCTCATCGGGTTTGAGGAACTTGCGGTCCGAGGGGTCCCAGCCGCCCAACACCGCCTTGAGCTGGCCCCGCTCCAGGTACTTCAGGGGCCAGGAGACGATGTTGGTGCAGCCCGCCCCAAACGGGGATTGCACCACCTCAAAGTCGTTGGTGACGAAGGTGGCCAGTTGGTGGAGGCCGGAGATGGTTTCGGCCCGGCCGAAAAAGATCACCACCTCGGGGGTTTCGTCAGCGCTGAATTGGCTAAGTTGCTTGAACACGCAGAACTGCTCCGGGGCCGGCCTGGGGTCCACGACCTCGAAGAAGCGGCGCACCGCCGCGGGTGAGTCCAGGTAGCATTCGCCTTCGAAAACCCCGGGTTGGCCGGTGGAGACGTAATAGGCGATGCGCTCCAACTGGGGTTTTAAGAACCCCAAATAGAAGGCGCCCCCCAGGCAGCCGAAACGGGTCTGGTCGAAGCAGGCGGGTCGTTTAAGCCTCCGGGCCCGCCAGAGCACCCCGATGACGCAGGAGAAATTGGCGAAGGTCGCTTCCCAATCCAACTCGCCGGCCCTCTCCATCTCGGCGCTGGGCAGCACCGCGGCCTGGGGAGAGATGGCCTCCGGGGGGGCCACGGGGGTGTAATACAGCCCCAGGGGTTCTTCCCGCAGGCCCAGGATGTCGCAAAAGGCCTCAATTTCCTGAAGATCTTCTTGAATGGTCATTGGCCGCCCTTCCTTTCTAGAAAAATTCTGGCACCGCGCTCGCCCAGACGTCCCGCCTGGGGTGGTGCTTCATGATTCCTATGAAATTTCAAACTGCTGGCAACGCCGCCGAAGCCTAAAACCAGCAAAAAGAAAGCCAATAAGGATTCTTGATAAACAGTGTCAAGTGACTTATATGTTCTCGCATTTTTATGGGAAATTATATACTTAGCACATATAACGAGGCGTTTATTCCATCAGAGCAAGTAGGAGAACCCCATGGGTAAATTTTTGGTAAATTTTCTTTGGCGAAAATTGGAACCACTTGTCGATTTGTGTATCACAGGCCGGATTGTAATTTTCCATCGGGCACTTGTAGCCCGCGGACAGATAAAGCGTCCGATGAACGAAGAAATTCTGGAATCACCTACTGTTGATTGCAAACAGGTTGGTAAGCTTCAATAAGGTCGCTTTCTTTTTTGAGTCTGGATGCTTCATTGTCATCGCGATGTACACATATACAATTCCAACCATGGCGATCAAAACACTCTTCCCGATGGTGGTCGTAGAAACGCTTTGTAAGGTCGCCAGTTTGCCCGATATAGGTAGGACTACTATGGCTAAAATTCTTATCTGGCATTTTGAATCTACTCGTGATGGCATAAACCGCACCAAATTTTTCAAATGTCGCTTCTTTAGCATAAATATGAAATTGATATTTCGTTCCAGATACTCCAGTGAGCATTATAGTACCTAAACTGGCCATGGCTCCTAACCTCCAAAATATGGGATTCTCACAAAATCACCATAGCACAATTGGCGGTAAGGAGCCATGGGAATCACCCCTAAATCCCCCTTTTCCAAAGGGGGACTTGAACCCATTTATCGATAGGAGTTAATTAAGCATTTCTCCGGCCCGGTCAAGGCGGGTCCTTGGAAAAGCGGGGTTCGGCCCTGCTTTTCCGGGACAATCTTTCTTGACAACCAGGGTAATATTTTTTATGTTTTATGAGGGAAAGTGGAGAAATTCACAAAACCTGAACAAAATTACGCATATATAAATATGATGGAAGGTAATATTATGGCAGCCGAGAAGCGAGGTCCGGTGGGCAAGGTAATGGTGGTGGGGGCGGGGATCGCCGGGATACAGGCCGCCCTGGACCTGGCCAACGCAGGTTTTTACGTGCACCTGGTGGAAAAGAAATCGGCCATCGGCGGAGTCATGGCCCAATTGGACAAGACCTTCCCCACCAACGACTGCTCCATGTGCATCATCTCCCCCAAGCTGGTGGAATGCGGCCGTCACCTGAATATCGAGATCCTGACCCTGTCCGAAGTCACAGCCATAGCCGGCGGGCCGGGCAACTTCAAGGTGACCGTGGAGTCCCAGCCCCGTTTCATCGATCCGGCCAAATGCACCGGCTGCGGCGCCTGCACCGAGGTCTGCCCGGTGAGGATTCCGGATGAATTCAACCTGGGCCTCAGCGAGAACAAGGCCATTTACCGCCTCTATCCCCAGGCCATTCCCGCCACCTTCGCCATCAAGAAGCTGGACCGGGCTCCGTGCGTCCGGGCCTGCCCGGCCAATTTGAGCGCCCAGGGCTACGTCCAGTTGATCAAGGAGCACAAATTCCCGGAAGCCCTGGCCATCATCATGGACCGGCTGCCGCTGCCCGGCACCATCGGCCGCATCTGTCCCCACCCCTGTGAGAGCGACTGCCGCCGCCAGGAAGTCGATGAGCCCATCGCCATCTGCAACCTGAAGCGCTTTGTGGCCGACGCGGTGGATTGGGACGCCCTGCCGGTGCCCGAAATTCCCCAGAGAAGCGAGAAGGTGGCCATCGTCGGCGCCGGCCCCTCCGGGTTGAGCTGCGCCTACCACCTGGCCCTGAGGGGTATCCAGGCGGTGATCTTCGAAGCCGCGCCCGAGGCGGGCGGCTGGCTGCGCTACGGCATCCCGGAATACCGGCTGCCCCGGGAAGTGCTGCAACGGGAAGTGAACTATATTCGGCGCCTGGGCGTCGTGATCCAATATAAGGCACCCATCGGCAAGGACCGGAGCATCAACGACCTGCTGACCCGGGACGGCTTCAACGCCGTCTTCCTGGGGGTCGGCGCCCAGGAATCCGTGCGCATCCCGGTGCCGGGGCACGAGTCCCAGGGGGTCCTCTGGGGCGTCGAGTACCTAAAAGACTCGGCCATGGGCAAGAAGCAAAATCTGGCCGGCAAGAAGGTACTGGTCATCGGGGGCGGCAACGTGGCCATGGACGTGGCTCGCACCGCGGCCCGCCAGAAGGGCAAAGTCACCCTGATCTGTCTCGAATCCCCGGAAGAGATGCCCGCCTCCCCCTGGGAAGTGGAAGAGGCCCGCCAGGAAGGGGTGAAGATTGTCAACCGCTGGGGCGTCAAGCAGATCCTGGAGAAAGGCGGCAAGGTCACCGGCATCGAATTGAAGGCGGTGGCGCGGGTCTTCGACGAGCAGGGGCGCTTCGCCCCCACCTATTTTGAAGATCGCACCAAAACCGAGGACACCGACGTGGTCATCATGGCCATCGGCCAGAAGACCAACCTGAAGTTCATCACCGAGGCCGACCACATCGAGCTCACCCCCCGGGGCCTCATCCGGACGGACCCGGATACCAAGGCCACTTCTCGTGAAGGGGTCTTTGCCGGCGGCGACGTGGAGACCGGCCCTTATATCGCCATCGCCGCGGTGGCTGCGGGCCGCGAGGCGGCCATCTCCATCGACCGCTACCTCCAGGGCCAGGATTTGAAGGCCGGCCGCCAGGCGCCGCTCAAGCCCCTAACCAAGGAAGAAGGCAACTGGTCCCCCGTCCGGGCCGACATCGAGAAGAAGCAGCGAGCCCTGATGCAGACCCTGCCGGTGGAGCAGTGGATCAAGGGCTTCGCAGAAATCAACCTGGGCTACGGCGAAGATGAAGCGGTGGCCGAAGCGGCCCGCTGCATTAACTGCGGGGTCTGCTCCGAATGCATGCAATGCGCTATCTCCTGCCAGGCCCAGGCCGTGGCCCACGACCTGGGCCCCGCCACCCGCGACCTGGAGGTGGGCGCCGTGGTGCTGGCCCCGGGCTTTACGGTCTATGACCCCCAAAAATATTCGGCCTACCATTACTCCAAACTGCCCAACGTGATCACCTCCCTGGAGTTTGAGCGGATTCTCTCCGCCTCCGGGCCCTATGCCGGCCACCTGGTGCGCCCCGGCGACCACCAGGAGCCCAAGAAGATCGCCTGGCTGCAATGCGTAGGCTCCCGGGACATCAACCACTGCGACAACAGCTATTGCTCCGCGGTCTGCTGCATGTACGCCATCAAGCAGACGGTGATTGCCAAAGAACATTGCAAGGATTACCCCCTGGACACCGCCATTTTCTTCATGGACATGCGGACCATGGGCAAGGAGTTCGAGAAGTACTACTGGCGGGCCGAAGACGAACACGGGGTGCGCTTCCTCCGCTCCCGGATTCACACCGTTGACGAGGTGCCGGGCACCGGCGACCTGGCTGTCCGCTACCTGGCGGAGAACGGCGAACTGAAGACGGAAGTCTTCAACATGGTGGTCCTGTCGGTGGGCCTGGAGTCCTCCCGGGACGCCTTGAAGTTAGCCAAGACCATGGGTATCGAGGTCAAGCCCGACACCCGCTTTGCCGCCACCTCACCCTTCGCTCCCGTGGACACCAACAAGGAAGGCATCTATGTCTGCGGCGTCTTCCAGGCCCCCAAGGATATCCCCCAGTCGGTGATGGAGGCCTCGGCGGCCGCGGCCGCGGCGGGCGAGCTTCTGGCTCCGGCCCGGGGGACCCAGGTCAAGGTGCGGGAACTGCCCCCGGAGATCGATGTCGCCGGCCAGGCCCCCCGGGTGGGCGTCTTTGTCTGCAACTGCGGGATCAATATCGGCGGGGTCATCAACGTGCCGGTTCTGGCCGAATACGCCGCCACCCTGCCCGGCGTAGTCTTCTCTGACCAGAACCTGTTCACCTGCTCCGCCGACACCCAGGATAAGATCCTGAACGCCATCAAAGAGCATCATCTGAACCGGGTGGTGGTGGCCTCCTGCTCGCCCCGCACCCACATGGCCATGTTCCAGGAAACCATCCAGGAGGTGGGCCTCAACCCCTACCTCTTTGACATGGCCAACATCCGGGACCAGGACTCCTGGGTGCACATGCACGAACCGGAAAAGGCCCTGGCCAAGGCCAAAGACCTGGTGCGGGGCGCGGTGGCCAGGGTGGTGCAATTGGAACCCCTGCACAAGCAGTCCTTCCCGGTGTTCAAGAACGCCCTGGTCATCGGCGGCGGGGTGGCCGGCATGGAAGCGGCCCGTTCCCTCGCCGGCATGGGCTTCCCGGTCTATCTGGTGGAAAAGGGCGACAAGCTGGGCGGCAATGCCTGGAACCTGGTGACCAGCGCCCGGGGCTACAACTACCGGGGTTACCTGGAAGACCTCATCAAACAGGTGGAGAATCACCCCAAAATCGAAGTCCTGTTCAACTCCGAGGTCAAGGAAACCAGCGGCTTCATCGGCAACTTCAACACCACCATCGGCACCCCGGCGGGCGAGCGCCAGGTGGACCACGGCGCCACCGTCATGGCCACCGGCGGCCAGGCCTACCAGCCGGAGGAGTACCTCTATGGCCGGCACCCCAATATCTTCACCTCCCTCGAGTTTGACAAGCTGATCGCCGAAAAGGACCCCAGGATCGATGCCGCGGCCCAGGCAGTCTTCATCCAGTGCGTCGGCTCGCGTGAGCCGCAGCGCCCCTATTGCAGCCGCCTGTGCTGCACCCACTCGGTGGAGAGCGCCATCGAACTAAAAAGGCTCCGGAAGGACCTGGACGTCTTTGTCCTCTATCGGGATCTGCGCACTTACGGGGAAAAGGAGCTCCTCTACAAAGAGGCCCGGGAACTGGGGGTGATCTTCATCCGCTTCGACCTGGAGTCCAAGCCCAAGGTTGAGCAGGAGGGCGACGGCCTGAAGCTCACCATCTTCGATCCCATCCTGCAGATGCCGGTGGTCCTGCGGCCCGAACTCCTCACCCTGGCCAGCGCCATCCTGCCCAATTCGGTGGAGAAGCTGGGGGAGATCTTCAAGGTGCCCCGCAACGCCGAAGGCTTCCTCAACGAGGCCCACGCCAAGCTGCGCCCGGTGGACCTGCCTTCCGACGGCATCTTCCTGGCCGGGCTGACCCATTACCCCAAGCCCATAGATGAGTCCATCGCCCAGGCCATGGCCGCCGCGGGCCGGGCCGCCACCTTCCTGGCCAAGGACCAGGTGGAGGTGGGCGGCATCGTGGCGGTGGTGGACCAGGACAAATGCGCCGTCTGCCTCACCTGCGTGCGCACCTGCCCCTTCAACGTGCCGGTCATCGACTACACCGTGGACGCGGCCTATATCGACCCGGCCAAGTGCCAGGGCTGCGGCATCTGCCCGTCCGAATGCCCGGCCAAGGCCATCACCTTGAAAAACTTCAGCGATTCCCAGATCATCGCCCAAGAAACGGCGCTGGCCGCGGGCTAAAGGAAGGAGAGAGCCATGACCGGCGAATTTGCCCCCAAAATCATCGGCTTCTGCTGCCGCTACTGAGCATACAGCGCTGCGGACCTGGCAGGTTCGATGCGGCTGCAGTATCCCCCGGATATCAAGATCCTGATGTTGCCCTGTACCGGGCGGGTAGACATCCTGCACCTGCTCAAGGCCTTCGAGGCCGGGGCCGACGCGGTATTCGTGGCCGGCTGCCTGGAGGGCGAATGCCATTACCTGAGGGGCAATATCCAGGCCAAAAAACGGGTCAACAAGGTGAAGCAGGACTTTGCCCAAATGGGTTTCGAGCCGGAACGCCTGGAGATGTACAACCTGTCATCTTCGGAAGGGCCGCGCTTTGCGGCCATCGCCAAGGAGATGGTGGAGCGGGCCTTGAAACTGGGCCCCAGCCCCATGAACCACCAGGCCCGGGAGGCCTGGCTGAAGGCCAAGGCGGCGTAAGGCATACCCGCGCTTCCTTAAATGCCCGCAATAATAAAAGGGGCGGACACTTGGGTCCGCCCCTACGTTTTAAAGCTGATAACCTTCCTGCTCACCGCTCACTGCTTACTGCTTACTGCTTACCGCTTACTGCTTTCCTCATCAATCCATCCAATAATTGGGCGCTTCCTTCATGATGATGACGTCGTGGACATGGGACTCCTTGAGGCCGGCGGGGCTGATGCGCACGAATTTGGCCCTGGCCTGGAGTTCCCGGATGTTTGCGGCTCCCACGTAGCCCATGCCGGAGCGCAGGCCGCCCATGAGCTGATAGATGACGTCGGAGAGCCAGCCCCGGGAAGGCACCCGGCCGACGATGCCTTCGGGCACCAGCTTGCATTCCAGGTCCACGTCCTCCTGGCAATAGCGGTCCCGGCTGCCGGTCTTCATGGCCTCCAGCGAGCCCATGCCCCGATAGATCTTGTAGCTGCGCCCCTGGAAGATCACGGTCTCTCCCGGGGACTCCTCGGTGCCGGCGAAGAGGGAACCGATCATCACCACCTCCGCCCCCGCAGCCAGGGCCTTGGTCACATCTCCGGAATACTTGATGCCGCCGTCGGCCACCAGGGGCACGTCGGCTTCCCGGGTCACCCGGGCGCAGTCCATGATGGCGCTGAGTTGGGGCACTCCCACCCCGGAGATCACCCGGGTGGTGCAGATGGAGCCCGGCCCCACCCCGACCTTCACGGCGTCGGCCCCGGCCCGCACCAGGTCCCGGGCCCCTTCGGCGGTGGCCACGTTGCCGGCGATCAATTCCATCTCGGGGAAATTCTGCTTGGCGTCGGCCACCGCCTCCACCACCCGGTTGGAATGGCCGTGGGCCGTATCGATGATGATGACGTCCACCCCGGCCTTGAGCAGGGCGTCGATCCGTTCTTCCCGGTCCGGGCCCACCCCCACCGCGGCCCCCACCCGCAGGCGGCCAAACTCGTCTTTGCAGGACCAGGGATATTTGCGGATCTTCTCGATGTCCTTGATGGTGATGAGCCCGTGCAGGTCGCCCGCTTCATCCACCACCAGCAGCTTCTCAATACGATATTTGTGAAGCAGGGCCTTGGACTCCTCCAGGGTAATGCCCACCGTCGCGGTGACCAGATGGTCCTTGGTCATCACCTCCTTGACCTTCTGATTCAGGTTGGTTTCGAAACGCAAGTCCCGGTTGGTGACGATGCCCACCAGCTTGCGTCCCTCCACCACCGGAATCCCGGAGATGCGGTAGCGCTCCATCATCTGCAGGACGTCGGCGATGCGGGCCTCCGGCCCGATGGTCACCGGGTCGATGATCATCCCGGACTCCGATTTCTTCACCTTTTCAGCTTCCAGGGCCTGGCCGGCGATGGTCAGGTTGCGGTGCAGGATGCCTATCCCCCCCTGGCGAGCCAGGGAAATGGCGGTGTCGGCCTCGGTAACCGTGTCCATGGCGGAGCTCAACAGCGGGACGTTGAGACTGATGCGCCGGGTGAGGCGGGTGCTCAGGTCCACCTCGCTGGGCAGCACCGCCGAGGCCCCGGGCAGTAACAGCAAATCATCGAAGGTATAGGCATAGTGAATGGCGTCTGGGCTCATGAGGGCATCCTTGAGTTTCGAGTTTTGAGTTTCGAGTTTGGAGATGTAGGGGCGGACCCATGTGTCCGTCCTTGGTTTCGAGTTTTCGGTATTCCGCTGCTCCGTTTTTATTAAAGAAAATTGACCCTTACTGCAGGATAAGGTGATACTTCATAATTGCCATGATATTTCAAAATACGGGTTTTTACCCCCCTTGGAAAAAGGGGGGAAGGGGGGATTTATAATGACCTCCTGAAATCCCCCTAAATCCCCTTTTTCCAAAGGGGGATTTTAATACACTTGGAGCTCTTAGAATATTCTGCCTATTTTAACTCAAAACTCGAAACTCGAAACTCGAAACTTCATCGTATCTTCATTAAAACTTGCCATAATTCCATCCAGGAGACCGGCGTTGGCCACCACCAGGGAGTCCTGGCCAAATACCTCCAGGATGGTCAGGATGAGCAAGGCACCGGCCACCATGACCCCGGCCTTGGCGGGCTCCATCCCGGGAAGCCTGGCCCGCTTCGCCTCAGGCAGCCGGCAGATGAGCTCGCTCAGCTCCGCCACCAGAGTCCGGGTCAGGAGCAGGTTACTGACCCGGTTCGGGTCGTAGCGGGTCAGCTTCAGGTACATGGCCGCCAGGGTGTTCACCGCCCCGGCCGTGCCCACGAGTCTTGCCCCGACGAGCCGCGGCGATGGGAAGCTCAGGTCCCGGAAGCGCGCCAAATCCTGGGCGAGGAGCCGCTTCAGGGCGGCCACCTTCTCCGGGTCCGGCGGGTCACCCAGGAGATGAGCCTGGCTCAGGGTGAGGACCCCCAGGGGCAGGCTGGCAAACTGCGGTTCCCGTCCCGGCTGCGCCAGGGCGAACTCGGAGCTGCCGCCGCCCACGTCGGCCACCAGGACCGGGGTCTGCAGATAAGGGGGGGCCAGCGCCGACAGCACCCCTTGCAGGGATAGGCGGGCCTCCTCCTCCGGGGCCAGAACCCGAACTTCGAGGCCCAGCTCCTCACGCAGCCGCTTAACGAAGATGGGGCCGTTCTTGGCGGCCCGCACCGCGTGGGTAGCCGCCACCAGGCAGTTTTCAACCCCATGGTCGGCCAGCGCCTGCTTAAAACCTGCCAGGGCCTGGAAGGTTTGGGCCATGCCCTCCGGGGCCAGCTCCCCGGTCTGGGCCAGGCCCCGGCCCAGGCGAGTGATTTCCCGGAGGTGCAGCAGTAGCTGGAACTGCCCGGGTCCTCTCGATTCCGCCACCGCCAGGCGCACGGTGAGGCTGCCCAGATCGATGGCGGCGAACCGGATTTTTCTTAAGGGAGAATGGCCGGCGCCGGTCATAATAGCGGTCAACTTTCAGCTATTTGGGGAACGAGGTAGGCATTTGGCTATCCCTCTCGGTATTTTGCTTTTAGCGGCTCCCTGCTCCCTGCTCCCTGTTCACTGCCTACTGCTTACTGCTTACTTCAATTTTTCCAGGACGTAGATCTCCGGCAAGGTGCGCTGCTGCTCGCCGCAGTCCAGGCCGTAGCCCACCAGGAACCCCTCGGCCACCGGGAATCCCACGTAGTCTAAGGGGACCTCCACCTCCCGGCGTTCCCATTTGTCGATGAGGCAGCAGATCTTCAACGACCGGGGCCGGTGGCTGGCCAGGTGCGCCCTGAGGAAGGCTAAGGTAAGGCCGGTGTCCACGATGTCTTCCACGATGAGGACATGCCGGTCCCGCAAGGGCACCTCCACGTCCTTGGTAATGTTCACTTCGCCGGAGGTCTCGGTGCCGGCCCCGTAACTGCGGAGGCGGACAAAATCGACCTCCACCGGAAACTCCAGGGCCCGCACCAGGTCGGCCATGAAGATGAACACGCCCTTGAGGACGCCCACCAGCACCGGGTTTAGGCCGGCATAGTCCTGGCTGAGCCGGGCCCCCAATTCCCGGATACGCTCCTCCAGGTCCTGCCGGGAAAATAGGCAACGCCTGGCTTCGCCGCTCATAACCTTCCTCCTCCACCGCTAACCATAGAAAAAGAGGGACAGGTTGTCAAACCCTAATCGGTCAGGCGCGGTTAAGCCCCCCGGGCAGTAGTATCCACACCAATATTGCCAGGAGAGATCTCCGCCAAAGTCCCCATTTTTGTCATTCTGAGGGAGTGAAGCGACCGAAGAATCTCATAAATATTACAGAAATAGGAGATCCTTCGCTTCGCTCAGGATGACAAAGTTGGTATTCGCATCGTCAGATCCCTAAACGGCTCAGGCCTCGGAGAGCCCCGCCCCGGTGATGGTCACATACCGGTAAGGAGGGCCCAGATATTCGTTCTGGGCGGCCAGTTTCTCCATGCCGGCCCGAGCCGCGGCCACCAGGCCGGAAATGGAGGCCTCTCTTTGAGGAGCCGGTTGAGCGTAAATTCCAGTCCCAGCCGCCGGGGCAGGGTGCAGACCTTGGTCACCCGGTTATATTCGATTTTGGGAGGCTGGGCCCGGTCCCAAATGACGCACAACTTACCGCCGGCGGCGGAGTAACCCGCCAGCCGGTCCAGCGTGATGAAATGTTCATCTTATCCTCCTGAGCTAAGGAATCCGGTTCCTTGGAAATTAATCTGATACCTGAGAAAATAATCCGGTTTCAGCTTCTGGCAAAGGAGGAACATGGGAAATGGTCCTCCCAAAATTGTCCGTAACGGCATAAACAAATGCCCGTCCCCTGGACCGGCAACAGACATCCCCCCCACCCTCCCCTCTGTCTGTCTCCTCGGGCATCGTTTCCCGCCCAAGCTCTCCGGCGGTTGGGTAGTGTCCTAATTTGCCTTTCGTATAAGCTCTGATATTGACCAAAGGATTTCTGGATTTTTGTAAAAAATTGGATTATCTTAGGAACAAATATGTATGAGAAACGGTTTCATGGTTAAAGAGATGAACCGCACCATGGAGCGTCTGCGCCATTGCCAGGCGTCTTTTCTGGAAGACGGGGCCGTGGTGGAGATGTTTGGGGAAGAAAATGTTTGGGGCGGAGTGGTATCTGTTTTTGGTATCAAGAGACACCCCCAAGCCACTAAATGCTATGTCTGGTCCTCCCCCATTGAAGGAAGCACTAGGCGGCGTTATTACGCCGTTCTCCATATCCCGCCCGTAGATTCCCCCGAAAAAGCTGTCAGAGCCTGCATCGTTTACGACCATAAATTGAAGGATGAGCTATGAAACATAAAGATTCAGAAAACAGGACAAGAACTTATGTTACCGATACCCTCAAAGAAATAGGATGGAATATTAAAAAACCGCAAAAAGGAGGCAATCTGCTCCAGGGAGGCGAGGCACAAAAATATGACTTCCGTATTAAAGAGGCATTAGAAAAGGCATCCAAGACTGGATCGGGACAGGGGTTTGTGGATTTTATTTTAGTCGACGACAATCAGAATCCCTGTGCAATTATTGAAACCAAGCCAGACAAAACAGATATTGATGAAGCTGTTAGAGATGCTAAACATTATTCAAAGTTTCTGAATGAAATAGGTGGGCTTGATATTAGAATAATCATCGGCGTAGCTGGCAATGAAGAGTCTGGAGTTGCCATAATAAATTATTATAGAAATAAAGATAAGTATGAAATAATTGTTTCGCATGGCCAACCCTTGACACAAATACTTAATCCAGAAGAATGTGGGGATGTATTAAAACGTAGCGCATCATCATTAGATATTCATATTCCTTCCCTAGAGTATCTATACAAAAGAGCAGATAAAATAAACAAGATTCTACATAAACATAAAGTCGAAGAAGCATCTAGAGCCAAAGTGCTCGCTTCTATCATTCTGGCTATGTATCAGAAAGGCGATTTTTCATTAAATCCCAAATTTGTGATTCAAGATATAAACACAAGAGTACGGGAGGCGTTACAAGAATGTAATAATATAGAACAATTGTTCTCTATGCTAATACTTAATAAACATGACAAGTCGTTATCTAACGCAATACCGCTTATCGTTTATGAATTGAAAAAAGCTAATATAAATTCTTTAATGAAATCTGGTTATGATATTTTGGGAACATTCTATGAGGTATTCCTGAAATACGGCGGTGATAATAAACAATTGGGTATCATATTTACCCCTAGACACGTTACTGATTTTGCGTGCGAATTGATAGAGATAAATATCAACGACAAAGTGTACGATCCTACTTGTGGAACTGGCGGATTCTTGATTGCAGCATTTAATAAATATAGAACATTAGTTAACAATAATAAATCTGCCATTAAGAAACTTGGAGATACGCAAATTTATGGGAATGACACCTCTGCATCGGCCTATCCATTAGGCGTGGTTAATATGATATTTAGGGGTGACGGGAAGAATAACATAAGTTTTGATAATTGCTTTGAATATCCCGAAGAAAAGCAGTTTACTAAAGTATTAATGAATCCGCCATTTCAGACCGATGCCGATGATCCACCGGAAACTGATTTTATTGACCATGCCTTATCATGTTTGTGCGTGGGGGGCCGATTATTAAGTGTTCTTCCTATTTCAGTATTATGCGAGCCGCAGCATAAAAAATGGAGAAAACATATAATATTAAACCATACCGTAGAAGCTGTCTTTAGTTTACCAGAAGAGGCTTTTTATCCTGTCGGAACTATAACATGTTTGATATTAATTAAAGCGCATATTGCTCAGGGAGAAAATAAAATCTTTTTCTGCAAGATAACGGATGATGGGTTTATTAAAAAGAAAAGTAAGAGAATAAAGGTTAGGGAAGGACAATTTAAAAAGGCCATAGAACACTTTTTAAATAAAAAAGACGAGCCTGTATTTTCGTGTTACAAAAAACTAAGCTCTCCCGCTGATGATGAAAATATAGAAATACTGCCAGAGGCTTATTTGGATGACAGAAGATATTCACAAAAAGAAATTCAGAAAAACATCGAGGCGATGGTAAAAGAACTTGTTATATTCAAAATAAGGTATAATCAATATATGAAAAATGAGGTTTGATATGACAATAGGTGATTTGTTTCATGTGTCTTATGGCCAACATCAATATAATGTTAAACGGGAGCTTAAAAATGGGAGAACGCTCCTTATATCATCGCAGGGTACTGATAATGGATGCTACGGGTTTTTTGATATTGTCCCCCAATATGGTCCTCCAATTATAACCGTTCCCAGGACGGGAAGCATTGGTCAAGCATTTGTTCAAACAGAACCATGTTGCGTTGATGATAATTGTCTAGTATTGGAACCTAAGAGAAAAGTTACTGTAGAATATTTATTTTATGTTTGTGCCCTAATTAAAAACCAAAAATGGAGGTTTATGTATGGAAGACAAATTACTCCATATAGGATTAAAAAAATAGAATTGGATAATAAATTTATCGCAGAAGTTAGTTTAAATGATATACAAGATAAGTTACTTCCTTCAAAAAGAGAACTAATTAAGTTAGCTACTCCTAAATTTAAAAAGTTTAGAATTGGGGATATATTAAAGGTCGCAAAAGGTGAAGGTGTTTACTTTGAAAAATTACGGAGGGGCAGCACCCCGTTAATATCAGCTAAAACCATCAATAACGGGGTTATTGGTTATGTAAATATTCTGCCAACCGAAAAAGCTCCTGCAATAACTGTTGAGAGAATATTAGGAACTGCAATTGTACAACTCTATGATTTTGCCACAGTTCCAGATGATATATATGTTTTGAAATTAACGGAAGGGACATCTGTTGAAGTTTTGATTTATTTATCGGTAATTGTTAATCATCATTATTGGAGATATAATTATAGCAGGAAGGTCACACCATATAGACTTGGAAATACTGAAATAGAATTGCCGATTGATGATATGGGGAAAATAAACATTAATTATATTAAGATGATAGTAAATAATTGTTATGGCAGTTAATTGTTAGCTTTTGGGTAAGCGAACCCGAACCAAACCGCCGTGGTGGTTATCTAAACCCGCCTATCCTCAAATTTAAATTAGGAAACTACCGGCGGTTGGCGGCGTTTGCAAACGGCCAGGGAATGTGCTACGTTTCCCATATCTTTTTAGACTCTTAGGAAGTTGCCAGGACGCTCATGACTGCTTCTGATAACGAATCTATGCCGGAGGAAATCGACGCCGAGATGGCCGAGCGCTTGCGGCCCCTGGTGAACGCAATTCTGGAGATCTTCAACCAGAGGCAAGTCTCACCCGCGGACGCCGGGATGGTGATTATCTCCCTGACTTACCGGCTGCTGGAGGTCCTGAAAGAGGCCCCGGAGGCCAGGCGCCATTTTGTTGCCACCCTGATCACCCTGATTAACAATTTCCTGACCGGCGAACTCGAATCCGCCGACGGGCCAGAGGGCGAATTCACGGTGAAGGAAGAATTCTAGATCCGTTTCCGACTTTCGGGATGTTAACTATGGAAGGCAAGGCCGCCAATATTCTGGAGCTGATCGGCCGCACCCCCATGGTGCGCCTGAACCGCCTCAACCCCAATCCCCGGGTCAAGATTTACGTCAAACTCGAATACTTCAACCCCGGGGGTTCAGTCAAAGACCGGCCGGCCCTGGCCATGATCGAGGCGGCTGAGACGGCGGGCGAGCTCACCCCGGAGAAGACCGTCCTGGAAGCCACCAGCGGCAACACCGGCATCGGGCTGGCCCTGGTATGCGCCGTCAAAGGCTACCGGCTGCTGCTGGCCATGCCCGAGTCCGCCTCCCTGGAGCGCAAAAGGATTCTCAAGGCCATGGGGGCCGAGCTCCTCCTCACTCCGGCCCACCTGGGAACCGATGGCTCCATCGAGGAGGTCTACCGCCTGAGCCGGGAAGACCCGGAAAAATATTTTCTGGCGGATCAGTTCAACAACCCGGTCAATCCTGCGGCCCACCGGGCCACCGCCCAGGAGATCTGGGAACAGAGCGGCGGCCAGGTCACCATGCTGGTGGCCACCCTGGGCACCAGCGGCACGGTCATGGGATTGTACCGCTACCTGAAGGAATATAATCCGGCCATCCGGGTGGTGGCCGTGGAACCCTTCCTGGGCCATGCCATCCAGGGTTTGAAAAACATGAAGGAGTCTTATAAGCCGGGAATCTTCGACAAGAGCCAGACCGACGCCATCGTCAATATCGAGGATGAAGAGGCCTATGAGACCACCCGGCGCCTGGCGCGGCAGGAGGGCCTGTTTCTGGGGATGAGCTCCGGGGCCGCAGTGGCCGTAGCCCTCCGCCAGGCCCGGGAGATGGCGGAAGGCTTCATCGTGGTCATCGCCCCGGACGGCGGCGAACGTTATCTCTCCACCCCCCTGTTCGTGGAGAAAGAGGTTCCCAGCCTCCGCTTTTACAACACCCTGGCCCGGGCCAAAGAGGCCTTCCAACCCCGGCGCCCGGGCGAGGCGGCCATCTTCACCGACGGCCCGGCCCTCTACAGCAACCTCTCCCTGGGGGTGGCCCGGCGCCTGGTGCTGGCCGACCTCCTGGGCCGCTATCTCACCTCCCGGGGCCTCAAGGTGCGGCAGGTGGTGAGCCTCATCGACCTGGACGACCGCGCCATCGCCGGGGCCGAAGCCGCAGGCCAGGACTTGCCCCGGTTCACCGGCCGCTTCCAGCAGGAGTTTTTTGAGGACCTGCGGGCCTTGCGCCTCCGGGAGGGAGCCCTTTATCCCCTGGCCTCGGACCATATCGAGGAGATGATCGGCCTCACCCGCAAACTCCTGGAGCGGGGCTTCGCTTATGAAAAGCTGCGCTCCGTCTATTTCGACATCTCCCGTTTCAAGGACTATGGCCGCCTCTCCGGCGTGGACCTGGGCAAGATCCGGGTGGGCAAAACCGTGGACCTGGACGAATACGCCAAGGAAAACCCCCGGGATTTCACCCTGCTGAAACGGGCCAAGCTTTCGGAGTTGAAGAAGGGCCTCTATCATTCGACTCCCTGGGGCCAGGTGCGCCCCAGTTGGCACCTGGAGAGCGCCGCCATGGCCCTGAAACACCTAAAGGAGTCCGTGGACTTCCACGTGGGCGGTACGGAGTCCCTTTTCCCCCACGATGAAAACGAGAACGCCCTGTTCTGGGCCGCCACCGGCAAGCCCCTGGCCCACGCCTGGCTCCACTGCGAACGGGTGCTCAAGGAAGGCCGGCCCCTGAAGGACGAGGCCGGCGCCGCAGTCCGGGACCTCACCAATCAGGGCTTCAGCGGCGCCGACCTGCGCTTCTTCCTGCTGGCCACCCACTACCGCAAACCTTTGGCCTTCACCCTGGAGAACCTCAGGGCCGCAGCCCAGGCCCGGGCCAGATTGGACCACTTCCTGGCGCGCCTTTCCCAGGCGGACGCAGACCGGCCCGCGGACGGCGCCATCGAAGAGCGCCTCTTCCAGTTGAAGAAGGAGTTTGTCGCCTCTCTCGAAGACGACCTCAACATCTCCCGGGTCCTCTCCAGCCTTTTCGCCCTGGTGGGGGATCTCAACGCCGAGATGGACCGGGGAAAACTGGGACAGGGAGCCGCGGCCGCGGTCAGCAATCGTCTCCAGGAGTTGGATGAGGTGCTGGGGGTGATGAACCCGCCTCTAGCCGCCACCACCCGGGAGGAAGAGGTCGAGGCGAAGGTCCAGGCCCGGGAGGAAGCCCGCCGGCGCCGGGATTGGAGCGCGGCCGATGAGATCAGGCAGGAACTGTCCCAACAGGGAGTCGAGATCACTGACACCCCAGGCGGCCCGCGCTGGCGCCGCCGGGGCTGAGGGGGGAGTGGAAGCGATTACTTGGGGATAGCAAGTGCAGGGTGGGCACTGCCCACCATTTCCTTAAAGTGGCACAGGCTTCCAGCCTGTGTTCCTTACATTAGCCGGTAGGGGCGGACCCAGGTGTCCGCCCTGTTTGAGGACGCCCAGGCGAGCGCGCCCCTGCTTATTATAGGGCGGCCTGTGGCCGCCGCACTACGGAGGCCAGGCGTGCTCCATGTTCACTACGCCCGCGGAAAGATCAACAAAGACCGAATCGGGGAGGTTTTTGGGCAGCCGCAGGCTTTGGCCTGCGCCCCTTATGGTTGGAGCCCGATATTCCGGGAAAGATTACTGGTCGGGACGAGAGGATTTGAACCTCCGACCCCAGCGTCCCGAACGCTGTGCTCTACCAGGCTGAGCCACGTCCCGACCTCTCTTCAATTTATCCAAAAGACCGGGCCGGGGCAAGAGAAAATCGGCATAATCTGGCGGCGTCGGCTCCTACGGTGCACCAGGCGGGAAAGCACGGCGGCCCCTGGCGGTCAAAAATCTCGTGATTCAGCTTCCGGCAAAAGGCTTAACCTGGCCTTAGCTGACGTTTGCCGGCTGTCGGCTGCCAGCGGTAGCAGGCTGGTGAAAAACACCCTGATAGTCAGAATTGTCATTCTGAGCGAAGCGAAGAATCTCGTATTTTTTAAATACTTGAGACCCTTCGCCTTCGGCTCAGGGTGACAATTCCCTCTTTTTTCAACAAATATCAGGCCTGAGGTTCTCTGGCAGGGTGCGGGTGAGACGCAATTATTCATTAATGGGAAAATAATGCGATCCACTATTTATCCCCTCTCCCCCGTTTCCGGAGCGGGCCGGGGTGAGGGGGAAATAATCTCTTCCCCGCCCCAATCGCTAAGCAACCGCTGGCGCCGGCTGCTCCTGTTCGGCTGCCTGGCCCTAATGGCCCTGACCCTAACAGCCGCGGGCTGCAAGGCCTCCAAAGAGGAAAAGCAGTACGGCGGCCCCGACACCGGCCCCGCTTACGGCGATTGGTTCATCGACGGCTCCATCGGCGACGCCAGCACCCTCTTGCCTCCACTGGCCACCGACAGCGCCTCCGCTGACATCAACGGCCTGGTTTACGACGGCCTGGTGAAATACGACGGCGACCTCAACCTGGTGGGCGCCCTGGCGGAGTCCTGGGAGATCTCCCCTGATGGCCTCACCATCACCTTCAAGCTGCGCCACGGCGTCAAGTGGCAGGACGGCGCCCCTTTCACCGCCCAGGACGTCCTCTTCACCTACCAGGTGATGGTAGATCCCAAGACCCCCACCGCCTACTCCGGCAACTACCTCCAGGTGAAAAAGGCCGAGGCCCCGGACGACTATACCTTTCGGGTCACCTACGCCCAACCCTTCGCCCCGGCCCTGGAGAGTTGGGGGCTGGGCATCATCCCCCGGCACCTGCTGGAGGGCCAGGATCTCACCAAATCCCCCCTGGCCCGCCACCCCATCGGCACCGGGCCTTATAAATTCCTGGCCTGGCAGGGCGGGGAGAGGATCATCCTCACTTACAATCCCGACTACTTCGAGGGCCGGCCCTATCTCAACGGCTATCTCTTCCGGATAGAGCCGGACACGGCCACCCAGTTCCTGGAGCTGGTGACCGGCAATCTCGACCGCATGGGCCTCAGCCCCTTGCAGTACAGCCGCCAGAGCGAGAATCCCAAGTTCGCCCGGATGTACAATAAATATCGCTACACCCAATTTTCTTACGTCTATCTGGGCTACAACCTGGAGGATCCGAGGTTTGCCGATCGCCGGGTGCGCCAGGCCCTCACTTACGCCATCAACAAAAAGGAGATTATCGACGGGGTGCTCATGGGCCTGGGGCAGCAGGCTTACGGACCGTACAAGCCCGGCGCCTGGTATTACAACCCGGACGTTCCCAAATTCTCCTACGATCCCCAGAAGGCCAGAGCCCTGCTGGCCGCCGCCGGCTGGCAGCTCAACCCCGAGGGCATCCTGGTCAAGGACGGGCGGCCCTTTGAGTTCACCATCCTCACCAACCAGGGAAACAACGTCCGGGAGCTGACTGCGGTGATCATTCAGCAGCGCCTCCGGGAGGTGGGCATCCGGGTGAACGTGCGCACCGTGGAATGGGCCGCCTTTGTCTCGGAATTCATCGAGAAGGGCAACTTCGAGGCGGTAATCCTGGGCTGGAACACCGGCATCGACCCGGACCAGTATGACATCTGGAACTCCACCAAGACCAAGCCGGGGGAACTCAATTTCACCCATTACCAAAATCCGGAGGTGGACCGGTTGCTGGACGAGGGACGGCACACCTTCGACCGGGAAAAGCGCCGCCAGGCCTATTTCAAGCTCCAGGAAATCCTGGCGGAGGATCAGCCCTACACCTTCCTCTACTGGCCCGACGCCCTGCCCGCCATCTCCAAGCGTTTCCGGGGCATCAAGCCCGCCCTCGCCGGCATCGACTACAACTTCATCAAATGGTACGTCCCCCGGCCCGAACAGAAATACACCCTGTCGCCGTATTGACCGGGAAAGGCAAGTTCGTGGAGGTTTTTAGAGGAATTTTATAGATATCCAGGTGATATAGTGACAAACTCATTTTATCGATAATGGCAAGCTATATGGCACCGAGCCAAGCTTCCTTATCTTGTGCAAGAGTGCCTTTTTGAAGAGAGACTCATGCCCAATTCTGGAAGGGCGTGGGTGTGAGGTTCCTTCAAAGCTACTCGACTCGGACATTTTGCTTTTGGCCACTGCCCAGTAGAGGTTGCATGATCACTGCTTATATCTGCTGCCAGCCGGCCACCGATCGCGCGCATGGGCTGCACTCCATTCTTAGACGCCATTACAAAGGATCGGCACCAAATAGCTTTGCTTCGAGCTCAACATGGGTTGGTACCCGGTTATCTTCGATCATTCTAACAACGGCGCGTCGCGCAATGGTATAAGTTTCTTGCAAAGAGTCACGTTTCTTGTCCTCCCGCCCATGCGCTGCGGCGGACCGAGAGTCGTATAGTTTTGAGATCGCTTTTTGCAGGTTCATTCGCGTAATGCCAGCTGGTTCAAGAAAGCAAGCAATGGCATTAGATATTCGATACCTGAGTTCTGCCTTCCCCGGGGAAAAGACCGCCTCAAGACCGCCCCATAGCCATAGCATGGCGAGACTCCGGTGCCTCGCGAACATGCATTGATCTGTTGCTTCGAATAGAATTCGAAAGTAATCGTTTCCGTAGTAAAGCTTCGATGCCTCCAGCCAGTAATTTGCCACCCAAGCAACATCAACTTCAGTGATTACCCCTCGTGCGTTGGGGGCAACCATTAAGAATCGGGACTCTGTCTCAATGGGGTAGTATTTAGCCGAGTTGTGCCTGGTTTTTGCAGATTCGAATGATTGCTCTCCGAGGACTGCAAAAAGGAAGATTGGACCTACTCGAAGTCTCAAGAAAGCCGTGATCCACCACGCAATGAATTCTGGATCAAGAGATAGAGATGTTGCTGCGGTCGGCGGAATCTCAAGCTGAACGTGAATGTCGGAACCGAATCCACCGCCCACAGCGGACCAGGGTGCCGGGTGATGACCGCCAGGGGGCGCTGGCGAAAATGCCATCAAAAACGGTGCCATAAGGTGTGCGTACATCTGAGACAATCGAATTCCTGAGCCTAACGAACACTCTGGTGTTTCGAGTTTTACGCCAGCGAGACCTGCGTAAATTCCCCTTGATGTATCCATGATACCTCGTTCATTGGTGGTCTAACGCCCAAGTGCAGCCCGTAGGGGGGGAGAGCAAAGCGCATCCCGCCTTGGGCATTATCTCCTCACCTTCCGGCATTTAATCACGTCCGCAGGGACAGCTCCTCCACCAGCCGGTCGGCGCAGGTCAGGATGAAGTCCCGCTGCTGCCGGGTGGCGTAGCCGACGCAGGTGCAGCGCATGGTCTCGCGGCTGCGGATCAGGAATTCGAAGCGCACGAAGTCATCCCCCAGCTCCACCGCAAAGCGGAAGGGCCGGCATTGCTGGTGCTCGAACTGCTCCGGGCTCAGCAGCTCCTCCGGCAGGTCCACCCACCAGACGCCTTCCAGGCTCGAGGCGAGGGCGTGCTCAGACAAATATTCCCGCACCCGGGGCAGGTCGGCCCTGGCGATTTCATCCAATAAATACTGTTTCATACCGGTAATTGCGGAGCCTGCGGCTCGCCCTCTCCACCCAGTTCAAAGTTCAAGGTTCAAAGTTCAAGGTTCAGGGGTCAGGGGCGGCGTCTCGCCCGCCGCTCAGTCCGCACAGGTGAGACGCCTGTGCCACCAATTCCAATTCTTCCAAAAACCTGAAAAGGTAATATCCGCACCAGCTCTCGACTTTGAACCTTGAACTTTGAACTTTGAACCCAGGTTCAGGGTTCAGGGCTGGCCGGGGGTTGGGCCTGGAGAGCCGCGTCCAGGGCGGCATAACCCCACAAGGCCAGCAGCAGGCCGCCGGGCAGCCAGAACAGGGGACGGTGCACGGTGTCCACCAGCAGCAGGCGGACCAGCTCCCAGGTGAGGGGCCGGGGATAGAAGACCGCGGTGTATTCCTGGGAGACCAGGATGAAGCCCAGGAGCACCACCAGGGCCAAAAGAAAGTTGGCCGCCAGCACCAGGACCACCCCCTTGCGGCGGTCTTGTTTATAGAGTTGCCCTAATCCCGGAAAGACCAGGGCCGAAAGGAAGAAGGCGGTCAGCTGCGGGCGCATGGCTTATCATATCCGAAATTTCCCGGGGCGGTCAAGGGAGCCGGGAGGGAAGGCAAGGCGGTTTTCTGGTTTCGGTGTTTCTGATAAGAAATTGGTGGGCAGTGCCCACCCTACACCTTGGATTTTGCCTGGCGCCGGAAACCGAAAACGGTTTCAAATCGCTTTTTCCCGGGAGCACACACAGCGGCTTGATTTTCTGGGGCGATGGGATAAAGTATATTGATACCATCGGCCTGGAGGCCGTTCTGTTGGATTATAAAGAGACCCTGAACCTGCCCAAGAGCGATTTTCCCATGAAGGCCGACCTGCCCCGGCGGGAGCCGTTGATGCTCCAGCGCTGGGCCGAAACCGGCCTCTACGCCCAGCTCCGCAGCCAGGGCCGGGGACGCCCCCGGTTCGTCCTCCACGACGGCCCGCCTTACGCCAACGGCCACATCCATCTGGGGCACGCCCTCAACAAGATCCTCAAAGACATCATCATCAAGAGCCGGCAGATGGCCGGCTTCGATTGCCCTTACCGGCCCGGCTGGGATTGCCACGGCCTCCCCATCGAACACCAGGTGGACAAAGAGATGAAGGCCCAAAAGCTCAGCCTCTCCCAGGGAGAGGTGCGGAGCCGCTGCCGGGAGTACGCCCAAAAATTCATAGCCATTCAGAAGGGCGAATTCCAGCGTCTGGGGGTGCTGGGGGATTGGAGCCACCCCTATCTCACCATGGACCAGGCCTACGTGGCTGAAATCCTGGAAGAATACGGCCGCTGCTATTTCAGCGGGGCCATTGAGCGCAACAAAAAGCCCATCCATTGGTGCGCCACCTGCCGCACCGCCCTGGCCGAGGCCGAGGTGGAGTACGAAGAGCACCAGGCCCCGTCCATTTACGTGAAGTTTCCCCTGGTGAGTCCGCCGCCGCAGTTGCCGGAACTGGGGAAACTGCAAAACGTCTCCCTGGTTATCTGGACCACCACCCCCTGGACCCTGCCGGCCAACCTGGCCATCGCGGTGCATCCGGACCTAGAATATAGCGCCTTTGACACAGGAAACGAAGTCTTGGTCGTTGCCTCAAACCTGGCCTCCCTTGGGGGGGATTTGGCAGGTGGCCCTCCAGGGCGTGAGCTCCCCGGCTTAACCCGGTTAAAAGGCCGCAAGCTGGAAGGCGCGGTCTATCAACACCCCTGGCTTCAGGACCACAAAGAGCGCCGGGTGATCCTGGCGAACTACGTCACCCTGGAGGCCGGCAGCGGCCTGGTGCACATCGCCCCCGGGCACGGCCAGGAGGACTACGACAGCGGCGTTAAATACGGCCTGGCGCCCTACTCCCCGGTGGACGACGCCGGGCGCTTCACCGATGAGGTGCCGGAATTCGCCGGGCAGCACGTTTGGAAGGCCAACGCCGGCATCATCGAATTGCTTAAGGAGAAAGGCAAGCTCTGGGGCCAGCCCAGGGAAATGACCCACCCCTATCCCCACTGCTGGCGCTGCAAACAGCCCATAATCTTCCGGGCCACGGAGCAGTGGTTCATTTCCATGGAGAAAAACGGCTTGCGTCAGAAGGCCCTGGCGGCCATCGGGCAGGTCACCTGGATTCCCCGCTGGGGCCGGGAACGCATCTACCAGATGGTGGAGCGCCGCCCCGATTGGTGCATCTCCCGGCAGCGGTCCTGGGGGGTGCCCATTATCGCCTTCCACTGCCGGCAGTGCGGCCAGCCACTGCTCACCCCAGAGCTCCTCCAGAAGCTCATTGGCCGGGTGCGGGCTGAGGGCGCCGACTTCTGGTTCGCGGCCCCGGTTTCCGAGCTGCTGCCGCCGGGGACCCGGTGCCCCTGCGGTGGGGCCGATTTCCGCAAGGAAACTGACATCCTGGACGTCTGGTTCGACTCCGGGGTGAGTTGGGCCGCGGTGCTCGACCCCGACCCGGTCCTGGGGCCAAGCCCCGCCGACCTCTATCTGGAAGGCTCGGACCAGCACCGGGGCTGGTTTCACTCCAGCCTCCTGACCGCGGTGGGGAGCAGTGGCCACGCCCCCTACCGGGGGGTTCTGACCCATGGCTTCGTGATGGACGGCGATGGCCGTAAGATGTCCAAATCCCTGGGTAACGTCATCGCCCCCCAGGAGGTCACGGATCGCTACGGGGCCGAAATCCTCCGGCTCTGGGTGGCCTCGGTGGACTACCGGGACGACGTTAGGCTCTCCCCTGACATCCTAAAACAATCGGCCGACGCCTACCGGCGCTTCCGCAACACCGCCCGTTTCATGTTGGGGAACCTCTACGACTTCGATCCCGAGAACCACCTGGTGCCGCCGGAGCAGAGGCAGGAATTGGACCGGCTGGCCCTCTCCTGGCTGGCCCAACTCCTGGAACGGGTTAAACAGGCGTACCAGGATTACGAATTTCACCTGGCCTTTCACCGGCTGCACCAGTTCTGCGCGGTGGAGATGAGCGCCATCTACCTCGATATCCTGAAAGACCGCCTCTACGTTTCCCAGGCCGACTCCCCGGACAGGCGCAGCGCCCAAAGCACCCTGTGGGACTTGCTCAAGGGCCTCACCCTGGCCATGGCCCCCATCCTGTCATTCACCGCCGAGGAAATCTGGGATTACCTGCCGGGCGGGAACAAGATGGCCAGCGTCCACCTGGAGGGCATGCCGGCGGCGCCGGCGGGATTCCCCGATGAGGCGCTGCTGGCCAAATATGACTTCTTATTGAAGGTGCGGGGGGAGATCAATCGGGGCCTGGAGGAGGCCCGGAAGAATAAGCAGATTGCCACCGCCCAGGAGGCCCGGGTGATCTTGGGGGCCACCGGTGAGCTTTATGAGAAACTTGCGGGCCAAATTGCAGAGCTGCAAACCCTGGCCCAGGTGGCTGAATTGAGGGTCGATCCCCTGGAAAGCCTTGGAGGGGAAGGCATCGTCTCGGCAGAGGTCCCCGGTTTGGCGGTTCGGGCGGCAAAAGCCGCGGGAGAAAAATGTGTCCGCTGCTGGTTTCATTATCCGGGAGTGGGCGAAGATCCCCGTCATCCCCAGGTCTGCCGGCGCTGCCGCCAGGTGTTGGCAGGGAACCCAGATTAGCTATGTCCCGCAAGCTCGCCATCCTTCTCGTCATCCTGGTGTTGGGCCTGGCCCTGGACCAGGGTAGCAAGATTCTGGTCCAGCGACTCCTGCCGCTGGGGGCGGAAGTCCCCGTAGTTAAAGGCTTCTTCAACCTGGTGCATATCCACAACCGGGGGGCGGCCTTCGGTTTGCTGGGGCAGCTGCCGGTCAGGTTCACCCGGATACTGTTCATTATCCTCAGCAGCCTGGTGGCGGCCGTGGTGATCTATTTTTGGTGGCGCCTGCCCCGGGACTGCTGGGGGTCAGCCGTGGGCTACAGCCTCATCCTGGCCGGGGCCCTGGGCAATCTCCTCGACCGGCTGCGCCTGGGAGAGGTGGTGGACTTTCTCGACTTCTACTGGGGGCGCTACCATTGGCCCGCCTTTAACGTGGCCGACAGCCTGGTGTGCCTGGGCGCCGGCTGGCTGGTGTGGGTTATCTTAAAGGAAGAGTGTCCTGACCATGCATCCGATCCTGTTTAGATACGGCTCTTTGACACTGTACACCTATGGCTTTTTCCTGGCCCTGGCCTTCCTCGGCGCCATTTTCATCGCTGGCCGGGAGGCTCGGCGTTTGGGCCTGCCGGCGGAGACCTTTTTTGATCTCTGCTTCTACGCGGTGGTGGCCGCCCTGGTGGGCTCCCGGCTGATGTACGTGCTCCTGGATTTCCGGACCTACCTGGCGCACCCCCTGCAGATTTTTGCCATCTGGGGAGGCGGCCTGGACTTCCAGGGCGGGGTGATCCTGGCCTTGGCGGTGGCCATCTGGTTTATTCGGCGGCACCGCTTGCCCTGGCGGCCCACCCTGGACGCCCTGGCCCTGGGGTTGCCGGTGGGCCAGTTTCTGGGCCGGATCGGCTGCTTCTCGGCCGGCTGCTGTTACGGCTCCCCCAGCTCTCTGCCCTGGGCGGTGCTCTTCACCAATCCCGCGACCCTGTGCCCGCTGCGGGTACCGGTGCACCCGGCTCAACTTTACGAGGCCTTCCTGGACCTGGGGGTGGTCTTCGCGGCGCTCAGCTTCTGGAAGACCAGGAAAAGTTACGATGGCCAGCTCGCCCTCGTATATTTTTGCCTGGCCGGAGCGGTGCGGTTCGTGGTGGAGTTCTTCCGCAGCCCCCTCGATTATCGCGGCCCAACGTACTTTGGCTGGATGCCCTTGACCCAGCTCCTTGCCTTGAGTATGGCCCTGGTGGCCGGGGCCCTGCTGGTCTGGTTCGGTCGGCGGTCGAGGTCGCGGCAAAAGAGTGGTCATAAATAAAGAGGCGATCAGCCCTAACACTCCCCCACCCGGGGCCCATCAGGGGAGCGAGGCTGAAGCAGGAACCCGTGATTGCCTAACTAAGCAGCCCTAGCTTTGATGAAAGCCACTGTCCCAATCCCAATTGCCGATTTCTCGATAGGCGACGCCAGCCTGGTAATGATCGCCGGCCCCTGCGTGCTCGAGTCCGCGGCGGCCACCCTGGCAATCGCCCGGACCCTGAAGGAGATGGCCCGGGAGCTGGCCCTGCCCCTGATCTTCAAGGCATCCTACGACAAGGCCAATCGCACCTCGCTATCCTCTTACCGGGGCCCGGGGCTGGAGGAAGGCCTGGAAATCCTGGCCCGGGTCAAGGCTGAGGTGGGGTTGCCGGTGCTCTCCGACGTCCACCAGGTGGCCGAGGTGGGGCCCGCCGCCCAGGTCCTGGACGTATTGCAGATTCCCGCCTTCCTCTGCCGCCAGACCGACCTGGTGGTGGCCGCGGCCCGGAGCGGCAAGGTGGTGAATATCAAAAAAGGCCAGTTCCTGGCCCCCTGGGACCTGGGGCCGGTGCTGGAGAAGGCCAGGGCTGCCGGGAATGAGCGGATCCTCCTCACTGAACGGGGCGTAAGCTTCGGCTACAACAACCTGGTGGTCGATTTCCGCAGCCTGGCCATCATGAGGGAGTTGGGCTGCCCGGTCATATTGGACGTAACCCACAGCGTCCAGCTCCCCGGTGGCCAGGGCGTTTGCTCCGGGGGCCAGCGGCAGTTCATTCCGCTCCTGGCCCGGGCCGGGGTGGCGGCAGGGGTGGATGGCCTCTTTATGGAGGTGCATCCCGACCCGGAGAAGGCCCCCTGCGATGGCCCCAACTCTCTGCCCCTGGATCAGGTCCCGGCCCTTTGGCGGGAGCTCAAGGGGCTGCATGAATTTCTGCGCCAGCAGCGCCAGGAGAAGTAAAACAGCGGACTCGAAACCAGGGCGACCCAATCACAGGCTGGAAGCCTGTGCCACTGTCGCCCCTACACTCAAAACTCGAAACTCAAAACTCAAACCTATGATCGGCGTATTCGATTCGGGATTCGGCGGGCTGGTGGTGCTGCGGGAGTTTCTCCAGGTCCTGCCGCAATATGACTACCTGTACCTGGGGGACAATGCCAGAATTCCCTATGGCACCCGCTCGGACCGGGTAGTGCAGCGCTTCACGGAACAAGCGGTGGATTACCTCTTGCGCCAGGGCTGCCAGCTCATCGTCCTGGCTTGCCACACCGCCTCGGCCCGGGCCCTGCGGCGCATCCAACAGGTCTATATGCCGGAGCGTTATCCCCGGCGCCGGGTCCTGGGGGTGCTGATTCCCACGGTGGAGGAAGCCCTGGTTCGCAGCCGCAGCCGGCGCATCGGGGTCATCGCCACCGAAGGTACCGTGACCTCCCGCTCCTTTGAACTGGAGCTGCAAAAACTGGACCCCCGGGTGGAGGTGCTGCAGCAGGCCTGCCCCCTGTTGGTGCCGTTAATCGAGTCCGGTGAGCAGGACTGGGAAGGCACCGCCATGATCCTCTCCCGCTATCTGGCTCCTTTCCAGGGGGGCCGGGTGGACACCCTGATCCTGGGATGCACCCATTACTCTATCCTGAAGGAGCAGATCCTGAGCCTCCTCGACCATAGTCCGGAGCTTATCTGCTCCGGGCAGGTGACTGCGATTAAGCTGCTGGACTATCTCCGGCGCCACCCGGAACTGGAGAGCCGCCTGAGCCGCGGTGGCTCCCGCCGCTACCTCTCCACCGACCTCACCCCGCGTTTTCAGCAGCTTGCCAGCCTCTTCATGGGACAAGAGATGGAATCGGATGTAGTGGAACTGTAGCCATGGTTCAAAAATATGGCGCCGTCATTAATGACCTGGTCATGGTGCACCACGACCGCCAGCCTGCGTTCTACGCCCGCATCAATGATATCGTCCCCGATGTCAAGCGGGGCTGGTATCAGGTGGAACTCCTGTTGCTCACCCTGCCTTCCCAGGTCATGACAATGATCCTGGAGGAGTCTCATCTCGGGGGAGAAGAATTTACCATGGGTGGCCGGCCGGTGAGGCTGGAACTTATTCCCCCCAAGCCCCCGGCGGGACCGGAAACCCCTCCGGCGGGCAAGGGCAAAGTCATTCCCCTGGTGCGGAAGACCTGATTTCAGGTGATGAGTCCCTATCTCGGGTGTCTGATACCGGGCCGCACTCCCCAATGGCAGGAGCGCCCCAGGGCGCCCGCCTTTTTATCTTCGCTTATCCATGCTATACTCTTAATAAGAGGTTGCCCGTCCAGGATTTTTCGGGGCGGGCGGTGAGCTTCACTTTTTGCAGATTGTTGCAGAGTCAGCCTGGTATCCGGTCATTTTTGGTGGCCGGAGCGGGGCGAGGGCCGTTTTCATGAGAATCTTACTGGTTCAACCCACTACCAAATATCCGGACCGGAAAGTTTTGCGCAGCCGCAAGCGTTGGCTCTTGGGGATCACCCTGCCTTACCTGGCCGGCCTCACCCCCCGGGAGGTCATGGTAGATCTGGCCGATGACCGCCTGGTGGAGATTCCCTACCACCGCCAGTACGACCTGGTGGGCATCACGTCCACCTGCGCCACTGCGGAGCGTGCTTACGAAATCGCCGCGGAGTTCCGCCGGCGCCGGGTGCCGGTGGTGATGGGCGGTTTCCACGTCACCCTGCACCCGGAGGAGGCCATGGAGCACTGCGATGCGGTGGTGGTGGGAGAGGCGGAGGACGTCTGGCAGCAGGTCATAGAGGACGCCCGCGGCAAGCGCCTGCAGGGGCGCTACCAGGCCCAGGGGTTGCACCATCTGACGGGCCTGCCCCGGCCCCGTCTGGAACTGGTCGATTTCCGGCGCTACCGGGTGAAAATCATCCCGGCCCAGACCACCCGCGGCTGCCCTTATCACTGCGCCTTTTGTGAGGTTCCCATCGTTTACGGGCACACCTACCGCCGGCGGCCCCTTGACGAAGTGATTGAAGAGATCAAGGCCAACGTCCGCATCACCGGCCTCAAGAACATCTATTTCATTGATGATAACCTCACCGGGCACATGGAATACGCCAAGGAGCTGTTCAAGGCCCTGATGCCGCTGAAACTCCACTGGAGCTGCTTATGGACCATCAACACTTCCCGGGACGAGGAACTGCTGGACCTGGCCAAACGCTCCGGCTGCAACCACGTGAACATCGGCATCGAAAACGTCTGCCCCGAGTCCATCTCCGCCATCGAGAAGGTGCAGAATCCGGTGGCAGAGTATGAATGGCTCCTGGGCCGCTTGCGGGAAAAGGGCATCTTCTACTCCCTGAACTTCATGTTCGGGCTGGACGGGGACCACACGGAGCTCTTTGATGAGACCCTGGCCTTTCTGGAGAAGATCAAGGCGCCCATGGCCTTTTTCAACGTGGCCACCCCCCGCCGGGGCACCCCCATGTGGGAACGGCTTCAGCAGGAGGGCCGGATGCACAATCCCGACGCCGAAAAGTACCTGGGGATGGTGTGCAACTTTTTCCCCAGCCACATGAGCCCGGAGGAGTGCGAAGCCGGCGTCTGGCGCTGCTTCCAAAAATTTTACTCCTTTGCTTCCATCTGCCGCCGGCTGCTGCTGCCCCCCACCGGCTACGTCTTCCAGGGGCTCCCCAGCAATCTCTTTTTTCATTGGTCGGCGAGCCGCAAGATCGACCCGGTCGATTTTTATTAAATCAGCGAGGGGAAGGCGCTGCGCACCCCCTGGCCTGCCAGGGAAAACATGGCCAGGATGCCGAATGAATAGAAGTAGGCCCGGGCGGCCGCCTTCCGGGCCGCAGCCTCCGGTTGGCCGGAGGTCAGCGCCAGGAAGGGAAAGATATTACCCAGCGGGTCTAAGATGACGAAAAAAGAGATCAGGCTGGTAATGAAAAAGGAACCGACGGAACCCAGAAAATCGTGACCCATAGCGGGGGCGCCTCTCCCGGAAGGAAAGCTTATGACTAATTACCAGGTAAATAAGACCTATCAGGAAATTAATGACAAAATCAGGAAAGGTCAAGCGGTGGTGGTCAGCGCCGAAGAGATGGTCGGCCTGGTCCGCAGCAAAGGCGAGGCGGCCGCGGCCCGCACCGTGGACGTGGTGACCACCGGCACCTTTTCCCCCATGTGTTCTTCCGGGGCCATCCTCAATTTCGGCCATGCCAAGCCGCCCATCAAGGCGTCCAAGGTCTGGCTCAATGACGTGCCGGCCTACGCCGGCCTGGCCGCGGTGGACGTTTACCTCGGCGTCACCGAACCCACTGAGGAAGATCCTCTGAACAAGGTCTATCCCGGTGAATTCAAGTACGGCGGCGGCCATGTGATCCAGGACCTGGTGGCGGGCAAGAGCGTGCATCTGGTGGCCGAGGCCTACGGCACCGACTGCTATCCCAACAAAAGCCTGGAGCGAGAGATCACCTTAAAGCAGATGGTCAACGCCATCCTCTGCAACCCCCGCAATTGTTATCAAAACTACAACGTGGCGGTGAACCTGTCCAAGCGCACCATCTACACCTACATGGGGGCGTTGCGCCCCAAGGCGGGCAATGCCAATTACTGCACCTCAGGGGAGCTGAGCCCCCTGTTCAATGATCCCTTTTACCGCACCACCGGCATCGGCACCCGTATCTTCCTGGGAGGCGGGGTGGGGTACGTCGTCTTCCCCGGCACCCAGCACAATCCCGCCAAGCCCCGGTCCGAGCACGGCATCCCCCTGGGTCCGGCGGGCACCCTGTTCGTCATGGGCGACCTGAAAAAGATGACCTCCAGGTATCTGGTGGGAGTGAGCCTCCTGGGTTACGGCTGCTCTTTGTCCGTGGGCCTGGGTATCCCGATTCCCATCCTAAATGAGGAGATGGCCCACTTTTGCGGGGTGGCCGACGAAGACCTGCTGGCCCCCATTGTGGACTATGGGAGCGATTATCCCGCGGGCACCGGCCGCGTCCTGGGGCAGGTGAGTTACGCCCAGTTAAAGCGGGGCACCCTCACCCTGGGCGGCCAGGAAGTGCCCACCGTACCTCTCTCCAGCCTGGTGCGGGCCCGGGAAATCGCCCTGCTTCTGAAAGAATGGATCAGTAAAGGCCAATTCCTGCTGGGCGAACCGGTGGAGCTGCTGCCTGGGAGCGAGGCGGTCCACGTCATCCGCACCCGCAGCCGGGATAGTTGAGGAGCTCGCCGGTGGCGCCCGGCTTGATGGCTCCGGTCTTTAATGCCGGGGCACGGGGAAGCGCCGCGAGACCGCGGTAATATTGAGCATCCTTAAGGGTTGTAGGGTGGGCACTGCGCACGACTTGCTTTTACCTGCTTTCCTAAGGAGGGCACTGCCCACTATTTCCTCAAAAATAGTTTTTCGTAGGGGGCGGACTCCTGGGTCCGCCCTGTGGGGGCGGGTTTAAAACCCGCCCCTACTGCCCACCCTTGCCTGGAGGCGCACACGTGGGTGCGCCCCTACAAGGCAGTCCGGACAAGACAATCCGTACCCCTCACCCTGCCCTCTCCCCCCAAGGGTGGAGAGGGAAATAGCTTGTAATTTCCAGGAAATAAAACGTAGGGGCGACCCGCTGGGTCGCCCAGGGCAGTGAGCAAAACCTGGGGTGCGCACCCCAAACCAGCATTCATTAACTGTTGAGCCTGCCTGAGTTAAAAAGATCTCTGGTTTTGGTGGGCGGTGCCCACCCTACATGCCACAAAGGAAAAAGCTTGCCGGGCAGCACTGGGCTCGAGGGGAGTTATTTCCTCTCCTGTTGTTGCAGTTTGGCCCAGGGGTCCTTCAAGCTCACGGTACGGTTGAACACCAGGGCACCGGGGGCGGAGTCTTTGAGGTCGGCGCAGAAGTAGCCCTGGCGCTCCAACTGATAGAAGCTGCCCGGGGCGGCGCCCGCCAGGCTGGGTTCCAGCCGGCAGGATGAGAGCACCTCCAGGGAATTGGGGTTGATATCCGCCAGAAAATCTCCCTCGTGCTCGGCCCCGGGTTCGGGCCGGGTGAACAGCCGGTCGTAAAGGCGCACTTCCGCGGGGACGGCGTGGTTCGCCGAGACCCAGTGCAGGGTGGCCTTCACCTGGCGGCCGTCCGGGGCGTAGCCGCCCCGGGTCTGGGGGTCGTAAGTGCAGTGCAGCTCCACCACCTCTCCGGCCGCGTCCTTCACCACCTCCACGCACTTGATGAAGTAGGCGTAGCGCAGCCGCACCTCCCGGCCCGGGGCCAGACGGTAGAACTTCTTGGGCGGCTCCTCCAGAAAGTCCTCCCGCTCCAGGTACAGTACCCGGGAGAAGGGCACCTGGCGGCTGCCCGCAGCCGGGTCTTCGGGGTTGTTCACCGCCTCCAGCTCCTCCACCTGGCCCTCGGGGTAATTGACCAACACCACCTTCAGGGGGCGCAGCACCCCCATCACCCGGGGGGCCCGCCGGTTCAAATCCTCCCGGACGCAGTACTCCAGCAGGGCCAGGTCTACCAGGTTCTCCCGTCTGCCCACCCCGATGCGCTCGCAAAAGTGGCGGATGGCCGCGGCGGGGTAGCCCCGGCGGCGCATCCCCGCCAGAGTGGGCATGCGGGGGTCGTCCCAACCGGCCACGCGGCCCTCGTTTACCAGCTTCAGGAGCTTGCGCTTGCTCATCACCGTGTAGCTGAGGTTGAGCCTGGCAAATTCGATCTGCTGGGGATGGCAGGGAACCGGCAAGTTATCCAGGGTCCAGTCGTAAAGAGGCCGGTGGTCTTCGAACTCCAGGGTGCAGATGGAATGGGTGATGCCCTCCAGGGCGTCGGAAATGGGGTGGGCATAATCGTACATGGGGTAGAGGCACCATTTATCCCCGGTGCGGTGATGCCCGGCGTGGAGAATGCGATACAGGACCGGATCCCGCATATTCATATTGGGGGAGGCCATGTCGATTTTGGCACGCAGGGTTCGGGCCCCGTCAGGAAATTCGCCGTCCCGCAGGCGTCGGAGCAGGTCGAGGTTCTCGGCCACGCTGCGGTTCCGGTAGGGACTCTCCCGGCCAGGCTCCGTGAGGGTACCGCGGTAGTCCCGGACCTCGTCCGCGGTCAAATCGCAGACAAAGGCTTTGCCTTCGCGGACCAGGTGCACCGTGTATTCATACATCTGCTCAAAATAGTCCGAGGCGTAAAAGAGGCGCGAGCCCCAGTCGAAGCCCAGCCAGCGCACGTCATCCATGATGGATTCGACGTACTCCACCTCTTCCTTGGTGGGATTGGTGTCGTCGAACCTGAGGTTGCAGAGCCCGTTGAACTGCCGGGCAATGCCGAAGTTGAGGCAGATGGACTTGGCATGGCCGATGTGCAGGTAGCCGTTAGGTTCCGGGGGAAACCGGGTGCAGACCCGGCCTTCATTCTTGCCGGCGCTCAGGTCGTCGGCCACCAGGTCGCGTATAAAGTCGGAGGGCTGCGCCTCGATCTCGCTCATCTGGACCTCTAAAGAAAATTCCCAAAAGTGGTTAATTTAGCCACCCGGGCAATTATTAAAGCAAGCCATCCCAGGCCAAAGACCATCACCGCGAGGGCGGCGGCCCGGCCCCCGGCCGCTGCCGATTTTGGCTCCGGCCGCCATTGATCGTCTTGGGGTTAAAATATATAATTATATACTAGAAATGGGCACGATACCCAATAGCATGCGGCGACTATTTGGAAATGGAAAATGTGGCGGCAGATCCCCAAATCCCGCCGCCAAAAAGGACCACTTTGACAGAACCAGAACCTTACGGCGGCTTCGAACAAGGGCCCATTCGCCCTCCCAGCGAAGCCGGCAGCCTCTTGCTCCGGGTGACCCGCAACTGCCCCTGGAACCGCTGCCGGTTTTGTTCGACCTACAAGGATACCAGTTTCTCCCGGCGCCCGCTGGACCATGTGATCCGGGATATCGAGGCGGTTTACCAGGCGGCCCGGACCCTCTCCGGCCAGGGCGGCGAGGCCCCGGGAGACCCGCAGGCCCGGCAGGCTGCGGCCCACTGGCGGCGCCACGGCCAGCAGTCGGTATTCCTCCAGGACGCCGACAGCCTGGTGATCGGCGCCCCGGACCTGGCCGCGATCCTTTCTCACTTGAGGGAGCGGTTCCCCGGAGTGCGGCGGGTGACCTCTTATGCGCGCTCCAGCACGATCGCCCGGCTGAGCCTCCGGGATCTCCAGGCCATCCGGGAGGCGGGTCTGAACCGCCTGCACATCGGCCTGGAATCGGGCGCCAACGAGGTCCTGCGGCTGGTGCACAAGGGCACCACCCGGAACCAGCAGATTACGGCGGGCCGCCTGGTGAAAGAGGCGGGCCTGGAGCTCTCGGAATATTACCTGCCGGGGCTGGGCGGGCGGGCCCTCTGGCGGGTCCACGCCCAGGACACGGCCGCCGCCTTCAATGAAATCAACCCGGACTTCATCCGCTTGCGCACCCTGTCCATTCTTTACGGCAGCCCGCTTTACCAGGATTATCAGGAGGGGCGCTTCGAAAGGCCGACCGACCTGGAAATGGCCCGGGAAGTGCAGCTCTTCCTGGAATCCTTGCGGGGCATTACCAGCGTGGTGGTAAGCGACCACTTCCGCAACCTGTTGCCGGAGGTGGAGGGGGCGCTGCCCCAGGACCAGGGGCGCATGCTGGCGGCGGTGGAGAAATTCCTCTCCCTGAATCGGGATGAACAGATGATCTACCAGGTAGGAAGGCGCACCGGCATCTTCCAGGGCCTGGAGGATCTGCAGGACCCCGGCCGCCGCCGCCTGGCCGAAGAGACCATCTGGAAAAACCGGATCACCCCGGAAAATGTGGATGACCTGATGGCGGAGCTGATGCGGCGCTTTGAATGAGTTTTTAAAAAATCAAATTCCCTGGTAGTATCCGGCCAGGTTTTGGCGATGAGGCATGTAGGGTGGGCACTGCCCACCAAAACCAGAGATCTTCTTGAACTTAGGCGTGCCCCCAGGGACTGTCTTGTGGGGGCGCACCCATGTGTGCGCCCCCACGCAAAGGTGAACAGTAGGGGGCACCGGTGACCTTCTTTGGAGGTGGATAATTAATGAGACCACGGAACCAACTCTGGATCTGCACGATTTTTTTTGTCCTCATGACGGTCGCTGTCAGCCCCGGCAACGGGCAGCAGGCACCCGGTGCATCAGCGCCCCCGGCAGCCAAGTATAAGATGACCACCCCCATACCGCCGGGCATCGCCTGCCCGGACAAGGTTGAGACCCGCGTCGGCACCCTCAATTTCTTCGATGGCGTCCCGGACCAGGCCAGCGCCGAGAAGCTTTATGACAACCTGGACTTTCAGCGGGCGGTGCAGGCTTATCTGCTCGGCTTGCCTGTAGTGAACCAGTGGGCCAACCGCAAGGGAGTCCTAGAAGTAGGACCGGCCAATGCGACCGTGCCTATCTTTGAAACCATGATGAACGCCAGGACCTTGGAACTGACCGCGACCAACGGCACGCCCTACACCTGGTTCTGGGTCGATCTCCGTCAGGGTCCGCAGGTCCTGGAGGTTCCACCGAAGGTAATTGGGCTGGTTGATGATATGTGGTACCACTGGGCCGGTGATGTCGGCCTCACCGGCCCGGACCAGGGCAAGGGTGGCAAATACCTGCTGCTGCCCCCAGGCTACAAAGACAAAGTTCCGAAAGGCTACCACGTTATCCAATCAGCGACGTTCAGCAACTGGGTCGTTTGGAAGAGCTCTCTGGTCAATGGCGACCAGAAACCGGGCGTGGACCTGGTGAAGAAGTTCACCAAGATTTATCCGCTGTCTCAAGCCGGCAAGCCCCGAACGCCGAAATTCATAGACGTCTCCAACAAAGCCTTCAACGGGATCGCCCCGGCGGATTATACTTTCTGGGAGGCTCTCAATCAGGTCGTGCAGGAGGAACCAACGGATTCGGTCGACCCGACCACGCTCGGCTTCTGGGCTGCCATCGGCATCCGGAAGGGCAAACCCTTCGCGCCGGATGCGCGGATGAAGAAGATCCTCATCGAAGCCGCCCGGGTTGGTGACGCCACGGCCCGGGCTATAATGTACCGGTGGCGGACGCCGGACGGCTACTACTACCCGAACAGCGCCTGGCGCCGCGGGATCATCGGCGGCTACAAGTTCGAGGCAAACGGCGCACGCCTCTTGGACGCGTACTCGGGCTTCTTCTTTTATGCCACCGCTATCGCCCCGGCAATGGGCGCAAGCATGGTGGGCGTCGGGACGCAGTTCATGGCGGCGTTCGTCGACCCCAAAGGAATGCCGTTCGACGGCGGGAGGAACTATCGGCTCCACTTGCCGCCCAACATCCCGGTGAGGGAGGCCTGGTCCGTCTTCCTTTACGACAGCCAGACTCGCTCGATGCTGCAGACCGATCAGGAGTGGCCGGCGGTCAGCAGCCGGACCAAGGGACTCCTGGTCAATGCCGACGGGTCGGTGGACGTCTATTTCGGACCCAAGGCCCCGCTCGGCAAGGAGAAGAACTGGATACAGACCATCCCCGGCAAGGGCTGGAACACCCTCCTGCGCCTTTATGGCGCGCTGGAGCCCTGGTTCAATAACGCCTGGCGTCCGGGAGAAATCAAAGAAGTCAAATAAACATATTAGCTATGGGTGAGTGGCTGGTGTGGCAGTAAGGACCTGTCGCCTGCCCGGGGGTCGAGTGGCTTCTGAGTGTCTGGTGGCGAACCAGGAATAAGACATAAATCAGCAGCGTATACCTGCCATTGATAAGCCATTTGAACAATCCAAAATATATGCCGATAGCCCAATCATATATTTTATTCATCTTATTTCTAAAATCATATTAAATCCTCCGCAGCAGTTTCCGCAACTGCGGCCAGGGGCGGGTGTTGAGGACATCGGCGGCTTCCAGCCAGCCGCGCCGGCCCTGGCCGATCCCCAAACGCATGAAGTTGAGGTCCGCGATGCTGTGGGCGTCGGTGGAGATGGCCACTTTGACCCCCAGGTCCTTGGCCAGCTTGCAGTGGATGTCCACCAGGTCCAGGCGGTCCGGCTGGGCGTCCAACTCCATGAAGCAGCCCCGTTCCCGAGCGGCCCGCATCAGCCGCTCCATGTCCACCTCATAAGGCTCCCGCCGCTGGATCAGCCGGCCGCTGGGATGGGCCAGGATGTTAAAATAGGGGTTGTCCATGGCCCGGATAATCCTCCCGGTCATCTCCTCCCGGGTCAGGTTGAAGTTGTAGTGCACCGCGCACACAGTCAGATCCAGCCTCTTGAGAATTTCGTCCTCCAGGTCCAGGGAACCGTCTTCCAGGATATCCATTTCGATGGCCTTCAAAATGGTAATGCCCTGCAATTGGGCGTTGAGGCGGTCGATCTGGTCCATCTCGGCGGCCAGATTCCTGGCGTCATATCCGTGAACCATGCTCACCCGTTTGGAGTGGTTAGTTATGGCCAGGTATTGATACCCCCGCTCCTGGGCGGCCCGGGCCATCTCCTCCAGGGTGTTGCGGCCGTCGGTGGCCTTGGTGTGGGTGTGCAGGTCGCCCTTAATATCCGGCAAGGTGATGAGCCGGGGGAGGCGGCCCTGTTGGGCGGCCTCAATTTCCCCCCGGTCTTCCCGCAGCTCCGGCTCGATGTAGGGGAGGTCCACCGCCGCGTAAACCTCCGCCTCAGTCTGACCGGCGATGGGCGCCTCTCCCCGAAAGACCCCATATTCATTGACCTTGAGGCCGTGCTGCACCCCCAGGTGGCGGACGGCGATGTTATGGGCCTTGGAGCCGGTAAAGTAATGGAGGGCCGCGCCGTAACTCTCCTTCGGCACCACCCGCAGGTCCACCTGCAAGCCGTTGCGCAGCACCACCATCGATTTGGTGTCCCCCCGGGCCAGCACCTTGCTGACGTCCTCATAGGTGACAAAGGCGTCCATCACCGGTGCCGCCTCCCGGCAGGTGACCAACAGGTCCAGGTCGCCCACGGTCTCCTGACGCCGCCGGTAGCTGCCGGCAACTATGGCCTCCGCCACCCCCGGCGCCGCCTGGAGGTGTGCCACCAGCGACTCGGCCACGGGCTCCACCAACACCAGCTTGTAGCGCTTCTCGGCGGCGCTGAGGTGACCCAGGCCCTCCAGGATCAGCTGTTCGATCTTGGGGCCGAAGCCTTTGATCTCCTTGATCTTGCCGCTTTGGGCTGCTTCTTTCAGGTCTGCGGTGCTGGTAATCCCCAGTTTTTGGTGCAGCAGTTGGACCCGCTTGGGCCCCAGTCCTCCCAGGTTCAGCAAGAGTGCCAGGGCGGGCGGGGTCCGGACCTCCAGTTCCCGGCGCAGGCCCAGGTCCCCGCTGGTAATAATTTCCCGGATCTTGCCCGCCAGGTCCTGGCCCACCCCGGGAAGCCGGGTCAGATCATCGCCCCGGGCCAATAGGTCCGCCAGGCTCTGGGACGTGCCGCTCACCACCCGGGCCGCGTTGCGATAGGCCCGCACCCGGAAGGGATTGGCACCCTCGATCTCCAGCAAATCCGCCACCTTCTCGAAGATGGCGGCGATATCTTGGTTATGGATCGGCATGGGGGTTAGGCGAGGGGGCGCCGCCGGGAGCGCTTCCTTCAGCTCAGCGGCTTCTACGGCGGTGTCCCACAATTATCTTAACAAACGATTTGAGATACCCCCCTCCCTTGGGGGGAGGGGGTCGGGGGGAGGGTGGCAACATATGGTGGTAAATGAAAGATTAATTACCACCCCCACCCGGTGTCGCCCCCCCCGGGGGAGGGATAAAGGTAAAGCTTTCAGGCAATATTCAGTAGGGCTCAATACCAGGCCTGATTTCTCTCGGATCGCGGCCGCCGCGGCCCGCCTCAACAGGTCAGGCATTCTTTGGTGAGCCGCAGGGCCTCCCGGATCATCTGATTGGTGTAACCCCATTCGTTGTCGTACCAGCTCATGATCTTCACCAGGTCCCCGTCCACGACCTGGGTCATGCTGGGATCGAAGATGGAGGCGTGGGGGTTGGCGATGATATCCGAGGAGACGATGGGGTCCAGCGCATATTCGAGGATGCCTCGATAACGCTCGCTGGCTGCCTCTTCCTTGAAGATGGCGTTGATTTCCTCCACGGTGGTGGCCCTTTCGGTGACGAAAACCAGATCGGCCAGGGAACCCACGGGCACCGGGCAGCGCACCGCCACCCCGTCAAACTTCCCCTTGAATTGGGGCAGGGTATTGGTGGCGGCCTTCGCCGCCCCGGTGGAGGTGGGCACCAGGTTGGCTGCCCCGGCCCGGCCCCGGCGAAAATTCTTGTGGGGCGCGTCCACAATGGCCTGGGAGGAGGTGTAGGCGTGAATGGTGGTCATGATCGCCTTCTTGACGCCGACCCGCCGGCCCATGACCTCCAATACCGGGGTGATGCAGTTGGTGGTGCAGGAGGCGCAGGAGATCATGCGATCGGCTGCTCCCGGCTTGGTGACCCCGTGGACGATGCAGCAGACCTCTGCGCCCTTGGGGGGCGCCGACAGGATCGCGTATCTGGCCCCGGCCGCCAGGTGTTTGCCCAGGCCATCGGACCCGGTGAAGAGGCCGGTGCTTTCAAAGACGATGTCGATCCCCAGGGCCTTCCAGGGCAATTGGGCCGGGTCCCGTTGGCTCAGAAATTTGATGGTTTTTCCCGCCACCTTGAGGGCCTCGCCGGTTACCTCCACCCGATGCCGGTAGCGGCCATAAACGGTATCGTAATTGAGCAGGTAGACCAGATTATCGATGGGCATCAGGTCGTTGACCGCCACCAGCTCCAACTCCGGCCGCTCCAGAATATTTTTAAAAGCCGCCCTGCCGATCCTTCCCATACCGTTAATTGCGACTTTGGACATGCTCTACCTCCTCAGGAAACGGTTATCGAACTCGCAGTTATTGCAAAATCCCTTTGTTGACCCTGAGCCCTCTTGAGGTTATCCGCTCATCTTTCAGGCAGCTTGCCGGTTTGGCAATAACTTGCCGGCTGTTATCCGGTATTATGTCCCAGGCGCCCCTGATTATGCAACCTGGCAATAATTTTATCTGGAAATGGTTTCCAGCAGTCACTCGATTAAAGGCCTGCGGCGCGGACACCCGGCCTCTCAGGGCCCGCCACCCGCCTGAACCCGAGAGACCCGGTTTCCCTAAGAAAAACATAATCACCTTCACCGTAGGTGCAAGTGGCCTCCTGCTGCGAAATCAGAGTTCAAGGTTCAAAGTTCAAAGTTCGGTGGTGTATCGTACCCTGCCAAACTACGGCTTGCCTTTGAGAGAAGGCGTGGTAAGTTATAGGTGCCGTAATTCAATAACTTTACATGCTTGCGCCCTGTGGCATCGGGGTGGCATGGGAGAGGGGAGCAGCCATGAAGAAAATCGAAGCCATTATCCAGCCCTTTAAGCTGGAGCCGGTGAAAGAAGCCCTGCACCAAATGTCGGTTACCGGCATGACGGTCACCGAAGTGAAGGGGTTCGGCAGGCAGAAGGGCCTGCGGGAGGTCTACCGGGGTCTGGAATACCAGGTCGATTTCCTGCCCAAGGTGAAGATCGAGATAGTGGTCCCGGATGAGAAAGTTGAAGCCATCACCAACGCCATCATTACCCAGGCCCGTACCGGCAAGGTAGGGGACGGCAAGATCTTCATCTCTCCCCTGGGGGAGGTCATCCGCATCCGCACCGGGGAGAAGGGGGAAGAGGCGGTTTAGCCCCGGAAACCCGGGTTTCCTTGGTTTCTACCTGATCCGCCGCCTCGCCCGTGTGGTCGCCAGTGGTCTGACAGGATGGGAATGGATAGTGTGATGCTTCATAATCGCTATGACGTTTCCGCCTACAGTTTTCTACCCCCCCCCTTGAAAAAGCGGGGCAGGGGGGATTTACAATAGCCTCCTGAAATTCCCCCTGGTTTTCTTGATTTAATGCCTTACTATTAACCGACCACCACTCCAGCATGAAGTGGTCGGCCGGCGCCATTGGCGGCGCCACACCTTGGCCGCTATCCTGAAAGGTTAATGTACCTGCGAAAGAACAACCCGCCCCCCCGGCCCGTCGAGGACCTGGCCTACTTCGGCTACCGGCCGGTGGCCGCCGCCGAGAAAGAGAAGCTGGTGCGCGGCCATTTCGACACGGTGTCGGCCCGCTACGATTTTATGAATACCCTGCTGAGCTTCGGGCTCCACCACCTATGGAAACGGACTGCGGTGCGGCTCCTGGGGCTGAAGTCGGGGGACCGGGTCATCGACATCTGCGGCGGCACCGCCGACCTGGCCCTCCTGGCCGCCCCCAAGATTGGCGCCGGCGGCCGGGTGCTGGTCTATGACATCAACCGGGCCATGCTGGAAGCGGGCCGGCCCAAGGTGGCCCGCTCCCGGATGGCGGGCCGCATCGCCTTTCTCCAGGGAGACGCGGAGCGCCTCTCAGTTGCCAATGGCGGTTTCGATGCGGCCATGGTAGGGTTCGGCATCCGCAACCTGACCCATCCCGAGCTGGGGTTCAAAGAGATGCACCGGGTCTTGAAACCCGGTGGCAGGCTCATGTGCCTCGAGTTTTCCCAACCCCTCGCCTTCTGGTTCCGGCGGCTCTACGATTTTTATTCCTTTTATCTCATGCCTTTGCTGGGCCGGATCTTTGTGGGCTCCTGGCAGGCTTACACCTATCTGCCCGAGTCCATCCGCATGTTTGCCCGCCCGGAGGAGGTGTCGGCCACCCTGGTGGGCCTGGGTTTCAAAGAGATTCGCTTCCGGCGCCTCACCAACGGCATCGCAGTGATCCACGTGGCGGTGAAGGCATGAAGCTCAACCAGGCCGAGCGGCTGGTGGTCAACAACCCGGTGCGGGTCGTGATCCAGCGCCTCATCGTCCGCTGGTTCGGTAAAACCGTGTCCCCGGGCCCGGGCGTCAGGCTCCTGGAGGTGGGCTGTGGCCGGGGCGCCGGGGCCGCTCTCCTCCTAAAGAAATTTCAGCCCGCGGCGCTCTACGCCCTGGACCTGGACCGGCGCATGATCCGGCAGGCCCAGGCATTTTTGCACCCGGAGAAACAACGCCGCATCTTTCTGGGCGTGGCCGACGTCCTCCGCCTGCCTTACCGGGGCGGCGCCCTGGATGGGGTCTTTGGCTTCGGGGTGCTGCACCACCTGCCGGACTGGCGGGGCGGCCTGGCCGAGATCGCCCGGGTCCTGAAACCAGGCGGCTTCTACTTCCTGGAGGAATACTACCCCACCTTCTACCAGAATTTCCTGACCCGCCGCATCTTCCGGCATCCGGAAAGCGACCGCTTTGAGGGCGGCGCTTTGCGCCGCGGCCTGAAAGACGCCGGATTTTCCCTGGTTGACAGCCTGGAGCAAAGACATGCGGTCATCCTGGCCGTGGTCGTCAAAGATTAATCAATAAGTTCAAGGTTCAAAGTTGGAAAAACAGAAAACCGCCCCCGCCGCCAGCCTTGCCTCGGAGTACCGGGTCTCACCTCAAGACCTCTTGGTGAGGGGCTCATTAACACCTGCCGATACCTTGCAATCCTTGCTCTCAGGTCTTAATTTCAATATTTATCTGATCTCCGGTGTAACTCCTCTCAGCGATCCTGATAATCCTACAGGTGATCAGATGCATCCGTTCAGCGTTTGAACTTTCGAAATCCGAAGGCCCTTGAGAAATTGGGGGATAAATGAAGAGGAAGAAATATTTTGCTATTGCCCGCTTGTCATCCCTGGGTGGCCTAATTTTCCTCGGAGGTTGCAGCACGATACTTTTGTTCAACCCCCAAGGACCGATCGGCGAGTCGGAGCGGTTCCTCATCATTGCGGCCATTGTGCTCATGGCGATTGTCGTCATTCCCGTCTTCATCATGGCGGTCTGGTTTCCCCTGAAGTACAGGGCTTCCAATACCAAAGCGACTTATATGCCGAAATGGAGTTATTCCGCTAAAATCGATTTAGTCATGTGGGCGGTTCCCATTGCCATTGTCACGGTTCTATCGATTCTGGCCTGGACCAGGACCCATACTTTGGATCCCTATAAGCCCATCGCTTCGGCCAACCCGCCCGTCAACATCGAAGTCGTATCCCTTGATTGGAAATGGCTCTTCATCTACCCGGATCAAAATATCGCCACCGTCAATCAACTCACTTTTCCCGTCAATGTTCCGCTCAGCTTCAAACTCACCTCGGACACGGTAATGACTTCCTTCTTCATCCCGCAGTTGGGCAGCCAGATTTACGCCATGGCAGGCATGCAAACCCGATTGCACCTTATGGCTTCTAAACCAGGGACTTATGAGGGTCACAATCAGCAATTCAGCGGTCCCGGTTACGCGGACATGTTTTTCGATGCCAATGCGGTTTCCCGCGAGGAGTTTCAAGCGTGGGTGCAAAAGATCAGACAAACGCCGGAAAAGCTTGATATGGATCGGTATGAGGAGCTTGCCAAGCCGAGCCTCGGCCACCCCGTGCTCTTTTTCTCTTCAGTCAAGCCCGATCTGTTTGAGTATGTCCTGCGTCAGTTTGATCCGGCTTGGGGCAAAGATTCCGGTGCCATGAGCAAGGGACCCGGTTCTATGCACCCAATGACCGGCGTTTCAGAGGAACCTTGATATGTTTGGAAAGTTAAGCCTGGCCGCGATTCCGTATGACAACATGATCGTGATGAGCGCCGTAGGTGGCGCGCTTCTCCTGGCCCTGGTGATCCTGGGCCTGGTCACTTACTACAGAAAGTGGACCTACCTTTACCAGGAATGGCTGACCAGCCTCGACCATAAAAAGATCGGCATCATGTACATCATCCTCGCCTTGGTCATGCTGCTGCGCGGGTTCTCCGACGCCATCATGATGCGCTCCCAGCAGGCCATTGCCGCGGGCGGCTCCCTTGGCTATCTGCCCCCTAACCACTTCGATCAGATATTCAGCGCCCACGGCTCGATCATGATCGTCTTCATGGCCATGCCTTTTCTGGTCGGGTTGATGAATATCGTGGTACCGCAGCAAATCGGCGCCCGGGATGTAGCCTTCCCCTTAATGAATTCGCTCAGTCTCTGGCTAACCGCAGCCGGGGCGATGCTGGTCATGGTATCTCTGGGCGTGGGTGAGTTTTCCAAGGCCGGCTGGTCGGGATATGCCCCGCTAACCGAAAAACTATACAGCCCCGGCGTGGGGGTGGACTACTGGATATGGGCTTTCCAGATCGCCGGCATCGGCTCGACCCTGAGCGGTATCAATTTTCTCGTCACCATCATGAAAATGCGGGCTCCCGGCATGACCCCCATGCGGATGCCGCTGTTTGTTTGGACTGCCTGGTGCACCAACGTGCTCATGGTTTGGGCCTTTCCGGTTTTGACCGCCGCTCTCGCCATGATAACGCTAGACCGCTACCTGGGTATGCATTTTTTCACCAACACGCTGGGCGGCAACATGATGATGTATGCCAACCTGTTCTGGACCTGGGGGCATCCCGAGGTTTATATCGTGATCCTGCCGGCTTTCGGGATCTTCTCGGAGGTCGTCGCCACCTTCTCCGGAAAACGGCTGTTCGGTTACGTATCCATGGTCTATGCCGTGGCGGCCATCACGATCCTCTCCTTTTCCGTCTGGGTGCATCATTTTTTCACCATGGGCGCCGGCCCGAACGTCAACTTCTTTTTCGGGATTGCCACCATGATGATTGCCATCCCCACCGGGGTGAAGATCTTCAATTGGCTTTTCACCATGTATCGCGGCCGCCTCAGGTTGACTACGCCGATTTACTGGACCCTGGGGTTCATCGTGACCTTCGCCGTCGGCGGGGCTGGAGGCGTGCTGCTGGGAATGCCACCCGCTGATTACGAACTCCACAACAGCCTGTTTCTGATCGCCCATTTCCACACTATGTTGATCCCCGGTACGCTGTTCGGCTTTTTTGCAGGTTATACTTACTGGTTCCCAAAGGCCGTCGGCTTTCGTTTGCAGGAAAATTGGGGGAAACGCGCCTTCTGGTGCTGGCTGATCGGCTTTTATCTTGCCTTTGTGCCCCTGTATGTGCTGGGCTTCATGGGCATGCCCCGCCGCATGGCGCATTATAATAACCTGGCCTGGCATCCCTATCTGCTCGTCGCCGCCTTGGGTACGGCCGTGATCGCACTCGGCATCCTCTTTCTGGGAATTCAATTGGTCGTCAGCATTAAGAAGCGCCAGGCCCTCAATGATCCCACCGGCGATCCCTGGGACGGCCGCACCTTGGAGTGGATGACCTCTTCTCCTCCCGCGGTCTATAACTTCCCGAGAATACCCGTAGTGGATGAAATCGACGCCTTTACGGAAATGAAGGAAAAAGGCGCCGCCTATCAGCGGCCGGATCGATATGAGGACATCGAGTTGCCGAAAAACGCGCCCCATGGCCTCATTATCGGCGGACTGGCTTTCCTGTTCGGATTTGCCTTGATCTGGTACATCTGGTGGCTGGCCATCCTGGCCGCTCTGGGTATGCTGTTCACGGTCATTGCCCGCTCATGCGACGACGACACCCATTACACCATACCGGCCGCCGAAGTCGAGCGCATCGAAAATGAACGCTATCAACAGTTGGCCGCCGTCGCGCCGGGAGGTCCCGCAGGCGGACAGACCATCCCGGCACCGGTAGCGGAGACCCAATGATGACCACAGACTACGTTGCGACCATCGGCGCCGCTCCTAACGAAGGGGTTGGACGCCCCGATACCATCGCCATCCAGACCTTCGGTTTCTGGATTTACCTGATGAGCGATCTCATCATATTTTCGACGCTCTTCGCCACTTTTGCCGTCCTGGGCCGCAACTATGCCGGCGGACCGACGGGGAAGGAATTGTTCGATCTGCCTTACCTGGCGAGTGAAACCTTGTTGCTGCTGGTCAGCAGCGTAGCCTATGGCCTGGTCATGCTGGCCCTGCGCGACGGCCGGAAAAAGTGGGTTCTGATGGGACTCGCCGTTCCCTTGCTGCTGGGGCTCGGATTTGTCTCCATGGAAATCCATGAGTTCTACGGCCTGATTGCCCAGGGTTACGGACCGGACCGCAGCGCCTTCCTTTCGAGTTTTTTCACCCTGGTGGGAACTCACGGCGCCCATGTGACTATCGGGCTGATCTGGATGGCGGTCATGATAGGTCAGGTCGCCGTCAAAGGGTTAACCTCTCCGGTTCAATCCCGGCTGATGCGTCTGGGTATGTTCTGGCATTTTCTGGATATCATTTGGATCGGCATATTCAGTATCGTCTACCTGATGGGAGTCGTGTAAATGAGTCAAGCAGCCATCGACAGCACCGGCGCCAGCCGGGGAAGCCTCAAAGCGTACCTCACCGGCTTCCTGCTCGCCCTCATTCTGACCGCCATTCCGTTTGCAATGGTGATGAGCGGCGCCTGGTCCTCCGCGGCGACCCTGGCCGCCATTTTCGGTGCGGGGCTCGTGCAGGTTCTGGTGCACCTGCATTACTTCCTGCATCTGGACACTTCCTCAGAGGCGCGTTGGAACGTGCTGGCCATGGTGTTCACTCTATTGATCATGATCCTCTTCGTCGGAGGAAGCCTCTGGATCATGTCTAACCTGTATCACCGAATGATGTGACAATGCCTGCAAGGATCAAGAACTATTTGCTCGCTGCCAAACCGGGGATCGTTTTCGGCAACCTGATCTCCGCGGCAGGCGGCTTTTTTCTGGCCTGCAAAGGGCGGATAGATGGCGTGGCTCTCCCGGCGACTCTCATCGGCATATCCCTGGTGGTCGCTTCCGGTTGCGTGTTCAATAACTGCGTCGATAGAAAAATAGACCTGAAAATGATCCGGACCCGCAACCGCGCCCTGGCCAGGGGGCTCATCTCCCTTAGGGCCGGTTTATCCTACGCCACGATTTTGGGCATGGCGGGCTTGGCGCTGCTCTGGGCGGCGACCAACCTGCTGGCGGTGGGCATCGTGCTGGCGGGGCTGGTGATTTACGTGGGCGTGTACAGCCTGTACCTGAAGCCCAATTCCGTTTACGGAGCCTTGATCGGCAGTCTGGCGGGAGCCACCCCGCCGCTGGCGGGATATTGCGCAGTCACCGGCCGCTTCGACCTGGGAGCAGTGATCTTGTTGGCGATCTTCTGCCTATGGCAGATGCCTCACTGCTACGCCATCGCGGTTTTCCGGTTTGATGAATACACTGCCGCGGCCATCCCGGTTCTGCCGGTCAAGCAGGGAACAGCCGCCGCCAAAAATCATATTGTCGGTTATATCCTCGCCTTTATGGCCGCCACGCTGATGCTGACCTGCGGGGGGTACACCGGGTACCGCACCCTGGCAGTGGCGACGGTGTTGGGCCTGTCCTGGCTGTATCTGGCCTGGTCGGGCTATAAGGCATCCGATGAGCGGCTCTGGGGCAAGAAGCTTTTTATCTTCTCCATTCTGACCATATTCACTCTGAGCTTCATGATGTCCATCGATTTCACCGCGCCTCTCCCGCCCGGAAATGCCTCCGGGCTATGCTCCGTAGTCCCAACCGCTCCATTTAAAAAATGTGACCTGTAACCGCGGTATCGAAGCGCCGAGGCCCCCCCAACTCTCCGGAAAGCGCCACCCTGGTCTCACCAGGCCCTGGCGGCCCTCACCAGGTCCTGGGGAAACATGTCCAGCTCCGGGGGGGCAAGATCGTATTGGGGGAGATGACGCAGCACCAGGCTCGCCACCACCAGGGCCTGGTCCAGGTCCCTGTCCCGTTTGCCTCCATCCCGGTCCTCCTGCTGGCTCCACCAGAGGCGGTGGAGGGCAAAGGCCCGGGGGTCTGGAACCACCATGGTGGCCGGCCCGCCGTCCGGCCCGATGACCACCTGGGATAAGGGGGGGGCAGCCGCCAGGAATTGGAGTTGGCCGGCTTCCGGGGGCAGCGGTTCCTTGGCCCCGGGCACGGTGACCACCCGGGTTTTGCCGGAATGCCTTGGCCCGCCCTTGAGCAAGTGCACCTGCAAGCCGTCCCGGTTGGCCGCCAAAGAGCCGCCTCCCGGCAACTGAGCAAAGGAGCGGTCCGCCCGGCGCAGCAGTTGCAGCAGATCGTCCCCGCCCATCTCTCCGGCCAGGGTGAGGCGGTGGCCAGCCTCTCCCCGGAGTTCCTGGAGGGCGGCGCCGGCCAGGGATACCCCGGCGGCGAAGGTGTAGGCGTAGAGGGCGGCGCTGCCGATGACCCGGAGCTGGACCCCTGGCTCGTGCTCCTCCAGACGCCGCAGGATCTTGGCGGCGGCCCCGGGTAGCCGCGGCAGCAGGGTGGCCTTGCCAAAGCGGGCCTGCTCCGCCAGGTGGCGCCAGCGCTCCCGGGAGAGGGCCTTAGATTCTTGCCGCTCCCGAATGAAATCGGCGAAGAGCTGCTCCGTCTGCGGCGAGCGCCGCCCCAGACTGCCGCCGTTCCCAAAGCGGTCCCGATAGCGGTACAGGTACTTCCTGTCCCGGATCTTCTTCCAGTGCATGGACCCCTTATGAAGCCGGACTTGTTGCCAGGCTTCCCGATAAGCCTGGTAGGCATCGACCAGGCCGCGGTAGGTTTGCCGCTGGCTCTCGTTAAACTCTAGGAACAGGTAGTCCGCCGCCATCTGTTATCCTTCAATGATAATTTTATTTAATTTTGAAGGATACATTATGCTTGTCAAGGGGTTTTTCATTGCCAACCACGAGGATTTTTGCGAAAATATATCTGAGGCTGTTTCCAAATCCGGCTTGCCCTGAGAGTCAGGCGCCACCCGCAGGATCACGCTTTAGCACGAGATGGGGCGCGGCGGCTGCCCGGTTGGGACTGAGCAAGCGGGTGCGAAACCGCTTTTAATTCGGTCCAAGGAGGCTACTTGATGAGGCCCAGCAGTGAATTCGACACCCTGCGCCTGCAACTTCCCTATCATCAACTGCGGCAGGTCAAGAAAGAGAGGATCATCCCCGTCGACTGGCAGACGGAGTGGGAGCGGTTCGATGCCAAAGAACTCTTAAACTTCGATTTAAGCTCCATCCCCGACCAACTCCTGAAGAATATGCGCCAACGCCAGGATGTCCTGATGGACGGCAACCAGGCGGCCATTTCGGTGCTGACCCGGCTGGTGGACGGCCTCTGCGGCTATCCCATCACCCCCTCCACCCCCATCGCCGAAAACTTTGCCCGGGTGGCGGCCGCCGGCCAGAAGAACCTGTTCGGCCATGAACTCATGTATTTCCAGCCCTCCGACGAGCTATCGGCCATCGCCGCGGTGGAGGCCATGGCCTGCCAGGGGGGCAGGTACGTGGATAATACCTCTTCCCAGGGCCTGCTCCTCAAGACCAAGAATCTCTTTTCCGTGGCCGGCAAGCGCCTGCCGGTGGTGATGACCGTGATGGCCCGGGAGGTCAATAAGGGATCCCTGTCGATCCATTGCGGCCACACGGATTTCTATGCGGTGCGCAATGCCGGCTGGGCCCAGTTGGTCTCCGAGGATAACCAGGAGCTCCACGACCTGCTGCCCATCGCCTTCAAGGTCTCGGAGTTGCGCCAGGTGATGCTGCCCACCATGGTCATAGGCGACGGCTTCATCAAGAGCCATGCCATTGAGAATGTTAAGCAACTATCCGACGCCTTCCTGGAGCATTATGTCGGTCCTCCCAGCCGCCTCTATCAGCCCAACTTCGAGCACGGCACCCTCACCGGCACCTTTACCGACACCGACCTCAGCATGGAAGGGCAGGTGGCCCAGGACCTGGCCTACCGCTTCTTCAAGCGGGGCTTTGTGGCCGCCATGTATGTGATGAACCGCATCCTGGGCACCAACCTCAAGGTGGTGGAATGCTACCGCACCTCCGATGCCGACATGATCGTCGTCGTCCTGGGCTCCGCGGCCGGAGTGGTCAAAGAGGTGGTGGATTACTACCGGGACGTCAAGGGCTATCGCATCGGGGTGGTGCGTCCGGTGCTGTTCAACCCTCCCTGCTATGAGGAACTGGCGTTTGGCCTGCGCAAGGCCCAGGTGGTCACGGTGCTGGAGCGCAGCGCCACCGCCCACAACCAGTTGCTCCTTTCTGATGTGCAGGCTGCCTTGCAGATTTCCATGCGGGCTGGCCGGGAAGGGAAAAAGGAACACCACCTCTATGGCCGCCAGGATATGCCCACCCTGCTTCATGGGGTTTACGGCCTCGGCAGCAAAGACTTTAATAAATATGACGTCGCCGCGGTGGTGGAAAACATGGTGGCCGCTCTCGATCGCAAGCGGGGGGTGCAGCGGGATTTTTATCTGGGGATCGAAGGCCCGCTAACCATGAAGCCGGCCCCCCTGCCCGGCTACCTGGAGCGGGAGTTGAGCATGACCTTCGTCGGGGTGGGCGCCGAAGGCGTCAAGACCGCTCTGGAGACCGCCGCCCTGATCTACGCCCAGGATATCGGCTCCGGCCACAAATATATCCAGACCGGAGCCCGCTATGGCGCGGCCCGCAAAGGCGCCCCGGTCTTCATGAACCTGCGTGTCTCCTCCCAACCCATCCGCAACAGCTCGGAGTTAACCGAAAGGGATGTCCTGGCCTTTTTCAATGAGAAGTTCCTTTCCGACCAAATCCTCAGGGAATATGCCGGCGGCCTGAAAAAGCACGGTCTTCTGGTGATCAACACCGCCAAAACCCCTGAAGAGATCATGGCCACCTTCCCGGCCCAGGTTCGGTCCCTGATTCAATACCGGCAGATCAAACTGTTAACCCTGGATGCCACCCAGGCAGCCGTCCAACATCTGAACCGGAATTTGCCCGGGGCTCCCATCATCGGCATGATCAACAAGGAAATGGGGATTCTCCCGGAAAAAGAATTCGAATCGAGTTTCAAATATATCCTGGAGAAAAAACTGGGAACCAAGAAGAAGGAGATGCTGGAGGCCAATATTGCCCTGCTCAAGATCGGGGCTGCCCGGGCTGCCGCCACCCCTGCCAAGACGAATGGGGCCAAGGCCCTGGACCTCAAAGGGCCGACCTATACCCGGCCCCTACCGGAGAACTTCGGCCAGGGCCGTTTTGCCGCCGGCCTCCGGCTGGAACTCACAGAAAAAGATGAGATGGGCAGCATCAAGCCGGTGAACCTGATCCCCGACTATCAAGAGGTCTTCTATCGAGACATGGTCAAGCCCACCCTGGAGGGCAAAAAGGTTCCCTGGGACCGCTTTCTGCCCGTCGTCCCCGCGGGTACCAGCCGCTTCCGGGACATGAGCTTCATCGGCGCCCAACTGCCGGTCTACGATGCCTCCAAGTGCATCGCCTGCGGGCTGTGCACCGCCTCCTGCCCGGATTCGGCCTTGATCTCCACGATCACCGACCGGCCGCTGGAGCAGGCGGGCCGCTACTTCAAGCAATTCCAGAAGCCTCCCAAGGGCATCCCCTGGGAGCGCTTCGCCCTGAACCTCAATGCCGACCCCGCCTCCTGCAAGGGCTGCGGGGTGTGCGCCCAGGTCTGCCCCACCGACGCCCTGAAGATGGTGTCCAAAAATGTGGTGAAGGCCGAGGATTTCCTGCCGGAAGCCTGCCGGGCCTGGGACAATACCGCCGGCGCCGCTCCCTACGTGGGGGAGATGGCTCTCAACCACCAGGTGCTCTTTGTCTTTTCCAAGCTCTACCCCGGCAAACATACCCTGTGCCCCGGCTGCGGCGAAGGGACCATCAATCTCCTGACCTTCTTCGCGGCGGAGTCCCTGCGCAATAATCCCCAGGGGAGCGCCACCTTCTACCAGGGCATTAAGATCCTCTCGGAGCGCAGCAAACGGGCGGTGGAGCACATGCTGGACCACGGCTTCAACATCTACGCCATCAATTCCACCGGCTGCGACCAGGTCTCCGAACTGGTCAATCCCTTCAACACCCGCATGTACCCGGCGGGCCACTACGGCTTCGGCACCGCTTCGGCCGCGGCCCTGGGCGCCAAGTTCAGCCTGGACCAGGCCCATCAGAACAACTACAACAGCGTCCTCACCAAGATCCTCGTCTTCGCCGGGGACGGCGCCATCTACGACATTGGCAACGGACCCTTCAACCATGCCCTGGGGGAAAACTACGACATCACCTGGGTGGTTTTCAATAATGAAGGCTACATGAACACCGGCATGCAGAAGTCCGGGGCCACCCGTTTCGGCAGCGACCGCTCCACCTCCCCCATCGGCAAGAAATACGCGGGCAAAACCACGCTGCACCGGAGGATTATCAGCCAGGCCATGGCCATTTCCCATGTCTATGCGGCCAAACTCTCCATCGACAACCCCTTTTATGCCATCAAGATCCTCAAGGAAGCCATCGCTTACAATGGCCCCTCCCTGGTGGAATTCTTCTCCACCTGCCCCACCGGGCACGTTTCCCAAGACTGGGCCGGGCCGCTGATCGCCCGCATGATGGTGGAGTCCCGCAAATGGCAGGTGGCAGTGCGGCGGCCCTTCCAGCGTGTCGACATCTCCGGCAACCCCTCGCCGGACGAGATCTACCCCAAGGAGGGCAGATCCTTCAAACGGGGAATCAAGCGGGACGCGGCCACCTTCTACGACGTGGTCAGCATGTTGGGCCAGTATAACGCCCATCTCAAGACCGTGGAAAGCGGCGACATCCCCGAAATCGTCCGGGTCAACGAAACCGTCAGCCTGTTCCGCTGGCTGCGGAACCAATACATGGCCGGTTACCGGGACACCATGCCCACCGAAGAAGAGGTGGAACGGATCGTGGAAGAGCACTATAAGCTCTAAGTTGCAGACCTTCGAAATCCGGGGAGCAGGCGCCTTAATCCTGCTCCCCGATTTTTTTAATGGGGGCGTTCCCAATTAAGGCCCCTTAACCCTAACTCTCAGACCGGCATCCTTAAATCTTGGGGCGGATTTTGGGTGGGCATGATAAGATGGACTTGATGGTTCCGCCCCAAAAACGCCTTTAGTCTGCTAACCTGTTACCGGAAACGAAACCCTTAAAACTCCCTGATCTCAGGTGGGAAATTGATTAGCAGTTGATGAGCAAATCAGCAGATTTGGAAATCGAATACCGGTACAGCTCCCGGCGCAGGAGCATCGCCCTGATGGTCACCTCCCGGGGGAATTTGGTGGTCACCTCCCCCCGGGGCACTTCACCGGCGCAAATCTCCCAGGCCCTGGCCCGGCACCGCGGCTGGATCGAGCAGAAGGCGGCGGAAAGGCGGGAGGCTTGGGCCTGCCTTAAGGAGGGGACGTTCTACCTCCTGGGACGGGCTTATCCCCTACCCTCTGCCGGCAGCCAGGGTAAACCGGGGGCGCCGCCAGGGCAGGAAATCAGGGAACTTCCGGATTGGCCTGCCTGCGGTTGGCCCGCCCTGAAAGATTGGCTGAGCCGCCAAGCCGCGGCGCATATCCAGGAACGGCTGGCCCTTTATGCCCCGGCCCTGGGGGTTAGGGCGCGGCCGCTGGAGCTCTCGCAATGGAAGCGGCGTTGGGGCGAATGCCACCCGGACGGACGCCTGCGCTTCAACTGGCGGCTGATCATGCTGCCGCCGGAGGTTATCGATTACGTGGTGGTGCATGAACTCGCCCATCTCAAGGCCCCGGGCCATAATCCCCGCTTTTGGGGCCAGGTGGAAATGATCCTCCCGGACTACCGGGAGCGGCGCCGATGGCTCAACCGCTATGGCACGCCGTTCCTTTGGTGGGAGCCGTGAGACCGGGCCGGTGGGGCCAGGGTCAGCAAGACGACGCCGGCAGGCGCCGCTCTAGGCGTCGTCTGGAAAGGTTCGGGCGCCGGCGCTAATGGTGCCGATCCTTTTATCAGGCCGCAGGCAGCCGGCCGCTGTCCCTGTTCCCCCCCGCCTTCACTTCAATAAGGAGCCCTAAGATGCACCAACACCCCTCTCCCCGGCAGGCTGTGGCCGCGATGATCAAGGATAATGAATTGGAAGGGTTGCTGCGCCACGCCGAGACCATCCATGGGCACCGCTGCCCCTTTCTGGCCATGGGAGTCAAGGCCGGGCGCTACGCCATGAACTATCTGGAGCAGGAAAGCGCCGGCATGGAGGAAGTGCTGGCCGCGGTGGAGTGCCATAACTGCTTTGCCGACGGCATCCAGGTGGTGTGCGGCTGCACCTTCGGCAACAACGGCTTGACCTTCAAGGATTTGGGAAAGACGGCGGTGACCGTGGCCCGGCGCCGGGATGGGGCCGCGGTGCGCCTGGCGTTGCGGCCGGATTTCCGGGAGGCCATGTTTACCCGCTATCCGGCCCTGCAGCCGCTGTTTGAACTGGTGGTGGCGCAGGGCGGCGGCACTGCCGAGGATCGGCACCGTTTCCAGCACCTGTGGCAGGCGGTGGCCAGGCGGGAGTTGCTGGAAGTACCCTTGGAGGAACAGTTTCGCATCCAGCATCTGAAGATGGCCGCGCCCGGCCCGGCCCCGCGGTTCGCCACGCTAACCTGCAGCCGCTGCGGCGAAGGGGTGCTGGAACCCCGGCTTCGGGTGCAAGCCGGAAAGATGCTCTGCCTTGAGTGCGCCGGTGAAGCGCACTATGTCCTCACCGCCCAGGGGATCGGGTGTGCGCGGATTTGAGGCCGGCAAGGGTGGGGCGGGATAGAGGCCGGCTAACCTAGAAAACCTCTCACGCAGATGATCGCCATTCCTATGGCTATGGCTACCGCGTAGGGGACTCCCTCGGATTTTTCCGGGGCCGCGGGCGCCAGCGCGTCGCTGGCGCCGGGGAGGGGACGCAATAGCACCCGTTCCGCCAGAAACCCCAGGCCCCGCTTGATTCGGCTCCAGAGCACCCCTTGCCACCAGAGAACCAGGGTCACCAGGACCGCCCCGGCAAAGGCCATATAGACAAAGAGATAGATCGTCCCCCAGACCCCCAGCCACGTCCCCAGGGCGGCCAACGCCTTGACATCCCCGGCCCCCATGCCGCCTTTCAGATAGAAGAGAATCAACAATCCGAAGCCCAGGGCCATTCCCAAAAGCCCATCGGTCAATCCGTGCAGGCCGTGAAACCCCAACTGGAAGCCCAACCCCGCCAGGGCGCAGCTCAAAGTGAGATAATTGGGAATGCGTCTGGTCCGGGCATCGTTCCAGCCCATGGCCAGGGCGAATAACAGCGGCAAGATCAGTTGCAGGTGAGCCTTGGAGAGAGACAGGCCTGGCGGATTCAGCCATTCGGGGTGCATGTCAGATCCTGATTATCCAGCGGAAATATTAAAGCCTGCGACTGCCTGAACCTGCAGATCTAATTTCAAGATAGTTCAAACACATGGCTCTGGTCGGATTGAATAGTATCAAAGGGTGGGGCCGCTGGCAAGCCGGAACCTGAGTCTTCGGTCGCTTCGCTCCCTCAGAATGACAAAAATGGGGGCTTTCGCAGAGGTCTCAACTTGGCAGATTCGCAGCCGGGAGGCCAAAAAAATTATTATTGTGTAAGCGCTCTTGAAATTTCGCTAAGAATGTAGATAAAATATTGTTAAGGAATCTGCCTTGCCATCTCGCGGTCGGGAAGGAGGAGGTTATGAGACGTCTGCTTCCGGTATTTTTAGGGGTGCTGCTCTTAATCGGCTATAGTTCCGTGGCCCTGGCGGCAAGCGCTCAGGCCCTGGCCCAGCGGCAGGCTCAGGGACTGATCCCCTTCAACCCGCCCGAGGGGTTTCTTTCCGGAAATTTCGTGGGCGACGAAATGAACCCCACCGTTATTTTCGGTCCGGTGAAAGCCTTTGCCGCATCTCGCAAATGTCCCACCACCTGGCTCATCGAAAAGGGCGAACAGACTCGACCGGCCGGACCAGGGAGCACGGGCGCTCCTCAAGAATATACCGTCTACCTGGAGGAGGACTGCCCGGATCAGGTGGTCTATTATGTGTTCATCGACCAGAGCGGCCTGACCCCCCAGCAATGGATCGACTGGCGAGCCAAATTTCACGGCACGAGCAAGACGGGGCCTGAGTATTCCGCGGCCAAATCCAAGCTGGATGCTGCCTGCACGGCGGGTTGCGGGGTTAGCGCCGAACTGCGTTTTATCGAAAAAAATGGGGAACTCCAGTCCACATCCCCGGAAAAAGCCCTGCTGGGTGAGCTTCACTTTGCCCCGATCTATGATCTGAACCGGCAACAGAGGATTGCGCACTAGCTCGCCCTCGCGTAAGGTTCATGGCGCCCAGAAAAGCAACAGTAAGTGCGGCACAGAAGCTGACCGGCTACGGCATCATAGCCATGCTGGGCTTGATCACTATCTGGCTGCTATTTCAGCAGACCCGCTTTAACCCCGCGGTGCTCATAGACCTACGCCCTCCCCTGCCGCCAGCCAAGGCGGAGGCTCTCTCCGGCCAGGCGTTGGCGGCCACCGCCGCCCTGCTCCCCGAGGTCCCGGGCTTCAAACCCCTGGCCCCCATCGAGAGCTACGGCCCGGAAACCCTCTCCGACAAGATCGACGGCAAGGCTGATCTCTACCTGCCCGCGGGGTTCAAAGAGATGTCCTGCCGCAAATTCAACCTGGATACCGCCGCCGATAAGGCCTTCGTGGAAGTGTTTATCTATGATATGGGGTCGGCTGCCAACGCCTTTGCCGTGTTCAGTGGGCAACGCCGTCCAGGTTCCCCCAACCTCCCCCTGACCGCTAATGCCTACACCACCGGCAATGCCCTGTTTTTTACCCAGGGGCGTTATTATCTGGAGATTGTGGCTGACCGGACCTCGAAGACGCTGTCAGGATCCCTTTCGACCTACGCCACCGCAATCCTGGCCAAAATTCCCTCTCCGGCAGGTCAGGCAAAGGGAGAACAGGCAAACCCGGCTCTGCTTTTTCCCAAGGAAGGCCTGGCGCCGGATAGCGTGCGCCTGTTGGCCGCCGACGTCTTCTCCATGGAGGGCTTCAACAACGTGCTTACCGGGGAATACCACCTGAAAAGCGGCAACGCCACGGCATTTATCGCCAGGCGCGCTACCCCGGAGGCGGCGACAGCCGAGGCGCGGCGTTACCTCGATTTCCTGGCCGCCAATGGTTACCGGAAAGTCCAGGCTCCGGCCGCGGCAGGAGACATCTCGGTGCTGGCTCTCGATAATTCCTTTGAAGTGGTCTGGGTCCAGGGCCGGATTATGGCGGGCGTGCATGACGCCGCCTCGGTTGAGGCGGCCCTGGATCTTGCCGGCGAATTGCGCCCCGCCCTCGAGGAAAAAAAGCCGTGAAGCAACCCAAGGATGAAGAACGTCTGCTCGCAGCCGGCATGAACCGCCGGGATTTTCTGAAGCGGTTGGGGTACGCCTCGGTGGTGGCCCTGGCTGCCGGGGGCGGCGGACTGGCCCTTTATGACTCCAAAGGTCCCGCCTCTTCCCCGGCCCAGAAGGTGTTGACCGGTTTGGGGGATTTCACCCTCCGCGGCAAAACCCCGGGACCGGGGAAAATGGCCATCGTCCGGGGCACGGACCGGGCGCTGATGCTGGCGCGGGGAGTTGAGGCCCTGGGAGGAATGGAGGCCTTTGTCCAGAAGGGCGACCGGGTGCTCATCAAGGTCAACGCCGCCTTCGCCACCCCGCCCTCCCTAGGGGCCACCACCCACCCGGAAGTGCTCGCCGCGGTGGCCAGCCTTTGTGTTAAGGCCGGGGCCTCCCAGGTGCTGGTTACCGATAATCCCATAAACGATCCCGACAGTTGCTTCGAGATCAGCGGGCTGGCCAACGCGGCTCGAGGCGCCGGGGCCAGGATCGTTATCCCCCGGGCCTCCCTGTTTGCCCCCGTCAGCCTGCCGCAGGGCAAACTCATCGAGGATTGGCCCGTCTTGGCCGGGGTCTTCCAGGGAGTGACCAAGGTCATGGTGGTGAGCCCGGTCAAGGATCACCACCGCGCCGGCGCTTCCATGACGCTCAAGAATTATTACGGATTCCTGGGCGGGCGGCGCAACGTCTTCCACCAGGATATTAACGGCATCATCACCGAGCTGGCGCAAATTCTTAAACCCACCCTGTGCGTCCTGGACGGCACGGTGAGTATGATCAGCAACGGCCCCACCGGCGGTTCCCTTTCCGATCTGAAGGAGACTGGCACCATGGTGGTTTCCACCGACCCCGTGGCGGCTGATGCGGTTGGCGTGGAACTTTTGGGCCGTTCCCTGGCCGACGTGCCCTACATCCTCATGGCAGGGAAGGCCGGCGCCGGCCAGGCCGATTATCACCAGCTCAATCCGGTGCTTCTCAACACTAAAGCTTAAGCCACGGGCAGCTCGCATGCGTATTGTCACCGTCCGCCGTATCAGCCAGATATTCTTCCTGGGACTGTTTCTCTGGTTCTGCGTCACGGCCACCCTGGGGACTGCCTGGTGGCAGTTGCGGGGCTGGCCCATCAACTGGATCCTGAGCCTCGACCCTCTTACCGCCCTGGCCACCATTCTCGCCACGCACACCTTCTTTGCGCCCCTAGCCTGGGCACTGGCAACCATCGCTCTGACCCTGTTCGTGGGCCGGTTCTTCTGCGGTTTTGCCTGCCCCCTGGGCACGATCAACCAGGTTACCGGCTGGCTGGGGCGGCTGGGGCAGAGCCCGGCGGCCCGGGAGGAGGCCAATCGCCACAGGAGGCTGCAAGCCTTTAAATATTACCCCTTGGTCTGCCTGCTGGGACTGGCCTTCCTGGGTACGGTGCAGACCGGGATTTTCGACCCGCTGCCCCTGCTGCACCGCAGCGTCAACCTGGCCCTGGCCCCCTTAGCCGATAACCGTCTGGGGGTGCTCAATGACCAGCCGCGCTATTTTGCCTCCGCCTGGCTGCTGGGGGTGGTGTTCCTGGCCGTGGTGGCCTTGAACCTGGCATTGCCGCGGTTCTTCTGCCGCTTCCTCTGTCCTCTGGGGGCATTGTTCGGCCTGCTGAGCCGTTTCACCCCCTGGCGCATCGGCAAGACCGCGGGCACCTGCGGCGATTGCCATATCTGTGAGCAATACTGCGAAGGGGCCTGCCGTCCCTCGGGAAGATTTATCGGCAGCGAGTGCGTGTTGTGCTTTAATTGCCTTCACCGCTGCCCAGCCGGCCGAGTCACCTTTGCCGCCAAACCCTCGGCTGCCGGTGAGGCCGGCTTGCCGGACCTCTCCAGGCGCGGCCTGGTCGTGGCCGGGGCCGGCCTGCTTCTGGCCTCCATGTGGGGCGTCGGCCGGCTGGCCGGGACCGACCGCGACCCACTCCTCATCCGTCCTCCGGGGGCACTGGACGAGGAGCGCTTCTTGGGCCGCTGCCTCCGCTGCGGCCAATGCATGCGCATTTGCCCCGGCAACATCATTCAACCCGCCCTGTTCCAGGCGGGGGTGCAAGGGTTGTGGAGCCCCACGGTCAACTTCCGGATCGGCAGCAGCGGCTGCCTCCCCAACTGCATCGCCTGCGGCCAGGTCTGCCCCACTGCGGCCATCCGGCCTTTAAGCCTGGACGAGAAAAAAGGCCAGGCCAAATTCGCCGCGCAGGGGCCCATGCGTATAGGCACGGCCTTCGTGGACCGGGGCTGCTGCCTGCCCTGGGCCATGGACCGGCCCTGTCTGGTCTGTCAGGAGTTATGTCCCGTGAGCCCCAAGGCCATCTTCACCCGCACCGTCTTCGAGACCCTCAGAGAAGGCCAGGCGGTGGCAGCCAGATCCCGGGGACCCGCAGCAGTGGACCTGGAAGCCGCCATCCCGGTGACGGTCAACCTGGCCAGCGGAGACTACTATCTGCGCCCCAGCGGGGACCCCGAGGCCGCCCTCAGGCGCATTACCGGCTTGGCCGGAACCAATCTGACCCTGGAAAGCCCCCTGGCCGGGCCGGGCCTCCCGGCCACCGGGGGGCGGGTGGATATTTTGGTGCGATTGCAGCGTCCTTTTATGGACGCCGCCAAATGTACCGGTTGCGGCATGTGCGAGCACGGATGCCCGGTATCGGGCCAGCGCGCCATCCGCGTTTACAGTGAGAACGAATCCCGTTCCCGCCCGGGGCGCATGCTCATCTAGCCTGTGCCCGGAGCCCTTAGGAGGGGGCCATCATCATGAGCCGCAAAACCACAGGAACAGACCTTACCCGCAGGGAGTTCGTGACCACCGTCGGCCTCGCCGGCCTCGCCGGCCTTGCCGTGGCTGGAGCCGGCGCCGCCGCAGTGATGGCCGCCCCGGGCCCGCCGGCTGGCGCGGCCCAGGCCGGGACCATGCCCAAACGCAAGCTGGGAAAGACCGGGGTGGATGTATCCATCCTGGCCCTGGGCGGCATGTTCGACACCATCAACAACCAACTGCTCCTCAGGCAGGCCCTGAAATCGGGCGTCAACTACTGGGACACGGCCGAGTCTTACGGCGACAGCCTGAGCGAGGAAGGCTACGGCCGCTTCTTCTCCCGCAACCCGGAGGCTCGCAAGGAGATTTTCCTGGTCACCAAGATCCACCCTCAGAGCAGCAACCTGGCCAAGAGCCTGGATGAGTCTCTGAAAAGGCTGCAAACCTCATACGTGGATGCCTTATTCATCCCCCACGGCCTCTCGAACATTTCAGAACTGACGCCGGCCATCAGGGATTTTGCCGCGGAGATGAAGAAGGCCGGCAAGATTAAATTCTTCGGTTTCAGCACCCACGCTAACATGGAGGACAATCTGCTGGGCGCCGCCAAACTGGACTGGGTCGATCTGGTGATGTTCGCTTACAACTTCCGGGTCATGCACAACCCCAAGATGCAGGAAGCCATCAAGACCGCTGCCCAGGCCGGGATCGGACTGGTGGGCATGAAGTCTCAGGCCGGCATGCCGGGGAAGCATGAAGTCGGCGGCCCGGTCAAGGAAGAAATGATCCAAAGCTTCCTGCAGCGGGGCTTCACCGACAAGCAGGCCAAACTCAAGATCATCTGGGAGACCCCCGAAATCGCCAGTCTCTGCGTACAGATGCCCAACCTGACCATCCTTGCGGCCGACGTGGCCGCGGCCCGGGATCTGACCAAACTGACCCGGAAGGAGATGGACTCCTTGCGCCGGTATGCCCTGGAGACCAAGTCCGAATACTGCGCCGGCTGCGGCAAAATCTGCCAGGAGGCCGTGGGCGGGGCCGTACCCGTAAACGAGGTCATGCGCTGCCTCATGTACTACCGGGAATATGGCGAACCGGAGCTGGCCAGACTGACATTCGCGAGGCTGCACCCGGAGGTGCGGCAGCGGCTGGGGAAAGTCGATTACTCCCGGGCTGAGCAGGCCTGCCCGCAGGGACTGGCCATCGGCGAGCTCATGCGCCAGGCCCGGGAATTGTTGGCGTAAAACCAACGCGCTTCACTTAAGCGCCAAGATGGTTTTTTCCGCTCGTTCCCACGTTATCCTTGGGAACGAGCGGAAATTTTGTCTATGCCCGGAGGCTAGCCCTCCAGTCCTTCCAGCAGGATCTCTTCCAGAAAATAATTGGCATAGCCGTAACAGAGGGTGGGTTTGGCAAGGCCGCCTTGCCGGGGCTTTCTGATACTCGGGGCTTTTTTGGCGGGTTTGACCAGTTCGATATCCGTGGGGATGGGGGACTTGCTCTTGAGGAAACCGGCCCTGAGGCCGTAAATGTCGAAAAAGGTGCCGTTCTCGAACCAGCCCAGTTGCCTGCCGTTGACGCCGAAGACCCGGGGTCCCACGCGATAAGCCGCGGCCCGGCCATCCCATAGATAGAAGGTTTCGCCGTCGGCAGCCAAATAAGCCACGGCCTCGCCGTTCTGGTTAAACAGGCTGGATTCCATGGTGATACTTCCCTCCCCTTTGGGAAAACCTCGTGGGTGCGCCTGAAATTTTTATCAGGCGCCGCTCAGGGCGGCATGCTCCACCTTCATACAGCGGTTCATGACCACCTTGAGCCCGGCCTTCCTGGCTTTGCGGGCCGAGCCGGGCTCCTCCAGGTCGAGCTGCATCCACACCGCTTTGGCCCCCGCCGCAATGGCTTCGTCTACGATGGCGGGAATGGCCTCCACCTTCCGGAAGATATCTACCACCTCCACCGGAAAGGGAATGTCCTTGAGGCTGGGGTAGCAAGGCTCTCCCAGTACCTGGCGGCAGCCGGGGTTCACCGGGATGATGCGGTAGCCGTGATTTTGCAGGTACTGGGCCACCTGGTAGCTGGGACGCTCGGGGTTCTCGGAAAGCCCCACCACCGCCACCACCCGGTAGTCCTTCAGGACCGCGGCGACCTCCCGGGGGTCGGCCGGGGCTTCCGGTTCCGGTCTCTCCGTCATCTTGCCGGCTCCTGGTTGCGGCCCGCCCCACCCTTATGTTCAGGTTCCCGGGCGAGCCCTGGGTTCATGAGCGACTGGGAATTTTTGGAGGCGCCTCTCCCGGCACAGGCCGGAAGCCAGCGCCCCCATCTCCCCACCCCTAGAAAGAGAGGGTGGTCCCTTCGGGGATTTGGGCCTCCGAAAGTTTCAAGGCCTCCTCAAACTTCAGGACAGTCTTGATATATGAATAAGCAAAGTTAAGCAGTTCTTCATCGTCATCCCAGATCTTTTCCAGCAAATCCGGATCCACCTGAAAGAGCTGGAGGAAGCGGCTCTTGAAGACAAAGCGGCGGAACTGGTCCAGATCGTACATCACCATGTGGAACAGCCGATTGCCCCGCTCATCGGCCACCGGCCCGCCGTCCGCCCCCCGGCGCAGCATCATGGTCTTCCACGGCAGGTTCATGCTGTCGTATTGCTCCACCCCCTGGTCGGCGCGCCAGGAGGCCACGGACCACTCCGCCTCATCTTCATAGCCGCGGCAGTGTTCCTCCCGCACGTAGAAGTGAAACTCATCCACCCCTTCCTCGGTGATCAGGGTTCCCTGGCCGATAGGATAATAACGGCAGGCGGCCGGCCGGTCGCTGTAGACCTCGCAGCCGGTAACCAGCCGGACAAATGGACATTTGCCCTCAAACCGGGGCATGTCCATGATGACCAGAGGCAGGCCCGTCTTGTCGTGGGGCTCGGTGCGGGTAAACTTCCGGAGAAATTCGCCGGAGGGTATCCGCAAGCGGTTTTTCAGACGCAAGATATCATAGGGGGTGAGGATAATGGTGGTGGCGCCGCAACAAGCGGTGAAGCAGGACACTCCCGGGTGACAGCGGAATTTGAAGCGGCTCTCCGGGGTGAGCTTGCGGGGTTCCACCACCTTCATATTCAAGTCGACCATGCGTTTACTCCTTCTATGTTTCCATATTCGTCATTTATTATACCAGAAATTCTTTCCCCATAACCCCCCCTGGGAAGCGTTGCGGCTTTAATCCTCCAGCATCAGGTCCAGGCTGCGGGAGACCTCGGCGCTCACCGAAAATGGGTCCGCGGGGTCGGCCTCATAACGGTTCTGCAACTCGTAGGCATCCATTTCCAGAGGAATGGCGGCGTAATTGAAACCTTGATTGACCCAGCCCAGGATATACAACTCTACGTATTTATCCGGCCCCAGGATCTCATATTGCACTGCGTGCACCAGTTCGTGGAAAATGAGGCCGCCGGGGGGCTCGCTGAGAAAAGACTCCACCACCAGGATGCTATCCATAAAGGTGATGGCGGCCATGGCGGAAAAATCCAACAAGGGGATGGCCTTTTCCGTTAAATCATCCCGGTAGTCCTCCAGAAACCCAGGATTTTCCAAGGCCGGCACCGCTGCCACCCGGACCTCCCGGAGCAAGGAGTCCTCGAAAAATGGCAGAAATTGGGCCATGGCGCTGGGGGACAAGGGCCGCCCCCGGCCCCGGAAGGCCTGCCGCTGCTCTTTGACCCACCGTTGTCCCTGGCCGATGAGCAGGGTCATTATTTGGCTCATATCCATGAGGCGCTCCTCTGGTAATGCTAAGGTTGCATCCGTTCAGGTTGGCTAAAGATTGTCGAGAAATAAACACCACAAGCCGTGAATAACGGTTCTTGTGGGGCATATATAGATTATACCCCACAAGTCATAAAAAATGGGTTTTGTGGGGTACCGGGGCTGGCCGCTCCCGGTAAAAAAAGCCGGCCCCGCGTGGGGCCGACTTCCAGTTAACGGCGACGTCGCCCCGCCTAAAAGCCACGGCCCGACATGCGGGCATAAAGCATGGCCACGGTGCGGTACACCATATGGGCCATCTTGGTGTAGGGGGCGTAGAAGAACAGGAAAAACACCGAGACCAGGTGCAGAAAGTAGGTGGGATAGGCCAGGATGCGGATATCGAGCAGCCGCAGCAGCCAGGAGAGCAGGCCGGTGGCCCCCACTGCAAAGATCACGTAGACCAACAGCCAGTCATAATAGCCGCCATAGCCCGCTTTCTCGGCGTTGGCCTGGCGCTCCTGGATGATGTTGTAGATTCCGTAGAGCAGGCCCGCGGTGCCGAGGATAGCCAGCAGTTTGATGGGCTCATAGATGGCGTAGGGGGATTCATGATGAAATACCCATTCGTTCAGGAAGCCCCAGCTGGTGACGACGGCCAGGAAGATGAAGCCAAAAAGCAGGAACAGGTGGTTGAGGGAGCGGCTATAGGTCGTGTCACACAGCCGGAAGCGGTTGTGCAACAAGATATCTTTGAGGGTAGCCACCAGGTTGCCCACCGGATTGCCTTCCACCCGAACCTTCCAGGGGTTGCTGCTATTCAGGTCCCCCCAGTAACTGAGGACACCCCGGCCCAATACCACCACCGCAAAGAAGAAAGCGGGGACAAAGATGGCGTCCACCAACAGGGTGGGGAACAGCTTGTGGTAGGCAATGGGGCCGGCGGGCAGGTGCAGATGGCCGATAGCCCCCAGGGCCGCCAGCAGCAGCACCACCGGGAAGGCCAGCAGTAACGGGAGATAGCGGGGGTCGCCCACCATCTTGGCCAACGCCTTGGGAGCGGCGTATTCCTCGATGCACAGTTTCCGGAGGGCGTTCATCACTTCGCCGGGTTTGGCCCCCCGAGGACAGTAAATGGTGCAATCGCTGCACTGATGGCACAGCCAGATATCCGGGTCTTGCACCACCTCTTTCAGGCCCCATTGGGCCTGGAGCATCTCTTTGCGAGGGAAGGGCTTGCTATCGGGAGTGGGGTTACAAACCACCGAACAGGTGTCGCACTGATAGCATTTCTTTACCGTGTCCCCCCCGGCGGCGATGACCCGGTTGACGAATTGCAGGTCCGGTTTGATAACAGTTTCGCCTGCCATGGATCAGACCTCCTAAAATTCCTTGAAGGGGTTGGGGCCGATTTCCAAAACCCGCTTGACGAAATCACTGACGAGTTCCGGCAGCTTATCGAAATCGGAGTGGGCTATCTGGTATTGCTGCACCCGGTCGGCTTCCAGCCCCAGCTTGTCCAGGGTTTCGGAAAGCTTGCCCAGGCGGTAGTTGCAGAGCTCGCTGCCCTTGGCGAAGTGGCACTGATAGTCGTCCCCGTATTTGCAACCCAGGAGCATCAGGCCATCGACACCCCGGGACAGGGCATCCGAAACCCAGACCATATTAAAGGACCCGAGACAGCGCAGCGGGATGAAGCGGATCCGGGGGTCCAACTTCAGCCTGTGCAAGCCGGCCGCGTCCAAGGCCGGCATGGCGTCGTTTTCACAGATCAGGCCGATGAACCGGAAAGGCGCGTCTTCCGCCTCTTCATCCTCGAGTTCCGGCACGTCCAGGGCCTTGAGCATGGAGCCGATGATATCGACGCTGTAATCCTTGAAGGAAACGATGCGCTCCGGGCAGGACCCCATGCAGGTGGAGCAGCGGCGGCAGCGGTTAATCTTGAAGAACGGGGTGCCTTTTTCATCTTCTTCGATGGCGCCGAAGGGGCACTCCTCGGTGCAACGCTTACATGAGGTGCAGCGCTGCATGAAGGGGTCCGGGAAGGTGTTGTCCCAGGCCCGGGGATGCACCGCCATACCCGCGGCCACGTGCTCCACCGCCTGGATGGCCTTGCAGGCCGCACCGGCGCCGTCGTTCATGGCCATGGGGATGGTCATGGCCTGATGGACCGCGCCTGCGGCATAGACCCCGGTACGCCGGGTCTCATAGGGAAAGCAGATGAAGTTGGAGTCGGCAAATCCCTGGTAGGGCTCGATCTCCGGCAACCCCGGCCCCTGCCGGTAGGCGAGATTGAGCACCGGCTCATCATTGGTGACCGGCACCAAGCCGGTGGCCAGCACCACCAGGTCGGCTTCCAGGAGCACCTTCTCGCCCAGGAGGGTGTCCTTAGCGAATATATGCAGCCTGGCGTCGCCCCCCAAGGCGACACCCTCGATCTCAGCCTTGGTCAGCATGATGCCGGGATCGGACTGCGCTTCCTTATAGAACAGCTCCATCTGCCCCGGGGTGCGGATATCCTTGTAGAGGATATAGGCCAGGGCCTCGGCGTTCTGCTGGCGGACATAGAGGGCCTGCTTCAGGGAGGCCAGACAGCAGAAGTCGGAACAGTAGGGCAGGTGTTCAGCGTCCCGGGAACCGGCGCACTGGATGAAGGCCACGGTGTTGGCCGGCTTGCCGTCGGAAGGCCGCACGATCTTGCCCTTTTTGGCCAGCTCCTCCATCTCCAGGTTGGTGATCACGTCCTTGGAGAGGCCGTAGCCGAGCTTGGTGAGCTTGGTGGCGTCGTAGGGCCGCCAGCCGGCCGCGAGCACCACCGCGCCTACCCGGAAGGTCTCTGCGCTGCCGTTGACCGTGAGGGTGGTGTCCAGCAGACCCGGCTCCCCTTCGATCTTCTCGATCTGGGCGCTGGTGAAGACCCGGATCTTGGGATGGCCCTGGACCTCCTTGATCTTCTTGAAGACCGTAGGCTCCTGCAGAGTGGTGAAGGGATAGCTGGAAGGCGTCTGGCGGTGCAGCTTGGCCCCATAGCCGCCCAACTCCGCCTGCTTTTCCACCAGCACCACGTCATAGCCGCCATTGGCGGCTTCCAGGGCAGCGCTCAGGCCGGCGGCGCCGCCGCCGATGACCAGGATGGTCTTGTCGCATTCGCTCTGGTAAGGTTCCGGCATGTCGGACTTTTTCACCCGGGCGCAGTACATCCGCAGGTAGTCCTCAGCCAGGGCCTGGGTATGTTCGTTATTGGGCTCCTGGGTCCAGGCCACCGCCTCCCGAATATTGCAGCGCTCCACCAACACGTTGGGGAAATCGAGTTCCGTATATTTCACCCGGGGGGAGCAGGCGGCAATGACCAGGGCGTTTATGCCCTCGCCTTCCGGCTTGAGATCCTCCAGGATCATCTCCCGGGCGGCGGGGGAGCACAGGATGTCGTGCTCCTTGATATGCTGGATCTTGCCCTCTTTCTTGATCACCTTGGCCAGGCTCTCAAAATCGATGGCCTCTCCGATGCCGCAACCCTTGCATAGATAGACACCGTATTTCTTTTCCATTATGACCTCCTGCCCAGGGCGATGAGACTCTTAAGCGCGACCCCGGTACCGTCCTGCACCGACTTGGTCACGTCCAGGGGACCCTTTAAAGTGCCCACGGCATAGACGCCCGGCGGCAGGAGCTCCTCGATGATGAAGCCGTCGGGGGTGTAGGAGATTGGCAGGGGGCAGGGAGAGGACTTGGTGGAGGGCACCATGCCCGCCGCCAGCACCACCATATCGAAGGTCTGGGACTGTTTGTCACCCGTTGCGGTGTTTTCCGCCACCACCACCACGTCGTCGCTCCCGGGAGCCTGGGTGACCTTGGCCACCTTGCCCCGGATGAGATGGACCTTTTCGTCGTCCCGCACCTTCCAAAAAAACTGCTCATAGCGGCCCGGCGTGCGAATATCGATATAAAAGATATGGGCTTCGGTCTCCGGGTCTTTCTCCCGGAGATATGTGGCCTGCTTTAGGGAGGCCATGCAGCAGATATAGGAACAATACGGCAGATGATTCTCGTCCCGGGAACCGGCGCATTGGACAAAGGCCACCTTTTTGGGGGCCTTCTGGTCCGAGGGGCGGAGGATCGAGCCGCCGGTGGGGCCGTTGGAGGCCGCCAGGCGCTCCATCTGCATGTTGGTGATGACGTTGGCCACCTGTCCAAACCCCAGGTTGTCCATCTTGGTGGCATCGTAAAGTTCCCAGCCGCTGGCCAGGATGACGGCCCCCACCCGGAACTTCAGGGTTTGGGGCGCCATGTCCAGCTCGATGGCTTCGTACTTGCAGGCCTCCTGGCACTTCCGGCCGCAGTCACCGCTGCATACCGAGGCGTCGATGACGTACTTCTGGGGAAAGGCGAAATCAAAGGGGATGTAGGCTGCCTTGGTCTTGTCCAGACCATAGTTGAAATCGTTAACCCGAAAGGCGGTACAGGCCTGGGCGCAGGCATCGCATGCCACGCAGCGGTCATTGACATAGCGCGGCGCCACCTGGACGGTGACCTCGAAGTTGCCCGCCGTGCCGCTGACCTGGGTGACTTCCGCCATGGTGAGGAAACTGATGTTGGCATTTTCCTTGATGCGGCGGAAGTTGATCTCTAAACCGCAGGTGGGCGGGCAAAGCTTGGGAAAGTATCGGTGGAGTTGGGCTACCCGGCCGCCCAGGTAGGGGGCCTTCTCGGTGATGATCACCTCCGCCCCGGATTCCGCCGCCTCCAGGGCCGCGGCGAGGCCGCTCATGCCTCCCCCGATGACCAGAATCTTGCGATTTTCGGCGTTCACACCAGTCCTCCTTCAGGACATTTCGCGAACCGGATTCGGGCTCATGGAGACTTCCGGCCCGGCCCCGCAAACGCGATACCCCACTAATATAACATTGTGAATAGAGGTGCAAGCGATTTTTGCCTGGGCCGGGGAGGGAAGCCCGAACTTCCCCTAAAAAAATGGCCGTGGCGGGCCTGATGCCACGGCCGGAGAGAACGCCGCCCGGGACCCCGGCAGGACCGGGGCCCCGAGGACGCCTCAAGGGTTGCTTACTTCACCAGTTGCTTGTAGGGCTCGGTCTCGAACTTCCACTCGTTCTTGTTCTTGTCGTACTGGGAGATGGTGAACACCTTCCACTTGGTGTCGTCGATGGCCAGGAAGTCGGAACGATAGTAATATCCGGGATACCGGGTCTCTTCCCGGAAGAGGATGTGGCGCAGGTGGGCCTCACCCGAGAGAATCCGGTGATATTGCTCCCAGGCCCGCATCAGTTCGTGCAGGTCACGGGCGGCCAAGTGGGTGGCGTCTTCCTTCAGCAGGGTGAGGCGCTTCAGGCCTTCTTCCAGGCTGGGTTTGTTGGTCATATACATGGTGGCGCAACCGGCCACGTACTCGTCCATCAGCTTCTGCAAGCGGGTCTGCACCTGCCTGGGAAGCAGATAGTTGGGGTTGATCTCCACCGCCGAGGTGTAGTCTTTGTACTTCTCGAAGATCTCGAAGGGCAGGTAGATCTCGGCGATCAGCTCGTCGATGTTCTGGGCCGCTTCCAGCTTGTCGTTCTTGTGGTCCAGGATGAAGGCGATGGCGGCCTTGGCAGCCATGCGGCCCTCAGCGTGGGACCCGGAGGAGAACTTGTGCCCGGAGGCGCCGACGCCGTCACCCGCGGTGAACAGACCGTCAACGGTGGTCATGCGGTCATAGCCCCAGAACCATTTGTCAGGAGCGCCCATGTAGTTCTTGGAGGGGCCGGAGACCCAGAGACCGGCGCAGCCGGCGTGCGAACCGAGCAGATAGGGCTCGGAGGGGATGATTTCCGAAGGCACCTTGTCGGGCTCCATGTTGAAGGAGGCCCACAGGGAGGCAGCGGAGATGGACATATCCAGGAAGTCTTCCCAGGCCTCCGCCTCCAGATGCTTCAGCTCTTTCTTGCTCAGGGTCTCGGCCAGCTTGGCCATGGCCGTTTGGGTTTGCATCATGATGGGGCCGCGGCCTTCCCGCATCTCGATCATGGCCGCGTGGTTCCGCAGGCAGGTGCCGGGGTTATCCGCGTAACCGGGGTATTCTTTCTTGACCCGATCCCAGTTTTTGGCCATGTAGTCTTCGCCGTAGGCGTTGGTGGCTATGGCTTTGAAGAACAGGAACCAGGCGCCCACCGGACCGTAACCGTCTTTAAACCGGGCCGGGACGAAACGGTTTTCCATGAGCACCATCTTGGCGCCGATTTCCGCGGGCATGGCATAGGTGGAACCGGCGTTCCAGACGGGATACCAGGCACGGCCCTGGCCTTCACCCACCGACCGGGGCCGGAAGACGTTGACCACGCCGCCGCAGGCGATAATCACGGCTTTGCATTTGAAGACGTAGGTCTTGTGCTCCCGCACGCTGAAGCCCACCGCGCCGCATACCCGGTTGGAGTTGTTCTTGTCGGTGAGCAGCTTAACGATGAAGACCCGCTCGTAGATGTTGTCCATGCCGATGGCGTTCTTGGCGGCTTCGGCCACGATCACCTTGTAGGACTCGCCGTTGATCATGCACTGCCAACGGCCGGAACGTACGCACTTACCGCCGTCCTTCAGCAAGGGCAGGCCTTCGTCTCTGGCGGTCTGGCCGTCCACGGTGTGGTTTTCGGCGTCTTTCTGCCAGATGGGCAGGCCCCAATCCTGGAAGTCATGCACGCTCTGATCGACGTGGGCGCCCAGGCTATAGACCAGGTCCTCCCGGATAATGCCCATGAGGTCGGTGCGCACCATGTTCACGTAATCGGCAATCTTGTTCTCGGGGCCGATGTAGGTATTGATGGCGGAGAGGCCCATGGCCACGGCGCCGGAGCGATCCAGGGCGGCTTTGTCCACCAGGGTAATTTTGATGCCGGCGGCCTTCGCCCAGGCAGCAGCTTCAACCGCGGCGCCGGTGCAAGCCATACCGCCGCCTACCAGCAGCAGGTCGGTCTCAATGGTAACTACTTCCGGTTTCGAACAAAAAGACCATTTACAGAATTCTCTTTCCAGAGCCATATCTCATTAACCTCCTTGAATTTGCGCTGCTGGGTGGACTACTCGGTACGGGCCTTGCCGGTGTAAAAACCGGGTTGCTTGAGGGCAGCCAAGTCGCTGGGCATGGTTTTGCCCTTGAAGCACTCAATGGAACCCTCAGACGTGGTCCGGATGGGGAACTTGAACCGCTTAATGGTCTTCTGATCCCGGAACTTGATGGTCCACATGATGGAGTCGGTGCCCCTGAGCGGGATGGTGCTGGAACCGAGGGGCATGATGTCGGCATAATGCCGGACTTCGATGGCCTGCTGGGGGCAGATCTTCACGCAATTGTAGCATTCCCAGCACTGATCCGGCTCCTGGTTGAAGGCCTTCTTGCTCTCGGCGTTCAGAACCATCAGGTCGTTGGGACAAATGTACTGGCAAGCGGTCTTGTCCAGGGCCTTGCAGCCGTCACATTTTTCCATGATTACGAAACTTGGCATAACTTAAAACCTCCTCATTAGGGTTAAGCGGTTATCCTTGCTATTTACATTGGGGAGAAGCGGCCAGCGGCTGCATCCCTCCCAATTTTACCCCTTACTTCTTGGCGCTGATATCCCCGGTGGCGAACCCGTGGACCTTGACCTCCACCTTCTTGGTGAGGCCCCCATAATATTTCCGGAGGACTTTCAGGACTTCGGGACGGCTGAAGTGATCCGGCACTTCCATGTCTTCGGAGAGCATCTTGCGCAGCATGGTGCCCGAGAGCATCAGGCGGTCTTCCTTGCCGTGGCAGCAGGTGCGCATGGAAGCCATGCCGTCGCACTTGTGGCAGTAGAAGGTCCAGTCGATGTTCAGGGGTTTGAGCTCCAGGGCGTCCTTGGGGATCTTGGTGAAGATCTTCTGGGCGTCGAAGGGGCCGTAATACTCGCCCACCCCGGCATGGTCCCGGCCCACGATCAGGTGGGAGCAGCCGAAGTTCTGGCGGAACACCGCATGGAACAGGGCCTCCCGGGGGCCGGCATAGCGCATATCCAGGGGATAGCCGGACTGGATGGCGGTATCCTTGACGAAGTAGTGCTGGGTCAAGACGTTGATGGCCTCGGTGCGCACTTCCGCCGGGATGTCGCCGGGTTTCAACTTGCCCAGGAGCTGGTGGATCAGAACGCCGTCGCAGACCTCGATGGCGATCTTGGCCAGGTACTCGTGGGAGCGGTGCATGGGGTTCCGGAGCTGCAGGGCGGCGATGGTTTCCCAGCCCTTGTCTTCAAACATCTTCCGGGTTTCCCAGGGCCGCATGTAGAGGCCGGGATACTGTTTCGGGAAGGGGCCCTCGCTCCAGACCTTACAAACCCCGCCCAGGTTGACTTCCTCCTGGCCCATGACCATTTGCACCCCAGGGTGCTCCATGTCATCGGTGGTGAAGACCTGCTTGCACTCCCACTTTTTGTCGATCTTGTACTTTTCGGTGACCTTCATGGTCCCCATCATCTCTTCGGTCTCTGCATCCACCAGCAGGACTTCCTGGCCGGTCTTGATGGAGTCGGCCTTGCCCTGGTTGACGGACATGGTGACGGGGATGGGCCAGAAGGTGCCGTCCTTGAGCTTCATGTCATCGCTGCAGGAGCCCTTCCAGTCGTCGTGGCCCATGAAGCCATTCAGGGGGGTGAAGCCGCCGATGCCCATCATGATGAGGTCGGCCGTTTCCCGGGAGGTCAAGGTAACAACGGTCAGTTCTTTGGCGCGCTTTTTCTCTTCGGTCACCTGGGCCGGGGAGAGCAGCAAGGGTTTTAACTTTTTCTCTTTACCGTGGGGATTGACTAAGGCCATCTATCTTCCTCCTCGGGAATTAAAAATGTGAAAATTTTCACATGTCATACAGTTCTTCAAATTATTCCATTTTGGGAAGATTGTCAATCATTTTTTCACTAACTGCTCATTTTCGCGAGCGGGTCTGTGGCTCCGGGGAGCATAGAAAATTATTGCGTAAATTCAATCAGTTAACCAAACAGGGGCAGGCGCTCAAACGGACAACCGGTAAATCGGGGTGGGTTCCTGGCGTCCCCTCAGCACCACCGGCGAAAGTGCGACCAACTGGAACTGCCCTTCCACCTGACTATAGGTGGCCTGGCTCACCAGCGTGTCCGCGCCCAGTTCCTTGGCCGCCTCCAGGAGCCGGGCCGCGACGTTCACCGTGTCGCCGATGATGGTGAAGTCCATGCGCCTTACGGAGCCGATGTTGCCGACGATGGCCTCCCCGGTGTTGATGCCGATGCGCATTCCCTGGATAGGGGTGCGCCCCTGGGCCTGCATCTCGCCCAGGCGGCGCTGCAGGGCCAGGGCGCATTCCACCGCCCGGGTGGCGGCGCCGGCCAGCGGCAGCGGCACGCCGAAGACCGCCATGAGCCCGTCGCCCAGGTATTTATCCAGGGTCCCCTGGTGCTGGAAGACCAGGTCCACCATCTCGGTGAAGAAAACGTTGAGCACCTCCACCACCTGCTCCGGCTCCAGGGGCTCGGCCATGGCGGTAAAATTACGGATATCGGCAAAGAGCACGGTGACTTCCTGGCGCTGGCCCCCCAGTTGCAGCAGGGCCGGATTTTTCAGGATCTCCTCGCACATCTCCGGGCTAACGTAGCGCGAGATGGTGTCCCGCAGCAGGTGTTTCTCCTCATAGAGGCGCAGGCGGCTGCGTAGGGTCGCCTCGTGATGGGCCTCCTCCGAGGCGATCTCCCTGAGGAGTCTTTGGAGTTCGGGATCATCGGACTCCTGGGCCAGGGCCTGGTAGCTCTTCCGAGCCTCCAGCTCATGGGCGATGGCCAGTTCGATGGCCTGGATGATGCTCAGATCCTGTTTTCCGTTTTTGGTTTTCTTTTTTCTGCCTGCCATGGTCAAATCACCGTGTCTTCTTTTAACTTAATCAGCCGCAGTGACAAAATCTACCTGAGCGAATCGTTTTTCACAGAAAACTGAAAACAGGAAACAGAAAACTATCAATACTCCACTGCCACCAGGAACAATCCCTGGGGCGGAGCGGTGGGGCCGGCCAGATGGCGCTCCCGGTTCTTGAGCAAATCGGCCAGCAGGGAGGGCGCGGCCTTCCCCTGGCCCACCGCCGCCATGGTGCCCACCAGGCTGCGGACCATGCCCCTTAAGAAGCCGTTGCCGGTGATGGAGAAGATGAGCCAGCCCCCGGGGTGAGTCCGCCAGCGGGCCGCGGCAATCCGCCGCACCGGGTTGAGCGAATTGCCGCCGCTGGCCCTGAAGGCGGAAAAATCGTGCTCCCCGGGGAGCAGGGCCGCGGCCGCCGCCATGGCCTTAAGGTCCAGGTTCCCGGAAAGCCACCAGCCGCAATGGTGATGCAGGGGGGAACGGCGAGGCCGGCTGAGGATGCGGTATTCGTAGGTCTTTAAGAGGGCCGATTTCCGGGCGTGAAACTCCGGAGGGACCTCACGGGCCTCCAGAACCGCGATATCCCAGGGCAGCATGGAGTTGGCACCGTCCTCAAAGGCCTTCAGGGGCAGGGCGCCAATGGTGCGAAAATTGGCCACCTGCCCCAGAGCGTGCACCCCGGCATCGGTGCGCCCCGAGGCGATGAGACCGATTTGCTCCCCGGTGAGCCGCGCCAGGGCCTCTTCCAACACCTGTTGAATGGAGACCGCGTTCTTCTGGCGCTGCCAGCCGTGGTAGCGGGTGCCGTCGTATTCCAGCCACAGGGCAATATTGCGCGTTGTCATCTGACGGGACGGTCAATCAGGGGGAAAAGGCGAAAAGGGAAAAGGGGGAAAAGGAAAAACAAAGATTGAATGCCCCCGATTATTATTAGTTAAATTTAAGGTGTATGAAAAATAAATTTAGAAATGCAAATAGACCGAATTTCCTTCCAAGCTACTCCTAATAAGACCCTCATGCACTAAGATTGCCACAATATGAGAAGCATGCCTTGGGGTTAAACTTGAGTTTTGCTTAACCTATTCCCCTAAACCACCTCGAATTGGAGAAGTCATACAGAAGCCACCGGGTATTTTTTGTCCATGAAAATTATTCAAAATTGCCTTAAATAAATCAGATGAAATGCGTGCATTAACTTTATTAAAATGCAAGGTTACACCGGAAAGAGTGTTTCCGCTATAATTGAATTCCTTCCTCTTCCCAGAAGATCCTAAGGTATAGATTGTTGGCATTCTGAGAAAAGCTCCTCTGTAACTTTACCCCTTTTATCTTTTCCCTTTTCCCCTTTTCCCCTTTTCTCTAAGGAATAAGAGGCACCAAATCCAACCCCGTGGTCTCGGGGAACCCGGCCATCAGGTTGAAGTTGTGCACCGCCTGGCCGGCGGCCCCCCGCTGCAGGTTGTCGATGGCCGCCACCACAATGACCCGCCCCCGGGCGCCGTCCACCCGCACGCCCAGATCGCAATAGTTGCTGCCCCGGACGTTGATGGTATTGGGGAGGCCGCCCTGGGGCAGCAAGCGGATAAAGGGCTGACCCTCATAGAAATTCTGGTAGAAGTTGAGAATCTCCACTTCGTCCAGAGGCCGCAGCAGCCGGGCGTACAGGGTCCCCAGGATGCCCCGGCTCAGGGGCGCCAGATGCGGGCTGAAGGTCACCAGCACCGGTTCTCCGGCCAGGAGGCTCAACTCCTGCTCCATTTCCGGGTTGTGGCGGTGCTCCGCCACCTTGTAGGCCCGCAGCCCCTCGTTGACTTCGCAATACTGGGTGCCAAGGGACGCCTGCCGACCGGCCCCGCTGACGCCGGAGGTGCAATCGGCGATCAGCGAGTCCAGGTGAATCAGCTTATTTTGCACCAGGGGCGCCATTCCCAGGATAACGCAGGTGGGGTAGCAGCCGGGGTTGCCCACCAGGCGGGCCCGGCTCACCGCGTAGCCATGGATCTCCGGCAGGCCGTAGACCGCCTCGACCAGCAATTCCTTGGCCACATGCGGCTGATACCACTTTTCATAGACCGCGGCGTCCTTGAAGCGAAAATCGGCGCTCAAGTCCACCACCCGGCAGTCCCGGGCCAGCAGCCGGGGCACCACTTCCATGGCGGTCTGATGCGGCACGCTGGTGAAGACCACCTCCGCTAAGCCGGCAATAGCCTCGGGGTCAGGAATGATGAAATCGAGGTCGCAGATGCGGGTTAAGGCGGGAAACACCGAGGCCAGGGGCTGCCCGGCCCATTGACGGGAAGTGACCGCGGTAAGCCGGGCCCCCGGGTGCCGGACCAAAAGCCGCACCAGTTCCAAGCCGGCGTAGCCGGAGGCGCCCATGACCGCGACCGAGATCTGCTTCATGTCCGGGAGAGGCCCTTAAAGGGGTTGGGTAGGGCGAGCGGGAGGGCGGGCGCTTTTTTTAAGGGTGCCCGGGGTCTCACCACAGAGTCCCCCGGCCCTCCCTCAAATAAATCCGACAAGTTACCGTTTCGAATACTGGCAACCGCGGCGGGCGCCCCGGAGACCGTACTTCTTCCGCTCTTTGATGCGGGAGTCCCGGGTGAGAAAGCCCGCCTTTTTCAGGCTGGGGCGCAATTCCGGGTTGAGGGTCACCAGGGCCCGGCTCAAGGCGTGTTTCACCGCCCCTGCCTGCCCTTCCAGACCGCCGCCCCGGACGTTCACCAATATGTCCAGTTCCGGACCCACGTTGACCAGTTGCAAGGGTTGCCGCACCAGATTGCGGGTGGTCTCCATGGGAAAGTATTCTTCGAAGTTCCGCTGATTCACCAGAATCCGGCCGCTGCCGGGCCGCAGGTAGACCCGCGCTATGGCTGTCTTGCGCTTGCCGCTGGCATGGATGCTTGCTGGGGCCGCCATCAATCCTCCCAAGTTAGGGCGGTCGGTTGCTGGGCCTGGTGGGGATGCTCCCCCCCGGGATAAACCTTCAACTTCTTCAGCAACCGCCTTCCCAGGCTATTTTTCGGCAACATTCCCCGGACTGCGTGGCGCAGCACCTCGATGGGTTTCTTCTGCAGCAGGTGGCGGGCCGAAATCTCCTTCAGCCCCCCCATGTAGCCGGAATGCCGATAATAGATCTTATTGTCCAGTTTCCTGCCGGTCAGCTGCACCTGCGCGGCATTGACCACCACTACGAAATCCCCGGTGTCGGCGTGGGGGGTGAAGACCGGCTTGGTCTTGCCGCGGAGCACCATGGCGATGCGGCTGGCCAAGCGGCCCAAGACCTTGTCCCGGGCATCCACCACGTACCATTGCCGGGGAACATCCCCGCTACCGGCGGTATAGCTCTTCATGGAAAGCACTCCCAATTTCAATCTTGAAAATATATCGGGCCGCGCCCGCCCTTGTCAAGGGGGTGCCCCTCATTTGCCGGGGAATCTGCGGTTTTTCCTAGAAAAAATCGAAACCCCTCATCTCACCCGGCCTCCAGACAACGGTTTTCGGGGTTTCCGAAACAGCCCGGGGTCGCCGGGAGGACCCTGGGCTGCCAACCAACCGGGCTAGCCCCCCGGAGGCGGCCGCACCTTGGCGAGCGCCCGGGTTCCAGGTATAATTGCTGTAAATTATAGCATATTTCGCCAGGGGGTCGCGGCGGTCCGGCGTTGATTATGCTTTTCTTTGCCCGGAGAATGTGTTAAAAAAAAGTTTGAGCGATTAGCCAACGGAACCGGACTATGCCTTTTTGCGAGCAATGCCAAATAATTCATGGGGACGAGCACCGCTTCTGCCAGCGCTGCGGCCAATTGCTGAAGAGCTCCAGGAGCGCCGCGGGCCGCGGCTGCACCCGTTGCGGCACCCCCACCTTCCCGGCTCAAAAGTTTTGCACCGAGTGTGGTCTGCCCCTAAGAATGGCCCGGGTGGCCCAGGACGAAGAGCCTCAACAAGAGGAGCGCCCGCCGCTCTTTTATCCCAGGAGGACCGAACCAATGCCCCGCCGCCGCCCACGGCGCTCCAGCCGCATCATCTCCCTGCTCGGCGTTCTCCTGGTGGCGGTGGGCGTCTGGTATCTCTGGCGCCAACTGCCGGCCACCACCACCCTGGAGCGGTCCCCGGCCACTGTCGCCGCCCCCCAGCAAGATCTGAAACGGGATGTGGAAATGATCTCGGAAAAGATTCGGGCCGCCCTCCTCAACAAGGACATCAACAAGTGGCTCAGTTGCTATTCCTCCGACTATCGCAATCTGGGACAGTTAGAGAATCAAATCTTGGAACTGTGGAAGAATTACGATGTCAAGAGTGTCGATTATCGGATTTCCAATGTTCAGCCCCTGAGCGATACGCAGGCTACGGCAAGTGTTGTCTGGAACATTCAATTATATAACCAAAGCACCCATGACTTCGACCTTCGCCGGCTAAGTTATAAAATCACCCTGGAAAAAAAGGGCAATGACTGGAAGATCCAGGACAGCCAACCGGAAAACGCTGGAGGGTCTGGTTAAGTGAAACCCGTTGCCGCCAACAGATGGCTCCTGATCGCGATCCCGGCCCTGGCAGTGGCCTTCGGCTTGGCCGGTTGCGCTCAACCCAGATATGTCCCGCCACCGTTGCCCGGGGGGCCGGCTGCGCCGGCACCGCCGCCCCAGGTGAGCCGGGAGGTCCTCTACGTCAAGGTCAGGAACCTCAATCTCCGGGCCTGCCCCGGCATGGACTGCCCCAAGATTTCCGTGCTGGAACGGAACGAAGAAGTGGAAAAAGTGGGGTCTTCCGAGGATTGGTTCCAGATCCGGGTCAAACGGGACGGGCGCCTGGGGTGGGTCGATTCCCGCTACCTCTCCCCTACTCCGCTGGCAGCACCGGAAGCGGCTCCGCCGCCGTCGCTGGAAACCGCGCCGCCTCCGCCGCCCGAGAGGATGCAGCCGCCCCCACTGCCGGAAAGGATGCAGCCGCCGCCGCTGCAGGAAAGGCCGGCCCCGCCGGTGGAAAAGTTTAAACCCGCGCCACCGGAAGAAGAAGAGGTCCCGCCGGTCCAGCCGCAACCGCAGGCCAAACCGGCGGCCAAACCGGTGGCCCCGGCCAAGGCGAAGCCCGAAGAAACCGGGGAGACGGCTCCCAAAGAGCAAAAACCGGCGCCCCAGGAACAAAAACCGGCCCCAGCTCCGGGGGAAACCCCAGCGCCAGCGCCCGGCCAGAATATCAGGATTATGTGATAGCGGTCAGCTATCAGCTAAAAACTTAATACAAAAAATCGCGGGGTGGTTCTTGGAACCGCCCCGCTTAAATTTCTGAAAATAGAGAGGGGCTTCATCCTCACTAAAACCCCATGAGCTGAGATTTGAATTATTTGCCCAAAAAATAAGGGCGTGACCATGCACGCCCCAGCTCGATTCTGAATATGATTTAAGCTGACTGCTGAAAGCTGACAGCTCCTCTTCCTGCTACTCCCCCCACTGCAGCACGGCGCCGCTCCAGGTGGCCCCGGCGCCGAAGCTGATGAGCATCACCTTGTCGCCGTCTTTGATCTTGCCTGCCGTCACAGCCTCGTGCAAGGCAATGGGCACCGAGGCCGCCGAAGTATTGCCGTACTTGTGAATATTGACGAACACCTTGTCCATGGACACCCGGGCAAATTTGGCCCCGGCTTCCAGGATGCGGTAGTTGCCCTGGTGGATGATGAGATAGTCCAGTTCCTCCTGCTCCAGTCCGGCCATCTCCAAAAGGCGCGGAATGGACATCTTCACCGCGTTCACCGCGAACTTGAAAATCTCCGGGCCGTCCATGCGCAGATAGTGTTTGCTGGTCTGGCTCGGCAGTGGCCGGAAGGGGCTCACCTCATTGTTGAATTCGGAGTCGCAATACAGCTTCCGGTTGAGGCTGGAGGCGATGAAAGAGGTGAGGATGCGGTTCCGCCGGCTGGGACCCAACACCACCGCCCCGGCCCCGTCCCCGAAAAGCAGGCAGGTGCTCCGGTCAGTCCAGTCGGTGAACCGGGAGCAAACATCCGAGCCGACGACCAGGGCGTATTTGCCCTCCGGAGCCACCAGCCGCTCCGCCACATAGGCGGCAAAATTAAAACCGCTGCAACCCGCCTGCAGGTCAAAGGCCGCGATCCGTCCGCCCAGTCCCAATTCCTCCTGGATGCTGATGGCCCCGGCCGGAAAAAACTGGGGCGGGGTGTTGGTCCCCAAGATGATGTAGCTCAGCTGCTCCGGCTCGATCCCCGAATTCTGGAGCGCCCGGCGGGCGGCGATCACCCCCATGGTGACCGCATCTTCCTCCGGCGCCGCGATGCGGCGCTCATGCACCCCGCTACGTTCCACGATCCAGGCATCCGTGGTGGCCACCAGCTTCTCTAGGTGCTGGTTGGTGAGGACCGCTTCCGGTAGATAGCTGCCGGTGCCCAGGATGCCGATCATTTTTTGGCTCAAGGATTCTCCTGTCTTCCCTAGGGTATTAACAGAATTTATACCGAAACCGGACCCAAAAGGCAAATGAATTGGCCGGACCTGCCTGGGACGGGGAGAATCAAAGATGTTGGGACCAGGGGCAAACCCGGCCTGGACCGCAGGGACGCCGGTCCCCCTTCTGCTTCGATTTATAATCCGCTCTTTACAGGGTTAAAGGGCTGCCATCCTATGGGCAAAATGGCCTTTCGGCCGGATGCTTTTTCTGAGATAATTAATAGAATAACTAGGTCTGAGGCTGAAAAGCGACAAATGGAGAAAACCTTAGAAAAAGTGAGCTTTCATCAGTTTTCATCACCTGCCTGCCCCTTGGAACCCGGCTCTGGCGCGACAAAAAGAGTTCTGACTTTTTCTGAGACTGCCCCATTGGGTTCTTATTTCCCTTGACGAAATCTCAATATCTAGTATCGTGGTGCCATAAAAATACCAGATATTGCTTTTTAGCCCCAAAAAGACTCGTTAATTTCAGGAGGCAATGATGCTGCAGGGTGAAGCCAGGGAAATCGTCGGGGAGCTGCCTTTATCCGCCAACGCCGTCGTGGTCCTGAAGAAACGCTACCTGAAAAAGGACGAAAAGGGCGAGCCCCTGGAGGGGCCCCAGGAGATGTTCCGCCGGGTGGCGGATACCATCGCCCAGATCGACCGCAACTACGATCCGAAAGCCGACGTGGAGGCCAGCGCCCGGAAATTTTACCAGATGATGTCCTCCCTGGCCTTCATGCCCAACTCTCCCACTTTGATGAACGCCGGCCGAGAGCTGGGACAGCTTTCCGCCTGCTTCGTCCTGCCGGTGGCTGACGACATCGACTCCATCTTCGACGCGGTGAAACAGACCGCCCTAATCCACAAGTCCGGGGGCGGCACCGGCTTCTCCTTCTCCCGCATCCGTCCGGTCAACGACCCGGTGATGTCCACCAAAGGCGTGGCTTCAGGGCCCATTTCCTTCATGAACATCTTCGACGTGGCCACGGAAACCATCAAGCAGGGCGGGACCCGCCGGGGCGCCAACATGGGCATCCTGCGGGTGGACCACCCCGATATCGAAAAATTCATCACCTGTAAGAGCGACACCAAGCGCCTCACCAACTTCAACATCTCCGTGGGCCTCACCGACGCCTTCATGGAGGCGGTCCGCGAGGATCGGCTCTTTCCCCTCATCAACCCCCGCACCGGCTGTGAGGTGAGGCAGGTGCGGGCCGCGGCCCTTTTCGATCTCATCGTCCAAAACGCCTGGGCCACCGGCGAGCCCGGCATCATCTTCCTGGACGCGGTCAACCGGGATAACACCGTAGCCCACCTGGGGGAGGTGGAAGCCACCAACCCCTGCGGCGAGCAGCCCCTGCTGCCTTACGAGTCCTGCAACCTGGGCTCCCTGAACCTGGCCGCGGTGGCCAAAGACGGCCAGATCGACTATCCCACCCTGGCGACCCTGGTGCACGATGCGGTCCACTTCCTGGACAACGTCATCGACGCCAACAACTTCCCGCTCCCCGAGATCAAAGAGCGCACCCTGCAAACCCGGAAGATCGGCCTGGGGGTCATGGGCTTTGCCGACCTCCTCCTGAAGATGGGCATCCGCTACAACTCCGAGGAGGCGGTGACGGTGGCCGAACAGGTCATGGCCTTCATCCAGGAGGAGTCCCGGTTGGCCTCCGCCAGGTTAGCGGACCAGCGGGGCAACTTCCCCACCTACCCCGGCAGCCGCTTCGAGGGCAACGGCCTGGGCCGCATGCGCAACGCCACCACCACCACCATCGCCCCCACCGGCACCATCAGCATCATCTCCGGCTGCTCCAGTGGCATCGAGCCCCTGTTCGCAGTCTCCTTCGTCCGCCGGGTCCTGGAGGGCACCGAATTGGTGGAGGTCCACCCCCTTTTCGAAGCAGCCGCCAAACAACAGGGTTTCTATTCCCCTGATCTCATGAAGGGCATCGCCCAGAGCGGCTCCATCCGGGATATCAAGGAGATCCCCCAGGACCTGCGGCGCCTCTTCGTCACCGCCCACGAGGTCTCCCCCCTCTGGCACATCAAGCTACAGGCGGCCTTCCAGAAGTTCACCGACAATGCGGTCTCCAAGACGGTTAACTTCCCCCACCAGGCCACCCCCGACGACGTGCGCCAGGTCTATCTGTCGGCCTACTCCCTGGGCTTGAAGGGGGTCACCATTTACCGGGACGGCAGCCGGGAGGACCAGGTCCTCAGCTTCGGCGCCAGCCCCCAGGCCGAACTGGAATACATCACCCCCCGGCCCCGGCCGGAGCGGACCACCGGGGCGACCGAGCTGATCACCACCGGCTGCGGCAAACTCTACGTTACGGTGAACCGCGACCACCTGGGCTTCTGCGAGGTCTTCGCCCAGATGGGCAAGACCGGCGGCTGCGCCAGCTCCCAGATCGAATCCACCGGCCGCCTCATCTCCCTGGCCCTGCGCTCCGGGGTCAAGATCGACTCCATCATCAAACAGATCACCGGCATCCGCTGCCCCAGCCCCAACTGGCAGAACGGCTGCCAGGTGCTCTCCTGCCCCGACGCCATCGCCAAGGTCCTGGCCAGCGTGGCCCAGGTGGACCAGCCGGAGTCGACTATGGCCACCATGGGCTCCTGCCCCGACTGCGGAGGCTCCATCGAACCCGAAGGCGGCTGCCTGGTCTGCCGCAGTTGCGGTTTTTCGAGGTGCAGTTGATTCTGACCTTTATAACCCCATCATTTTATGAATTTATAATTTGAAGGACCACTTAGGAAGAGTAACAATGGGCCGCAAGAATCAAAAATCCAAAGACAAGAAGCCTGGGAATCAAATTGCTATTACCCAGGTAATCGATAGGTTCATGAGAAGCATCGAAGGTCTATCAGCATCGTTACCTATAGTTATATCAACAATGGGTTTAGAATGCGAAAAACATGGCAAAGTTCTTAACGATTTCTTTAAGAAATATGCCGAGAAAAATGAGACTGACGGCGAGAAAAAGTATGTCCTAAAGCTGAATACAACTAATTACCAACGATTTAAAACAATATCCACAGACCTACACAGATTAATCCTGTCATTGGATATCATCCCGAAGAATTATATAGTGTCTCTCATAAGCATTTATGACGCTTTTCTCGGTGATTTGATTAGATGCTTGTATAGGCTAAAACCAGATATTCTGAACGCTTCAGAAAAAAATATTAGCTATACGAGACTAATAGAATTTAAAAATATTGAGGACGCCAAGCAATATATAATAGAAAAAGAGGTGGAAGAGCTACTAAGGAAAAGCCACGTAGAACAATTCGATTGGCTACAAAATAAATTCGATATAAAATTAAAGGAAGGCTTGTCCATTTGGCCTACTTTTGTTGAACTTACTCAGCGACGAAATCTTTTTGCACATTGCGATGGTATTGTATCCCAGCAATATTTAGATGTCTGCAAGGTTAATAGAGTGAAACTAGATAAATGTAGGCCAGGCAATCGATTGTCAGTCTCCCCAACATATTTTGATGAGGCTTTTAGGTGCTTATTTGAGGTTGGTGTTAAATTATCTCATGTTCTTTGGAGGAAATTAAGGCCAGATCAAATTGAGGAAGCTGATAAACATTTGGGAAGCGATATAATTTATCATTTATTATGTTTGGAGCAGTATGATTTAGCAAAAATTTCTTCGGATTTCGCTATTAATGTTCTTAAAAAATACAGCGATGATTCCAGAAGGAGAATTTATATCATCAATGCTGCAATAGCATACAAATTTTCAGGGGATAATTTAGTAGCTAAACAAATATTGGATAAAGAAGATTGGTCTGCTTCTGATAACGTTTTTAAGTTGTGTGTTGCAATTTTAAAAGACGAATTTAAAATTGCACCAGACTTAATGAAGAAAATAGGGACCAATAATGTATGGTTGGACAAGCAAAGTTATGTTGATTGGCCCGTTTTTAAGGAATTTCGTTCCTCTGGTTATTTTTTGAAGGCTTATAAAGAGGTTTTTGGTGAGGATTTTGAAAATAGAGAGGATATCAGCGAGATAATAGAAAAAAGAGACTAAACCATAATTAATTATTAATTATTTAGAACCAGTCTAATCCCGGCTTAAATAAGTTCAATAAGATGGGCAACACCCACCCTATCTGGTGGCACAGGCGTCTCGCCTGTGCTTTTTTTTCCACCGGCAGGATGCCGGTGCCACTGACGACAGTGCTGCCGACCTCAGCCTTGCCCCCACGCCCCGGTCAACCCACCCTAAAAACGTAGGGGCGGGTTTAAAACCCGCCCCTACGGCGCCAGATAAACCGGAGGTTTGCCGGATAATGACGTTCCCAAGCTGCAGCTTAGGAAGGATGGGAAATGGGGAAAATGAAGATCAAATTGATTTTCCCCTTTTCCCCTTTTCCCCTTTTACCCCTGCTTCCCAATCTGCAGCTTGGGAACGAGATGGTGCCTGGGGCCCTCCTTTTCATCTTTGCAAACCCCGGTTTTTGCCGTATATTAGCCTCCATTAACTGCCATGAAAGAACCGGGAACCCCAAAGACGAAGGCTCCGCCACCTCCGCCCCAGGCCCCCGCGGCCGCGGCCTGCCCCCCGTGCCCGCCCCCGGAGGAAAAAAGCGCCCTTCCCAGCCATTTCGCCCGGCTGTTTTTGGGGGCCATCACCCTCCTGGTCCTCTATTTTTCATATCTCATCATCAAACCCTATCTGATTGATATCTTCATGGCCCTGGTGCTCTTTTTTACCGCCAGACCCCTGTTCCAGGCCCTGACCCGGCTGCTGAGGGGACGGCGGGCCCCTGCCTCCGCCCTCACCTGCCTCATCCTGTTGTTGCTTATCCTGATCCCCCTCTTCAGTCTGATGAGCATCATTGCCAGCCAGGCCCTGGAATTTTCCAGCCAGGTGACCAGAGGCATGCAAGGGGGCCAGTTCTGGGTCTGGATCGCCGCCAAAACCGACGCCTTGGAGGCTTATCTGGTCCATTTGAATTTGCCGCTGCCCCCGGGAGAGATCAAACTGGAGCAGATCGTCCGGACGGTGGTGAGCAGCGCCAGCTCCTTCATTTACTACAATGCTATCGGCCTGATCAGGGGCTTCACCTACTTCTTCCTGGACCTGCTGCTGGTGCTGTTCATTGCCTTCTTCATGTTCCTGCAGGGGGACGTCTTTATCGCCGAACTCATAAAACTCTCCCCCCTGGATGCCTCCCATAACCAAACGATCCTCCGGGAGACCGAGGCCACCATCAAGGCCACCCTCTGGGGCACGGTGATCGTCGCAGTTGTCCAGGGGGCACTGGGAGGGGTGGGCTTCCTGGTCTTCCGGCTGCCCCAGCCGGCCTTCTGGGGCACGGTGATGATCCCGGCGGCGGTGATCCCCATCGTGGGCAGCGCCCTCATCTGGGGGCCCGCGGCCATCTATCTCCTGTGCACCGGCCATGTTGGCGCGGGGGTGGGCCTGATCATCTGGGGCGGAGTAGTGGTGACCATCATCGACAATGTTTTGAAGCCCTTCCTGGTGAAAGGCGGCGGTACCACCCCCAGCATCTTCATCCTCTTCTCCATCCTGGGGGGCATCACCTACTTCGGGATGATCGGCTTTATCCTGGGACCCCTGATCCTCTCCTTCCTGCTGTCGCTGCTGCGCATCTACCAGAAGACCATCCTGGCGCCGCCCGCCGCAGCCGTCCCAGCCCAGAGGCCTGAACCAAAAAGACCCGGCGCCCCTTAGGGCCCGGGTCCTGACAGTTTGAGGCGCGATTTTGGGAAGGGACGGAACCGGGTACCGGGTCCGCCCCGGCTGGCGTGAAAAAAACGGGGCGGGTTGGCTCACCCGCCCCTGAAAAATTACGAGAAATCAGGAGAAACCGAAAACTGCCTTACAGGGCCAGATCGCGCTTGATTTCGCTCAGGTCCTGTCCTCCGTGAAAAAAGACCGGGGCCCGGCTTTCCAATTGCTCGATTTCCTGCTGCACCAGTTCTTTTTCCAGGTGGCGGTCTTCGTGGATAAACTGGCAATATTCCTCGAATAATTCATTTTTAAGATCCAGCCCGAACAGGTCCGCCCGTTGGAATTTCTCCTCCAGGCTGAGGATGCTGTCCAGGAGATAGAAATAGATGGAACGGGCTTCCGCCAGGCGGCCGCTCTGGGCCAGCCGATCGGCCCGGGCCTGGGCCCGCCGCAGCTTGCCTTCGGCATCGGCCACGGACTGGGCCTCCGGCGAAGTCTCCTCCACCACCCGGTCGATGGATTCGAGGATATCATCGAGTCCCTGATCCTCTTCCTTCAGGACGCCTCGCACCTCGGGGGCCCGGTCCGCCAGATCCAGGATGATCTCCAGCAACTCTTTCTTCGAATATTTCTTCAGGCGGTCCTTGAGCTCCTGCTGGCTTAAAAATAAGTCCGGTTCCTCCACCCAGGTCCGCAGCAGGGCCAGTACATGGGGACAGATCTCCTCTTCCTCCGCCTGGGGGCAGTCGCACTGGTAGGAAAGCTGGTCGTCCTGGATCCTCACCTCCACCGTGTAGGGCTGGGGGTCAAACACCACGCCCCGGAGGCGGTCGGGCAACCGGTATCCATGCCGAACCTGATGATTCTGGACCATGATCCTGGCCTGGGCTTGACCTTCCGGGCTGCCGATCTGGTCCAGTGTCTGGGCCTCTAATTCTTCAAAACGCATATATTTAATCCGTCGTGCCAATCAGTTTATTTTCTTTAAATTTAACATTTTATCCAGGCTTGGCAATCAATTATTGCGCCTCAGGGGAGATTTTTCAGGAAAAATTTCAGGAAGGAAAATAATGGACAGCCTGGTGGAAAAGTCCGTTGAGGCGGGCTTCCAGTTCCTGCCGCAGGGCCTCCAGGGCGGCTCCTCTGGCCTCTGGGGGCACGTTCAGAGGCTCGCCCACCAGTAGAACCAGGCGGCTGAAAGGCAAGGGGAGGACGAAGCGGTCCCAGGTCTGGAAGATTTTCCGGCGACTGGCGGCCACCGCCAGCGGCACGATGGGTCCATTGGTGATCCGGGCCAAATAGAGAGGGCCGTTTTGGGCCACCCGGGCCGGGCCCCGGGAACCGTCGGCAATCAGGCCGCAGCTATAACCGCGGCGGTAATAGCCGGCCATCTGCTGCAGGGCCTGCACTCCGCCCTTGCGCCGGGAGCCGGAGCTGATGGCGAATCCCAACCCCCGGGCCACTTCGGCGATGAATTCCCCGTCCCGGCTGGGGCTGGCCATTAGCACCAGAGGCGACAGTTGCCCTTCGTAGTGGCGGACATAAAAGAGGGGAAATAGCAGGTGGCAGTGCCAGGTAGTGTAGAGCGCCTGCTGCCCTGAAAGCAACCGCTCCTTGAGCCCGGGGTCGATCACCAGTTCCACCGGACAGGTCCGCAGATAGGCCTGCACCAGGATTCGGGCCAGGGCCGGCAAGCGGCGCCGCGTTAGTGGGTGATCCCAACGGAGCTTCATCGAGTTCCGAGTGCTCGGCTCAGGGTTTGGTTATTGGCCCCCTTTAAGGAAGCTAACCGCTACCTGGGCTTGCTCTCCAACCGCTCCAGAATTTTCGGGGTATAAAGCTCGTGCTCCACGATCTGGGCCGACACCGGACGCATCATGCTTAACTTCATTATCAAAAAATTGAGGCGGCGCATCTGCTTCAGCTTCTCGGCTTCATCCTTCAGGCCGGCCACCAGGTCCTGCAAGGTCACGATTTCCTTGCGCACTTCCAGCTCCGGGGGCAGGCACTCGGCGTTCTTCAAGATCTTGTAAGCCATCCTGAGTTCCGGCGGGATGTGGGATTCATCCTCCAGGCGCAAGGGTCGGCCCTTGCCTCGCAGGTCATCGAAGACCCCGGCCTCGATGGCTTCCTGAATGCGATTCTCGGCAAGCCTCTCAAAAAAATCCATTCCTGGTTCCCTCAGCGATGTCTCCGGGCCCGCTCCATTTCCCGCTGTTGCTCCCGGCGTTTGATGCTCTCCCGTTTATCGTACTTCTTCTTGCCCTTGGCCAGGGCCAGTTCCACCTTGGCGTGCTGGTCCCGAAAATAGAGGCGCACTGGAATCAGGGTGTAGCCTCGCTCCTGCAATTTGCCCAGCAGGCGCCGCATCTCCCAGTGGTGCATGAGGAGTTTCCGGGGCCGCTCCGGGTTGTGGCTCTCCGGTCCGGCGTGGGAATAGGGGCTGATGTGGGCGTTGTGGAGAAAGATCTCGCCGCCCCGGAAGTTGGCGAAGGCGTCGTCGATATTGGCCTTGCCCTGGCGCAGGGATTTGACTTCCGTGCCCTTCAGCACCAGGCCGGCCTCATAAAGGGCGTCGATGGCGTATTCGAAATAGGCCTTGCGGTTGCGGCAGATGATCTTGATGTCGTCTTGGCTCATTTTGCCAGCTTAGTGGCCAGAGGGCGGCCAAATCTGAAGATTTCCGGAAAGAGACGGTCCATCTCCCCGGTGACGTAGTCGTTGACCTCTTCCACGGTGTGCAACCGCAAGGCCCGCGCCGCGGTTTCCCTGGCCTTTGCTTGAGAGGTCATGCGGATGACCCTTTTGACCACCGGGATGGCCATAGTGTTCATGGAGAATTCCTCCACCCCCAGGCCCAGGAGCACCGGGATGTAGAGGGGGTCGCCGGCCATCTCTCCGCACATGGCCACGGGAATGCCGGCCTGGTGGCCGACCTGCACCACGTCCCGCACCATGCGCAGCACCGCGGGGTGCAGGGGCTGGTACATGTCCGCCACCTGCTGGTTGACCCGGTCGATGGCCAGGGCATACTGGATCAGGTCGTTGGTGCCAATGCTGAAAAAATCGGCATAGCGGGTGAGCAGATCCGCCAGGGTCACCGCGGCGGGCACCTCGATCATGGCTCCCACCGGGAGTTCCGGGTCGAAGGGGACCTTTTCCCTTTTCAGCTCTTTTTTTACCAACTCCAGGAGCTGCCGGGCCTCCTGCATCTCCCTGGGGCTGGAGATCAGGGGAAACATGACCCGCACCTGGCCGAAGGCCGAGGCCCTGAGGATGGCCTTGAGCTGGGTCCGGAAGATCGTTTGCTCCTTTAAACAGAAGCGGATGGCCCGGAGCCCCAAGGCCGGGTTCATCTCCGGAGCGTACTCCAGGGGCGACAGAAATTTGTCCCCGCCGATGTCCAGGGTGCGGATGGTTACCACCCGGGGCGCCATGGCCTCCACCACCTGCCGGTAATCCTGAAAAAGTTCCTCTTCCGTGGGCAGATGGCGCTGGCGCAGATAGAGAAACTCGGTGCGGTACAGTCCCACCCCGTCGGCCCCGCACTTGGTGGCCATGGCCACCTCTTGCGGCATCTCGATGTTGGCCAGCACCCGGGTGGGCAGCCCGTCGCTGGTAGTGGCGGGCATGCTGCAACCCAGGAACACCTCCGACTTGAAGACCTCGAAATCCGCCCGCCGGGTCTGGTAAGTCCGGCGCGTTTCGTCATCCGGGTTCAAAATCACCAGACCGGTAATGCCGTCCAGGATCAGCAGGTCCCCGGATTCGATCTCCTGGGTGGCGTTATCCAGCCCCACCACCGCGGGGATATCCAGGGAATGGGCGATGATGGCGGTGTGGGAGGTCTTGCCGCCCCGCTCGGTGATGAATCCCAGTACCTGGGCCTTGTCCATCTGGGTGGTTTCAGCAGGCGATAGGTCCCGGGCCACCATGATAGCCGGCTCTTTGAAGGAGAAGGGCTTGCGGGAGTCTTTGCCGGTGAGCCGCCCCATGAGGCGCTGGTAAACCATCTCCACGTCAGCCAGGCGGCCCCGGATATGTTTGTCGCCGATGCGCTGGAATAGCTCATTAATCTTCAGGTACGCCTGGTGCAAGGCCCGTTCGGCGTTGAGGTTTTCCTCCTGGATAAGCCTCAGGGTTTCGGAGTTGAGCATCCGGTCCCGGAGAATCAACAGGTGCAGCTCCAGGATGTGGGCGTGCTCCTTCAGGTCCTCGGAAATTCCCTCCTTGAGGACGGTCAGCTCCGATTCGATCTGGTCCACCGCCTGCCGGAAACGCTCCTGTTCCTCGTCCACATCCTCTTTGGTGTACAGGTGGCGGGTGCTGACCTGGGCGGCCTCAGTCAGGACCTGGACCCGCCCTATGACTATCCCAGGGGAGGCGGGGATACCCTGGAGGGAACGGTTTTCCCGGCTCATGTCTCTCCAAACTTGCGGGCGAACAGCGAGGCTATCGTCATGGCCGCCTCCCGGGCCTGGGGTCCGCTGGCCCGCAACACCAGGCGGCTTCCCTGGGGGCAGTCCAGGGACAGGATGGCCAACAGATCCCGGGCGTCCGCCACCACCCCGTCTTTCTCCAGGGTGATGCTGGTGGCCTCATAACCCTGGGCCAGGGCGGTAATCTTGGCCACTGGCCGGGCATGGAGGCCCAGGCGGTTTTCCACCCAGAGTTCCCGCTCCACCGCCGGAGCGGGCGCCGGCTGCTCCGGCTGCAGCGTCTCCTCCAGGATATCCGGCTGTGGCTTGGAACTCATGGATGATTTCCCTGAAACACTACACTGGCTCAGATTCACTTCAGCCGCCCCTGCTCCTTCAAGGCCAGGTAGGCCTGGTAGACCGGGCGCCGGGGCAGCCCCCGGGCTGCCGCCACCGTCTCCGTCAGCCGCCGCCCGCTGAGGCCCTGTTCCTGGGCGGTCTTCAGGAGACAGCCCTCCACGTCCAGTGGCGCGGCCGCCTGCTCCCCGGGGAGGGACAGCACCAGGGCGCATTCACCTTTGATGGCCGCGTCCTTAAGCTCTGCCGCCACCTGGGGCAACGGGCCCCGCCAGCTCTGCTCGAATTTCTTGGTAAGCTCTCTAACCACCAGGACCCGGCGATCAGGCATGGTGGCGGCCAGTTCCTCCAGGGTGCGGCTCAGGCGCCGGGGAGACTCGTAAAGGATAAGGACCCGCGGCTCCCGGGCCAGCCCCGCGAAGAGCTTGAGCCGCCGGCCTTCCCCCCGGGGCAGGAAACCTATAAAAAGTATATCCCCTTTGAAGCCGGAAAGCGAGAGGGCCGCCACTCCGGCGGCGGGGCCGGGCACGGCCTCCACCCTGACCCCCGCCTCCCAGGCCAGGGCCACCAGGTCGGCGCCGGGGTCCGAAAACCCGGGGGTGCCGGCGTCGCTCACCAGGGCGATCTGCTGGCCGTCCTGAAGGCGGCTGATCAACTCCGGCCCCCGGCTCTCCCGGTTGTGGGCGTGGTAGCTGATCAGGGGGGTGGCGATGCCGTAGTGGCTCAGGAGCTTTCTGGTGCGCCGGGTGTCCTCGGCGGCGATCAGGTCCGCCTCCTTGAGCACCCGCAGGGCCCGCAGGGTGATGTCCTCCAGGTTGCCGATGGGCGTGGCGACGATGTGTAAGGTTCCAGAGACCATTGGCGATAAATGGGGGGGCTGGATCTCAGACCAGGGAGGCTCTCTTTTCCCTTAGAGTTTAGATAGTTATTCGATGGGCAGTGCCCACCGCAACCCTCAAAAGGCATTCTGAATTATTTCGATCTGCGGCCCCTGGTCATTAACCGTGATCCCCACCACGTCAAAGCGCACCAGCACGTCCGCTCCCAGACGTTTCTGTTTCAGGTAATAATCGGCCAGGCGCCGCAATCTGTTCTGTTTGGCGGCGGACACGGCCTCCTGGGGAGTACCGAAGCGCTCCCCCCGGCGGGTCTTGACTTCGATGATCACCAACACTTTGCCCTGCCGGGCGATGAGGTCGATCTCACCCAGAGGCGTGAGATAATTGCGCTCCAGGATCTTATAACCCTGCCTTTTCAAGGCGGAGGCGGCCAGGTCCTCCCCGGCGTCGCCCAGTTGGCGCCGGGTAGTCGGCGGCGGACACATATTAGCCCTCTTAATATTAAAAATACCCGGTGGGGCGGGCGTCCCCGCCCGCCACCCTCAGACCGGCGGCCAGGGACGGCCGCCCCACCTATTTTGTAGTTAATCCGCCAACCCATTCCTTCACACCCCGGAAGGTGCGGCGGTGCTGGTCGCAGGGGCCCCAGCAGCGGAGGGCCTCCAGGTGTTCAGGGGTGGCGTAGCCCTTGTGCCGGGCAAAATGGTACTGGGGATAGCGCCGGTGCAACTCCTCCATGAGGCGGTCCCGGTACACCTTGGCCACGATGGCGGCCGCGGAGATGGAGGGGCAAAGGGCATCCCCCTTAATCACCGGCTGCTGCGGAAAGGTCAGAGGCAAGGGCAGGTGGCCGTCCACCAGGACCATCTGAGGGATGGGAGTCAGGGCCCGCACCGCCAGGGCCATGACCTTGAGGGAGGCCTTCAGGATCCCCAGAATTTCAATCTGGCGGGCACTCAATTCCCGAATGGCAAAGGCCAGGGCGGCGGCCCGGATTTCTTGATCCAGGACGGCCCTGGCCTCGGGGGCCAGGCACTTGGAATCCCGGAGTCCGGAAATCCGCCTCTCGAGAGGGGCAGGCAAGATCACTGCCGCGGCCACCACCGGTCCGGCCAGCGGGCCCCGGCCGACTTCGTCCACCCCGGCGATCAGGCTTAAACCTTGAAGGCGCCAAAAAGCCTCCGGGTCAGCAAACATCTTGCCGCTGCCCGGGAGCCGGCTCATGCGATGGGGGTCCGCTTTTCTTTGATGCGGGCCGCCTTGCCCACCCGCTGCCGCAGGTAGTAAAGGCGGCTGCGGTTGACGTCGCCCCGGGTGAGAACCACCACCTTGTCGATATTGGGGGAATGGGTGGGGAAGATGCGCTCCACCCCCACTCCGTAAGAGACCTTGCGCACCGTAAAGCTTGCCCCGGTGAGGCCGCCCCGTTTCCGGATGACCACCCCTTTGAAGATCTGAATCCTCTCCTTCTCACCTTCCACGATGCGCACGTACACTTCCACGGTATCCCCGGGGCGAAAAGCGGGCAAATCCGCCCGCATCTGCTCCCGGGCCAATTGATTAACCCGTTCCATAATTTTCACCTGTCTTCTTCCGGCGTTTCGGCCAGGGTTTCGATAAACTTTCGATCTTCCGGCGCCAAGGGCGCCTTGGCCAGGAGGTCCGGCCGTGAGGCCCGGGTGCGGAGCAGGGCCTGCTGCCGCCGCCACTCCCGGATGCGCCGGTGGTCGCCCTCCAGCAACACCTGGGGCACCCGGTGGTCTTCGAAATCCCGGGGCCGGGTGTAATGGGGATATTCCAGCAACCCGGTCTGAAATGAATCATCTGCGGCGGCCCCTTCGCCTCCCAATACCCCGGGAAGCAGCCGGGTCACCGCGTCCAGCACGGCCAGGGCCGGGATCTCCCCCCCCGTCAGGATATAATCGCCGATGGAGAGCATTCCGTCAATATAGTATTTGACCCTCTCGTCCACCCCCTCATAATGGCCGCAGATTAGCAGGAGATGGGGCAAGGCCGCCAGCTCCCCGGCCTTATCCTGGCTAAAGAGGAGGCCCTGGGGGCTCAGCAGGAGGATGCAAACTTGCGGGTCTTCCTGCCGGGCCGCCCGGATGGCCGCCACCAGGGGCGCCATCAGCATCACCATGCCGGGGCCGCCGCCGTAGGGACGGTCGTCCGTCACCTGGTGACGGTCCGTAGTGTAATCCCGCAGGTTCAGGACCTTAAACTCCACGGCTCCCCGGATCTGGGCCTGCTGCAACATGCTCTCGGCCAACGGCGACCTGAAAAATTCCGGGAACAGGGTCAGCAGATCAATGCGCATAGGTTTCCAGCAATCCCGGCGGCGGCGCCACCTTCAGGAACCCTTCCTTCAGGTTGATTTCCAGCACCACCTCCGCCACCGCGGGGAGGAGGAGCTCCCGCTGGCCCTGGACCACCACGTAGACGTCGTGGCCCGGGGTGGGCAGGATCTCCTGCAGCCGGCCCAGCAGGGCCCCGTCCCCGGCGTCGTAGACGGGCAATCCCAGCAGTTGAAACCAGTAGTATTCCCCCGGCGGCAACGGGGGAAAGCGCCGGCGGTCTCCCAAGACCTGCCTGCCGCTCAACTGCTCCGCCTGGGTCCGGGTCTCGACGCCGGCCAGCCGGAGCAGCACCTGGTTTTTGAGGCGATCCGCCTGGAGGACGGCATAGGTTTGCTCGCCGATCACCACTTCGGCCAGGGCCTGAAAGACCTCCGGGTCGGTGGTGGCGGCCGCGGCATCGGGACGAACCTTGACGGCCCCGCCCAGGCCTTGGGCTCCGGAAATCCGTCCCAAGCCGATGAGATGGGAGGGTGAATCGTGCCCTTTACTCAAGGATTTCCAACACCGCCCGCTTGCGAATTTTGGTGGAGGCGGCACTGAGAATGGTGCGCATAGCCCGGGCGGTGCGCCCTTGCTTGCCTATCACCTTCCCCAGATCTTCCTTGGCCACCTTGAGTTCGATAACCGAGGTTTGCTCCCCTTCGACTTCGTTGACCTGCACCTCTTCAGGATTATCCACGAGGGCCTGAGCGATGAACTTGATCAACTCTTTCATAGTAGCCACCTCTGTCAAGGGGTGGGGCAACCAACCTCCCCGGGTCTGGTCCCTGGGCGAGCGTTCAGGCCTCCGGCGCCGCCGCGGCTTGAGGCCGCTTCTTCAGAAGGCTGGCCACGGTGTCGGTGGGCGTGGCGCCCTTGCTGACCCATTGGGCCAGCAGGTCTTCCTTCACCGTGACCGCGGCAGGGTCCTGACGCGGATCGTAAGTGCCAATGATTTCCAGGAAGCTACCATCCCGGGGAGACTCGCTATTAGCCACCACGATGCGGTAGTAGGGGCGCTTTTTCGCGCCGAAACGGGCCAAACGGATACGTAACGCCATTAGAGCTGCTCTCTCCTCCTTCGGATGTGATCGGGTCCAACCTTAGAGGCAATAAGGGGGAGGGTAATCCTCCTTCAAGCCACTGGACCGGCCTAATTTTATCTTTATATTCTCCCCCCCTTATTAAAGGGGGGTTAGGGGGGATTTAAATCCCCCTAAATCCCCCCTTTTTCAAAGGGGGACTTGATGCCCCTTCTCCCAATAATCTTGAATTTTAATTGGCGGCCTAATGTTTCAAATTTCTCCAATAATTCTAAAAGGCGTTCCATAATTTTTTTTTTCGGAAGCTTTTCGCAGAATCAATTCTGCTTTTTAAAAAAACTTGGGCATCAGGCCTTTCATCTTCTTGCCGCCGTGGGCCATCTGCTTAATCATCTTTTGGGTCACGGTGAAATTCTTCAGCAGGCGGTTGACATCCTGCACCGAGGTGCCGCTGCCCAGGGCGATGCGCCGCCGGCGGCTGCCGTTGATGATCTGGTGGTCGGCCCGCTCGCCCGGGGTCATGGAGCCGATGATGGCCTCCACCCTTTTCAGGTCCCGCTCGTCGGGCTGCATGTTCTTCATGGCCTTGATCTTGCTGCCCAGGCCGGGAATCATGCCCAGCAACTGCTCCATGGAGCCCATCTTCTTGATCTGCCGCAACTGCTCCCGAAAATCGTCCAGGGTGAAGGCCTCCCGGCGCAGCTTCTGCTCCAGGGCCTTCACCTGGTCGGCGTCAAAGGACTCCTGGGCCTTCTCGATGAGGGTGAGGACGTCCCCCATCCCCAGGATGCGGGAGGCCAGCCGGTCCGGGTGGAAGACCTCCAGGGCGTCCAGCTTCTCCCCCACCCCCAGAAACTTGATGGGTTTGCCCACCACCTCCCGCATGGAGAGGGCGGCGCCGCCCCGGGCGTCCCCTTCCACCTTGGTGAGAATCACCCCAGTGAGCTTCAGGAGATCGTGGAAACGTTGGCCCACCTGCACCGCGTCCTGTCCGGTCATGGCGTCCGCCACCAGGAGAATCTCGTTCGGCGCCACCTTCTCCTTGATGGCCTTGAGCTCCTCCATCAAGGGGGCGTCGATGTGCAAGCGCCCGGCGGTGTCCAGGATCACCGTGTCGTAGCCCGCGGCGTAGGCCGCCTCCATGGCTGCCCCGGCGATGGCCACCGGGTTCTGGCCGGGGTCGGTGGGATGCGCCGCCACCCCGCAGTCCGCCGCCAGACGCTGGAGCTGCTCGATGGCCGCCGGGCGCTGCACGTCGGCGGGCACCAGATAGACCTGGCGGCCCTGGCTCTTGAGGCGCCGGGCCAGCTTGGCCGCGGTGGTGGTCTTGCCCGATCCCTGCAGACCCACCAGCATCAGGGCGACGGGAGGCCGGCCGCTCAGGTCCAGCCGCGGGGACTCTCCCCCCAACAGGCCGGTGAGTTCTTCATGGACGATCTTCACCACCTGCTGGGCCGGCGTGAGGGAGCGCATCACCTCTTCGCCCACGGCCCGCTCCCTGACCCGCTCGATGAAGGACTTGGCGACCTTGTAGTTGACGTCGGCCTCCAACAGGGCCAGGCGCACCTCCCGCAGGGCCTCCTGCACCTGGGCCTCGGTGAGCTTGCCGTGGCCCTTCAGCTTCTTGAAGACCTGGGCCAGTTTATCGGTTAGGCGATCGAACATTTAAAAGACCGTTTTCGGTTTTCGGTTTTCGGTTTTCGATTAAAAAAATTATTCCTCTCGTTTCCAATCTCTGCTTGGGCACCTCGATTCCGAGGTTTGCCAGGTCTGTAGGGTGGGCACTGCCCACCTTTTCCTTTTGGTTTGGTGGCACAGGCGTCCCGCCTGTGCAGTCATTCTGAGCCGCCGCCAACGGCGAAGAATCTAGTCTTTAATTTTTGTAGCCGCAGGCTTTAGCCTGCGCCGCCTTGGCGCGTTTCTTATAAAATCCGCAGGCTAAAGCCTGCGGCTACATTTTAACTCAAAACTCGAAACTCAAAACTACCCTTTTATAACCCCCAACGGCTTCAACTTCGCCACCTTTTTGGAGATGCCGGCGCCCTGGCAGACATCGACTACCATGGCCACGTCTTTATAGGCCTCGGAAATCTCTTCGTCAATGGTGGCCCGGCCGGCGCCCCGGACCACGATGCCCCGGTCCTTAAGCTCCCGGACGATGGAGCGGCCCCTGGCCACCTTCAGGGCCTGGTGCCGGCTCATCTCCCGGCCGGCCCCGTGGCAGGTGCTGCCGAAGGTCTCGGTAAGGGCCTTTTCGGTCCCTACCAGTACGAAAGAGTATCGCCCCATGTCGCCGGGGATCAACACCGGCTGCCCCGTATCCTGATAGGCCGCCGGGGTCTCCGGGTGGTGCGGCGGAAAGGCCCGGGTCGCGCCCTTGCGGTGGATGCAAAGCTTTTTGCGGACTCCTCCTCCCACCTCGTGGGTCTCGATCTTGGCGATGTTATGGGCCACGTCGTAGATGAGCTCCATCCCCAGGTCCCGGGGGCCGATCTTCAAGACCTGCTCGAAGGACTGCCGCACCCAGTGGGTGACCAGCTGCCGGTTGGCAAAGGCAAAATTGGCCGCCGCCGCCATGGCCGCCAGGTAGTTCCCGGCCTCCGCCGATTTCAAGGGAGCGCAGCATAGCTGCCGGTCCGGCAGCTCGATCCCGTATTTGGCTGCGGCCTTGAGCATCACCTTGATGTAGTCGTCGCACACCTGATGGCCCAGCCCCCGGGAACCGGTGTGCACGATGGCGGTCACCTGGTCCTTAAAAAGCCCCAGGGCCGCGGCCAGCTTCTCATCAAAGATCTCCTGGACGTAGCCCACTTCGACGAAGTGGTTGCCGGAACCGAGGGTGCCCAACTGGTCCCGGCCGCGATCCATGGCAAACTGGGAGACACGCTCGGGGTCGGCCCCCTCGATACAGCCCTGGGCCTCGATGTGGTCCAGGTCGGATCTATCCCCGTAGCCATTCTTTACCGCCCAGCCGGCCCCCTGGCGCATCACCTCTTTCAAGGCAGGCAGGCCCAGCTTCAGTTCTTGGCGCCGGGAGCCCACCCCCGAGGGGATATTGGCAAAGAGGACGTTGACCAGCTCCTCCATGCAGCACTCCGCCTGGGACCGCTGCAGGTTGGTGCGCAGCAGCCGCACCCCGCAGTTGATGTCGTAGCCCACGCCGCCGGGGGAAACCACTCCTTCCTCCAGGGAGAAGGCGGCCACCCCGCCGATGGGAAAACCATAGCCCCAATGGATGTCGGGCATGGCCAGGGAAGGGCCTACGATCCCCGGCAGGGTGGCGACGTTGGCCACCTGCTGCAGGCTCTGGTCCTCCCCGATCTTGGAAATCATCGCCGCGGAGGCGAAGACCAAGCCCCGGGTGCGCATCTTGCCCTCCCGGGGAATCTCCCAGCGGTACTCGTCCACCTGCCGCAGCTTCATATCAGTAGCCAGTTATCAGTATTTACTTCCCCCCTTTTTCAAAGGGGGACCTTACATGCTAACACTTGATCGCTAACCATTAAAAACTCAAAATCACCATCCATAAGTCTGTACCCAGTATGGTTTGATTTTTCTGGCTACTGGCTACGACTACTGCTACTACAAATCCAGAATCACCATGGCCTGCCAGCCATCCCCCCAGGGCCTGATCTCCAGCTGGTGGTAAGTGGCGGCCTTGACCGCGGATTTCTCCGGGTGCCGCTGGGGATCGAAGGCCTCTCCCCAGACGGTGGCCTTAAGGCGCCGCTCGCTCAGGGATGTGAGGTGGAATTCCCGTCCCAAAAACCCTTCCACGTCAAAAAGATAAAGCAGGTGGTTGAGCCAGTCAATCAGCAGGGCTTCCCGGTCCGGCGATTCCAGCTCAACGGTCCGTCTTTCCCGGCGCCTCAAGTAACGGCGGTCGACCATGGTGGCCGTCAAGGCGCCGGCTGCATTTTCAAAGAGCTTAGCCAGGCTCTGCCCCCGGATGCGCCAGGCCAGGTCGGCGGTGTGCGGCAGTTGCCGGTACTTGGCGGCCTGGCGTCGGTCGGCTAACCCCGGTTTCATCCTCAAAATTTAAGAATTTTACCCGGTGATGCAAGCCCGAGCGCCAACTTAAGTCAAAAGGCCAATGGTAAAAAGCAAAACTTTTGCCTTTTTACTTCATTTTTACGTTTGCCTTTTCCCTCAACAGGCGCACCGCCGCAGCCAATTCCGGTCATCCCGGGCCGCTTCCTGCCCCCAGGCAAAGGCCTGCAAATTGGCTTCCAGGAACTTGGGGTTGGTGCGGCTGCGGACCACCGCCAGAATCTGGGGGGCGGCGAACGGCAGCCGCCCCAACTCCGCCAGAGCCCCCAACAGGACCATGTTCACCGTCAGAGGGCTGCCCGCCTGGCGGGCGCCGGCCCCGGCATCGAAGGCCAGCAGGCTCCCCACCTGCGCCGCCATGAGCTCCAGCATCCGGGATACCTGCGGATAGGGCGCCTGGCCGATGGCCACCGGATAGGGGACAATGGCCGCGGTGTTGGCGATCACCAGGGTGCCGGCATGGCAGTGGTCCAGGGCCCGGAAGGTCTCCAGGGCCTCAAAACCCAGGATAATGTCGGCTTCCCCCTGGGAGATAAGGGGGCTCTGCAACTCCCCCAGGACCAGGGTGGAGACCACGATGCCGCCCCGCTGGGCCATGCCGTGGGTCTCGCTCACCAAAGGGTCAAGCCCCGCGGCCAGGGCCGCTTCTCCCAGGATGCGGCTGGCCAGCAGGGTCCCCTGGCCGCCCACCCCGGTGAGGAAGATGCGCAGGTTTTTGGGGCTGTTTCCTGTTTTCGGTTTTCTGTTTTCGGTGGCGGTCATGGTTAAATAAAATGAAAATTTGGAATCATTATCCTCGCAGGAAAACCCCGCTTAGGATATCTATTTCAGCATCATCGAATTCTTCCATCAGCAATTCTGTTTCCCACTCTTGCACAGGCGGGACGCCTGTGCCACCAGTTAAACCACGGTAGGTATGGCCTACCAAAAATCTGCTCACTGCTTACTGCTCCCTGCTCCCTGCTCCCTTCTGCACCGGCCGGATGCAGTCGCACCACTGGACGCAGAAGGCACAGCCGCTGCAGAGATCTTCGTCAATGAGCATCTGGTTGCCCTTGCCGCCCGGTTTCAGGTACATGGCCGGGCAGCCGAAGTAGTCCAGGCAATCCCGGCATTCCCCGCACTCCCCGGTGACCTGGAAGCGGGCCTGCCTTTTCTTCCCGGTAATTCGGGATTCGTAGAGATAACATGGGGCCTGGGAGATGAGCACCCGCACTCCCGCAGCGCCTAGGGCCTCCTTGGTAGCCGCCAGGGCCTCTTTATATTTGAAGGGGTTGACCACCCAGAGGGCCTCCACCCCCAGACCACGCACCACCCCGGCGATATCCAGGGGCTTCCCCGGATAGCCGGGGGGAGTCAGGGTCACCCCGGGGTGGGGCTGGGAGCCGGTCATGGCGGTGGTGCCGTTATCCAGGATGACCAGCAGGAAATCGTGCCTCTGGTGCACCGCGTTGGCCAGCCCTGGCAGCCCCGAATGAAAGAAGGTGGAATCCCCGATGAAGGCCACCACCTTCTGGCCGGTGGCCCGGGAGATGCCGGCGGCGGTGTTGATGCTGGAGCCCATGCAAATGAGAAAGTCGGCCATGGAGAGCGGTGGCAAGAGCCCCAGGGTGTAGCAGCCGATGTCCGTGGGAAAGATCCCTTCCATCTTAAGGTCCCGGAGGGCGATCTTCACCGCGTAGTACATGGCCCGGTGGGGACAGCCGGGGCAGAGGTTGGGGGGGCGGTCCGGCAAGGCCCCGCCCCATAGCTGCTCCGGGATGGTGATGGCCGAGGGCCGATAATCGACCCCGAAGACGCGGGCGATCATTTCCCGCACCAGGCCGGGGTGGAATTCATAGAGCCGGGAGAACAGCCCCGGGCCCTTGCCGCGGATGGGCAAAGCCAGCCCCCGGCCCTGGGCCACAACCTTGGCCGCCTCTTCCAGGTACGGCTCCAGTTCTTCCACCACCAAAACCTTTTCCAGGCCCTGAAGAAAATCGCCGATAAGCTCCTCGGGCAGGGGGTGGGTAAATCCCAGTTCCAGGATTTTGATCTCGGAGGCCAGCCCCAGTTCCCGGACGGCGTCGGCCACGTAAACCCGGCTCATCCCGCTGGTGATGATTCCCCAGCGGCCCTGGCCGCTGACCCGGTTAAAGGGGCTCTTCTCCGCCAGAACCCGGGCCCGGGAAAGGGCCTCCAGAAGCCGGGCATGGGCCAGGCGGGCCACCGCCGGCACCATCACCAGGCGAAAAGGGTCCTTGAGAAAGCGGCCCGGCCCCAGCCGGGAGGGGAGTTCCCCCAGGGTCACCGGTCCCCGGGTGTGGTTCACCCGGGTGGTGGTGCGCAGCAGCAGCGGCAGGTTAAGTTCCTCCGAGAGGGAGAAGGCCGCCCTGGCCATTACCAATGCCTCCCGGGGACTGTCCGGCTCCAGCATGGGGATCCCCGCCATTTTGGCGTAAAAGCGGTTATCCTGCTCATTCTGGCTGGAAAACAGGGAGGGGTCGTCGGCGCTGACGATGACCATGCCGCCCTTGACACCCGAGTAGGCCAGGGTCATGAGGGTGTCGGCGGCCACGTTCAGGCCCACGTGCTTCATGGCGGTGAGTACCCGCCAGCCCGAAGCCGCGGCCCCGGCGGCCACCTCCAGGGCCACCTTCTCGTTCACCGAGTATTCAAAGGCCAGGTCGGTCTGCCGGGAGATTTCATAGCAGCGGTCGCCGATTTCCGAGGCCGGGGTGCCGGGGTAGGTGGTGACCAGGGACACCCCCGCCTCGAGGGCCCCGCGCACGATGGCCTCATTGCCTAAAAACAGGCGCCGTTCTCCCGGATTTCCCCGCAATATCTCTGGCATGATCTTTTCTTTAGAAAAATTATTACCTGAACTTGATAAGTTAACACACTTTGGGAAATTTTTGCCAGTAAAAAACCTGGCGGCGCCCCCCCGGCTCCCACTGACCTGTGCCTGAAATGTTGGGAGACGCAAGTTATTCCGGCGGCTGACCGCGGTTGGCAGCTTGAGCTAGAAAAACGGGCTCACCTGGCTGGCGCCCGGGATTCGGGCTGCACGGAAAGGGGGGATAGATGGCGAGCAGGGGGGAAAAGAATTCCTTGCCGTCGCGGACAGCCATGATGGCGGTATGGAGAGCCGTATCCGCGTCTTCCTTGAGGAGGTAGCCGCTGACTCCCACGGCCACGGCCTGCCGCAGATACTCCTTGCTGCGGTGCATGCTGAGAATCATGACCTTGACCTGGGGATAAAGATGCTTAATCCTTTTGGTCGCCTCCAGGCCCCGGAGCCTGGGCATGGCGATATCGACAATAACCAGATCCGGCAGGCTAGTTTTCAGAATCTCCAGGAGTTCCATGCCATCGCCGGCTTCCCCCACGACCTTCAGGCTGCTGTCTTCCTCGATGATCTTCCTGATCCCCTGGCGCACCAGCGCATGGTCATCAGCCAGAACGATTCTATACAAAAGATTTTTATTCATGGCCCGCCCTAGATATCTTCAAGGCCTTTAAGCCAATTGCCGTTGCTCACGGAGGTTTGCGCCTGCCAAAGGCAGGGCGCGGCCGGTATACCGACGAGCGGGTCCGGTTAAGGGGGATCTGGGAAAATCGCCTGGCTGGCGGTTGGCTAGGGGAAGGGGCCTTACAGGTGAGGTGGCTGGCATCATAAATCCTTTCTCCGCTCCCGAGGGGTCATGCGGCCATCCTTGCCACCTCAAATAAGGCGCATTATCTATCTAGCTAATCTCCATCCTTTTGCTACCTATTGTTAGGGTTTAGTAACCATTCCGAGAAAGTCAATCCCGGATAGAAACATTCGCCCTTCCTGGACCTATTTTTATCCATTTGGATGGTTGACCTGACCATTCTGTTGGCCAAACCAGGCGGCCAGGGACCGCTCCGTCCATTAAGGGACCCGAGATGGCGCCGGCGGCCACCGGCAGCGCAGCCCAACATCTAGTGGGTTCGCCTCACTTCTTTCTGCCGCCCAGCCACCAGGGGATGTCCGAAGGGGTCATCTTGGCCCGGAGCTGCTCCAATTCCGTTTTCAGTCCGGCCACTTCGGCCTTAAGCGGCGCGATCTCCGCCTGAAGGAGCGGCCAGGCCGCCTGCAGCCGCGCCATCTCTCCCTTGAGGCTGGCCATCTCGGTCTTCAGTTGCGCCGCATCAAAGCTAATTTCCGGCCCCAGCCTCTTGACCCTGGCCGCCTCCGTCTGCAATCCCGCCAGCCCGGCTTCCAGCAGATCCAGGCGCTCTTCCACCCTGGCCGTCCGGCTGGCCATCCCCGCTCCCGGCAACACGGTGTCCAGAGGATTATCCGCCACCGGCGCATCCAGGGGATTTTCCCCGATGGTGCTGCGTTTGGCCATCGCTTAACTCCCTTCCTGGCTGATGATCTCCCGGGCCAAGGCCAGATAATCGGCTGCCCCGGCGCTCTTGGGATCGTATTGGGTTATGGGGCGGCCGAAGGAGGGGCATTCGGCCAGGCGGATATTCTCCCGGATAACGGTACGGTAAACCAAGGGGCCGGACCGCTCCCGGAGTTGCTCCACCACCTCCCGGGCGTGGCGGGTGCGGGCGTCCACCCGGCAGGCCAGGATACCGGAGATTTTGAGCTTGGGATTGAGGCGCTCCCGGACCAGTTCCACCGTTTGCAGGAGTTGGGCCAGGCCGCTCAGGGCCATGACATGGGCCTCCACCGGCACCAGCAGCTCTTCCGCCGCCGCCAGGGCGCTGACGGTCAGAATCCCCAAAGTGGGGGGGCAGTCCATGAGAAGGTAGTCCCAGCGGTCCGGCGGCAGGCGCTGGAGGTTGCGCCGCAGAATGGTTTCCGCCCCCACTTCCCCGGCCAGAATCTTCTCCGCCCCCACCAGCCAGGGGGACGACGGGATCAGGTCCACCCCCGGAGTCCCGGCCTCCCGGACGAATCCCGCAGGGTCGCCGTTTTCGGTGAAGATGCCAAGCACCTCTTTGCCGGTGTTCTTGATGCCAAACCAGTCGGTGCTGGAGTGTTGCGGGTCCAGGTCCATCACCAGGACGCGGCGCTCAAGTTCGCTCAAGGCCGCGGCCAGATTGACGCTGGTGGTGGTCTTGCCGCTGCCGCCCTTCTGGTTGGCGATGGCGAAAATCCTCATCGTCTCATTCCCCTCTCTTTAAAAACCCGATAAAACAACGCTCGCCCGGGGCGCCCTTCCCAACCCTGGCCTCCGGCCCGAGCCGCAGGCGGCCCCCCGGGTGAGTCGAGCTGTCGGTCCCAACCTGCACCTGGGCCTTCCGGTATCAATTTTTCCCTAGTCACCATGTCACAGGAGGATGGCGATGTCAATCTCGGCCGGGGTAAGCATGAAATTGTCCCCGGAGCCCCGGAGCGCTTTGAGCCGTTCTATGTTAATTAGGCCTCATTACTTTATGATGAAAATACCTGGCTGGGCGGTCTTCTATGTGCCGGGCGCCCCCGCCCGCCCAGGAGGTAGATAACCGTTCAAAGAATCTCATGTCAAAAAAAGTAAAAAATTAAATTTAAAGCGCATAAAATTCTTGACTATGATAAATAATAAATCTAATAATCAAATTCTCTAATAGAGATGTCTGAAAAAAGAGTCCCAACGGGTCATGCCGAGGGAGCGAAGCGGCCGAAGAATCTTACCGGATGACCGCCAGGCCTTTTACAGGGGTCTTAACTAACTTGAGAAAAAAGAGAGGTTCCCATGGCCAGCGAAGTGTTAAGGTTAACGTCGCAGATTGTGATAGCTCACGCCTCCATGAGCGAACTGACTCCCCAAGAGCTGGTGGAGGAAATTAAAGAGGTTTACCAAGTCCTGGGTGCCATGGAAGGCGGCACTGTTATGCCGGAGGCCTTGGTCCCGGAAAAGGGGAAAGAAGCTGGCCTGGTCAAGAAACCGCCCGTGCCCCTGAAGGAGATTGTCGCGGAGAAACACGTAGTCTGCCTGGAGTGCGGGAAAAAGATGCGCACCCTGAAGGCTCATATCCGCAAGGCCCACAAGCTGCAGCCCAAAGAATATTTCCAGAGATACTGCTTGGATCCCAAGAAATATCCTCTGGTATGCAAGGAATATTCTAAACAGCGCAGCCAGATGGCTAAACAACGGGGATTTGGTGAGCGGGGCACCCATCATAAGGCGGCCAAGCCCAAGACCAAATAATCGCGGAAACCGGCTAAGTTAGCTTCATTTCTCCGGTATCCTTTCCTAGATCGTGATACTCTCCTTGGGGGCGGACCTTTGTGTCTGCCCTCTTTAGGGGGCTGCCCAAGACTTCTTCAAGATCCCTCGGGGATTGGATTTAGCGGCCGGGCGGCGCCCGCCAGCCCAAATTACCTGTCCTTGATTGACCCGAAATGCGAGCCTAAAAAAGACCCCTTGAGATCTCAAGGGGTTTTTTGATTTCAGGGCTTCCCGGGACCTTGGGAAGTTAACCGGAAAAGGCCCTACGTTCCCTGACTAATTTATTGCTTGACATTAAAACAATTGATTGATACAAGCATTTTAAACGTCTGTTTACTTTTTTTGAGGTTCCAATTACGGATATCCCCTCAGAAAGCTCTACCGGCGCCGAAACCCGCCAGCGTCTACTGGAAGCGGCGGGGACAGTCTTTACTAAACGAGGGTTCCGCAACTCCACCATCCGGGAAATTTGCCGCCGGGCCAGGGCCAATCTGGCGGCCGTGAACTATCACTTCGGTGATAAAGAACGCCTGTATGCCACGGTCCTGGAATACGCCCATGCCCGCGCCCGGGAGAAATACCCTCTGGCCTCCGACGAGGGTGCGGATCTCCCAGCGGCGCAGCGTCTGCACGCCTTTATCCATCATGTTGTGTTCAGCCTCTTCGCTGAGGGGGTGCCGTCCTGGCCCGGCCAGTTGATGGCCCAGGAAATGATCGAACCCACCGCTGGTCTGGATGCCCTGGTGGAAAAGACGATTCGCCCGATGTCAGAAAAGTTGGCGGCCATCGTGGGAGAACTGCTGGGAGCCGGGAGGACAGCTGAGCGGATTCGCCTCTGCCAAATGAGCATCATCGGTCAATGTCTCCATCCCCGCAACGCCCGTCAGGTAATCCATCGGCTTTTTCCCCAGCAGCAGTATAGACCGGAAGACATTGCCGCCCTGGCTGACCACATCACCCGGTTTTCTTTAGCCGCCCTGAGAGGACTGGCAAAGGGGGAGGACGACGGTTACGGCCTGGCTCCGGGCGAGGGAGCCCAACCATGATAGGAATCCTCCGGGTCGCCTTCAAATTGTTAGTCAATGACCGTGGCAAGTTTGCCGGACTGGTCGTAGGGGTCACCTTCGCAGTCTTTCTTATGGTGCAACTGACCTCCGTATTTTCCGGCATACTGACTAAGGCCTCGGCTACCATCATCAACGTGGGCGCCAGCATCTGGGTCATGGACCCCTCCGTCAACAATCCGCTCAACAGCATCCAGTTGCCCGATTACATCCTGGACGCGGTGCGTAGTATCAACGGCGTCAAATACGCGGTGCCGTTATATTCCGGGGTAGCCCTCGTCAAACTCCAGGACGGCACCTATCAGCCGGCCACCGTCCTCGGACTGGACGACGCCAGCCTGGTAGGCCGGCCTGAACTGATCGCCGGGAAAATTGACGATATTTTTGCCGATAATGGATTTATCGTGGTAAAGGACGAAGAATTTTCCAAACTAGAAAACCCTGGAATCGGCACAACTTTTGAGATCAATGACCACCGGGGGGTCGTCGTCGGGATCGCCAAGGTGACCAGCAGCACCCTGTTCGGCATCCCGACCCTGTACACCACCTTCACCCGGGCTATTGAGTATATTCCTTCCACGCGCTTCACCATTGCTTACATCTTAGTTGAACCGAAAAATGACAAAGACATCCCTTATATCAAGGCTCAGGTGGCCAAGGCCGGTTATTTGGCGCTGACCAATAGCGAATTCCAGAAAATGATCGCCGACTATTACAAATATCAAACCGGCATCGGCACCAACATCCTGATCATGACCCTGATCAGTTTCCTGGTCGGTCTATCCATTTGCGGCCAGACCTTTTACACCTTCGTTTTGGAAAATCTGGAGAAATTCGGCGCCCTGAAGGCCATCGGCGCCAAGGGCTCCGAACTCGTCTATATGATCCTCTTTCAGACTCTGTTCACCGGATTGACCGGGTACGGCCTGGGGATTGGCCTCTGTTCCCTTCTGGTCGCAGTGGCCAAAAGCAAGGTGCCAAATTACGCCGCGGATATCACCTATTTGAATCTCGGCATGGCCTTCATCATGGTGCTCATCATCTCCGGGGTTTCCAGTTTCATCGCGGTGAGAAAAGTGATCAAAATAGAGCCGTTCGACATTTTCAGAGGTTAGCCATGGGCGAGGCGGCAGTGCAGGCCATCGGACTGGTGAAATGGTTCGGGGCTGAGGATATCAGGACCTACGCGGTGCGTGAGGTCAGTTTTGAGCTCAATTTTGGCGAAATGCTCTATATCACCGGCCCCTCGGGGAGCGGCAAGACCACCCTGTTGAGTATGATCTCCGGGATTCTGAGACCTAATGCCGGCACGGTGGTGGTGGAGGGGAAAGAAATCTGGAGGCTCAGTCCCAACGAACTGGCCGATTTCAGATTGCATACCGTCGGTTTCGTGTTTCAGGACTACCACCTGTTCCCGAAACTGACCACTGCGGAGAACGTGGCGCTCCCCCTGATTCTGAAGAAGCAGGACTGGGATGAATCCATGCGTCTCGCCCTGGAATTTCTGGATGTAGTGGGAATCAAGGACCGGGCGGAGCTGCCCCCCTCCAGGTTGAGTGGCGGGGAACAGCAGCGCGTGGCCTTGGCCAGGGCCATCGTCAGCCGTCCGGATATTTTAATTTTTGATGAACCCACCGCCTCCCTGGACGGCGCCACCGGCAGAAAGATTATCGGGTTTATTAAAGAAAACTTATTGAACGAGCACCGATGCATCCTGATCGTCACCCACGACGCCAGGATCTTCGAATATGCCGACCGGAACCTCGAGATGGAAGATGGCCGGATTGTCAAGATTGTCAGCGGAGGCAAGGGAGTGGGAGGTGTGAGTGAGATCTAAAATATTAACAGCCCTGGTGATCCTGGGAATAGTGGGCGGCCTGGTCAGCGCCTACGTTTACGGCATCCGGAAGCAACCGCTGCCGCCGGCCTTTAATCCGGCCCAGAACCCTTATGCCAAGGGTATTTATGCCAACGGCATCATTGAAAGCTACCAGTCGCACGGGGCTAATATCAATATCTATCCCGAAGTCTCGGGAACTGTCACCCAGATACTGGTAAAGGAAGGGGACAAGGTAACTGCGGGGACCCCGCTGCTGTTGATAGACGATTCCATTCAAAAGGCCACCGTGGAGCAGCAAAAGGCCCAGGCTGAAGCCGCTCTGGCCATGCTGCGGGAACTCAAGGCCCAGCCGAGATCGGAAGTCCTCAGGGTGTCCAAGGCCCAGGTCGATTATGCCGCCGCCCAGCTGAGAACTTCCCTGGACACGCTGAAAAAGCTAAAGAGATCATTTACCATGGACCCCAAATCGGTGAGCAAGGACCAGCTGGATACCGCGGACAACACGGTCAAGGCGAATCAGGCCAATCTCGGGGTGGCGCGGCGGAACTACCAATTGACCAAGGCCGGGGCCTGGATCTATGACATCCAAAACCAGCAGCATCTATATGAGGCCTTGTCCAAGACCTATGCCAGCGGGGCCGCCCTGCTGGCTAAATACACCATTCGGGCGCAGGTTGACGGCGTGGTCCTGGCCATCAACGCCGCGGCAGGCAGTTTCGTGTCGCCCCAGGGAATTTATGACACCTACACCCAGGGAACTGATCCCGTCCTGGTCATGAGCCACCCCCAGCAGCCTTATCTTGAGGTCCGGTGTTATATTGACGAGATTCTCGTTCCCAGGATGCCGCCGCCTTCCAAGATGAACGCTCAAATGGAAATCAGAGGAACGACCGAGCGCATCCCCCTGGAGTTCGAGCGTATCCAGCCCTATGTGAGCCCCAAGATCGAGCTGTCGGATGAAAGGACCGAAAGGGTGGACGTGAGAGTGCTGCCGGTCTTGTTCCGCTTCAAGCCGCCCCCCAACCTGAATATTTATCCGGGGCAACTGGTGGACGTCTATGTGGAAACGCATTAACCCGCCGGGAGACCGGAGCAGGTGGAGGCGGCGGCAACCGGCGCAGGCTGACTGCGAAGCCCGGTATAGGCAGATCCTGACCTGGTTCTGCCTGGGAATCCTGTCCGGCTTGCTGGTCCCGGGCTGTGCCGTGGGACCCGACTTCGTCCCTCCCCAGCCCCCGGCGGCGACCCAATACACCCAAGGGGAGGAACCGGCCAAGACGGTGGCAGCGGCCGGCCGGGCGCAACACTTTGCATACGGCGCCCAAATCGCCCAGGATTGGTGGCGCCTGTTCCAATCCCCCAAGCTAGACCAGGTGATCAAGGAAGCAGTGGCCCAAAATCCCAACCTGCAATCGGCCCAGGCCCGGCTGCAGCAAAGCCAGGAGAACCTGCGGGCCGGCTACGGCACCTTTTTCCCCCAAGCCTCCGGCAACTTCTCCTACAGCCGGGAGAGGTTTAACCCCGCCCAATTCGGCAGTACCGCCAAAGGCAGCATCTTCAATCTCTACACCAGCTCGGTCTCTGTTAGCTACCTGCTGGACGTCTTCGGCGGCACGCGGCGAACCGTGGAGGCCCTGGCGGCTCAAGCCGATTATCAGGCATACACTGCCCAGGCCACCTATCTAACCCTGTTGGGGAACGTCGCCAACGCCGCCATCGCCCAGGCAGGCTACCTGGCCTCCATCGACGCCACGGAACGGCTCATTGTTTTTCAAAAAGAACAAGTGCGCATCACCGAAACCCAGTTCCAGGCGGGGACGGCGCCGTATGCCAACGTGGTTAGCGTGCAATCGCAGCTCGCCGCCACCGAAGCGACCCTGCCGCCCATCAAGCAGAACCTCGATAGGACTCAGCATCTGCTGGCCGCCCTGGTGGGACGCACCCCGGCGGAGTGGCAGCCCCCCCGGGTCGATCTGGCAGAAATCACCCTGCCCGGGGAACTGCCCGTGACCCTGCCTTCCGAACTGGTGCGCCGGCGCCCGGATATCCTGGCCGCCGAAGCTCAAATGCACACTGCCAGCGCCAATGTCGGCGTGGCCACCGCGGCCATGTTCCCCAGCTTCACCCTGAGCGCCGGCTATGGCCAATCGAGTAATGATATCTCCACTCTCATGGCCACCGGCGGCAATTTTTGGAGTGCGGGCGCAGCCCTGGCCCAACCACTCTTGCGCGGCGGGACCTTATGGTTTCAGAGGAAGGCCGCCATCGCAGCCTATCAGGCCTCCCAAACCGATTATCGACAGGTGGTGGTCAGCGCCTTCCAGCAGGTAGCCGATACCCTGCGCGCGGTGCAACACGATGCCGAAGCCCTGCAGGCCCAAGCCGCCGCTCTAAACGCCGCCAGGCAGGCGTTGCAATTGACGCAGTCGAATTATCAGGCCGGGCTGGTCAACTATTTGCAGATGCTCACCGCGGACAACCAATACCAGCAGGCCAGGCTCGGCTACATCGGGGCCCAGGCACAGCGTTTGCAGGATACCGCCGCGTTATTCGTCTCCCTGGGTGGCGGCTGGTGGAGTGCCGACAGCCCCATGGCGGGAAAATAATTACGCGGGTAAAATATAATGAAGCCCAAAAGAGGTAAGCTATGTTGAAATTAACGGAGTTCGACCCAAGCGACTTCCAGCGCTGGCCCTATGTCGAAGCCCTTGCCGGCACCATTGTCCCGATGCTTGCCCAGGTGAAGATCCGACCGCCGGACTACAGGGGCTTGACCGCAACGGTAGTAGTGGATGGCAACGGCATCCAGGTTATGATTAAGGGTAAAACCGGTAATGAGAAAAAGGCCTTTTCCCTGGACCTCTACCCTTTCCCTTTGGCCGTCTTGGTAGCGAAGCATTTGCAAGAACCACTCGACCCGGAAGTCTTGACCAGGTTGGGTTTTCGAAGATGGGAGTGAAGGGCGACTAGGGGCCGCCGGTGCTACCAGCCTGCTATTGGATCAGTATCTGAACTTGCTGATAAGAATCTATCCCTTCTCAAAATTCGATCCTCACCTTTCCGCCTTTCCGCAATTATTAATACGGACACCGCCGGCGTCCAGAATTAGAGGTTACAAATCTGCCAGGAGATTGCCTTGACAAAGGCTGTCGAGGTGCAGATTTTTATGGAAGTGGCGGCTGCCCGGACAGCGGTTCGATTGAAAGGCCCATGAACTTATCGGTAGTCTCACCTCAGTGAGGGGTCCACTGACAAATTAATATCATTTCCAGTTCTTCCCACGTCGATCATGAATATTGGCGAACTTGCAGGTACCATCTTCTGCGCGTCCCTGGTGGCAGGATTCCTGGGGTCTTTGACGGGATTGGGTGGCGGGGTGGTAATCATACCCCTCCTGACTTTAGGTTTCGGCATAGATATCCGCTATGCCATCGGCGCCTCGCTGGTGTCAGTGATTGCCACCTCGTCGGGGGCCGCGGCCGCTTATGTGAGAGAAGGATTTTCCAATATTCGGATCGGCATGTTTCTGGAGATGGCCACGACTATGGGGGCGTTATTCGGGGCGGCCCTGGCGGCCATAATTGCCCCGTCCTATATTGCCGTGATTTTTGGCGTAGTTCTCCTCTATTCCGCATATTTATCGACTCACCCCCCGCCAGCCAGGTCTGCCGATGGGAAGCCTGATCCGCTGGCCACCCGTCTGCATATGGACGCCTCCTATCCTGGCCTCCAAGCACCCCTAAGCTATCATGTGCAAGCCGTCCCCACCGGGTTTAGTTTGATGTTTCTGGCAGGCTCCCTTTCCGGACTGCTGGGGATCGGATCGGGCGCAGTCAAAGTTTTGGCTATGGATCAGGCCATGCACGTTCCTTTTAAGGTTTCCACTACAACCAGCAATTTCATGATAGGGGTAACGGCAGCGGCCAGTGCCGGAATCTACCTCAACCGGGGCTATATCGATCCGGGACTGACAATGCCGGTGGCGCTGGGAGTATGCATCGGTTCCTTACTGGGAGCCCGCCTCCTGATAGGAATCCACACCCGCTGGCTGCGTCTAACCTTCGCCGCAGTCATCCTGTTTTTGGGTGTGGAGATGATTTATAACGGCTTGACCGGGAGGTTCTAGGATGCGTTATCCCAAGGCCTGGACCGATCAGCAGATGGACATAATCATCGGGGTGATACTCAGGACTGGGGTGATTATCTCCGCCCTTGTGGTATTGCTGGGGGGAGTCATTTATCTGCATCATTTTGCTTACAATAAACCCCTTTACCGGGTTTTTCTCGGAGAGCCAAGCGACTTACGCCATATAACGGGAATTATCCGGGACGCCATGGCGTTCAAGGGGCGGGGAATAATCCAATTCGGCCTGCTGCTTCTGATTGCCACCCCGGTGGTGCGGGTCGCTTTCAGCATTGTGGCCTTCGCCTTGCAACGGGACCGCCTCTACGTCATGGTGACCCTAATCGTCTTGGGGATCTTGTTATTCAGTCTGATAGGAGGGCGGTAGTCCGAATTCTCCTCGCTGTTTAATGGGTTATCCGCTATGGCGCACACCGTTTTGGACTTGTTAAAGGCTCTTCCCCGCACCAACTGCGGTGATTGCGGGCTGCCTACCTGCATGGCCTTTGCCACCCAGGTAATTAAGGAGGGACTAGACCTGGGCGGCTGTCCCCATCTGCCGCCAGCCGCACAAGGGCTTGCCGGAGCCATCGCCAGCCAGCAAGAGCTGGGCCAGGGACGCCGCCGGGAATCATTGGCCATTTCCCTGGAGGTTATGCATCTAAAAATGGCCCCTCTCAATTTCCGTGACCTGGCCGCCGGGTTGGGGGCCGTTTACGGTGAGGAGAACGGCCGGCCTTACCTCACCTTTTCCTTCTTCGGTCAACCTCTCCTGGTATTCAAAGACGAGGTGCGTTACCCGGCCGGGGCTGCTCCGAATCCCTGGGATGCCATCTTGCTTTACAACTTTATCGCCTCCTGCGGGAAGTCGGCGCTAGCGGGGACCTGGATCACCTTCCAAAGCCTGCCCAACTCGGTCTCCAAGGCCAAGACCCTGGCCCGCCTGGAGAAGGAACTGGCAGAACATTTTACCGGACAGATTGACCAACTGCGGCGCCAGACCGCCGCTTTGGCAGCGGCGCCGATCCAAGCTTCTGAGAATGCAGATTTCCAAGCGGTCTTCCAGCCTCTGCCCCGGGTGCCGGTGCTCCTCCTCTTTTGGGACGCCGAGCCGGCAGAAGGCTTCCCGGCCCAGGCTCACTTCCTGTTCGACTCGACTGTTAGTGACTTCCTGGATCTGGAATCCCTGCTCTTTCTGGTGGAGCAACTGACGGACCGCCTTATGAAGAAGTGACGGCTTTAATGCTTCTTTGTCAATCCCTAGGACAAAGGGGTTCCCAAACCATTTTCCGGCCGCGGCCTCAAGTCTGCCACCTGGTCCCGGTTGCCTCCCCCCCCCTGGGAAGGGTCCCGTGGGGGTGGGCGTATGGCGGCGCGCCGGCGAATATGTTAAATTTAGGGAGAAGCCGAAGACACTGGATCCACCTTACCCTGGACGGGCATGACCACCCCAAAATCAAAAAAATTTGACTGCGGCAAGCCCCGGCCTCCCCGGCCGCACCCTTTGCCCCTGCTGCAGATTCAGGATGCCACCATCATCAAAAATGGCAAGCGCCTCCTGGATAGCCTGACCTTGAAGGTGATGGAGGGCGAACATACCGCCATCCTGGGCCCCAATGGCGCTGGAAAATCCGCACTTATCAGGCTGATTACCTACCAGGAATATCCCCTGGCCCACGCCGGCGCCACCGCACCGCTCTCCATCTTTGGGCAAACCCTCTGGAACGTCTTCGAATTACGAGCCATTCTGGGCATTGTCTCCACCGACCTGCACCTTGCCTTCCTCAGGGGGACGCTGCCGGGGCGGACGCGGGGCCTGGATGCCGTTTTGTCAGGTTTTTTTGCCAGCTACGGACTTTTCGATCACCACCGGATAACCCAGCCGATGCGGGATCGGGCCCTGAAGGCCCTGGCCATGATAGAGGCCAGTCATCTGGCCGACAAGTTTATCGAAGAGATGTCCACCGGCGAAGCCCGGCGGACCCTGATCGCCCGGGCCCTGGTTTCCGATCCCCGCGCCCTGATGCTGGATGAACCCACCGCGGGGCTGGACCTCCTGGCCCGGTACCGTTTCCTCAGCGCCCTCCGCAAAATCGCCCGAAACGGGAAAACCATCATTTTAGCTACCCATAATGTTGAAGAGATCTTCCCGGAAATCGACCGGATTATCCTGATCCGGCACGGGCGGGTATTGCTGGACGGGCCCAAAAAAACGGTGCTGACCTCCGGCAACCTGTCCGCCATGTTTGGCGCGCCCATTCAGGTGCGGGAAAGCCAGGGGTATTACACCGCCGCCAGCCTTTAGCAGGCTGCCGCAAACCTTGACTTACGCCAAAATTATGCTTAACAAAAGTCTCTGGCGCGGGTGGGTCAGCTTCCAGGTTCAAACCAGGGGAGGGAGGCCGCCAAAACCATTTTTGAACTCCGGTTGCCACGGTTGCCGCATAATTTCGGATAAGGCCTGGGGTTCACGTCCCCTCCTGCCTTGAGGGAGCGTTTCGTAAGAATCGTCAGGGAGACTCGCTATGAAGATAAAATTCTGCTTATCGCTGGGGCTGGCCCTTATTCTGGCAGGTTGTGTCGGGGGAGGATACTACGGCGGCGAGGGCGGCTATCCATTTTCCGATCAGGGGTATTATTACGATTATCCTTATTATCCGGCGCAACCTTATTTTTTCCATGAACCTTATAGTTACTACAACTATTATTCCACGCCCTATGTAAATCCGTATCATCAATACCATCATTATGGAGCCCAGGAGGGCGGGCATGAGCAACACTTCCAGCCCCGCGGCGGGGGCGGCTCCAGGCCCGCTGTTGGGGGGAGCGGGGGCGGCGGTGCTCCCAGATCCGGCGGTGGCGGCTCCCCCAGGTCCGGCGGCGGTGGCGGCGCTCAACGCCCATGATCCCTAACCCAGTGTCCGGTTCAGCGCCGACTTGGCGCGCCGACCTGGAGGTAAATGCCAACATGGAGACCGGAATCAGCGCGTCTTTAATCTTTCTGGATATATGAATAACTCGTTTTCGGCTGAATACTAGCATATTATCCAGGTTAAATCTCTTGCAAAGGGAGGACAAAATGCAAGTTAAGTTCAATTTCAAGTTGGCGGCGCTCGCGGCAGTCGTGATCGCCCTGCTGGTGGTCCCCGCCCTGGGTCAAAACCAGGCCGAGTATGGGGCCTACTACAAAGAATTCAAAGCCAAAATGGCCAAAGAGTTGCAATTATCTCCCGACCAGGAGAAGGGAATGGCAGCGGTGGGAGAAAAGTTTGCGGCGGAGCGCAAGGAGATCATTGCCGGCATGAGGAAAGCTGATGCCGATTTGGAGGCTGCGCTAAAGGCCTCCAAGCCGGATGAGGCGAAAATCAAGGGACTGGTGAACGAAGTCACTTCCGGCCAGGATAAGCTGTTTGCTTCCTTCAAAAATGAGCGGGACGAGAAGCTTGCCTGTCTGACCACGGTGCAGCAAGGAAATTATCTGATGGTGATCAAGGAGTGGCGCCAAGAAATGATGGCAAGGCATGAAGTGAAACCCGGGGAAAAGAAATAATCGACTTCAGGTTATCGTTTCGAACCACTGCCACAACTTGGGCCCCGGTCGCAGGGATTGAGCCCCCGGGATCGGGGCTGCCCATCAAGGCCTCGTAAGTCTGAGCCGGAATACGAAGCTAAATCAAGGCTGCGGGATTCTAGAACTCAATTATTTTATTTTCCTCTAATGGCGTCCGCCATTTGTCTCTTGATTTCGCCAACGGTTCCTGTTGCGACGATTTGACCCTTTTCCAACCAGATAATGCTGTCTGCATAGAGACTAGCCTTATCCAGGCTCGACTCAGCGCAAAGAATGTCTTTTCCCTCTGCCTTTAGTTTATTCACGATCTCGGCAATCTTAATCATCATTGACCGTGCGAGTCCTTCCAATAATTCATCAAATAACAAGACACTGGGAGAGGTAACGATAGCCCTGGCAATACTGACTAGTTTCTGTTGCCCTCCACTTAAGAATTTGCTCTTCCTTTTATAGAGGGAAGCCAGTTCCGGCAATAGTTCATCAATATTCATCTCCCTCCTTTTGGAGGGGTTTACACCGATTCTGGCTACTTCGATATTCTCCTTAACCGTCATCTCCTTGAAGAGCTTCCTATCCTCCGGAACATAACCAATACCGGACTCCAGCCGTTTGTAAAGGGGTATGGTCAATATATCCTGACCATCCAACAATATCTGACCGGAATCTACCTCGACCAGCCCTGCAACTGCTCTAAGCACGGTGGATTTGCCAGCCCCGTTGCGGCCGCAGAGGCAGATTGTTTCACCCGAAACCTTCAAAGACACTTTATTAACAGCTTTTTCAGTACCATAGAAAACTGTTAAGTTATCTATTTCAAGCAATTAGAATCCCTTCCCAACAAGAATTTCCACGACCTTTTCCTGGCTGAATACGTCTTCCGGGGTTCCTCTGGCTATGAACTCCCCCTCGTACATGACTATGGTTTCTTTTGATAGATCCTTGACGAGATGAAGATCATGTTCAACGATTATCGCTGCGAGATTATTTGCTTTTATCTGATTCATTAAGAGATTCATGATAAGGTATTTTTCTTCTTCGCTCAATCCACTTGTAGGTTCGTCGACTAACAATATCTTAGGCTTCATTGCAAAACACATCGCTATGTCAATGACTTTCTTATATCCGTGTCCCAAGTTCCTAACAAAATGGTACTTTACGTCTGCCAGATCAAATAGCGACAATACTTCCTCAGTTCTCTCATTGATTTCCTTTTCATCGTCGAGGTTTTTGAACATGGAGTAATGCTTTCCTGCGGCTGATAAGCAAGTAGTCCTTATGTTATCGAAAACCGTCATTCCTTCAAATATATGCTCCAGCTGAAAAGTCTTCACTATTCCTCTCTTAGCCCTTTGATCGGGTGGCAGGCCGGTGATCTTCCTGCCCGAGAGCCTGATCTCTCCCCGGTCTGGCATTACCAGCCCCGTAAGCAGGTTCAACAAAGTGGTCTTGCCGGCTCCGTTGGCGCCTACCAGCATGAGTACTTGACCTTGGGCAATCTCCAGAGAAATGTCATTAACGGATGTTATTTCTCCGTAGAATTTCCTCAGCTTGTTCGCCGTTAATAAAGGCGGCTCCTGTGCCTTATTGAACATTCTTTTAGGTGCTTTCCGGTGGGTTTCTCAATTTGCCCTTGATTCTGTTGAAGAGGGCTATGGTTATGCCAGTGATCCCTTCTTCCCCGACGGTCACCACGATGATGGCTATCGTCAGCCCGATGATAATCTCCCAAAGGTTTGCGAACCACGTAGATATCCAGAATTCCAAATTGATGAAGCCGAAGGTGCCGACGATGGGACCAGCAAAGGAATTGACCCCTCCAATGATGGCGGATTGAACGAAGTCGGCTCCATACTCCCAACCGAAAGTCGATGGGTCCACGTAGTTGTAGGAGAACGCGAGAAGCACTCCAGTGACTCCGGCACTTGCTCCGGCGATGACGAAGGCTATTCGCTGCATGCTCTTCACTGGAATGCCTATTGATTCCGCCTTTTCCAGGTCTCCGGCAATGGCTCGCAGCTGGAGGGAAAAGCCCGAATGAAGGATGCGTAACATTAGCACAATCATAGCCACGGAGACTATCAGGCAAACATAATAGAGACCCAAGTCGTTCAACTGAATGGTACAAAGACTCGGAGTTTTTATGCCTGAAATACCATCACTGCCACCAGTTATTTCTCTGGCCTTGTAAATGAGGGACCAAAAGACCATGGTCACGGCGATGCCCATCACTGCAAAGTAAAAGCCCGTTCTTTTCATGAGGAATATTCCCAATACATAGGCGACCACCATGCTGAGGAGCAAGCCTGCCGGGAGGACTATCAGGAGTTCATTGGTAACATAGTATCTGCCGGCGAGAAAGGCCGTAACATAGCTGCCCAGGCCGATAAAAATAGACTGGGCGAAGTGAACCTGGCGCAGCAAGTTATACAGAATATAGACTCCAAAGGTTGCCGGGATCCATAGCAGGCCTTTTTGTATCAAAGTTCGTTGATAGCCGCTGACCAAAAAAGGGATTACCATGGCTACTACTGCCAATATCAGTATGGTAATTAAGGCGCTATTGCCCCGTGAGGGAATCTTCTTATCGACTTCAGCGTTCATCTGGTTGGTTTCATCTAAAGGGTTCAGTGTTTGAATTCTTTACCCCATATGCCGTAGGGCCTGAGCATCAGGGTGGCGCAGGCGATGATGAAGGGGATAGCCAGTTCGAGCAAGGGTATTTGAATAGCCGTAACCCCTCCAGCTATCCCTATGATGAACGCTGTCAAGACCGCTCCCTGAATGCTGCCAACTCCACCTATGATTATCGTCAGTACTGCCAGGAGAAGGGCGTTGGACTCGATTCCGTAAGAAGCGCCCGCTATGGGAGCGTACAATCCTCCAGCCAGACTCGCTAACATCCCGGATATCCCGAAGGTTATGATGGTAACCAGGTTCTGGTTAACACCGCAGGATTGAGCCATGATCCGGTCGCCATCTAACGAAGTTGCCCGGAATCTTAAGCCCCAGGAGGTCTCATATAAAAAATAGGCCAGCGCCAGCATCAGCACTAGGGCAACCCCAAACATGAAAAAGTAATAGTTGGGGACGATATTTCCAAATACTTCTGTCATCCCCAGCTTCAAGAAAGGAGCTGAGAAGGTTACCGAGGTAGTTCCCCAGATAAGTTTGATTACACCGCTAAAAACCAAGAGTAACGAGCACGTAGCTATCATCCGGTGCGCGTCGGTCTTCAAGAAGCGTTCAAATATTTCATATATGATTATTGATAATGCTGCTCCCAGCAGGCTTACGACAATCAAGATCGCCAGGAAAAGGAAGAGAGAGAAACTGTTGCCTGACAACAAAGTGCCCAGAGAGACTGTTAAATATGCTCCCAGCAAATATATTCCCGCGAAAGTGAGCGACACTCGACCGGAGATATACAGCAGGAAATTCAGGGAAAACGATAGAATGATAATGTAGGAGACTATTGGTAAGGCATTAAAGATGTATGAGAGGCTATTGCTTAGCATTCTTATGTGATCACAGGGTCAGGGATGGGCTCGGGCGATCCAGGCGATGTCCGGGGGCCGTCCTTGGAAGCAACAGGTCATCGCCTCCCCAGGACTGGAAAGGTCTGACGGCCCCGCACGCGGCAGGTTGAGCGCAAAGGCAGCAGGCCCACATATCAGGATCAGGCCTCCGGCTTCGCCGGTGGTATCTGGCGGTCCGGGCTAATGCCCAGGCACAGACAATTATCGCCTGCGTAAGTTATTGGTTCAGTTTACCCAACGCCTCGATGAACTGTGGAACAGTCATCCAGGGCGGTACAATTCTTAGATTATCAGGGACAAACATCATATCCTTCATTACCCAGTGGCCATTCTCCTGGTGAAGTTTGCCGACAGCCATGCCGGGAGCGGTCGACTGGTGATTAAGCATGGATGCTACCCCATCCGGACCGATAATCGATAATCCATCCAAAAGTTTTGCCACTGTCTCCGGAGAAGGATATTGACCAGTCAAATCATAAGCCTTCTCGTAGGCTTTTTTCAGGTAAAGCAGACCGGTGAGCATATGGATGTCCATTCCATAAGTTGGTAGGACACCAGTTTTCTCCAAAATCATGGGGGTGAACTTGCTATCCGGATAGCCCAACGCATAAGGGGGGAACGTACCATCGCCCGCCCTGGTCTCAGCCAAGGCGCCTTCCCTGGCCATTTCTCCTTTGGCGGTTCCGCTAAAGACATCAAATACCAGAGGCACGCTCTTATACAACCCCATGGCCTCGGCTTGATTATGCCAGGCCACTCCATCCGATCCCCAGGAGTATCCCACATAGACATCCGGTTTTTCCTGCATGATATGGGTGATATAAGGAGCAAAGTTAGGACCTGCTGTTCCAAAGGGGTGGAAAAACTCGTAAGTGAATTTTACGTCGGGTTTGAATTTCAGCATTATCTGCTTGAATCGGGTCACAACGTCGTGTCCCCATTCATAATCGGGAGCTCCGATAGCTATCGTCTTGACATCGGGTTTTTCCTTCAGCACAGCAAGCACATGGGCGATAGACTGCATTACATCATCCGGCCCTATTCTGTATACGTATTTCGGTTTCGGATCCACCGTAGTAAACATTGCCATGGTAGTTGCTTCCAGGAGCAGGGTCGGAATTTTCCACTGGTCCTCCACCTTGGGGGCAACAGCCATTCCGGTGGTGGAGGAAAGGCATCCTAAAATAGCCTCAACCTTGTCACTCTCAATCAATTTTCCAAATAGCTCAACTGTTGTTTTGGCATTTGCTTTTGTATCATATATAATAGCTTGTACAGGCCTGCCCAGTATCCCGCCTTCATACTTGTTCATATATTCGGCGGCTAACTCAGCGTTTACTCCGGCATTAGGAGAAAGTGTAGCCGCAACTCCTGACATGGGAACCGCAAAACCAATCTTGATCGGTCCAGCCGGAATTTTTCCTTTTTCTTTCTGGTCGGCTGCACTGGCAACAGCACCCATGGTTCCCATCAGAAATATCGCGGTTGTCAGACACGCAATGAAAGACTTACTAATTCTTTTAACTAACATTGATGTGGCCTCCTTCCCTGAAATAGCGATACGGAAAATCGCAGCCGGCCGAACTCAAGCACGAAACAGCCATTCCTAACTACGCCTGGTTCGATCATAAGCCCCCTTTGGAAGGGTTGTCAACATTAAAGTCACTGCCGGCGCACGAGTCAGAAATCCCAGAGATGGGCGTCGTACCAATTCCACCCGGGTTTCCACTTCGCCTCTTTCCGGCCTTATATCTTCCCGAAAATCACTTCTTTTCTCTGACCACCACCCGGCAGTCCACGCACCAGCACCCTTGCGCGTCCGCCACCACGGGGTTGAGGTCCATCTCCTCGATTTCCGGGTAGTCCAGGGAAAGCCTGGACAGGGAGAGGATAATGTCCTCGAGGCCGGAGAGGGCGACGCCAGCCTGCCCCCGCACCCCGCGCAGGATGGGGTAAATCCTCAAAGATTGCAGCATGGCCGCGGCCATTCTCCGGTTGACCGGGGCAAAGGCCCGGGCCACGTCCTGGAAAATTTCCGTATAAATGCCGCCCATGCCCGCCACCAACACCGGCCCGAATTGGGGGTCCAACTTGATCCCGAAAAGAAGTTCGGTTCCCTTAACCTGCTTTTGCACCAGGACGCCCTGCAATTCTGCCTTGGGGGTCCGCTGGGCAAACAGAGCCAGCATTTCCTGAAACGCCAGGCTCACTGCGGCCTCACTGCCAAGGTGGAGGCGCACTCCTCCCAAGTCGGATTTGTGCAGCCACTGGGGCGAAATGATTTTCAGGACTACCGGGAAGCCGAATTCCCGGGCCGCGTCCAGGGCCTCTTCCTCCTTCTGCGCCAGGCGCCCGGGGACCAGGGGAATGCCATAGCGCCCCAACAACGTCAAAGACTCCTCCCCCACCAGGATTGGGGAGGAAGATGTTGAAAGAGGGGGGCGGCGGCCGGGGGCCCTCTTACGGTCCGCTTCCAGGCCACCCACCACAACCTGGCGGCGGGGATAGGGCGGGAGCTCTGAGGGGAGGGCCGGGGGCGCAGGTCTCCCCGCCTGAGCCGCTAATTCCCCCGGCTCTGCCTGCAACCCTCCAGCCATCCTCCGCCACCGCCAGGTGGCGGCCAGGCCCAGGATAGCCTCGTCCAGGGTATCAAAGCAGGCGACCCCGGGTTCCTGGTCCAGAGCCCGGCTCGCACGCCAGGTATCGTCGCCGTAAGGGCACAGGGCCAGGGGTTTTTGGCAGGGGTTGGCACCCTGAATTTTCCGCACCGCGGCCATCATGTCGATATCGGCATGCAGCGGCGAACCCCAGGACGGGGCGACGCCCAGCACGGCATCCACCTGTTCATCCCGGAGCAAGCCCTCAGCGGCTTTGGCGAACACCCGGCTAAAGGAGCCGGCCACCATGCCCAGGGGCCAGATATCCACCGGGTTACGGAGGTGGTGCCAGGGGATGTGGGGGTCTTCCAGTTCCCCCCGGATCCGTTCCGGGAAGGGCGCCAATTCCAGTCCATAGTCTGCACAGGCGTCCGCCGCCATGGTGCCGAAGGCGCCGGCGGCCGTCACCATGCCCAGGCGCGGCCCGGCCATAGGCCGGAAATGGAGAAAGGCCTTAGCCGCAGCCCGCAGTTCCACCAAGTTCCGGACCCGGACCAGCCCGGCCTGGGCGAAGGCCAGGTCAAAGATGGCGTCTTCCCCCACCAGGGAGCCGGTGTGGGATAGAGCGGCCTGGGCCCCCGCGAGGCTGCGCCCGGTTTTCAACACCAGGATGGGTTTTTGAGAGGCAACGCGGGCCGCGACCTTAAAGAACTCCCGGCCCCGTTTCAGGCCTTCCATGTGGAGCATAATAATCTGAGTCTGAGGATCATTTTCCAAGAATTCCAGCAGATCGACAAAGTCCACGTCGCAGCCATTGCCGATGTCGATGGATTTCCCCAGGCGCCAGGTAAAGCTAGGGTAGCCCGCCTGGAAGACCCCGGATTGGAGCACCAGGGTCAGGGGCGGCGGAGCCAGCTCCCGGGGGATATCGATGAAAGCGGAGCTGAAACCGGAAAAGGCGTTGACCACGCCCATGGTATTGGGGCCCACGACCCGCGCCCCGTGTTTATGAGCCAGCTCCACCATCTCCTCTTGCAAGACGCCTCCCCGTTGATCGGCGTCGGCAAAGCCCTGGCTGATAACCACCAACCGTCTAATGCCCCGGTTGAGGCAATCCCGGAAAACCGGCAGGACCCGATCCCGGCCCAGGGAAATGACGGCCAACTCAGGGGGCTCAGGCAGGTCGGCTACCCGGGGAAAGGTTTTTTGGCCCAGGATTTCTTGGACCTGGGGATGGACCAGGAAAATTTTCCCCGAATAGCCATAGCGCCGCAGCATTTCCAAGTTGTTGAAGGCGCCGGGACCTGTCTGCCGGGTCACACCGATCAGGACCACCGAACGCGGCTCAAAGAAGACTTTCATGGGGAAACTCCTGCGGAAAGAAGCGTTTTATTTCCCACCCTACGACCATTGAAGGCGGGAGGCGCTTGGTGGCACAGGTTTAAAACCTATGCCACCAAGCGCCTCCCGCCATCACCATTATTCCATCTCCAGACTGCGTGCGGGCTTACCTTTGGCAGTTGCCTGAGACCGCCGGTGCCTCCAAGCCACGCCGCGATAATGAGCCAAATTTACTCAGTCCGGTTAGGCAAGTCAAGCAAGCGGCCATAACCGGTTCATGCTGCCGGACTTCATAGCCTTTGCCTGCTTGACTCAAAAAAACTTAATATTGATTTAATGGAAAAAAGTTTGTACTTTTAATCAGATAGAAGGGCAAAGTTCCTTTTTCCATCAGGTAATCCGCATGGTAAAAATCCTACTGATTCAGCCCCTTCCGGCGGCGCGGCTGGAAAGCCCCGAGAACCTGGAGCTGGCCCTCAAGCTTCTCAGCCGCTGCCAGGGACAGAACGCCGATCTCATTTGTTTTCCGGAATACTTCCCTTTTGGAGGGGAAGCGGAATTGGCGCGAGCCGCCCACGACCTGGGCGCCTATGTGGTTGCCGGCCTGGTGGCGGAGGCCTCTGGAAAACGGTATAACACCGCCACTCTGTTCGACCGCCAGGGGAATCTGGTGGGCCGTCAACCCAAGGTCAACCCCGGGAAACTGGAACGCCGGGCCTTCGGCGTCAGTCCCGGGGAGGGTTGGCGAGCCCTGGACACCGATTTTGGCAAGGTCGGGCTGGTGGTGTGCATCGATTTCTGGGGCCGCCCCGAAGGGGTGAGAGAACTCGTTGCCCAAGGGGTGGACCTCATTGTCAACCCTTCCTTCTTCCCCTTATTGCGGGGCCATTGGGTCATGGCCTCTTTGGCCCGGGCCTTCGAGTATTATCTGCCGGTGGTAGGCATAAATACCGCAACTTACAGGGGGGAGATCGGCGGACGCACCTATCCTCTTCAGGGCGGCTGGTCCTTCGCCATCCAACCTCCAGCTCCGGCCAGCTACCAGGAACTGGCGGACATCATCAGACCCTGGGATGACCTCTGGGATTGGGTCACGCTGCAAAAAAGCGAGCAGGAAGAAATCATTTCCGTCTGCCTGGACCTGGAAGGGGCCCGGAAATGGCGGCCGATAATCCAGGAACGTTTTTTCGGGGGCCCCCGGTCATCCTAAATGGACATTAATTTGTTGGACGCCAAGACTGGGCAAAGGCTCTGGTTTCTCCAATTACATGCTAAACCAGATAATATCGAGCTTCGGCTTAACAAGCTTGCTCATATTGTACCCCATAGAATCAATAAATACTTTTACCGCAAAGGTTAAACCTGATTTGCAAGCGGGACTCATCTGGAATCGGAATTATCGGGGTTCAGTGGCTCTGGAGCCGATTGAAATCAAATCTCGCTCTGGTCGGTTATTTGTCATCAAACGATCGGCAAGCTCAGTAAATTGCAGAGTTCACTTTGGGATTGAATTCTTCGAACAATATCATCCTCACCCTTAAACGCATTTTGCAAAACTGCCCTGGTCTTAGACACCGATTCAAGCATAATCCAACGCGTAATGTGTAATTCGTCGGAGAGGCCGCCAACCGCCATTACACCTCCGAGTTTCTTTTCCACAATTGTTGTGTGTATTGCAGATGACATCTGGAGAACCTGCGACTTCTCCTCCTGGGGCATTCCAGCCGCCACCGTCTTAAGAAATAGCTTCAATGAATTCCCGGTAAGCCAAAACGCGATCGAAGGAAACTGTATTTGCTTGTGCATCTTGTAGAAGAACGACGTGAGCTCAGGAATCTGCCAAATTTCTCGCTTATCCTCGGAATATCCATCAATCTCGATTGAAAGGCGTTCTGTCATCGTGCGAAAGGTGAGCGTGTTTAGTAATAGAATACATTCCAAAAGGAAATGCTGTAAGAAATCGATCCCGATTTCTGTATGAAACGGGCGTCCGAGAATGCACTTGTATTCAGTTGTCCTCGGAGGCTCCGGGGTCGCCATGATGACGGCAGCCCCGGGCAAGGATATTTGGCGTTGCCGTATGCTGCTCTCGACGAAATTATGAATCGGTTGGATCGTCCGGTTGTCATCTAGAATGACTGACGATTCAAGAAAGCTTCTCTTGCAGGAAGTGCATTGCAGACCGGTGCCCAAAAAAGCCAGCTCTGGTTTTAGCTTTTGAACCGAAAACTTCGCAAGTATCGCTCCGCCGCACATGGAGCAGCCAGTGTTGAAAACCTTGCCGCTCCAATATTTAAGTTGGGCGGCTTTAGCGTGATCCGCGTTTGCTCCGTCCAAGTCGCCTTTGCTTTTCTTGACATCGCCGCGATAAGTATAGGCAGCAGCAAAGTACGGGTGAAGTTCGATGGCGTGAGTATAATCGGCGATCGCGCCATCCAAGTCGCCTTTGTCTGACTTAGCATTCCCGCGACTAAAATATGCGGCATGTGTCGGCTGAAGTTCTATGGCTTTGGTGGAGTCCCCGATTGCTCCATCCAGGTCGCCTTTGGCTCTTTTCGCAATGCCGCGATTGTTGTAGGCCACGTTGAAAGCTGGTTGTAGCTCGAGGGCGCGGGTATAGTCGGCAATGGCCCCCTCCCAGTCGCGGTTACCTTCTTTCGCAGCACCACGCGCATTGTAGGCCACGGCAAAATTGGGCTTAATGTCAATTGCTTTGGTGAAGTCAGCGATTGCGCCCTCCCAGTCGCCTCTGGCGTGCGCCTTACAGCCAGAATCAAAACAAACAGCATGATGACGCATGGTTTGCGCGAGCGTGCGTTTGAGAATATTCATGAACCTACCTTCACAGACCTCATAGCCGACATTCCCCGGATGAGCCCAGCTTAGATCGGTATATATTAGTGCATCCCCCAATCTTGGTCAACCCCAGTCTGTGAACATAATTTTGAATAGACCAAAATTTTATATATTATTGCGGTCAAAAATCCAGAACGAAAATTCCTCCCCAAGATAATCGGCTCACTAAAAAATATCCATTAGCCGAGATTATGCGGCAGCCTTAGCCACCGCAGTCAAAAAATAGTTTTGGGGATCTTTCTCCCCAAGTTTAACCCCACAAGGTTCCTCTTTTGTAGCCGAATTGTCTCGCAGGGAACACGATAGCACAAATTTCCATGAATTTTTCAACCAATCAACCGAACCTGGTAATTTTTGCAGAAATTTTGGCAAACCTACCCCTTAGAACCCGGATACCTCAATGCGGCGGAGCTTAAGAACCCCAGGCCAGCACTGATCGGTAGTGGTGTACCAGAGGAAAGGCGGAGGCCACATGGACATACCATCTCCGGCCATGATAAGAAATTCTGGCCCCTACTTTGATTAGACGCTTGATCAGCCAATCAATGGACCGCCGCACCTCCTCTCCCCAGACGTAAAATTGCCGGATCATATGCAGGAGGTTGTATGCCAGAACCCCCATCTTCAACCTGGCCTGGTTTGCCTCGAACCGTTGGCAACTGGTTTTGTCCCACCGAAGAGTGTTCTTCCCTTCCTTGGTCCGGTTTTCTATCTCGGCCCGGCCGTTGTAGACCTTGGTTACCTTGGCGGCAGGGAGCCTTGAGTTGGTGACCACAAAACCGATCCGAGGGAAAAGCTCGCCCCGGTGCCACTCGATCTTGGCCACCACCCGGCGAGGCCGGCTCCAACTCTTGGCCTGGTAGTGGAGGTCAACGATCCTGACCTGAATGCCGCTCTTAGGCGGTCTGCCCACCGGTCGGTTAAGGTGAGGTTCTAAGAGGCGCATCAGGATCACATTGCTGGGTAACCTGATAAAATAAGTTATACGGTGTTCCTCGCAATATTCGTAGGTCTCCGGGTTGGCAAAGGCGGCGTCACCTCGAAACCAGAAAAGCTTGAACCATCCCCGGTAGCGCTTCACTATGGGCTTGATGAACTCCAGAATGCCATCGGCGGAATGGACGTTACCCGGTCTCAGCTTGGCTCTCAAACAATCCCCTTCATTGGTAAAGGAAAAAAGCGGATGGAAACAGGTCTTGGCAAAATGGCCATTGTAGGCAACTCCCTCCTGCTTGCCATGCGCCGGGTCCTCGGTGGAATCCAGATCAATGATGAGCCGCCGCTTGTTCTTCCTTTTCAGTAGGGCGTCGGCGGCTCGGGTGAGAGCGCCGTCCAATGCTTCTAACCCCAAGGCATTACCCAGAACGTCATTCTCCAATCTGGAGAGCATGGACTGGCCGGCCGCTGCCTGATGATCTTTACCCAGGGCCAGCCTGAGGGCCGGGTCAATCCGCAGAAAATCTGCGTCGTTGCAATCTTCATAACCGGCAGCTATCTGGTAAACCCTTTGACGAACCATCTGGACCAAGGCATGTTTCGTATGTGCAGGTGATCTCAAGTCTTCCAGGCAGTCTCTCATGGGGTCAATGATGCTGAAACGCTCATCTATCTCTCTCAATAGGATAAAGCCGGTGTCGGATGAGATCTGGGCGCCTTGGAAATCTATCATGATGGCCCGGTTAAAATCCGGACGAATCATCTCTTTTTGGCTTTCACCATTAGCGAGCACCTTTTAACCCACCGATTTGCTTATTATTTCCCATTATATCAAGTAGTTGACCATAATTCCATCAAATTGTGCCGCGTAATCCAGGCTAAAGAATATCCATTTCACCATTTGCAATTTTCCCACCCCACTTAAGGTCTTTTGTGGCAAGTTATCTTTACCGGCCAAACCAGAACTTGATTCTGGCGCTAGGTTGATAATTATTGGTGACATTTTGAATTTTGCCTAAGATAATTGGGCCATGGAGACAACTGCCTATCTCTTGGAAGCCTTCCGTATCGAGGGTCTTTCCCATGTCTTTTTGGTGCCGGGAGGTCTCATAGACCCCTTTTTGCCGGCATTGTCGGCTACGGCCGGCATAACCCCGATTGTTGCCTGCCATGAAGGTGGCGCCGCCTATATGGCCGATGGTTATGCCAGGGCCAGTGGGCGCTTTGGGGCGTGCTTCGCCATCGGGGGCCCGGGCATTACCAATATGGTCACTGCCATTGCCGCGGCCTGTACGGATCAATCATCGGTGATGGTTGTCTCGGGGCAAGTGCCGTCGGACTGGGAGGGGCGCGGCGGTTTCCAGGATTCCAGTCCCGTCACCTTAAATGATGTTGCTCTCCTTCAACCGTTGACCAGGTCGTCCTTGGCCGTGGAAAACCCTCATTTGACCAATTACCATTTGCGGGCCTCCTTCATGAAAATGCTGGCCAGTCCGCAAGGACCGGTGCATATCAGCCTCCCCCTTGACATTCAACGCACGGAGGTTCGCCTCCCCTGGGACAAACTAGATGCCTCGGTTTATTCCCCCCGTTTTGTTGACCTGACAGCCCTGGAAAAGCTGTGGCAAATTCTCCTTCCCGGCGATTCGCAGCCAGCCCCTTTCCGGATAGTGGCACTGGCCGGCGCCGGGGTGGAGAAATCCGGGGCACACCGTGATCTTCTGGCTTTCGCGGAACGATTTGAGATTCCGGTGGCCACCACCCTGCGGGCCAAGGGGGTGTTTCCCGAGGACCACCGCCTATCTCTGGGAATCTTCGGCTATGCCGGCCACCGCCCTGCTATTGAGACCATCTTATCTGGGGAGATAGAGGTGCTCCTGGTGCTGGGCTCAGGCCTCAGCCAGCGGGACACGTTATTTTGGGACCGGAAAATGTTACCGAGGCGGGCTTTGATCCATGTGGACCTGGACCCCAAGGTCATCGGCCGCACCTGGCACACGGAAGTGCCTCTGGTGGGTGATTGCGGGCAGGTGTTGCGCTACCTCCTGGAAGCCCAGCCACCGCGTTTGGCCGGCTTGGCCGCCACTAACCAGGAGCGCCGCGCCTGGCTGGAAAATCTCAGGTCTACAAGCTCGCGCTATTACGATGAGGAGAATACCAACAGCGAAGCGGTGCCCTTGCATCCGGCGCGGGTGCTGCGCGACCTGCGCCGGGTCGCGCCCCGGGAAACGGTCCTGCTGGTGGACTCGGGGGCCCACCGGGCTTTTTGCGGCCATTATTGGGAGGCGTATGAGCCGCGCACTTACCTTTCGGCTACCAACCTGGGCCCCATGGGCTGGGCGATTCCGGCCGGCATCGGGGCCAAGCTGGCCCGCCCGGAACGGCCCCTGGTGGTGGTCACCGGGGACGGCTGCATGTTGATGCACGGCATGGAGATCCAGACCTCCGCTCGTTACGGCATCCCGGTGATCTTTCTGGTCATCAACAATAGCGCTCTGGGTAATGTCTGGTTGCGGGCCAGCCGGGAAGGACCCGGCCCGGCGGGCCTCACCGAGTTGCCTACCCATGATTGGGCCGGGTTTGCCCGTTCCCTGGGTCTGCGGGCCGCCACGGTAACGGCTCCGGCTGATCTGGAGCGGGCTTTTCAGGCGGCCCTGGCCGCCGGCGCCCCGTATCTCCTGGACGTCCGCTGCGACCGGGCTTTTACCACTCCTGTGACGCCTTACAACCAGGCCAAGAAGGAGTGGGTGGACAATGACTAATCCGGCGTTGCTTTCAGGAGTCCGATTGCATGGCCAAACTTCCTGATCCCACCGATTCATTAAATCCCCAAGGGCAGGAGCTTTATCAGCAGCTAATAGCCAAGCGGGGACGTATCGACGGCATGTATCGCAGCCTATTGAACCATCCGGAGCTCACGCGGCAGGTCAGCGACCTGGGCACGTTTTTGCGGTTCGGGTCCGAGGCCTTGCCCGAGGCCTTGCGGGAACTCCTGATCCTTTGGGTGGCGAGAGAATTGGGAGCTGCCTATGAATGGGTCAAACACGAACCGCTGGCCAGGAAGGCTGGTGTCTCTCCCGCGATGATCGAGGCGATTCGCACTCACCAGGAGCCCACCGGACTCGAAGACCTGCAGCAAGCCGCGCTCGCCGCCGCCCAATGCGTGCTCTACCGGCGCTCCATCCCCCAGGTTGTGCAGGACGAACTGGCCGCGGCTTTGGGGTTGCCGGGAGTAGTGGAACTGGTGGTGTTATGCGGCTTTTATGAGATGATCGCAGGGGTGCTTTTTGCCTTCGACGTGCCTCTTCCCGAAGGGGCGCCGGACCCTTTTAAGAGCAACGGCACTGATACCTAGTCAAGAAAGGGTGATGTTCATCAAAAATCGTAGGGGATCGTTGCTTACTTAATTTCAAGTGTCTTCAGCATTTTAATATAACTAGTTGGTTTGGCACATAATTCACCCATAAATGGATAGTCTAACTCTATAATTAAATAAAAAGCAGTCGCTAATATTATTGCAAGCATAGATATTAGTAATGCATGTAACCAAAATCTTTCAGCGCCAAGTAGACTTGAAAACAGAATTGCAACAAAGGCACCAACAATTAAAGCAGCCCAGACGATACCTGGTAAACTAGACTCCGTCTCTGACAACCGATCATCCCTTAATTTAGATAGATGTTCAAGATCATTCAGGATCTTAGCATAAAGAATCTGTCCCTGACGATCTTGCGGGTTAATTTTATGTATATCATTCCTGAGATTGTTCATTGCTTGTTCGGTTGTGGGGCTCATCCTCATATTTGCCATTGCCGGGTATTCATCGTCAATTACTAATTTGGCAAAATTAATAACGGATTTGGTAGCACTGTTGGCTTGTTTTGGGTTGGGATACAGACTAAGGTCTCGATATAACTCGAGCGCCTCGGTTCCTTCCTTTATGGCGCTATCCACCGCCCTGTTATAGTCCTGCCACAGGATGACCACTACAAAGGCTATCATAATTCCAAAAACAGTACCAGCTTTATTAAAAATAGATGCAATAACATCGTTATGGCTTTTCCTTATTTTATAGTGTGCGACCCGTTTGACTATATATAATAGCAGTATCGAGATTCCTATAAAGACTGCATTTATAAGAATATATAGTAACCATGGAGACAGCATCAAGAGTTTGGCTGTGAAAGGCATTTGGTCCATTTTATACTCACTTTATTAATATTACCTAAGTGCTATTTGACAATGTTCTAATATTGACAACTAACTATCTATTTTTAGAAAATGATCCATGATCTCGGGAATGAGTTCGCCGCCTTCCAAAGTGGTGGATAATTCAGTCATAGAGGCGTGAGAGTTGAGGATATCTAATGCTCTCCTAATTTTTTGGACGGATCGATAACTAAATGGAATTAAATCATTAATTCCTCTATTGCCGATTTTTGTCAAGAAATTTGTGTATAGGAACCGGAGCCAGCTCGTAGGGAGGGAGTTAGTAGCACGGGTTTAAAACCTGTGCCACCAAGCGCATCCGCCGTTACCATCTATTCCATCTCTAGATTGCCAAGGCGGACTTCCGGCACGGCGGCCATGCCGCGGAGGGACTCTTTCCGGACAAGATGCCATTAACCATTAGCCCTGCTATCCATTTCATTCATACCATCTTCCAAGCCCCTTGGATAAGCCTTTTCTTTGTCAAGGTTTCCGCTCTGATATTGATGCCCGCTCTGTGCCTCGATAATAATTCGGATATTTTTTCACCATATAGGGGAGTAAATGGGAGAATATAATTTCGGAGACCTTTGCACACCCCTCATTGGAATAATGCACCAAATCATAGTAGTATAGCGAACTCTTCGGCAGTTCCCGGGCGAGATCGATTACCAGTACATCCCGTTCTTTTCCCACTTGGCGGGTAACCTCATTATATAATTCCAATTCTCTCCAACCAGTTTGGCCATTGGTGGCGCCATAAACATCGATATTATCCAGACGAACTCCGGTGATATCATCGACACCCTTGCCATATAGCGCCGGCTGGGTTATCAACACCGAATCAATTCGGTTTTGCCGCGCCAGGTCGATTAGTTTTTCCAATCTCAGCCGGTAATCCGGGAGATAATTTTGACGATCTTTTGCAATAATCGCCTCTTCTTTCGCAGCGGCAATTTCCTTGGGCTTTAAGGTTCGTATGTCTATTTCATCGATTTCACTTAATTTGGTATAGGCAGGGAAATAAAAGCGGTACAGATTTAAGAGAGTTGAGATGACTCCGCTGTGATTGGCGCCGACCATCAGTGCCGTCTCAAATTTTTGGAAGCCGAAACCCCAGAGATTGCGGTCTGAGTTACTGATATCACTTCGCCCCACATCATTTATGCCTACCAAAAACAAGACTAATTTAGGTTTAATCTTAATGAGAAAATCCTGCATTAAAATGATATGTCCAAAGGTTGAATGTCCTCCCAACCCGGCATTATTTAACCACAACTTGGAAAAATGGGTTTTAAGCTTCTCTTGTACCAGGTGAGGCCAACTTTTCTCCTCGTTTATGGCCAAGCATTCCGTTGTACTGCCACCAACCGTGACGATGGTCAACCAGGCCTTAAAATCCGCGGGGGGTCCCTCGCCCCGAAATCCTATGGAATTCTTTTTATTAATTACCAGTTCGTCTAGCCTGCCGCCTTGCAAATTATGGATGATTTGAGTGCGGTTAACTGGCAATAGAATCTTATTGCCTCTCATGGTGAAACCAAGCGGATTATAAATTCTTAAAACTACTTCCACCATTGCCAGAGCAACGAGAAGGCCCAAGAAAAATAGAATGGTATTTTTACCTAGCTCTCGTAACATAATTATATGTTGAAGATTGATAAATTCCCAGCCTTGGCCCCGCAATCGAAAATCGGTTTGGGGGACCTCTTTGCTCCGAGAATCCCCCCCAAAGTGCCATTCCTTAAGTCAACTCCTCTAAGAGTCGATATGATACCATAAATTTCGCAATTTTCCCTGAATGTCGGGTACCAATTGCCCAAGGCGGGGTGCGCTGCCCGGCGGCAGGACGGGGGTGCCTGGTCTGCTCCGGATTAACCCTAAAAAATCTCTGCTTCTTCATAGAAAACCTTTTCCAGATACCTAACTTATCGATAGGCGGCAATCTAATTCGGGGGTCAAAGCCTAGGAAACGCCCTGAAAATCTGATTTATGCAGCGGATGAATGGCCCTCTCTGCCGAAACTGGCGTTGTTGAGCCTGCAGCAAGTCTCTTTGGTTTCCATTTACCTGGTCCTCCTGGTCATAGTGCTCCGGGAGGCCGGGGCCTCCCCGCTGGCGGCCCGCAGCACTCTTAGTTTCGCCATGATTGCCATGGGCATGGGTGTGGTGCTCCAGGCGCTGTGGCGGGGACCCGTCGGCTCGGGCTTCCTGGCGCCACCGGTCTTGACCGCCATCTATCTCAAGGTATCCATAGCGGCCGCCCAAGTCGGAGGCATGCCCCTGGTAGCGGGCATGACCATGGCGGCCGGCGGCTTCGAGGCCCTGCTGTCCCTTTTTCTCCACCGGCTGCGCCGGGTCTTTCCCCCGGTGGTGTCCGGCATAATCATCACCGCCGTGGGCTTTGAGGAGGGTTTGGTCGGCTTCAAGCAGTTCTTGTGCGTGGTGGACACGCTCTGCACCCACGATTTCAGGATGCACCTGATCGTGAGCACCCTGAGGTGGGAACGATGATGGGCCTCAGCGTCTGGGGGCGCGGCCTGCTGCGGCTCTTTGGTTCCCTTTTGGGGGCCATGCTCATCGGACTGGCGGCAGCCGTCTTGGCCGGTCTCATCTCACCCAGGCCAGGTTGGAGGTGGCGGCGGCGCCCCTGGTGGCCCTCCCCGGCTTTTCCCACCTGGCTATGCCTTCGATTCATCCCTCCTGATCCCCTTCCTGGTGGCTGGCCTGGCCGCCTGCCTCCGCACCATCGAGGTGGTGACTACCTGCCAGCGTATTAACGACGCGGACTGGCAAAAACCCGAGCGCCGCTCCATTCCGGGGCGGGGTGCTGGCCGACGGCTTGGGTACTGTGGTGAGCGGCGCCCGTGGGGTCACCGGCATAAGCACCGCCATCAGCGCGGTGGGGGCCTCCAAGGCCGGCGGGGCCACCAGCCGTTATATCGCCCTGGGCATGGGGGCCTGGTTTCTCGCCCTGGCCTGTTTACCCAAACTGGCCGCGGTGTTTTTGGCCTTTCCCCCCGCGGTGTTGGGAGCACTCTGGAATTCACCGGCAGCCTGGTGGTGGGAGGGGGCCTCCAATTGATGGCTGCCGGGAACCTGGATAGGCGCAAAACCTTCATCATCGCGACGTCCCTGATCCTGGCCGTGAGCCACCAGGTCTATCGCTCCTACTTCGCGAATCTGCCCCACTGGCTGCACGAGATCACCGGCTCCATGCTGTCCATCGCCACAATCACCGCCTCGTGCTCAATCTGATTTTTCGCCTGGGCATTCGGCGGAACGCCAGGCTTTCGGTGGCTGGGACTGCCAATTCCTGGGAGGCGGCGGATCAATGGCTGCGGGCCAGGGGCCAGGACTGGGGCGTGAGCTCCGGAGATCTCCTGCAGGCCTCAGGGAGCATCAAGGAGACCCTGACCCTGATTCAAGAAGGACAACTGGCCGAAGGCCCCGTGGAAATTGAGATCAGCTACGATGAGGTTGACCTGGTGCTGGAGCTGGGTTATCGGGGCAGCCCAGTCCAGGCGGTGGCGCCGGAGCAGCAGCCGGCGGCAGCCAGCGGGAAGGAGTCCTTGGCCCGGGACCTATTGGCCGCCTGGCGCTGTTGTCCCTATTGAGCCGCTGACCCCAAAGACTGGGGAAGCCAATTGCCACATCCGTCTGGTCTTCTGAGCAGGAAAGGCCGGTAGGATTTACGTTAGCAACAGGGCTGGCGCCAGGTCATTTTTCTATCGCCAGCCAATGGGGTTGTACCCTTTCTGACGGAGACAGTCCTCTACATAACGCCGCTGCCCGGCATCCAAATCACTCGATTTGAAGAGTCCGCGCAAAATACCCGCCGTGGCTCCACCGGCCGCCCCAGCCGCAGCACCGAGTCCAGGACCTCCGGAGATTGCTCCCGCGACTGCACCAGCCGCCGCGCCTACAACTGCACCCCCTGCGGTTTGCCCGGCGAGCTGCTGGCCCCGCGCCCCCGGTCCAGCCTCGGTGGCTTGCCGGATGCAATCATCGATATCGCGCTGCACGGCATCCGGCGCCATCTCCTGGAGGTGCTCATCGGGCGCCAAAACCGGGCGTTGAGCCGCACATGCCAGGCAGGAAAAAATAATCGCAAAACCTACGGCAAATCGGAAAAGATTTTTATCCATTTCCTAATTCTCGTCAGTCAGTCTTGTTTCCCAATTAGATCATTATGGACGGATATTGTTATGACCATAACCTTATCAGGGTCTGACAAATTTTAGATAGAGAAAATATCTGCTACCGGCGCCGAAGCAGCCCGGGGCCAGGCTGCCCGGGCTCGCTCCTAAGAAACAAAAAGGCAGGCCCAGGGGCCTGCCCACCGAAAACCGGAAACCGGAGACCGTCTTTTAAGCCATGGCCTCTTCCTGGAGGGGAGTTTGCCCCCAGAGGGGCTGTCTCTCATGGCGGCCCGAAGGAATCCAAAGGCGCCAGTTGCTCTCCCGGCTCATGAGCAGTTGCAGGAAACTGAGGTGCAGTTCGTGGCTACCCTTGCCCACTTCCAGGTGGCCCAGGAGGGGCAGGCCCAGGAGGGCCATGTCCCCCATGGCGTCCAGGATCTTGTGGCGCACGCACTCTTCCGGAAACCTGAAGCCCCCGGGGTTCAGGACCCCTCCCTCATCCAGGACTACGGCGTTATCCAGGGAGCCGCCCCTGGCCAGGCCCCGCTTCTGTAGGAATTGGACCTCCTTGAGAAATCCGAAGGTGCGGGCCGGGGCGATTTCGCTCATGAAGTTCTCGGGGCGCAGCGGCACGGTATAGCGCTGCCGCCGGATGAGGGGATGCTCAAAGTCGATGTTGTAGGTGATGCGGGGCATCCCGGGCCTCACTCGCATCCATTGGTCCCCCTGGCGCAATTCCACAGTTTCCCGCACCATCAAGAAAGACCGGGGCCAGGCGAGGGAGCGCAGGCCGGCCTCGGCGATCATCCGGGAAAAGGGGGCGGCGCTGCCGTCCATGATTGGCAGCTCCGGACCGTGTACTTCCACCCGGGCATTGTCCACCCCCATCCCTCCCAGGGCCGCCAGCAGGTGCTCCACCGTGGACAGGGTGGTCCCGTTCTCCCCCAGGGAGGTGGCCCGGGTGCTGTCCACCACCCGGGAATAGTGGGCCCGAATCTGCGGCCGGCCCGGCAGGTCGGCGCGCACAAAGGAGACGCCCTGGTTGGCGGACGCCGGGTAGAGGGTCGCCTCCACCCGCCTGCCGGAGTGCAGGCCGATGCCGCTGAAACTTAAGGGCTGGGCCACAGTCTTTTGCCAGATCATAAATCCCCCTCGCCTCCACTGGTGCAATCCCCATGCCGGAGGGGCCGCGGCCAGAGGGTCAAGGCCGCGGCGCCCGGCCAAGTTGCCTGGATTCAGGCAGTTATCTCCTAAAAAACCGACTCCCCGCGAGAATCCTCCGCGGCGTTTTGCCAAAAAAGTTGCAAAAAAACCACAAACCCCGCCCTTTTGTAGCAAAACCCCCACAAAGGATAAACGGGCCGGGCGGGGAAGGCCAGGTGGCCCCAAGGTTAAGCTTCGGGACTCATTAGTCTCCTTTGGGCTTAACCATATGATCAGGCGGGTTGTCCGGCCGGAGACGGCGCGGGCAGGATCTGATAGGTTAGATGGACTCTCCTGGAAAAACTGAGGTATGCATACCAAACACCGAAATACGAGAGAAAGGGTATCAGTCTGGAAATGGTATTAGCAAAACTTCCCGGACTCGCTCCCAGAGGAAAAACCATCACCGGCCGCAACGTAATGAGAAGCACCATCAGCAACAATTGGCTGATCAGGAAAAGCTTAACGGTCTTGACGGCGTTGGGTTTTAGCTGCCACAGGCAGAGCCCGGCATAGAAACTGAATATAGCCAAAAAGCTCGTCGCCGCAATGACTCCCAGATGGTAGGCAGGCGAATGTCTGAATATGAATAACTGTAAGGAGCTGGCGCCGGGCAGGTACATTCCTAAGGCGGAACTGGCTTCGTAAATGGAGGAAAAGGGGATAATCAAAGTCAGATTAATACATAGAAACAACAGCCAGCCTCCAACTTCCTGCTCCCTGTCCTGGTGCGGGGGTATTTTCTCATAATCCAGCTTCAGGGTCGCCAGGGTTTTCAGGGAAGGCGCGGCCGGTCCCCGGAAGCCAACCGCCGGGACAGCCGGCCCCAGGCACTCGCCCGCGGGCGCCCCGCAACAGCTACAGGTATCGGCTTGCAGCGGTTGTGCCGGGACCGCGGCGCCCCGGGGGACAAAGCGATTGGCTATCCTTAAAAAGGCCCGTTTGACCTTAAAAAAGTAAAGCGCCGCGACCGGCAAACCCATGGAAATAAAAAAATCTCCGACGCCGCCGCATTGGCCACCGCAGAAGATGCACATCTACACACCCCTTGCTTGCTATATTATATCCCCTTTCCGGCCATTTCCTCAAATAAAATAGGGGCGGTCGGCAAACCGCCCCGGGGATCAGGAGAATGTTTAACTTCTCTCCGCTGTTCGCTGTTTACTACTCACTGCTCAATTTCCCTGGCCCTCCCCCCAGCCACCTTCTCAAAAAAACGGGTTAAACTTCCGTTCGTGGCCCACAGTGGAGACGGAGCTGTTCACTGCTTACTGCTTACTGCAAACCCTCCCGCCTCATTCGACCTCGGCCGGCGGGTACTGCAACCCGGCCCACCACCCGGGTTCCAGGTCCGGGAAGATGTCGTCCCGCTCTCGGCAGATTGAGAAAAAATTCCAATCCTCCGGGGACAGGTCGCCCTCGGCGGCGTAGCGCCGGACCATGGCGGCCAGGCGCTTGAAGTCGTCGTGGTGCGTCACCAGCCGCAGTTCGGCATAATCCCGGGCGCTGAAGGTGCTGATGAGGAACTGCCAGTCTGAGGACTCCAGGAGGAGGAGGGTGCGGCCACACTGCTTCAAGAGGTCCAGGAGGCGCGGGTCGGAGGCCCCGGCATAAAGCTTGGCCAGCTCTTCCATCTCCTGCTCCGCCGGATAAATATGGCGCCAGGTCCAGTCGTTCATTTCATTGAGCCAGATCCAGTGGTAGCCCCCTTCTCCCCAGGAGCCCTCCGGCAGGGAGATGACGTGCTGGGGAGCCGCTTTTTTCAGGAGCTCACTGCCGGGGCTGAGGCCCACCTGGGTGTGGGTCTGGAAGCGGCTCAGCACCTGGTAGACCCACTCCGGCCCCTCGAACCACCAATGGCCGATGAGTTCGGTGTCATAGGGGGCCACCACCATCCCCGGCCGGCCGTGCTGCTCGCGAAACTCCGTCAGGATCCCCACCACCATGGAGACGAAGTGTTCCGCCTGTTCGTGAATCCTGGGGGTGGTCCACTCCGGGTGGTAGGGCTGTTTGTCCGCCAGATCGGCCTTGGCGCTGGTTACCTGCCAGTAACGCAGCCCCCCCGGATAGCGTTTCTTGTGGAAGTCCAAATAATTGCCGTCGCCGGGATAGCCCCATTCGCCGCTCCACACCTGGAGGCCGGTCTTGGGGTCCCGGGTGAAGGCCGCCACCGGGCGCTTGCTCTCCGGCGCGGAACTCACCAGATAGACCTGGTAGGGGGATTTATCCTCTTCCTCCGGCCGTTCCTGGTACTGGGAGGCAAACCGCTCCCAGAGGCGCTCTAGGGCCTCGAAGCGATCCTTGTAGACCCCGATGGCCCGGCCTCCCTTGAGGAGGTGGGAATCGATGAAGAAGTAATCGAGGCCATTCTCCGACAGAAACTCCTCCACCCCTTTGCGCAGCACCGGCTCCGTAGCCAGATCGGACAGGGGGGGGACCCAGCGGTAGCGGGGCCGGTAGGCGCATTCCGGCAGCCAGAAGCCCTTGGGTTCCCGGCCAAAGTGGCGGCGGTAAGCGGCCACTCCCTGTTTCACCTGGGCCTGCACCGCGGTGTCCCGGCCCAGCAGGGGTAGATACCCGTGGGTGGCGGCGGAGGTGATAATTTCCAGCACCCCCTGGTCCATGAGCCCCCTAAAGACCTTCAGGAGGTCCTTGCCAAAATCCTCCTTGAAAACCCTTAGCAATCCCCGATGGTGGTCTTCCCACATCCGGGCCAGGGAGGCGAAGTGGCGATCGCCCAGCTTCTCAAAGGTGCGCAGGTCTTCTCCGGCCGCCTGGATCTTCGTCTCCAGATATTCCTCGAACTCCCGTTGGAAGGTCGGAGCGGCCAGCATCTCCGCCAAAATGGGGGTGATTCCCAGGGTCACCCCGGAAGTCAGGCCCTCGGCTGCCAGGCGGTTGAAGACCTGAAGCAGCGGGATGTAGGACTCCGCGGCGGCTTCATTGAGCCAATCCATGCCATGGGGCCAGTGGCCGTGGCCAATGACATAGGGGAGGTGGGAGTGGAGCACAAAGGTGAAGTACCCTAACGGTTCAGACATGCTGGTCTCCTGTCAGCCCTGGGGCGGCCCGTGAATTGGGATAGATCCCCTTATCCGGCCGGATCAGCCGTTCTATGTGCAATATAGGGCAGATGGACCCCGGATGCCAGAAAAAAAACCACCACACCCAAGGGGTGAGCAAAAAAGCCGGGGAGCTTCCGTGCTCCCAGTCCGCCGGCCGCCCCGACCGCCCCCGCCAACCAGGAAACCAGGGGTCCGGGAATCAGGGGGGGGGTGAGCGCCCCGGGATGCGGAGGATCTGGTGCGCCGGGCCTTGGTATATTGGTCATACCACCTCTCCCTCCGAGACTTTGGGTAAAAGTCACCCACGGATTAGGACAATTTACCCTTTTCCGCCCTGGCAAAACATTAAGACCGATTTTTGGTATCACCAGGGGTTGACAAATTGTTATTTGAAATTAACCTTTTACAAATAAGTTAATTATGTTGGCAGTCAGGTACAATTATTGCAATAAAAATGTTAACCTGTACAGGGGGGGGAGATTAATTATGCCGATCTACGATTACCAATGTGTCGATTGTGGGGGACGGGACCAACGGGTGGCCGGACTTGATGATCACACGGCCCTCTGCGCCCAGTGCGGCGGCCTGATGCTCCGCCTGGACGAGGACGTCTTCCGGCCGTACTTCGAGGAGAAGACGGAAACGGCCTGGCCTGAGACCAAGTCCAAAGCTTCTCTGTAACCTGGGGGAAAAGTACGGTATCAAAAGCCCCTCTGCGGAGGGGCTTTTTTCTTTTTTTTTACAACTTTTGTTGTTTTTCCACAACCCAGGCGCCCTCAGCTCCGATGTCCCGGCCAACTACCGGGATCGCCATTTTTGCCGCTAATCCTGCTGCCGGCCTCTCTAAATTCTTTGGTCCACACCTAGTCACAATGGTTACGCCCTCATCTTCCTAGATTTTCTCATTCTTTATCACTCTTAACTTGTCGTTCTGGACTCATAACCCTAAAGGGGAATTATATATTTGACTCCCGATTCCATCACGGCCGTAGGGGCGGCGTCCAGTGGCACAGGCCTCTGGCAATCGTGGGTTTGCCCTGGGCGGGGAAACCCCGCCACTACAAAAGATAATTGAGGGATGCAAATATCTAATTCCCCTTTAAAGAGGGCGCCGGCCCAGCTCCCAGGTTTCCCAGGCCGCCTCCTCTCGGAGAGAACAATTGGCAAAATGGTAAACCCACTGGGCCCGCGGCCGCTAAAATTATCAGAATGAAAATCCACCCTTTCCCAGGCGTCGGAAGAGTTAGGAAGCCAGGTGCGGCTTTCCCACCTAAAAGGTTTGCACATGGTTTCCTTTTGCTCTCCCAAAAATTAAGGAAAAAATGGTGTGTTGATAGATAGCAATTATCCTTTTAGCGGTAGATCTAATCGGCCATTAAACAAATCCCGAGGAATAAGCGATTCTTGTGCATTCCCTGGATAAGCAACTTCGCCTTCATTCTGCTATCTGAAAGTCAAGAATGCGAAATTCTATTTTTCCTTTTGGTCTTCGAGGTGGCGGAGCAGGGATGGCCGGGGTTGGATTGTTAAGTTTTTCAACGCTTTCGGCCACAACCCCTGTGACTCGCTTGGCGAGTCCTCCAGGAATGACTCCGTCATAACTAACCACCGCAACATCTAAGGGGTCCCCTTGAACATCATAAAAAACAATAAGGCAGTAAATATTTCGAACAGGTTCACGGAGCTTGTTGACCAAAGAGAATGAATATGAACCATCCGAAGAGAAAGAATCGTATGTTAGATTCGCACCTAAGACGCCTTCTGTGCTTCGCCCACCAAGGTCCGCCAAAATTGACCTCTGTTTTGCAAAAGACTTTGTCCCTGAAAGCGGTTTTGGCGGTCCTGCTTTTCCGATCAAATCCTTCAGATAGTTTGATGGGATGGCAAAATTCAGATTCTGACCTCCTCTGAATGTTGCAACTGAAACGCCGATGACCTCGCCTTTTGAGTTTAATACCGGACCACCGCTGCTTCCAGGAGATATGGGGGCAGTTATTTGAAGAAGTTTATCGGACCCAATCTGTCTTATACTGCTGACTATGCCTTGGGAAAAAGTACCCTCCAACCCTTGCGGATTCCCAACAGCATAGACTGTCTCGCCAACCTGAACCGTATCGCTGTTGCCGAGTGACAGTGACAAAGAAGGAGCATTAGCGATTTTCTCAAGTTCAGAATCAGAAAGCTTCGTCACGTCGACCTGTTTCTGAGTATTGCCGCCCAGAGTGCCTACCGGTGATATTTTCAGCAGAACGAGATCGCGGTTTGTGTCGATTCCGGTAATACCTTGAATGTCATACTTGTCTTTTTGACTTACGAGCTTCGCATATCCACGGGAAGCCCCTTGGATTACATGAAGATTGCTGGCGATTTCCCCTTCTCGCACCAAGAAACCGCTGCCAAGAGAAATGGGCTGTCCGTTGGCATCTTCCATTACCAGCAAAACAGTTGATTCAAAAGCCTTTCCTGCAATCTGCGGTGCAGTTTGGGCATCAGCAGCACAGCAAAATCCCAAAAGGAAAAGGCCACAGCAAAGAAGCACCACAGTTTTTGTGAAGAAGTTTCTTCCGTCCATTGTTTCCTTTTTTGGTGCCTGAAGAGAGATAAGTAACAAACTTTCCAATTACCGGTTGTATTGCAATGTTAAGTTAATCATTATTTTGCCAACCAAAATGTTTTAGGAGCAATCCCTCAACGATAACAATAATAATGCCGACTATTAGCCCGAGGAGATATTTCTTATACCACGGTAATTCCGTCTGGACCGGAGAAATGGTAACTGCTGCTGCTCTGTAAGATAGCACAGAATAAATCGGACATTCGGTATAGTGTAGGGCTGAGAGTGCTGCCCAATACCATCGCCAGTCACTGGCTGGTACATGGTTTTCTGAGAGGTGTTTATGAGATAGTCCAATATCAATTTCATCAGCATAACGTCCAAGGTATGATGCGAAGTATCCGAAGCGGTCGAAGGCTATCTCGGGACAAAAATTCGAATACTGATGCGGTTCTCCGACTGGTCCAGATATTGACGTAGCATACTCATCAGTTCTTGGCCAAAGATCATTTTTCTTCCAATACGCGAGAAGGCGCTCGTCTTCTTTAGGGGGTATCTTGGTACTTCCCGCCTGCCCTAATAGGGAGATGCTCTGATAGTAACGCGGACAAGACTCGAGTGTGGCGAAAGGGCACCGAACAGGAAAACCTTTTTCGTTGCTGATTTTTGCGTACCAATTGAGATCTGGGGTCAAAATCTCACCTACGCCGATAGAGTTTGCCTCGATACTCACGGCCGTCTATGAGCACTTTTATGTCACCGTTACGAACATGCTGAAGAATGAGAACTTCGGGGCAATATGAGTATGAATAGCTGTAAGTGCTGCACACGAACACAAGGCCGTCCGTAAACGGAATACGTTTGTCGAAGTCGCAACCTTCGAACTCACCATCGACGCTGGTTTTTTCCACGACGGCATAACCCTCTTTGGCCAAGTCTTCCAAATCCCCAGCTATCGCGAAGGTGGCTACGAAAACAAGGGCTATTGCAATAATCGCTCTCATTTTTGACACCGCATCTTATAAAAGCCAAATTTTCTTGTAATCGGAAGGATAGCACAAGTTTGGGCGAACTGTAAAATTTAAATTAATCTATGTACAATTTTGATAGTGAAGAAACTTGGGGGAAACCGGGGCAGCGCGTTAATGCTATCTCCTATATGCAAAGTCAAGATTTCCGATGTACCAAGGTCGTGCGGGTCCGGTTAGAATCGAAACCAGTCTTCTATTCGTGCTTCCTCTCTCAGGTAGGACCGCTCTATATCTTGCCGCTATCAAAACTTTAGGGTTCCACGATTTCTAATGATTCATTAAGGTCCCCCACTTCTTAAGGAGCCTGGGGGGTATTCTTCCCCCTGGCAGTTCCAAAAGCCCCCTTCGAGAAGATAAACGGGGATATTAAGCCCCCTGGAACTTACGTTTTCCCTCGATTTAATGCCTACTGGTTAGAAGCACAAACTGGCCCCGATTTTCGGGAGGCGTGACGTCCGGCACAAGCGCGCCGGTGGTATCGGCCACCGATTTATGGTAAGGTTGAAATCCCATGGAGACAATCGCCGACCTGCACCTCCACTCCCACTATTCCATTGCCACCGGCCGGCTGGCCGACCTGGAGCATCTGGACCTCTGGGGCCGCTATAAAGGGCTGCACCTGGTGGGCACCGGCGACTGCACTCATCCGCAGTGGCTTAAAGAGATGGCCGCCCGGATGGAGCCGCTGGCGGAGGGGACCTATGTCCTGAAGAAGGAGCTGGCCCTGCCTCTCGAGCCGGAACTCCGGGGCCCCTCCTGGCAGGAGGCCCCCAGGGTCCGCTTCGTGGTCAGCGGCGAAGTCAGCGCCATCTATAAAAAGGCAGGGCGGGTGCGCAAGGTCCATCTCCTGCTGCTGCTCCCCAGCCTGGAAGCAGCCCTGCAGCTATCGGAGCGCCTGGCCCGCCTGGGCAACGTGGCCTCGGATGGCCGCCCCATCCTGGGGCTGGACGCCAAATACCTCCTGGAATTGGTCCTGGCCATCGACCCCCGCTCCCTGGTGATCCCGGCCCACATCTGGACCCCCTGGTTCTCCGTTTTGGGGAGCAAAAGCGGCTTCGATTCCCTGGAAGAGTGTTTTGAAGACGGCTTGGCCCATATTTATGCCCTGGAGACCGGTCTCTCCTCTGACCCGGCGATGAACTGGCGGGTGGGGGCTCTGGACCGCTTCACCCTGATTTCCAACTCCGACGCCCATTCCCCCCAGAAGTTAGGGCGGGAGGCCAACCTCCTGACGGTGCCTCCCACCTATGCGGATCTGAGTCTGGCCCTGCGGACCCGGGAGGGTTTTGCCGGCACCCTGGAATTCTTTCCCGAGGAGGGCAAATATCACCTGGACGGGCACCGTCATTGCGGTCAGCGCCTCAACCCGGAGGAGGCCGCGGCCCTCCAGGGCTGCTGCCCCGGGTGCGGCAAGCCCTTGACGCTCGGGGTGCTGCACCGGGTCGAGGACCTGGCGGACCGGCCTCCGGGAGCCTCCCACCCCGGGGCCAGGCCCTACGAGTCCCTGATCTCTCTCCCTGAGGTCCTGGCCCAGGTGCTGCAAGTGGGCCCCGCCAGCCTTAAGGTGCGCCAGCGCTATTTCCGGCTGCTGGCGGCCCTGGGCCCGGAGCTCACGATCCTGCGCCGGGCGCCCCTGGAGGATCTGGCCCGGGAAGGGGGAGAGCATGGCCCGCTGCTGGCCCGGGCGGTGGATAAGGTGCGCCGGGGCCAGGTCCACATTGCCGGGGGCTACGACGGAGAGTATGGGAAGATTAGCCTCTTCACCCCGGAGGACCGCCGGCAATTACAGGGCCAGGGTGCCTTTTTCAGCCTCTGCGCGGCAGTCCCGGCTACCCCAGCGGCCCGGGAAGCCGCGGCGGTTGGTGATCGAGGTCCCGCCGCCGCCGCCGAACCCAGCGCCAACTGCAAACCGCAAATTGAAAACCCCCTCCTCGATGATGCCTTGCTGGGCTCCCTGAACCAGGCCCAGCGCCACGCCGTCACCTATGTGGGGCCGGCCCTGGTGGTGGCCGCCGGCCCCGGCAGCGGCAAAACCCGGGCACTCACCCACCGCCTGGCCTACCTGGTATCCCGCCGGGGAGTGCCGCCCCAGGAGATCCTGGCGCTCACCTTCACCCGGCAGGCGGCCGGGGAAATGGCGGACCGCCTTACGCGGCTGCTGCCGGATTTTCCAGGGTTGGAGGGGCTAACCATCAAGACCTTTCATGCCCTGGGGCACCAACTCTTGCTGGATCAGGGGGGCAGCCCGCGTCAGGTCGCGGTGGAGGAGCAGCGCCGCCACCTCTTGCGGCAGGTGGCCCGGGACCACCAGCTCCCCTGGGCCGCTCTGGAAAAGCAGATCACCTCCTGGAAACAGGCCCTGAAGTATCCAAAGGACCTGAGGGAGGAGGAGGCAGGGGAACCCGGATATCTGGCGGCCTACCGCTCCTACGAAGCCGCCCTGGAAACTGCGGGGTTATGGGACTATGAAGACCTCATCGCCCGCCCCACCCTGCTCCTGGAGCGGCAGCCGGAAGTCCGGGAATCTCTGCGGCGCCGCTTCCGCCACCTGTTGGTGGATGAATATCAGGATCTCAATGAAGCGCAGTACCGCATGTTTCGGTGGCTGGCCGGCCCCGGTGCCGAAATCATGGTAATCGGCGATCCGGACCAGGCGATTTACGGCTTTCGGGGCGCTTCCCCCAGGTATTTTTCCAGGTTCCTGGAGGATTGGCCCCAGGCGCAGATATGCCGGTTTGAGGAGACCTACCGCCTGCCGGAGCCCATCCTGCAGGCGGCGCAACGGCTTCAGGCCAGCGGCCCTGAGCCCCCGCAGCCCATGACCACTAATCAGCCCGGGACCAGTCCCTTGATCTTGCTAGAGGCGGCCAATCCCCAGGCCGAGGCCCGGGCCATCGCCCGGGAAATCGAAAACCTGGTGGGCGGCATGAGCCATCTGGCCCTGGAAGACCGGGACCTGCGGCATCAGGACCAGGGAGGTAAGGCGGGCTTCAGGGACATCGCGGTCTTGTATCGCCTTCATGCCCTGGCCCCGGAGTTGGAGCGCACCCTTAAGGAGGCCGGCATCCCCTGCCAGCAACCCCGGGAGGGGGTGGGCCCGGATTGGGACGGCCTCGATTTGGCCGCGGAACGGGTGAAGCTCCTCAGCCTGCACGCCGCCAAGGGGCTGGAGTTCCCTTATGTCTTCATTGCCGGCTGCGAAGAGGGCCTCATCCCTTGGGAACCGCCAGGGGAGCTGGCCGCCGACCCGGACGAGGAACGCCGCCTCTTTTACGTGGGCCTCACCCGGGCCTCCCGCCAGCTCTTCCTGACCTGGGCCCGGCAGCGGAACCTATGGGGCCGGCGGCGCCCCAGCAAGCTTTCTCCCTGGGTGCGGCTGCTGCCGGCGGACTTGCTGACGCGGCCGGCAGCCGCTGCGGACTTGTTCCGGCCGCCGCGACCGCGGCCGCTCTTTCCGGAAATGGCCCCACCCCGGGGAAACAAGCGGGGATGAGGGGCCGGCGATCCCAGCCGCTTCCCACCGGCGACGCCAGGGGTCTGCTACCACCGCTATCTCGATTCAACCCCGGAGACGGAACGGTGCCTCGAGGCATGGGAAATAACCAGGGGCGGGCGCCCGGTCAGAACCCGGGGCCTGGCAGGCGCTGGCCGGGGCTGGGAAGGCCGCTTCTGGTCATGATTTGCCTGTTCCTGCTCCTGGCGCCCCAGAAGGGCGCCGGGGCAGCCGAGGTCCCGCCTGCCGACGCACCCCCAGGACGAGTGCTGCGCTCCCTTAAGATCATCGGGGCCGAGATCATCCCCAAGCAAAAGCTCCTGGCCGAAATGACCATACCCCGCCCCCCCCTGATCCGCTTGCCGTGGGTGAAGCGTCCTGCCTTTAAGGAGGAGGAATTGGAAGGGGATCTGGTGCGCTTAAAGGACTACTACCAGAGCCAGGGTTTTTACCACACCAGGATCGTCCCCGAAATCGAAAGCCAAGACCGCCAGGTGACGGTTACGCTACATATCACCGAAGGCCCCTACGTCCGGGTAATTGCGGAGGAGGTCGAGGTGGCCCCCGCCTCCCCTCCGGCGGACCTCTCCTCCCTAAAAAAGAAGTGGCCCCTGGAGATCGGGGACCGCTTCTCGGCGGACACTTATGAGGCCCTGAAGCGCCTGTACCTGGACTATCTGCTGGACCACGGCTATCCTCACACCGTGGTGGAGGGCAAGGTCCTGCTGGACCCGGAGAAGAATACCGCCAGGATCGAAGTCACGGTAAATGCCGGCACCCTGGGCTATTTCGGCGACGTCAGCATCACCGGCAACGACGAGACCCCCGGCTACCTGATCCGGCGGCAACTAACCTTCCAGCCCGGAGATGTCTTTTCCTTCAAAAAGATTTACGATAGCCAGCGGAAGCTTTACGGCCTGGACCTGTTTCAAACGGTCAGCATCACCCCGGAGACCGGCAAGGAAAAGGAGCGCCGGATTCCCATGGAGGTGGTGGTCAAGGAAAAGAAGCGGCACTCCTTCAAGGTGGGGGCGGGGTATGGTGATGAAGACCAGTTCCGGGCCAGGTTGGGCCTGCGCTTCCGCAATCTCGACGGAGGCGGCCGCACTCTGGACCTGGATGCCAAGTACTCCCGCATCGAAGACCGGCTGACGGGCACCTTCACCAATCCCCAACTCTGGGCCAGCCGCAACGACCTGGTCTTGCAGAGCGGCTATATCCTCCGTTATCTGCCGGGGTATAACGACAGGTCCTTTTTTACCCAGGAGCGACTGGAACGGGACCTGCCCTGGAATCTTCGGGGCTACGTGGGCCACAGCCTGGAGTTCGCCCGGCCCTTCGATATTCCTGATGAGACCCTGTCCATCCTCACCAAGACGAGCACCGAAGAGCTCTACCGGTCCTCCATGCTGCTTCTGGGCCTGCGCCGGGAGACCACGGATAATCTGGTGGACCCGCACCACGGGGGAGTGCTCTCCTGGGCCGGGGAGTTTTCCCCGACTTTCCTGGGATCCAACCTGGAGTTTATCCGCAATGTGGTGGAGGCCCGCCACTACTATGCCCCGTGGGAGGACAGCAACTTCGTCCTGGCCGGGCGCCTCAGATTCGGTTTCATCCAGCCCATCCAGAACACCGAGCAGATTCCCATCTTCTACCGTTTCTTTGCCGGCGGCTACGATAGCGTCCGGGGGTATCGCCTCGATTACCTGGGGCCCCGGAATTTCAGCGGACAACCCCTGGGGGGCGAGGCCCTGATGGATGGGAGCCTGGAGGCCCGCATTCCCCTTTACAAGGAAATCCGGGGGGTGGCCTTCCTCGATTTCGGCAACGTCTTCTTTGATATCCCCAGCTTCGACCTGGGGCAGCTAAAATATGCCGCCGGGGTGGGATTGCGTTACATGACTCCCATCGGCCCGGTGGGGATCGATATTGGGATTCCCCTGAACCCGATCTCGGAACACAAGGATAACTACCATATCAATTTCTCCATCGGCCAGGCTTTTTAAAGCCGGTTTTCTGTTTTCGGAAGAGGCCGGAGGCTAGCGGCAGACTGCCGCCGGAAGAGACCCAAGACCAAATAACTATGGTATAATAATAAGAATGCGACGGGTTTTGCTTATCGCCCTGTCGGTCATCCTGCTCCTGGGAGTGGCCGGCTGGGGGGCCCTCAAGTCCCAGGCCTTCTGGCGTTGGGGCGGCTGGGAAGTGGTGAACCTGGCCCAGGACCGCCTCAACGGCGAACTCCAGGTGGCGGCGGTGCAGGGCCACGCCCTCACCGGCTTCACCTTCACCGGGGTGACCCTTAGCGGCCCCCAAGGTGAGATCCTGCACACCCCGAAGGTGGAGCTGCGCTTCTCCCTGTGGTCCTTACTCCGGTTGCAGCCGGTGATCGGCAGCCTGGTTGTTCACCAACCCCGGCTCACCCTGCGGCAGGACCGGGAGGGCAAATGGGAACTGGCCTCCATCCTGAAGAAACGTCCGCCGCCGCCCTTCCGGTCCCTCGATTTTTCTGCGATTCTGCTGGAGCACGGCCAGGTGGTGGTGATCCGGTCCGGCGTCAGCCAGCGTTTTGAGGACCTGGACCTGAACCTGGGCCTTACCGTACTTCGCCCCAGGAGGCCCGGGCAGGAGGTCCGGGTGCGCAGGTTCGACCTGACCACCGCCACTCCCCAGGGCCGCTTCGCCTTGCGGGGGAGCTTCACCTACGCCCAGGGCCGCTTGGCCATCGACTCCATGGAAGTCCAGCGCGAGGGCCAGTCCCTGGCCAGCCTGAAGGAAGGCGTTCTGGGCCCCCGGCACGAAGGCTTGTTCTCCTTTGAGCTGGGTCCCGCCTCCGGGGCGTTGCTGCGACTGCTCCAGCCCGGATGGCCCCGGGAATGGGAAATCGAGGGAAAATTCCGCCTGGCCCTCCTGGGCCCCAACAGGTATCAATTGACCGGCGCCGGCCGGGTGCAGCAGGCCTCCTTTGATCTGAAAGCCAACCTTAACCAGGAGGCCGGGGAGTGGTCCTACGGCCTGGATGCCAAGCTGGGGGGGCTGGGGGCCGGGATGCTTTCGCCCTTCAGCCGGCAGTGGTCTGAAAGGCTCAAAGACCTCTCCCCCATCGCCGCCGGGCTGACCCTCAAAGGGGGCGGTCCATCCTGGCCCCCGGCGCGGCTGCAAGGGACCCTGGACCTCTCTGCCTTCCGGGATGGCGGGATCAGCGTTGAGCAGTTGCAAATCAGCCTGGCCGGCAACGCCCGGGAGCAGAACCTGAAAGGGCTGGTCCGGGGAAATTTCGGCAAGCTGACCCTGGCCGCGGACGGACCGTTGCTCTCCAGTCTCGCAGGCAACTTGCAAATCGAGGCGGAAAATTTCCAACCGGCGCGCCTGGGTCTGGAAAAAGCTGGTGAGACTGCCCTTAACGGCAAGTTCAGCGGGGCCTTCCACTGGACCGGGGGGCGAGCCCTGGCCGGCCTCAGCCTGGCCGGCGACCTGGAGGCCCGGGGTCGTTTGGGCTCCGAGCCCCTGGAGGATTTGCGGGCCAGGTTCACCTGGCAACAGCCGAGGCTTTCAGTGACCCAGGCCTCTATCCGCCTGGGGCCGCTGGCCGCCCAGCTCTCCGGCTCCCGGGAGGGGGACCGGATCGCCTGCCAATTCAAGGGGACCCTGGCCTCCGCGGCTGCCCGGCCTTACCTGCCGGCGGCAGTCGGGGGCCCCCTGGAATTGGCCGGCGCCCTCAGCGGCACCCTGCAGGACCCTCATTTATCCCTACAGGGCTCCGGCAGCAGCCTGACCCTGGGAGAGTTTTCCCTGAAAACCTTCACCTTCAAGGCGAGCGGCGCCGGCTGGCCCATCGCCGCGGGAGAACTGGAACTCCGGGGCGCCAACTTGAGCACCCCGGCGGCGGTCTTCTCACGGGCCGATTTTTCCGCCCGCGGAGAGGCCAACCTTTGGCGGTTCCGCTTCACCGCCGGCGCCCCCGGAGCGGCCCAGGCGGAACTTTTGGGCGCCGCCGACCTGCGGACCCGCCCCGTTTCCCTGGCATTGCAGAAGGTTCGCTTCAGCTCCCCCGAATACGCTATCGCCAACACCGGCCCGGTACAGTTGCGGCTCTTTCCGGGGCTGCAAATGGCTGAAGCCGCCTTCAAAGTCAACGACGGGGAGCTTACCGCCAGTCTGAAGGCCCAGGGGTCGCGGCTGACCGGCCTGTTGCACCTGCGGCATTTCCCCGCCAGGCTCCTCAGCAGAAAGGGGCCTCCCTTGGAAGGGAAAATCGACGGCCAGGCCTCCATCGGCGGGGAGCCCGGAGCGCCCCTGGTCCAGGGGAAGGTCACCTGGAGCCCGGGGCAGGTGGGGACCTTCGCCTTTCAATCTTTGCAAACCACCTTCGATTACCACTCCGACCTGCTAAATCTGAGCGGCGACCTGGAGGAAAAGGCCGAGGGAGCCCGGCTGGTTTGGAGCGGCCAGATTCCTTTGCGCCTCACCCTCAGCCCCTGGCGCTGGTCTTGGGGTGAACAAAACCTGTCCCTCACGGTGAAGGGGGAAAAGACCGACCTGGCAATGCTCACCGCCATCAGCCCCCAGGTGCAGGCCGCCGATGGTTCCCTGGACATCCAGGCCCAGGTGCAGGGCAACCCCCGCCAACCCCAGATTTCCGGCCAGGTGCGCTGGGGAGAAGGGTCGATCAAACTCCGCCAGGCCGGCCTGCCTTACCGGCTGCTGCCTGGCGCGGCCCGGCTCCAGGGGAGCAAAATCACCATCCCGGAGGTCCTCCTGCAGAGCGGCGGTGGCACCTTGCGCCTCAGCGGGGATCTCACCCTCCAGGGATTCACCCCGGGTCACCTGGAATTGCGAGGAGTGTTGCTCAACTTTCTGGCCATGCGCCGGGAGGGTTCCCAGGTGGCGGCCGACGGCGCCCTGACCCTTAGCGGTCCCTTTGGCAGCCCTCGCCTTACCGGTCAGATCCTGATCCCCCAGGCCACCTTTGCCACCAGCTTTTTCCAGATCGCTCCCAATCCCGATATCCGCCTGGTGGAACCATCCAAGCCGGGACCAGAGGGCCAGGCTGCCCGCGCCCTGGCGTTTTGGAGAAATATGCAGGTTGACTTCACCCTGCAATCCACGGGAGAGGTCCTGGTAAAAAACAAGGATGTCCAGGTGGACCTGGCAGGCACCCTCAGAGTCAGCAAGGCGCCGGGACAGGAACGGCTGAGGGCGGCTGGGGTGTTGCAGGCCGTAAAAGGCACCATCGACATCCAGGGGCATACCTTCAAGGTGGCCGAGGGGACGGTGAGCCTTCCCGGCAAACCCGGGGTGCCCGGGACCCTGGCGGGCCGCGCCACCTGCCAGGTGGACGAGGTCACCTTGATGCTGGATGTCTCCGGCCCAACCAACAAACCGCAACTGAACTTTTCCAGCAACCCGGGGCTGCCTCCCGCGGATGTGCTCTCCTACCTGGTTTACGGACGCCCGGCCGCGGCCCTCAGCCGGGAGGAGTACAACACCGTGGGTGCGCAAGCCCTGGGGGTTCTGGGCGGGGTCACCGCCAGGAAGCTAAAAGAGATTTTTGGGGAAAATGTTCCCCTGGTGTGCGACCTCAGCATGCGTTGCGGGGAACAGACGGTGGGGGTGAGCAAGCCCCTGACCAAGCAGCTCAGCGTCACCTTTGAACACAAGACCAATCCCCTCTACCGGGACAATACCGAACAGATGCGGCTGGAATACAAGGTGAACAAATACCTGAGCGCCGACTCCACCATGGGCCTGCGCAACACCGGCGGCGACTTGCAGTTCAACTACGATTTTTGATGACCCGCAGCCTTAAAGAAAAGAAAAACCCTCTTCAATCCGAAACAGCTAGGATTCGGGCGGCACTTGCCCAGTAGCGGTCATAGGCTTGCCAGCGAGGGGAATTGGAAGTCCCCATCCACCCCTTCTCAATACCATTCCTTTAGGCTGATGGCGCCGTGCTTAATTTCCAGATAATGGAGTTTGCCGGAGGTCCAGGCCCCGGCATTGGCGAAGATCTTACCATTTTCCATCACATGCAGGCCGTGCAGATGGGTATGAGCAAGGATAACGATATCAAACCCCCTGGCAAAGAGGGCCCGAGCGGCGGAAAAGTTCCCATGGGCATCAACCAGGACACTATTGGACCCATTTACTTTTTTATTTTTCCTTACATGAAAAAACCATTCAATTTTAAAGAAAAGATGAAAAAGATTCGGCGAAATAATCAGTAATTTACCAAGAACCTTCGAGAGATTATGGAAAAGTTTGGGGAAATGGTTATATCGATAGTCGTAAGCATGCCCGTGTTCGATATGAATCCGCCGTCCCCCGGAAATGACTTCCAGGAAAGGGGTGAAAGAGAAAATGCCTAGTTCCGCTAAATATGGCTCCAAATGAGTGTCATGGTTGCCGAGCACATAGTAGACCTTTTTGCTTCCCTGGGATATGAAGTCCTTGAAACTATTGACAGCCGAACGTAAATCTTTTACTAATTTTCTGGTTGTACCTTGCAATAAATCAACACCGTCACCATTTATACAAAGGCTAGTGTGTTCTCTTGCCAGGTGCATTATAAATGATTTTAAATAGTCCGATCTTAAGAAGGCGGGATTACCTAGATGCAGGTCCGAGATTACGCAAAGATGATCCTCTTCAATTTGGATGCTGGATTGTTTCATCATGATTAACAGGGAGTATGATAGTTACAAGTAAACTTTAGAATTCAACATACAACACCTGAAAAAATTAATCATCATTTACTTATTGTCAAGCGCTCATCGCTATTTTTCCATTAATTTATGATCCCACAATAGTACGCCAGGCTCAAGCCAAACTTTCACATGGGCGCAATTTCCTAGATCCCAAAATAGTCTGAGGCTTTCCGCGTATATCCTGTCATTATCGTGAACTTATTAAGGAATAGCAATATTTAATCGCTATGGTCCGGATAGCGCCCGGGGCTTTGGGGGGGATTTCCGTAATCCATTTTTCGAAGATAGCGAAAAATGAGGAATAAAGAGGTCTTGAGACCTCCGGGCCCGCGGGGTGATATCAAAGAATGCTAAAGGCGGGATGCGCTTGGTGGCACAGGTTTCAAACCTGTGCTACTAACTCCCGGCCTACGGGATCCAAGTCCATTAGGTTATTTCCCTAGGCAGAATTCCCCGAAGATGCGCTCCAGAACCTCGTCTCCCACCTCCTGGCCGGTAATCTCCCCCAGCTCCCGGATGGCCTCTTGGAGCTCCAAGGCCACGAGTTCCCAGGGCAGAGCCCGGGGGGATTGCGGCAAAAGGTAAGCCGCCAGCAGTTCCCGGACCCGGGCCAGGCAGCCGAGACACCCCTCCAGATGCCGCTGATGCCGGGCCAGGGTGACCATCTCGCCGCTGAGCCGCAGGCCGTCTCCCAGGGCCTGGGCTACGATGGCCTCCTTCAAGGCTTCGATCCCCTGGCCGGTGAGGGCGGAAATCGACAGCACCGGGAAGGAGGTGGCCGCCTGCACCTCGGTTTCGCCAAGCGCCCGGGACAGGTCCGCCTTGTTGATCACCGCCAGGCCCCGGCGGCCGCTCATCTCCCGCAAGGCCTGCCGGTCCGCCGCGGCCAGGGGCAGACTGCCGTCCAGGAGATAGAGGACCAGATCGGCCTGGGCCAGGCGCTCCCGGGTGCGCTCCATGCCCAGCTCTTCCAGCCGGTCCCGGGCCAGACCCAGCCCGGCGGTGTCGCTTAAGCGCACCGGAATGGATCCCAGGATGATGGTCTCCTCGATCAGGTCCCGGGTAGTGCCGGGAATCTCGGTGACAATGGCCCGGTCCAGGTTAAGCAGGCGGTTCAGGAGGCTCGATTTGCCGGCATTGGTCCGGCCAACGATGACCGCCAGCAGGCCCTCCCGCAACAGGCGGCCTTGCCGGTAGCTGGCGGTGAGGCGCTCCAGGGTTTCCATCCGGGGCGCCAGGGCCTCCTCCAGGAACGCCGGGGCCAGTTCTTCGGCTTCCTCGGGAAAATCGAGGGCCGCCTCCACCCGGGCCAGCAGGTTCAGCAGGTCCTCCCGCAGCCGGGCCAGGCCGCGCCCCAGGCCGCCCTGGAGATGGCCGGCGGCCACCTGCAGCGCCGCCTCGCTCCGGGCCCGGATTACCTCCAGGACTGCTTCCGACTGGGTCAGGTCAAGCCTACCTAAGAGAAAGGCCCGCAGGGTGAACTCGCCGGGCTGGGCCAAACGGGCCCCGCGGGAAAGGACCAGGGATAAGAGGCGCTCCAGCACCCGGTAGCCGGAGTGGCAGTTGATCTCCACCACGTCTTCCCGGGTATAGGTGTGGGGGGCTCGCATCCAGGTGAGCAGCACTTCATCGATGATTTCTCCCTGGGGTCCGACGATCTCTCCCAGGTATAGCTGGTGGGAACGCCACTGGCGGCGGGGACGGCGGGGGCGAAAGATCTCCCGGGCGATCTTCCTGGCCCCGGGGCCGCTGAGACGGACGATGCCTATGCCCGCCTCACCTAAGGGAGTGGAAATGGCGGCGATGGTATCTGCCGGATCAGGCTGGATCATGTCTTCGTAAGAGGTAAATGCGGCCGGGGTAAGGAACTTAACCCTGCACCCATTAGTCATCACCCATTACTGTCTTTTCCGGGGCGTCCTCCTGGCCTTCCTTCTTTTTGGCGGGGGATATGACCACCTTCTTGTACAGCCCTTCCCCCCGGCTGCTAGTCTTCAGATCCCTGTCCTCCTGAAGGGCCAGATGGACGATGCGGCGGTCATAGGGGTTCATGGGATCCAAGGTGATGGGCTTGCCGCTCTTTTTCACCTTCTCTCCGTAATTCTGGGCCAGGTGCGCCAGGGCCTCGTCGTGCCGGGCCCGGTAGGCCTCCACGTCGATGGAGATCCTCACCTTGCGGCGGGATCGCTTGGCCAGCATCTTGGTGACCAGATATTGCAAGGCGTCCAGGGTCTGGCCCTGCTTGCCGATGAGCAGACCGGCGCCAGCGGTCTCGATGCGCAGGCTGAGGCGGTCCTCCTCCTGGTGCACGCTGACCTTGGCCTGCTCCTGCATCTTCTCCAGGAGGTTCTCCAGAATCTCCTGGGCCGCGCTCAGCAGGTTTTCTTCCGACTCATCCCGGAGGGCGGCCCGGACCTTTGCCTTCCGGCCGCCCAGGCCAAAGAGGCCTGGGGAGCCCACTGATAAGATCTCGATCTCCAACTGCTCAGAGGATACCTGAAAATGGGCGCAAGCCGCCTCAATGGCGTCTTCGGTGCTCTTGCCTTCAAACTCCTCAAACTCCATTAACCCTTCCCCTAAAACTAGCTGATGTACTTGTTGGTGTAATGCTGTTGGATAATGGAAAGCACGTTGTTCACCAGCCAATAGACCACCAGGCCGGAGGCGAAGTTCAGAAACATGAAGGTGAAAACCAACGGGAGAAACATCATCATCTTGGCCTGGGCAGGGTCACCCGGAGAGGGGGTCATCTTCTGCTGCAAGAACATGGTGCCTCCCATGACCAGGGGGGTGATGAGCAGGGGGTCCTTAGTGGACAAGTCCGCCAGCCAGACGACATGGGTAAACGGCAGGGTTGGTATGAAGGAGGCGTGGCGCAGTTCGATGGCAGACCCGAGAACCCTGTACAGGGCAATGAATACCGGCAGTTGGATCACCATGGGCAGGCAGCCGGCCAGGGGGTTGACCTTGAAGGTCTTGTACAGGCCCATCATCTCCTTGTTCATGGCCTCCTTGTCGTCTTTGTATTTCTCCCGGATCTTGGCCACCTTGGGCTGGAGCTTCTGCATCGCCTTCATGGACTTGTAGCTTTTGTGGTTGGGGTAAAAGAAGAGGATACGGATCACAAAGGTGAGGATGACGATGGCCCAGCCGTAATTGCCGCAATAGCGCTCAAAAAAATTCAGGGCGTAGAGTAGGGGTTGGCCCAGGAAATTGAACCAGCCAAAGTTGACAGCCCGATCCAGGCCCAGGGTCTCCAGGTCCTTCTGATCCTTGGGCCCGATATAAAGACCATAGGAAAACTGGGCCTCCCGGCCAGTGGCCAGATTCTCCACCGGGGTTCTGAGACTGGCCACCATGGGTCCCGGAAGGGTCTCCTTGAGCAGCACCAGGGACTTGGGGGCCGTCTGGGGCACCATGGCAGTCAGGAAATAACCCTCGTCCAGCCCGGCCCAGTCGATCTTGCCGGTAAGGGTCCGGGGGTCCTTGAGGCCGCCGCTCTTGATCTCTGTCCAGCTATTATTGACGGAACCGTTGAAACCAAAGGTTTGGTAGCGGCCGGCCACCTCCCCGGCAAACTCCTCCCTGAGGTCCAGGTCCAACTGCCCATCCAGGGTTTGGCCGGTTTGGTTCAGCACCTGCACCGTCAGGTCGAAGGCATAGCTGTCCGCCTTGAAGGTGAAGGTCTTGATGAAGGTGAGGCCGGAGCTGTTGCGGCCGGTGAATTGCAGGGTGCCCTTACCCGCATCCTGGAGGGTGAGGCCCGGCTGGGAGGCTACCCAGGATATGGGCCCCCCACCGCCAGACCCGGAGAGGCTGCTGCCCTGCCAGCCCAGGTCCAGGTCGTAATTCTGGCCGGGGCCGGTGTTCACCATTTCTTTGGGATGGGCCAGGGAATTCTCAGGATTGTAGTAGCGATCCAAATCGAGAGAGACCGGCCCCACTTTGAACTGGTAGATGGGGGTAAAGGGCAGATTTTCCCGGTATTTTTTTAACTGGAAGCTTTTCAGGCGGCCGCCCGCATCGGTGAATATTGCCCGAACCAGAGGGGTCTCCACCACCACGTCCCGACCCGGCTTGGCCGCGACCGGAGCCGGGGCCTGAGGCGGCCCAGCCGCCGGAATGGCGGGAGCCGGAGCCAGCGGCGGTTGGGGTTGCTGGGCTTGCCCTGGTTGCTCGCTTTTCTGGGTTGGAGGAACCTGGCCCACCCGAGACCGCTCCCCGATAAACATAAACACCGCAAAGACCACCATACTCAAGGCGAGGGCAATCATAGCCCGTTTTTCCATTCGTAACTCCTAGGGCACCGGGTCCCAACCCCCGGGGTGGAAAGGATGGCAGCGCAACAGGCGCCGCAGGCTCAGGTAAAGGCCCCGCCAAAAGCCGTGGCGGGACAGTGCCTCGGCGGCGTAATGGGAGCAACTGGGGGCGAACCGGCAGCACGTGGGAAACAGGGGAGCACTCAGCAACTGGTAGGCCCGGATGACCCAGAGAGCCAACCTAGTCATGGACAACCCCCGGGGGCTTCGCTAACAACAGGCCCCCCAACTCCTCTGCCACTCGCCAATAATTCAGGGCCGCCGCCCCCGGTTTGGCCATGATCACCAGGTCCTGCGGGGGCAAAAGCGCCTTGTGTCGCCGGAAAAATTCACGCAGCAGCCGTTTCATGCGGTTGCGCCTGACCGCCTTGCCGAAGCGCCGGGTCACCACCAACCCCAGCCTGGGGACGAGGGTCTCCGGGGGCGCCAGGGTGACCCCGAAATGGCGCGTATAGAGCCGCCTCCCCTGGGCCTGGACCCGGAGATAATCGCGACGGCGGCGGAGCCGATCCGCCTTGGTAAAACTAACGATCCCCTTGATGTGTGGGGTCGGGGCGGGGGTGGGGCGCCGGTCGATGAAATTGGAGGGAGGGCCCAGGATCACTCCGCCGGCGCTAAACCGTCAAGCGTTTCCGGCCCTTGGCCCGGCGGCGGTTGATGACCTGGCGGCCACCCCGCGTGCTCATCCGCTCCAGAAAGCCGTGGGTTCTGGACCGACGCAGATTATGGGGTTGATAGGTGCGCTTCGACATTTGCCCATCCTTATGACGGAACGTTTTCCAACCATTTTATAAACCATTTATACGTCTTTTTGTCAAGGGACCGCCTAGATTTTCTCCGGTTCCGGCCTCTTGACATAAGAGGCATCTGCGCCAACCCGGTGAGGCGGTGGCCGCCTGTCCTGTCCAAGCCATGTTTTGGACATCCTCGAAAGTCAGGGGCCGTTCCGCCAACCGCCGATTTTTAAGTTGGATTTTATAAACGAAATAACTTAAACTTAAATACTTAGAGCTAGACTAGCCCTTTCTCGACTCGAGGGACCGGGTGCCTTGGGGCCCTCTGGCCAGCTCACACACCCCGCTGGAACTCAGGCGGTGTTTCCATGAAGATTTAAGGAGTGTCTATGTTTCTCGATCCCATCCTGGGATGGTTCTCCAATGATTTGGCCATCGACTTAGGCACCGCCAATACCCTGGTTTACGTCAAGGGCAAAGGGATCGTCCTAAGCGAACCTTCGGTGGTGGCGGTGCGCAAACACGACCGGGACCGCAGCCGGGTGCTGGCAGTGGGCCGGGAGGCCAAGATGATGTTGGGCCGCACCCCGGGCAACATCGTGGCCATACGCCCCATGAAGGACGGGGTCATCGCCGACTTCGAAATCACCGAGGCCATGCTGCGCCATTTCATCCGCAAGGTGCACAACCGCCGCTCCCTGATCCGGCCCCGCATCATCGTCTGCGTCCCCTCGGGTATCACCCCGGTGGAAAAGCGGGCGGTGCGGGAGTCGGCGCAATCGGCCGGGGCACGGGAAGTCTATCTCATCGAGGAACCCATGGCCGCGGCTATCGGCGCCGGGCTGCCCATCACCGAGCCCATCTGCAACATGGTGGTGGACATCGGCGGCGGCACCTCCGAAGTGGCGGTCATCTCGCTCGCGGGTATCGTCTATTCCAAATCGGTGCGAGTGGGTGGCGACAAAATGGACGAAGCCATTTTGCAATATATCAAGCGCACCTACAATCTTTTGATCGGCGAGCGCACCGCGGAAATCATCAAGACCACCATTGGCAACGCCTTCCCCGGCGAGCCCGAATCCATGGACGTCAAGGGCCGGGATTTGGTGAGCGGCATCCCCAAGATCATCAATATCAACTCCGATGAGGTCCGCCTGGCCATTCAGGAGCAGATCGACGCTATCGTCGCCGCGGTGAAAACCGCCCTGGAGCAGACCCCCCCGGAGCTGGCCGCGGACATCGTGGACCGGGGCATCTACCTGACCGGCGGCGGCGCCCTTTTGAAAGGCCTGGACGACCTGCTCAAGCAGGAAACCGGGTTACCCATCAAGATCGCCGACGATCCCTTGACCACGGTGGTTCTGGGTTCCGGCCGGGCCCTGGACAACCTGAACATCCTGAAGGAAGTAATGGTTGATTGAGGCCGTTGGCTTTGCGCCCCGACTTGCACTACCGCACTCCGCTGATCGTGGCCCTGGCAGTCCTGCTGTTTTTCTCCGTCCTGTCCCTCGGCCTGAAGCAATCTCCGGTCCTAAAAGAGGTGCAAGGGTCGGTGGTTGCCATTACTGCCCCCGTATTGCAGGCCCTGGAATCTTTGGGCCGCCGCGGCAGGGACCTCTGGCTGGGCTACTTCTACCTGGTGGGGGCCCGGCAGGAGAACCTCCAACTGCACCGGAGCCTGGAGGAATACCGGCAGAAAGAAATTCAATTTCAGGAAGCCCAGCAGGCCCTGACCCGCCTGGAAGCGCTCTTGGCCCTGAAGAGACAGGTGGCCCTGCCAGTGATTGGGGCCCGGGTTATCGCCTACGATTCGTCCCTGTGGTCCCGCTGCGCCCTCATCGATCAGGGGAAGGCCCAGGGGGTGAAGACCGAGCTGCCGGTGCTGGCGCCGGAGGGTATCGTCGGGCGAGTCGTGGAGGCCTATCCCCAGTACTCCAAGGTGATGCTCATCGTGGACCGCAAGAGCGGCGCCGACGCCATGGTGCAGCGCTCTCGGGTGCGAGGCATCCTTCAAGGCCAGGGAGGCAACCGCTGCTCCCTCGATTTCGTCCCCAAGAGCGCCGACGTCCAGGTGGGGGACCTGGTCCTGGCCTCCGGCCTGACCGGCATTTATCCTAAGGGTTTGCTCTTCGGCAAGGTAACCAAGGCCGACAAAAAGAGCCCCGGGGTCTTCCAGGAAATCGAAGTGACTCCCGCAGTGGACCTGTCGGCCCTGGAAGAAGTCCTGGTGATCAAAGTCGCCAACCTCAGCCTGTCGGAACCATGATCGCCGCCTTTTTCGCATACGGCTTCCTGGCCTTGGCCATTTTCTACCTACAGAACCTGGCGTTCTTCCCGCAGATGCACCTGCGGCTGCTGGCCCTACTGCTGTTCTACCTGGGTTTGCGGCCCTCTCTGGCCCTGGCTTTGGCCCTGGCGGTGGCCCTGGGGGTCTTGCAGGACAGCTTTGCCATCACCCCTTTCGGCCTGCACCTGGGCTCGACCCTGCTGGTGGTGGGAGTGGCCCGCCTCTTTAACCAGCGTCTGCCCCAGCAGCGATTCGGCCTCCAGGCGGCGGCCTGCCTGCTGGCCATGGTCCTGCAAGAGGTCTTCCTGCAGACGAGTCTCATCACCCTGGGCTACGCAGGCGGACTGGCCTGGGGGCAACTGTATCATCACGCCGTGGAAATTCTGTTGACCGCGGTCCTGGGGCCGTTGATGTGTTTACTGGTGCTTGGATTGGAAAGATTTTTGGGCCGCTACGGTTGGCGCCCCAGGAGCCAACAGCCCGATTTTTACCAGCCTCTGGCATAATGGCGGGGGAGCTGTCTCCCTGGCCGATTCAAGGCGCACGGATTACTGCGGCCTCCCGGCAAATACCAGGCAAGACTTATCAAGACGAGACCACCGACTGAGAGTGCCATGGCCCGCCCCAAGCTGAATCTGCAAGAAAACTCTTTTGGGAACTTTAAGTTCCTGGGAGATTCCACCGGCGGCGCCATGCCCCCGGATGAACAGGAGCGGGTGCGGCGCAATTTTTCCGTGGTGGCCCTCATTGTCCTTGGCCTCTTCGCCCTCCTGTTCCTGCGCCTCTGGTTTCTGCAATTGGCGCAGGGTGATTACCTGCGCCAGCGCTCGGAACAAAACCGCATCCGTCTCATTGACCTGCCCCCCTGGCGGGGCAAGATTCTGGACCGCGACGGCCAGGTTCTGGTGGGCAACCGGCCCAGCTACGAACTGATGGCGGTCTTGGAAGACGTGGGAGATATTGGGCTCCTGAGCCACCGGCTGGCGATTCTGCTTCATATGGATCAGAAGCAGATCGCCGCCCAATTGGAAAACGCCCGGGCCAACGGTCTCTACCAGATACGGCTCCGGGGAGACCTGAGTTGGGAAGAACTGGCCCAGGTGGCCACTTATCAGCCGGAGTTGCCCGGAGTCCTGGTGCAGGTCCAGCCCAAGCGGGAGTACCGCCATAATGGGCAGGCGGCCCATGTCCTGGGTTATCTGGGGGAGATTAGCGAAGCCCAGCTCAAAAGCGGCAAGTTTGCCAATTACAAGGTGGGTGACTACGTGGGCCGTAGCGGCGTCGAACTGGCCTGGGATAATTATCTCATGGGCGCCCGGGGCCACCGCCGCATCGAAGTGGATGCTTATGGCCGGGAATTCGGCCAAATGGACTCGATTTCCCCCACCCCCGGGGACAACGTCTACCTGACCCTGGATAGCCGCATGCAGCAGGTGGCCGAGGATTGCCTGGAAGGCAGGGTGGGAGCCATCGTCGCCCTGGATCCCCGATCCGGCAAGATTCTGGCCATGGCCTCTTCCCCCTCCTTTTCCCAGGAGGCCTTTGAGCGGGGGCTGTCGTCCCAGGAATGGCAACGCCTCAGCCAGGACAAAAACCATCCCCTGGAAAACCGCGCTCTCCAGGGACAGTATCCCCCAGGTTCCACTTTCAAAATTGTTATGGCGGTGGCCGCCCTGGAAGAGCAGGTCGTCACCCCGGAAACCCTCTTAGATTGCCCCGGGGTCCTGGTCCGTGGCGGCCACGAGTTCAAAGACTGGAAAAAGGGCGGCCACGGCGAGGTCAATCTCCATAAGGCCCTGGTGGAATCTTGCGACGTCTATTTTTATCTCGTGGGGGAGCGGCTGGGGATCGACCGCATTGCCAAGTGGAGCCGCCGCTTCGGCCTGGGACAACCCAGCGGCCTCAATCTCGAGAAAGAGATGCCCGGGCTGGTGGCCTCCAGCGAATGGAAAAAGGCCCGCTTCCACCAGGGCTGGCGCGAAGGGGATACCCTGTCGGTCGCCATCGGCCAGGGCTATAACCTGGTCACCCCGATCCAGATGGCCCAGGTGGTTGCGGCCATAGCCAGCGGCGGCGTGATCTATGAGCCGCAGGTGGTGGAAAAGGTGGAGAGTCCCGGCGGGGAGGTTATCTTTCAGTCCCAGCCGCAGGTCAAGTATCGCCTGGGGGCCAGTCCGGCCAACATCGCCGCGGTCCAGAAGGGCCTGGAGGGGGTGGTGGTGGAGGAGAACGGGACCGGCAAGGATGCCCGCCTGGCCCAGATCCAGGTGGCCGGCAAGACCGGCACCGCCCAGGTGGTGACCACGGAGAGGCTGGAAGAGGAGAAAAAAGGCGGCAGCGGCGAGAAGATCACCAAGTATCTAAACCATGCCTGGTTCGTGGGTTACGCCCCGGCGGACAACCCCCAGGTGGCCGTGGCGGTGATAGTGGAACACGGCGGCCACGGCGGCTCCGAAGCCGGGCCCCTGGCCCGGCGGGTCATCGCCGCGGCCTTCCCGAAGCGCGAGCCCCAGGTGGCGAACGGCGAATAATCGATATGGGGATTTCTCTCTTCAGGTCAGCTTGCCCACCGCCAGCAAGACCTCGTCATAGTTAGGCTCCTGGGACAACTCTTTGACGAGTTGGACGTAACGCAGCACTCCCCCCTTGTCCACCACAAACACGGCCCGGGCCAGGAGGCGCAATTCCTTGATCAATACCCCGTAGGCTTCCCCGAAAGCTGCATCCCTATGGTCCGAGTAGGTCTTGACCCGGTCCACCCCCGCCGCGCCGCACCAGCGTTTCTGGGCGAAGGGCAGGTCCATGCTGATGGTCAGGATTTCCACGTCCGGCCCCAGCCTGGCGGCCTCTTCATTGAACCACCGGGTTTCGATATTGCAGGTGGGGGTGTCCAGGGAGGGCACCGAGCAGATAACGGCCACCTTGCCCTGGAGCGAGGAAAACCGGAAGGGGCTCAAATCGATGGCGATAACCTCAAAATCCGGGGCCTGCTCCCCCGCCTGCACTTCCCGGCCCATCAGGGTCAGGGGATTGCCCTTCATAGTGATTGCTCCGGTCCGTTCTGCCATGTTCAATATCCTCCTTAATCCGAAGTTAAGCTTCCGCCTCGGTCCATGAAAAAATAACTTGAGACTTCTGCGAAAAACAACTTTGTCATCCTGAGCGAAGCGAAGGATCTCGTATTTCCTTGGTATTTATGAGATTCTTCGGTCGCTTCGCTCCCTCAGAATGACAAAAATGGAGACATTCCCAGAGGTTTCAACTTCCGCCTTAGTTAAGAATCTACCCTCTTATTTCACGGGATATGGCTATACTCTTCAATCTGATCAGACCTCCGTCTCCCCGCCGTCCCAGCCATATTTGCCGATAAGGCGCACGAAGCGGCAGCCGCCGTGGTATTCGTACTTCAACCCCTCCCCGGTCTGGCGCACGCAGGTGAGGGTTTGGGTGAAGGCGTCCCCCACCGGAATCACCAGTCGTCCCCCCCTGGCCAGTTGCTCCACCAGGGGCCTGGGGACCTGTGGGGCCCCGGCGGTGACGATGATGCCGTCGAAGGGGGCCTCCTCCGGCCAGCCCAGGGTGCCGTCCCCCACCCGGATGCGAATATTCCGGTAACCCAGGGATTCCAGGATCGAGCGGGCGTAATCCGCCAGGCCGCCCTTGCGGTCGATGCTGAAGACTTGGGCGGCCAACTCCGCCAGGATCGCCGCCTGGTAGCCGGAGCCGGTGCCCACCTCCAGGACCCGGTCCGTCTCCTTGAGTTCCAAAATCTCGGTCATGAGGGCCACGATGTATGGCTGGGAAATGGTCTGGTCTTCCCCGATAGGCAGGGGATAGTCAGCGTAGGCCTGGCTCCAGAGGTGCTCAGGGATGAAGCGGTGCCGGGGCACCCGGCGCAGCGCGGCCAGCACTCGGGGGTCGGCCACCCCCCGGGCCCGGATTTGCTCTGCCACCATGCGCTCCCCGGCCGCGGCAAATTGATCCTCGATCATCAAATATTCCTCTCAGGAGGGCTTGCGGCGGCCAGGCGAACCGGCCCGGGGTCACCAGGCGACCCGCCGGGCCTCTTTGTCCAACCACATTCTTAAGGTAATAAGGGAGAGGTGGTTTTTGAAGGGGAAGCGGAAAATTTTATTGTCAGGCTGAATATTTTCCGCGGCGGGGCAGACGACGGTGGACGCCAGGATAGCAGTGGTGTCTTTCAAAACAATTTTGAAGAAGGTTCAAGTATTCCGCAGTTAAAATTTAGATAATTGTAATCTAAACGATATCAACATATTACACCGATGCAACCAAGTCCCCTCTCCCCTGTGGGGGGAAGACACCGGGTGAGGGGTGCTTCGCATGGATTTTCGTAGGGGCGGGTTTAAAACCCGCCCCTACTACCCACACTTTCGGAAGAGGCGCACACATGGGTGCGCCCCTACAAGAACGTTTGTACCCCCCTCACCCTTCCCTCTCCCCCCAATGGGGGGAGAGGGGAATATTGTGAGTTCCGTAAAATAATTAGCTATTTTGCATATCTAAGTTCAAACAGATCTCAAATGCCTGCTTCATAGCAGAACCTTTGACAGAACAGTCCTCCGGTATAGGGGATCTGAGGCTGGTTCTTTGATATAATTGCCATATGGAATCGATGGCCCGCTGCCGTTTTCACCCGGACCGGGAGGCCTGGGTCCGGTGCCAGAAACATGAATTGGGATACTGCCGGGAGTGCCTGGACGCCTGCCGGGCCTGCACCGACCCTTGCCTCTACTGCAAGTTCCGCCCGGGCTGCGTCATCTGGGAGCTCTGCCGCAAAGAAGCTAAAAAACGCTGCCGGGAAGAGGGGTGAGGACCCGGCCGCCGGGCGCCTCTATCACACCTTCTTCTCCCACCTGAGCAAATCGGCCACCTGGGCCAGGGTGCTGCCTGCCTTGATCTCCTCCCGGAGGCGATTCTCCTTTTCCAGGACGTCCATGGCCCGGTTGGCGTATTCCACCGCCAGGGCGCGGGGCAGGACCACCACCCCGTCGTCATCCCCCAGGACCCAGTCGCCGCTCTCCACCTTGACGCCCCCCACCCGGATGGGCACCCCAATCTCTCCGAAGCCCTTGGGTTCCCCGGCGTTGGGCATCACCAGGCGGGAGCAGGCCGGAAAACCCAGCTTGGTGATGTCGCCTGTGTCTCTGATGGCGCCATCGATCACCACCCCGTTCAGCCCTCGCTGCAGGGCCGAAGTGGTAGCCAGTTCCCCCCAGACGGCAGGCCCCACTCCCCCGGCGTCGATGACCACTACGTCCCCCGGCTGGGCCTGGTCGATGGCCTCCACCGGCTTCGCCCAATCCCCGGGATAGGTGCGCACCGTCAGGGCCGGGCCCAGCAAGCGCATCCCGGGAAACAGGGGCCGCAGCCCCTCCAGAACCCCGCCCCGGTGCAGGGCGTCGGAGAGATTGGAGGTGGAGACCAACTCCAGCACGCCCCGGATCTCTTCCTCCCCCACCCGTTTGAACAGGGTAGTCGGAATCACCGCACCCTCATCCAGGGCCCGGCGGATCTCCCGGGTGGCCGCGGCCGGGTCCCCGGCCTTGGTGATGGCGCCCCCCACGATGACGTAGCCGGCCCCGTGGGCCACCGCCTGGGCGGCGGTCTCGGAATTGATGCCGCCGGCCACTCCCACCGGCACCCGCACCGCCCCGCTGACCGCGGCCAACATCGCAAAGGGATCTTGTCCCCCGCCCCGCATCTGTTCGTCTATGGCCAGGTGGATCGAGATGTAATCCGCCCCGAGTTCCTCCACCTGGCGGGCCCGGGCCAGCGGGTCGGCCACCGCGATGAGGTCCACCGCGATCTTGGCCCCGTAATTCTTGCCGGCCTGGACGCACTCGGCAATGGTGGCGTCGGAGGCGGCCCCCAGCACGTCGATGATCTGGGCCCCGGCCTTGGCCGCGGTCTCCACCTCCACCCGCCCGGCATCCATGATCTTCATGTCCGCCACGATGACCTTGCCGGGGAAGAGGCGCCGCAACTCCCGCACCGCATCGAGGCCTTCGCTCTTGATCAAGGGGGTGCCGGCCTCCACCCAATCCACCCCGGCGGGCACCGCCAACTCCGCCACCTGCACCGCCCGGTGCATGTCCACAAAATCGAGGGCCAGTTGCAATATGCAAGGCATCTGATTATCCTTGGAATTCTTTGCTGAGAAATTAAGAAAACGTTCCCAGTTCCCAGATTTACTGGCTACTGGCTACTGACTACTGCCTATTCCAAATCGGCGTGGCGGTCCAGGATATCTTTGTAGTCGCGGCTGGCCCCCCTGCGGTAGAGAAGGAGGACCACCGCCTCCAGAAACAGAAAGGCGGCCTGTTCGAAGAGGCTGCCGGGGCATTGGACCGAGACGGTCTCCCGGGTCCGCGTCAGCTTGGTGGTGCCGGGGATGGTGATGACCACCTGGGCTTCCCGGCCAAGGGTGGAGTCGGAATGGGCGGTGAGACCCAGGGTGCGGGCCCCCACGGTGTTGGCCCGGCGCTGCATCTCCCGGGGCTGGGCCGTCTCCCCCGAGCCGGACATCACCACCAGCAAGTCATCCGGGCGGATGCGAGGAGTGGTGGTCTCTCCTACGAAATAGACGGTATACCCCAGGTGCATCAGCCGCATCAGGAAGCCCCGGAGAATAAAGCCGGAGCGGCCACTGGCGCATCCGAAGATGCGCGGCGCCGCCTTAAGCTCCCTGATCAGGGTCTCGGGCATCTCCGGAGTAATCCGGTCCAGCACCCCGCCCAGCTCCTGGTGCATCTGGTCCAGGGCCGCGGAAAATGGCGCGGCCTCCGGGGATTGAGATAAAAAAGCCCCCCGGCCCTGTCCCGGAAGGCAATCCGTCTTGTCCATCATTCCCTCCTTTAAGTCCCAGTCCACCGCTTGGCCGGATCCAGGCTTCCATTTTTATGGAGGAATCTAGGGCAAAATTATCACAAGCCCGCAAAAATTACCAGGAATCTTCTCAGGTTCCTCAGCTTTGCCCAATTTTTCCCTGCGGGCAATAGTGGGGCAGGCGGGGTGTTCAGGGCTCGACAGGTCCCCTAATTCAGCCTTCGAACTTATCGTCGAAGACCTTCATGGCGCAGAAGCGGCCGCACATGGTGCACTGGTCATCCCGGGCCTGGCTCAGGTCCCGGAAGCGCCTGGCCTTGGTAGGATTGACCGAGAGCCGGATTTGCGTGTCCCAGTCCAGGGCCCGCCGGGCCTTGGACATGGCCAGGTCCCAATCGGCGGCGCCGGGCCTTCCCAGGGCGATATCCGCGGCGTGGGCCGCGATGCGGGAGGCCACCACCCCGTCGATGACGTCCTCCACCTCCGGCAGTTTCAAGTGTTCCGCCGGGGTGACGTAACACAGAAAGGAGGCGCCCAGGGTGGCGGCCAAGGCCCCGCCAATGGCCCCGGAGATGTGGTCGTAGCCCGAGGCCACGTCGGTGACCAGGGGCCCCAGGACGTAAAAGGGGGCCTGGTTGCAATATTTCTGCTGCAGGCGGACGTTTTTGCGAATGGCGTTCAGGGGTAGATGACCCGGGCCTTCCACCATCACCTGGACCCCCTTGGCCCAGGCTCGCCGGGTAAGCTCACCCAGAACCTTGAGTTCGTGGAGTTGGGCCCGATCAGTGGCGTCGGCCAGGCATCCGGGCCGCAGCCCATCCCCCAGGGAGAGGGTGAGATCGTGCTCCCGGGCGATCTCCAGCAATTCGTCATATCTCTCATATAAAGGGTTTTCCCGGCCGGAACGCCGCATCCAGGCGGTGAGGAAGGCCCCGCCCCGGGAAACCACCCCGGTGACCCGCTTGGCAAGCAGCGGCAGGGCGCCCCGGGTGACGCCGCAGTGCACCGTGACGAAGTCCACCCCTTGGCGGCCGTGGTGGCGCACCATCTCCAGGAGATCGTCGCCCCGGACCTCTTCCAAGCTCCCGGCCTGGCTCATGATCTGATAGATGGGCACGGTGCCGAAGGGCGCCGGGCATTGGGCCAAGAGGGCGGTGCGGATATCGTCCAGGCTGCCGCCCGTGGACAGGTCCATGACCGCGTCCGCCCCGAACTCCAGGGCCGCGGCCAGCTTGGCCTGCTCCTTCTCCAGGTCGCAGTCGTGGGGGGAAGTGCCGATATTGGCGTTGATCTTGACCCGCACCCCCTGGCCGATGGCCAGCGGCTTCAGCCCCAAATGCCCGGGATTGGCCGGCACCACCAGGGTGCCCCGGGCCAGACCCTGGCGAATCACCTCCGGCGCCAGGCCTTCCACCCCGGCGGCCTGCTCCATGGCCGGAGTGATCTTCCCTGCTAATGCCGCTTCCCGCTGAGTCATCATAGATAAATTTTATCTTAACGAAGTGGAAAAAGGAAGGGATAGAGGAAGTGGCCGCGGGGCAAGTATTTAGTATCGTGCTGCAGAAATATATCCAAAATATGTGGGGTTTAGGTTGCCGCAGGCTTTAGCCTGCGCTCTCGTTTTTCCAATTATTTCGCAAGCTAAAGCTTGCGGCTACCTTTCAAATGCCTACCTGAAGAAAAATGGAGCGGCCTGTGAGTAAGGACCGTCAGACCTAAGCACCCTCCCCCGCCAACTCATTCCCCCTTAAAGAGAAGGCTGGCCAGGGCCGGCCAGTCCGCCACTTCCAAAAACGGGTGGGGCTGGCGGTTCCAGGGTTGGGCGAAGAGGATGGGGGTGATCCCGTGGCCGGACAAATGCAGGCAGGTTTCCAGGCGATCCTCCACGAAGAAGCGGATCTTTTGTTCCCGGAGGTAATGGAGTTTGCTGTCGGGATCCCCCGTGGCCACCACCCGGATATCCTGGGGCGGCACTGTCGCCAGGGTGCGCTGCAGCCAGGTCCGGATGGGCCCGGCCCGGTCCCGGGCGGTGACAAACAACAGGGGCGTCTCCCGGGCCAGGCGGGTGAGGACCGCCACTGCCTCGGGGAAGGGCTCCACTGCCAGTTGGTGGGGGCGGTCGATGAGTTCCCGGATCAGTTCGGCAATGATCCGGGGCTCCAGATCGAGACACTCCTCCAGGGAAAAGGTAGTGATATGCTCATAGCGCAGCTGGTGGCCGCAGTCGTAGCGCTCCCGGGCCAGGGCGAGGAAGGTGGTCATGATGTCGGCCACCACCCCGTCGATGTCGAAGGCCAGGGAGTCCAGGGGGATTAGATGCTTATTTAGGATTATATGTTGATGGGTCAATTATCCACCCTTCGTTAATATCACAATCACAAGGGACTCCATAATTACTAAATCTTTGGGAATATGCCCATCCGGCCTGGACCGCACAGAGAATGGCATCTAACCAATCTCCTCCTTGGTCTCTAATGCATCTTTCTTTACATTCATCTGTAATGGCAACACAAAACCCATATAGAGTATTTTCTATTAATTGTGAAATAATGTCAGTTCTAACTTTTAATTTTCTTGATTGATCACCATTATTCCCTTTATAGGATTTTCTCCCAATTAGGTTCCTCGCCGCTAAGCCAGGATACGCTTCTATGACAATTGTATTGGATTTTCTCCTAAGACAAGGAACTACACTATTATTTGAATTAAGTAATCTTTTTGCCCCTTGAAAAAACATTTTACCAACAGGAACTCCATTTAACTTCATAGGACTAAGAGAGCCTGCTCTCTTATCAGTAATACGCAGATGCTCCTTATCTCCATATGCCCTGGTATATTTGTAAGTTGTTAGTACTGCTTCAAAATTCTCCTTACTCAATGATGAAACAAAACGGACATATTCTTCCCATGGTTTAGGCCAGTTTAGGTCAATAATCAATCTGTTAGGTTGACCGAATGGGAAATCAATTCCTGCAATCCAAGATCCATCAGAATTTAACAAATTTTCAAATTCATTCCAATCACTTAAAGGGAATAGACCGGTTACAATTAAAACATTATCTTGTAATCTGCAATGAGAACAGGTGATCGGATTATTCCGGGAAGGAACGCTTGTAAAGTCTATTCCGTAGACAAGCATTAATTATCTTCCTGCGTTAAAGTCCCCATGATCTCTATCACTTCCTCGTCATCCAGATCATACCAATTTACATAGGCGTCGGCCACCGCGAAAGACCAGCCGCTGCGGACGTTGAGGCAGAGGAGTTCGTCCACTTCGGGCAGGAGGTCCTGGAGGGTGCGCTCCGAGGCGGTGGGCACCGCCACCACGATCTCGCCGGCGCCCCGGCGCTTCAGGAATTGCACCGCGGCCCGCATGGTAAAGCCGGAGGCTAGGCCATCGTCCACGATGATGGCCGGCTCTCCCGCCAGCTCCGGGTAGGGCCGGCCGCCCCGCAGCCTCGCCTCCCGCCGGCGGCTGACCGCGGCGGCCCTGGCCACCTGGGTGGCGACCTCCTCTTTGGTCAGGGACAACCTCTGGAGCAGCTCCTCATTGAAGATGGCTTCCCCTTCGGGATCCAAGGCCCCGAAACCGGCCTCGGTGGTCCAGGGGATCTGGATCTTGCGCACTACGAGCAGTTCCAGAGGGAGGCTCAGACTCCGGGCGATCTCCGCGGCCACCGGCACGCCGCCGGCAGGAATGGCGGACAGGTGCGGCTTCCGGCCGCGCCAGGCCAGGAGGCGCTCCGCCAGCAACCGGCCAGCGCCGGCCCGGTCCTCAAAAACCCGGAGACGATTTCTTAAACGGGGCTCTTCACTGAGTCTGCCCATGGTCGGCAAAATTCCTCGGCCAGGGCGGCCACCCGCCGGAGAAACTCCGCCTGGCTGAGGCGGGCGCCGGTGAGGCCTCCCCTGAGGTTGATTTCCGAAAGATAAGTGGCGCCGTCCGGGCCCACCAGGAGGTCCAGGATGACGTAGGGAAATTTCCCCCGGGCCATGACCTGGCGGCAGAAAATGAGACTGTCCGGGGGCAGCGCCGCGGGCCGCGAGGCGCCCCCTTGATAGAGATTCCTGCGGAAGCTGTGGGGGTTGACCCGCTCATAGGCTTCGGCATAGTCAGCCACCACCACTACCCGCAAATCCCTGGCCCCTTCCAGGAGAGGCTGCACCACCAGGGGATAGGGCAGCGGCTGCAGTCCCGCCAGGCTAAAGAGGGAATCCAGGGAAGGCCAGCAGCCCACCCCCAGCCCCAGGTGGCCCCGGTCCCTTTTGGTGACCACCGCGCCCCCGTGCCGGGACGCAAACCGGGAGAGATTGGCGGCCAGATCGGTGAGCCCGTAAGCCACAAAGGTGCCGGGCACCATGAACTGCCCCAGCGCTTCCGCCTGGGCGGCCTTGGAGCGGGCCAGGAGCTGGGCCAGGGCCGGGGGGAACAGGGCCACCCCGCGCTCCGCCAGGTCCAGCAGCTTGAACTCCTCGCCGGGCCGGAGCGCCAGGGGGCCGAGCACCGCGTCCCCGGCGCGCAAGTCAGGATAACTTTCGCGAAATTCGACAATGCTCCGGATCAGACGCGCGGCTCGCTCCATTTTTCCTTGAGGGTGCTTATGGGCAGTAGTGTTGTGTCCCGGAAACGGTGCCTAAATGCTTTCCCTTTTTCCCTCCCCCTTGAGGGGGCGACAGGTGGAGGTGGTAATTTATCTTTCATTTACCATATGTTGCCACCCTCCCCCCAACCCCCTTCCCTCTCAGGGAGGGGGGGATATCTCAAATCTTTTGTTATTTGTGGGACATAACAGCAGATCCGGCAACAAAATTGGATCGAGAAGATTACACTAGCTAACGGTAAAACCATAGGCCATTGTAATTTCAGCTAAATCCACATATTATACCGATGCTCAATAAATCCCCTGTCCCCTGCGAGGGGACGACACCGGGTGCGGGGTGGCTTCGCCTGGTTTTTCGTAGGGGCGGACCAATGTGTCCGCCCTGTAGGGGCGGGTTTTAAACCCGCCCCTACACTGCCTTTCGTAGGGGGCGCACACCTGGGTGCGCCCCTACAAGACCGTCTCCCTCACCCTCCCCTCTCTTCCGGGTTAGCCCCGGTATCAGGAGTCAGGCAGCTCTGCCGCCTTAATGCCCGTGGCTGCCGATACGCACCAAAAAAGAAGCCTGCCCCATTATAGGGCAGGCTTCCCGGCGAAATAAACTAAAATCTCCAGGTCGGTCAACCCGATCGATTACAGGCCGACAATATTCTTATGCAGTTCCCTGGTCTTTTCCAAACGGGCCTGATCCCGCTTCGCCACCAGAGCCGCCAGGCGGTCCTGGATGCGCTGGTAAAAGGTGGCATTGATGTCCTCTCCACGGGCGTGGGCGTTGATGAGTTGGCGGTAGCAGCAGATCATCTTGGAAATCATGGAGACCGCATACTCCCGGCCCTGGACCTTGATGGTGGCCAGCCCCAGGTCGAGGTAGGCCTTCAATTCATCTCCCAGAATGGCGAAGGCCACGTTGGGCTGCTGCCGGACGCGTTCGTTGAGGGCTTCGATCTTCTCCGGGGACTGCCCCCGCCGGGAAAGGACCCGGCGCCGCTGCTCTTCGCTTAAAAGGCAGAGCCGGAAACAACTGCCGCTATGGTCCGGCCAGCCTTCGTATTCCACGATCTCGTTGCCGTCTTCGTCGCGGTAGACCTTGCGGATGTAGGAGTCCGCAATGAGTTCGTGGAACATGCAATTGCCCACCCCGCCGATGCAGCGGTTCCCGTGGACCAGCACCTCGGTCTTTAATCCCAGTTCGTCCGCCTCTTGCTTGAACCGGGCCAGCTTCGCAACCGTATTGATCTCGGTGGAGGCCACCAATTGGCTGGCTCCGTAAGATTTAAAGCGGGCCATCTCCTCAGGGGTCTGGATATTGCAGCCGACGCTGGCGTGGATCACCAGTTGCGGAAACTCCCGGTGCACCGCTTGCATCACCGCCGGGGTCTTGACGATCACCCCTTCGATACCGGCATGGGCATACCTTTCCACCTTGGCCAGCAACAGGGGAAGCTTCTCCGGCGAAATTTCGGCGTTCAAAGCCACCCGCACCTTTCCCTGGTAGTTGGCGCCAATGCGCACCGCCTCGGCGATGCCGCTGTCTTCCAACTCCCATTGGCACTTGCGGCGGCTGAAACCCTTGGCCCCCACGTACACGGCGTCGGCGCCGTTCTTGAAGACCCCCTCCACCATTTCCAGGCTGCCGCCCGGAGCTAACAGTTCATTAATAATCATGGCTCTCCCACACCTCCCTGAGCCTCCGCCAAAAGGTTCCTGGGCTCTGCGACTCCCTCAACGCCAGTGCCTCTGGTAACCCCCAGGAAATGGTGGGTTCCTGCCCCGCGCCTGCTCCCGCCGGCCACTCGCACCTTGCGTATGGCAGCTAGATTCGTCCTCATTTAGAATATAAGTCTGTTAAAGATTAATTTCAATTATTATTATTTAGAAATCTTTACATTTTGCAGATGCCGATTCCGCCCCTCAGCGCCCCAGATAGGCAATGGCCAGGGTGAAGCAGAGCCCGATTTCCACCGCCCAGCTGAGCAGGTAAATCAGTATCTCCATACCGGATTTATAATCATCCTGCTGCAGGATGCGATTCGGTTCCCGGAGGATGTCCCAGGAGCTGATCTGTTTTTTAGCCACCATGATGAACTATCTCCTTTCAGAAAAATTCGGTCGGCAGTCCCCAGAAGGCCCTTCCTTAAGATTTGGCCTAGATTTCCCCCGGAAACTGCTCAGAAAAAATCGGCTAAAAGCTCCTTTACAGGCCGCTTAGGTTGTTGCCGCACCAGGGGACCGGCCCCCAGAACTGGATGGGCTTCCTCCAGCAAGGGGCGAGGCCGTTTGCAGATCACCCCGATGGGAATTCTCTCCCCCCACTCCCTGCCCTTCTGAAAGGCCCAAATTTCGTTCTCCGGGTCGTAGCCCGCCTCCTCCTCCACCTGGTAAACCCGATCCTTAAACCATTGATAAGTGTTGATCCGGTTAAAGGTGGCGCAGGGCTGCAGCACCTCCAACAGGGCCAAACCCCGGTGGCTGAGGGCCTCTTTATAAAGGCCGGTCAGATGCTCCACCATGCCGGCGAAGCCCCGACCCACCCAAGAGCAGTCCTGGCTCACCGCCAGGGCCAGGGGGTGCAAGGGCGGGTAGGCCACCCCCTCCGGCTGCAGCAGGGTCTTGACGCCCCGGTCGGTGGTGGGGGAGGCCTGGCCCTTGGTCAGGGCGTAAATCTGGTTGTTGTGCACCACCAGGGTGAGATTGGGGTTGCGCCGCAGCGCGGCCAGCAGGTGGTTGCCCCCCTCGCCGTAGCAGTCACCGTCGCCGGCTTCGGCCACCACCGCCATCTCGTGGTTAGCCAGATGCGCCCCGGTGGCCAGGGGCAAGGTACGGCCGTGGATGCCGTTCACGGTGTTGCACCGGAGGTAATGGGGAAATTTTCCCGACTGGCCGATCCCCGAGACCATGATGAGGCCTTCCGGCTTGATCTCCAATTCCGCCAGGGCCTGCTTGAAGGCCTGGAGCATGCCGAAGTTGCCGCAGCCCGGACACCAGGCCGGCTGGAGGCCTTGATAAAGTTCCAGGGGCAGCATCAGGCGTGGCCCTCCAGGCCCCGCAGGATATATTCCGGGGTAAAGGGGGCGCCGTCGTACCTGAGGACCAGATGATCGGCGGCGATCCCGGTCTCCTGACGCAGCAGGCGGTCAGCCTGGCCGGTGGCGTTCATCTCCACCATCACCAGCTTGCCCGCGCCTTTTAAGGCCGCGGCCACCGCCTGCGCCGGGAAGGGCCAGAGTTCGCTGAGGTGCACCATGCGGGCCGGGGCGCCGGCCTCATTCAGCCGGGCCACCGCTTCCGTCACCGGCCCCAGGCTGGAACCCCAGCAGGCCAAAACCAGGGGGGCCGCGGCCGGGCCGGAGGTGGAGATGCCGTTGAGCTCGCGCCCCAGTTTTGTCAATTTGCGCAGGCGCTTGTCGTGCATCTGCACCCGTACCTGAAGGTCTTCGGTGAGGTGGCCGTCCGGGGTGTGCTCGTCGGAGTCGGCCACCACCAGTTCCGGCCCGAAACCCGGCAGGCGGCGGGGCGAAACGCCGTCGGCGGTGATGGCGTAGCGCTCATAAACCCCGGCCGCCGGCCCCAGATCAAGGGCCCGTTCAATCTCCACCTTCTCGGGAAAATCGCCGGCCTCCTGGGTGAAGTTGGCGTCGGCCAGGTATTGATCGGTGAGCAGAATCACCGGCAACTGGTAACGGTCCGCCAGGTTGAAGGCCCGGGCCGCCTGGGCGAAAGCCTGGGCCGGGGTGCCCGGGGCCAGCACCGCCCGGGGAAAATCCCCATGTCCGGCGGAGAGGACGAAGCTCAGGTCACCCTGCTCGGTGCGGGTGGGCAACCCGGTGCTGGGGCCGGGGCGCTGGGCCTCCACGATGACCAGGGGCGTCTCGCTGCACCCCGCCAGTCCCAGGGTTTCCACCATCAGGGAAAAACCGCCCCCGGAGGAGCCGGTCAGGGCCCGGACCCCGGCGAAGGAGGCCCCCAGGGCCAGGTTGATGGCAGCAATTTCGTCTTCCGCCTGCTCCACCACCACCCCCCAGCGGGCGGCCCGTTGCCCCACGGCGTTGAGGACGCTGCTCCACGGAGTCATGGGGTAGCCGCTGATAAATTGCAGGCCCGCGGCCAGGGCTCCCAGGGCCAGGGCCTCATGGCCGCTGACCAGGAGACGGGGCGCCGGCGGCGGGGTGATCGCAGCCAGGGAGTAGCCGCTATCCAAGGCCGCCCCCAGCCTGTAACCGGCCGCCGCGGCCCGGTGGTTCCAACCCACCACCTCGACGCCCTTGGTGGCAAACGCCTCCAGGAGCAGGCCCATCATGGGCTCCAGGGGGACCCGGAGCAGCCCCAGTATAGCGCCGCCGGCGCCGGCGTTGACCGCGATCTCTGCCGCCTCTTTCTCCGGCAGCAGGGTGGCCGGCTCCATGGGGAGCTTCAGCCCCCGGGCGGGCAGCTCTCGAACCTGGGAGGCATCATAGATGATGACCCCATCCGGGGCCAGTTCCTCCTGGTGCAGGTGGATGGTCTCCTGGTTCAGGGCCACCAGCAGGTCCACCCCTTCCCTGGAGGAGATCAGGGGCGCATCCGCTACCCGGATGCGGTTGCAGAGATGGCCGCCGCGGATGCGGGACTCGTAGGACTGCACGAACAGCACCCAACAGCCCTGGCGCACCAGGGTCTTGGCCAGGGGAGTGGTGATGGCATGCACCCCCTGCCCCGCCGCCCCACCGATCAAGATATTGATATCAATGGCCATGCTCCCGTCTAGTCACCACCGAGCCAGTTGATTGTGAATAATTACTCAAATAGGAGCGCTTGTCAATATCAATAGACTCTTTGGTGAGAGCATCTTAAAAATAAGCATGGGCGGCAAAGCCGGCAAGGGTGCCCAGACGCAGTTTTAAGTTAGGTTTTCGATGAGGGGATTTCTGGTCAGGCCGGGGAAGGCGCGCCATTGGCGCGGTAGGGGCGGGCCCGGGTATCCGCCCCCGGCGGAATCACTTCGGCTTGTGTTCGGTAAAGGAGTGCCACAATTTATGGAGAACCCCGTCCTCGTGGTCTTCGCCCGGGGTTCCCTGGGCCGCCCGGGCCTGGGCTTCCGCCGCTTCTTCCCCGGCCAGCTCTTCCAGCAGATGCCGCTGCCGCTCCGTCAGGGTGTGGGGGACCAGCACCCGCATCTCCACCAGCAAGTCGCCCCTGCGGGAGCCTTTGGGATAGGGCACCCCCTCCCCCTTGAGACGGATGGTTTCACCGGGTTGAGTCCCCGGAGGGACCACCAGCTCCCGGCGGTCCTTGAGGGTGGGGATGGTGAGTCGGGTCCCCAGGGCCGCCTGGACAAAGGAGATAGGCACTTCCAGATGCAAGTCGTAGCCCTCCCGGCGGAAAATCTCGTGGGGCCGGACCGCCAGGACGATATAGAGGTCACCCGGCGGCCCTCCGAAGGCGCCGTCGTTGCCCTCCCCGGGCATCACCAGGTGGGTGCCGCTTCCCATGCCCGGCGGGACCTTCACCTTGATCTTCTTCTTTTCCCGCAGCCGCCCTTCCCCGTTACAGGCGGGACAGGCTTCCGCGAAAAATTCCTTCATTCCCTGACAGCGGGGACAGGTGGTGGTGATCTGAAAGATACCGTGGCTCCGGGAAACCACCCCGCGGCCGCCGCACTGGGGACAGGGGATGCGCCTGGTCCCCGGTTTGGCCCCGGAACCGCCGCAGGTGCGGCAATTCACCACCCGCGGGACTTCCACCGTCACCTCGGTGCCCAGGGTAGCGTCGAGAAAATCGAGGGTGATATCGTAGCGCAGGTCGGTCCCAGGCTGGGGACGGGGGCCGCCGCCCATGCCGCCCGTCCGGCCCGTGCCGCCGAAGCCTCCCATGCCGAACATGTCTTCGAAGATGTCGCCGAAGGACCGGAAGATGTCGCTGAAATCCCGGAAGCCGGTGAAGCCGGTGGACGAGACCCCTGCATGGCCATGGAGATCGTAGAGACGGCGCTTTTCCGGGTCGTGCAAGACCTCGTAGGCCTCAGCCGCCTCTTTGAACCGCTCTTCCGCGTCACGGTTGCCGGGATTGCGATCCGGGTGGTTCTGGAGGGCTATCTGCCGGTAGGACTTCTTGATATCGTCGATGGAGGCGTTACGCGGCACTCCCAAAATGGTGTAGTAATCTTGTTTGGTCGCCATCTTACCTTGATGTCAGTCGCACTCGCACGGATTTTTTCTTGTCGCCCAGGGAGACTTCTTTATCGCGGCGGTCGTCGATGGAGATGTGGGTCAGAACCCGCTTGACTCCCTGTTGGAAGGGAAGTTCGTGCAGGGCCTGGGCCATTCGCAGCAGCGTCTCGGGCTGGCCGTGCACCAAAGTGCCCATATCCGTGAGTTCGTGAGGAATGTTTTTATTTTCCAGGTATTTCACCAATGCGGCGATGTGGTCGCCCAAGCTGGTTTGGCCCATTCCCAAAGGGACCACGCTGATCTCCATGATAGCCATGTCCAGCCCTAGGCAGGCGTGCCCGTCCTTCAGGAAGGCAACAATTGCCGCACCACATCCTTGAGATGATCCAGATTAGGAGATTTTACCACAAATTCATCGGCGCCCCAAGTGGAAAGATCATGGGGAGGAAGGGCGTGGGAATAGAGGATCACCCTGGTCTCCTTACAGCTGCCCTTGACGATCCGCCCGGTCTCCAATCCGGACATATCCGGCAGCAGAACTTCCAGGATAACCACGTCAGGCTTGAAGGAATCTATCAGGCGCACGACCTCTCCGCCCCTGCCGGTCACCAGAACCTCGTAGCCCTCATCCTCCAATTCCTCCAGGCAGAGCTGGCGGATGTTGGGTTCGCTGTCAGCCAACAGGACCCTGCCCATGGTAGCGCCTCCTTTGGACAAGGGTATACCTCCTCTTTTTCTATATAATTAATAGATAGTCATGGTAAGTTTGTTTGTCCAGTTGGCGGCCGCGCTGGCGCCGTCTTTTCCTTCTGAAAATCGGGGGTCTTATTAGTAGGGTTCGGCAAAGTTTTGGCTATGAGGCGGGTATGGACTGTCTTGTAGGAGCGGACCCAGGTGCGCGCCCCCCACGAACTGATGGGCAGCAGGGGCGGGGTTTAAACCCTCCCTTGCAGGGCGGACACCTGGGTCCGCCCCTAGGAAAAACCATGCGGAGCCACTTCTGCAGGCAATTTTGTGGCGGACTCTACCGGAGTCCTATTCCTTTCGGGGTTCGCCGCTTTCCGGCGGTTCTTCCCCCCGTTTGCGGAAGGCCTGCCAGCGGGCCACCAGGTCCGGTTCCACCCCCTCCTGGCCAGCCTCATAGAACCGCTCCCCGGTTAGCTCTTCCGGTAAGTATTCCTGGGGGACGAAATGGCCGGGAAAATCGTGGGGATAGAGATAGCCCTGGCCGTGGCCCAGCGACTTGCGGTCCCGGTGGGCGTCCTGCAAGGGACCGGGCACCCGGGTGGCGCCCTTTTCCTTGAGGGCCGCCCGGGCCCGGAAATAGGCCTGGGTGGAGTTGCTCTTCGGAGCCAGGGCCAGATAGATGGTGGCCTGGGCCAGGTGGTACTGCGCTTCCGGCAGTCCCACCCAGGTGAGGGCCTGGGAGGCCGCGGCCACCTGCACCAGGGCGTTGGGATCGGCTAGGCCGATGTCCTCCGAGGCCAGGATCAGCAGCCGCCGCATAATGAAGCGTTCATCTTCACCCGCCTCCAACATTCGGGCCAGCCAATAGAGGGCCGCGTCCACCTCGGAGCCCCGGACGCTCTTGATAAAGGCCGACACCGTGTCGTAGTGGGCCTCTCCCTGCCGGTCATAGATCAGGTCCCGCCTGGGCATGCATTCCCGGGCCGCCTCCAGATCCACCCGGATGGCTCCGTGCTCATCCGCTTCGCTGCTCAGGACCGCCAGTTCCAGGGCGTTCAGGGCCCGCCGGGCGTCGCCCCCGGCCAGGCGGGCGAAATGTTCCAGGGCCTCTTCGGTCACCGTCAACGCCATGGCTCCCAACCCCCGTTCCCGGTCCGCCAGGGCCCGGCGCAGGAGGGCGAGAATCTCCGCCTCCTCTAGGGGCTCAAAGACGAAGACCCGGGCCCGGGACAGCAGCGGCCCGATGATCTCGAAATAAGGATTCTCCGTGGTGGCGCCGATGAGGGTGAGAAGCCCCTCCTCCACGTGGGGGAGCAGGGCGTCCTGCTGGGCCTTGTTGAAGCGGTGGATTTCGTCGATGAGCAGGATGGTGCGGCGGCCCTGCTCCTGCCAGCGGCGCGCCTCTTCCACCACCCGGCGCAGGTCTGCCACCCCGGCCATCACCGCGCTGAGGGTGAGGAACTGGGCATCCAGACTCCGGGCCAGGACCATCGCCAGGGTGGTCTTGCCAATTCCCGGCGGGCCCCAAAAAATCATGGAGGAGAAGAGGCGGCCGGCCTTTAGGGCCCGCCACAAAAGACGCCCGGGTCCCACCAGATGCTGCTGGCCCACAAATTCCTCCAGGCTCCGGGGACGCAGGCGCATCGCCAGGGGCTGCGGCGGCGCGAAAAGCGTGGCGTTCATAGCGGCATCCGATGCTTGCTGGTTCCAGTCATGTCTTGGATGTCCTTACAATAAAGAATGTCCTTAAATCTTCAGGCCGGTAACTGGTAGGCGCAGGCTAAAGCCTGCGGCTACCATTGGTTTATTAATATTCTTGAGCAGGCGGCCTTCCGGGCACCTCTGCCTGGCGGCCGCCTCGTCCCATTTTTTCCTGGGTTTTCTCACCCTCTTCCATTTAAGTTAATTTTTGCTTATAATTAAATCAACTTCACTAAATTTTTGGCTTCAGAGAGGCCGCCCCATGTTCGGCTATAATTTTTCGACCCTGCTCATCGTCCTGGTCATCGCCCTCCTGCTTTTCGGGCCCAAGCGTTTACCGGAGCTGGGAGAAAGTATCGGCAAGGCCATCAAGAGTTTTAAGATGGCCCATGATGACCCCAATTCGGTGTATCCCAAGAGCGAGATTCCCGGCGGGACCGCGGCGTCCGGCGCCACCTGTCCCTTATGCCACAAGGATCTTCCGGCGGGAGAGTTCGCCTTCTGTCCCCATTGTGGCAACCGCATAACCAAGGCTTAATTTTCCGGCAGCGAGATGGGCATAGATTTTGATACGCTGATCTTACTTCTGGTTTTGGCCTTCATCCTTTTCGGACCCCAAAAACTGCCGGAATATGCAGCCAAACTGGGGGCCCTGATCGCCAAGCTGCGTGAGGCCAGTTCGGACCTGACCCGGCAGTACCAGACCTCCTTTCCCGACCTCATACCGCCGCCGCCCCCGCCCGGCGTCAACCAGCCCGCTTCCTGGCAGCCGCCGCCGGACCCGCCAACCTTCCACTGTCCCAAGTGCTCCCGGGAACTGGGGCCGGATTTCGTCTATTGTCCCCAATGCGGCCACCACCTGAAGGAAGGAGGGGAGGCGCCGGAGCCGTCGCCCCCGCCCCCGCCCCAGACCCCGGCCTCCTGAAATGGCTCCGGGCCCGGAAGCAGGGCCTCGCCGCTGACTTCTGGCGCTCTGGCTCAACGGAGGTATCCTTGATCAGACCCTTGACCCATGATGAAGTTGGGGTCGCCCTGAAGATCATCAATGAGGCGGCCAGGGCTTATCAAGGAATAATCCCCGCAGATTTCTGGCAGGAGCCGTACATGTCCCTCGATTCGCTGCGGGCGGAGATCGCCCAAGGGGTCGCTTTTTGGACTTGCCAGGCCGCCGGGGGCCTCCTGGGAGTCATGGGCCACCAACCCCTAACCGATGTCACCCTGATCCGTCATGCCTATGTGCGCCCCTCGGCTCAGAGCCAGGGCATCGGGGCCCGGCTCTTGAACCACTTGCTGAAGGGGGTCAGCGCCCCCGTCCTGGTGGGCACCTGGGCCGCGGCCTGGTGGGCTATCCGCTTCTATGAAAAATATGGTTTCAGGCAGGTGGCCCCGGAGGAAAAGGAGCGGCTGCTGCGGCGTTACTGGACCATCTCAGATCGGCAAGCGGAGGCCTCGGTGGTGTTGGCGGATGGGAAGTGGTTCGCTTCTCAGTCGGCCCCTGCCTGATCTGCCGCGGCAGAGTCGACCCGGAACCCCATTATGCCAGGTGGTATTCCCGGCGGCGCCAGGCCTGCATCGCCGTAAGCAGCCGATAATTGAGGCGCTCCTGGCCGGGCATGTTCCCCAGGGCGATCTCCGGCTTGTTGTCCCCGTGGAAGTCGGAGCCCCCGCTGACCAGCAGCCCCAGCTCCCGGGCCAGCCGCAAATATAAGGCTTCCTGCTCCGGGGTGTGCTCCGCATAGATGGCCTCGATGCCGGCCAGGCCCATGGCCTTCAATTCCTCCAGGGTATATTTCAGCGCCCGGGCGGAGCCCAACCCCAGGGTGAAGGGGTGGGCCAGGACCGGGACTCCCCGGACCTCCCGAATCATGGCGATGGCCTCACCCGGCGGAAAGCGGAACTTGGGGACGTAGGCCTTGCCCTGGTTGTTCAGGTAGAGGTCGAAGGCCTCCTGGATGGAGCTCACATAGCCGGCCTCCATCAGAGCCCGGGCGATGTGGGGCCGGCCCATCTGGCCCCGGCCGGAAATCTTCGCCACCTGTTCCAGGGTAAGGCGCAGCCCCAGGGCGTTCAGCTTGGCGATGACCTGGGGATTGCGTTTGCTCCGGGCCTTTTGCAGGACCGCCAGGCGTTCGCCCAGATGGCCGTTGCCATATTCGATGTCCAGACCCAGGATATGCATGGTGCCGCCGGGAAAGCGGGCGCTCACCTCGACCCCGGGGATGACCTCCACGCCGTAGGCGGCACCCGCGGCCGCCGCCTCAGCCAGGCCGTCAATGGTGTCGTGGTCGGTGAGGGCCATGGCCTTGAGGCCCCCGTCCCTGGCCAGGCGCACCACCTCCGCCGGCGCAAAGGTGCCGTCGGAGGCGTTGGAGTGGACGTGCAGGTCGATTAATTCCATTTCTTAAGTCTTTCTAACCAAAGTGGGAGCCTGGGAACGATGATGAAGGGCGACCCAGCGGGTCGCCCCTACTGGCTGACAGCTTATTTAATCACTCTCCAATCAGGGCGATCATTTCCCGGACCGCCCGCTCGATCCCCACCAGCACGGCCCGGGCGATGATGGCGTGGCCGATGGAGTATTCGGCGAATTCCTCCCGGCCCCGGAAGGGTTTGATGTTCCGGTAGTTGAGGCCGTGGCCGCACTTGACCTTCAGGCCGAGGCTGCGGGCGTGGCGGGCCGCGGTCACCAACTCCTGGAAAAGCCGGGTGGCCTCGGCTCGAGTGGGCGCCTCGGCGTAAGCGCCGGTGTGCAACTCCACCCATTCGGCCCCCACTTCCTTGGCGGCCTGGATCTGGGGCTCGACCGGGTCCACGAACAGGCTGACCCTGAGACCCGCCGCCTTTAAGGCCGGCAGATACTCCGCCAAGGCCGCCTGGTGGCCCGCCACTTCCAGGCCCCCTTCGGTGGTGAGTTCCTGGCGCTTTTCCGGCACCAGGGTCACCAGGTCCGGCTGCACCTCCCGGGCGATCCCCAGCATCTCCTGGGTGGCGGCCATCTCCAGGTTGAGCCGGGTTTTGATCGTCTTTCTCAGCAGCCTCAAGTCGCGGTCCTGGATATGGCGGCGGTCCTCCCGGAGGTGGACGATGATGCCGTCGGCCCCGGCCAGCTCCGCCAGGGCGGCGGCGGTCACCGGGTCGGGCTCATCGATGAGGCGGGCCTGCCGCAGGGTCGCTACATGATCTACGTTCACTTCCAATCGAGGCACGCCGGTTCCTCCTTAGAGGTGCAATTTCAGTGCAGGAAGGGTAACGCCTGGAACTGCTAGTGTAGTTTCCCGCAATTATCTTAACAAAGGATTTGAGAGAAATCCCCCCCTCCCTTGAGGGGAGGGGGTTGGGGGGAGGGTGGCAACATATGGTAAATTAAAGATAATTTACCACCCCCACCCGGTGTCACCCCCTCAAGGGGGAGGGAAAAAAGCGAAACCTTTAGGCATCGTTTCCGTGGGACACCACACTAGCTATTTCGATTGCCGCCGCAGCAACCCCATTAACTCCCAGGTCTTCTCGGTCATGGCCTCCTCCTCCGGAGGCGTCCCATGATCATAGCCCAGCAGGTGTAATATACCGTGAATCAGGAAAAAGTCGAAGAGTTCCTGCCAGGGCCAGCCAAGCTCCCTGGCCTGTTTAAGGGTGGTCGGCAGAGAGATGACCACCTCTCCCAGGAGCAAGGGCGGGCTCGATTCGGAGGTAGCGCGAGGGCCAGGGCCCGGGGCCTCCCGGCTTTCCCGGGCCGGCCCCATTCCCTCGGGGGCGAGGTTGGGGACATCCAGGGGGAAGGAAATAACGTTGGTGGGACCCCGGCGCCCGAAGGTCTCACGGTTAAGAAGGGCCATGGCCCGGTCCCCCAGGATGGTGAGGCTCAGCTCAGAGTCAGACCAGCCCAAGGCGTTTAAGATCTTCCCGGCTCTTCTCTTGATTCTCTCCGGATTTAGCGCCATTTTTCTTTGGCGGTTGCTTATCCAAATCCTCATAGATTTTCTTCTTTTCGACGGCCTGGGGATACTGGATGCGATGGTGGAAGATGCCGCCCAGGATCTTGAGAAAGCTCTTGGCGATGTGGTGCAAGTCCCTCAGGGTCAGCTCGCATTCGTCCAACTGGCCGTCAGCGAAGACGTTATTGACGATCTTCTGCACCAATCCCTGGATGCGGGCCGGGGTGGGATCGGTGAGGGTCCGGGAGGCGGCCTCCGCCTGATCCGCCAGGAGGACCAACCCGGCTTCCTTGGTTTGGGGCCGAGGGCCGGGATAGCGATAGTCCTCGGCTTTTACCGTCTGGGGGTTGGCCGCCTGGGCCTGGGCCTTATGGTAAAAATAGGTGATAAAGCTGGTGCCGTGATGCTGCTGGATGATGTCGGTAATGGCCTCTCCCAGGTTTTGTTTCCGGGCGAGCTCCACCCCGTCCTTGACGTGGGAGATGAGAATCAGGCCACTCAAGGAGGGGGCCAACTTTTCGTGTTTGTTTTCCCCGTCCATCTGGTTTTCCACGAAATAGGCGGGCTTTTTGATTTTACCGATGTCGTGGTAGTAGGCCGCAGCCTTGACCAGCATGGGATTGGCGCCGATGGCTTCGGCCGCCGCCTCCACCATCTGGCCCACCACCAGGGAATGGTGGTAGGTGCCTGGGGCCATCAGCATCAAATCCCGGAGCACCGGCTGATCCAGGTTCAAAAGTTCCAGCAGGCGGATGTTGGAGGAAAAGCCAAAGAGCGCCTCCATAATCGGGGTGAGACCCAGGGCCAGGATGCCTGTGAGCAACCCTCCGGAAAAGGCAAAGAGCTCTCCGTTGAACAGGTCCTGGAAGCCGAAGGGGTATTCCAGCAGTTTGAAAGCAGCCAGGAGGGCCACATTGGCCACGCTGATAGCCAGCCCCGCCTGGATCAGGGCGCTGCGGCGGCGGCAGTTCTGCACCCCCCAAACCGCCACCAGGCCGGCAATGACGAAGTAGAGGAACAGGGGAAAGGGCCTCTCCACCATCAGGGCGGTGAAGGTGGCGTTCAAGAAGGCCACTCCCACCCCGGTTTCCAGACCCAGGAACATGGCGGCCAAGATGGCCGGCAGCCCCAGGGGCAGCATAAATACCAGGTTTTGGCCCACCAGCGGCAGGCTCCAGGATAGATTCTCACCCAAGACCAGGAGAAATTTATTCAGCAGGGCGCTGGCCAGCAGCAAGACCGCCAGGAAGCCCAGGTCCCGGAGGCGCTGGGAAAAGTTCCGCAGGGAGAGACTGGCCAACTGGTAAAAGACTGCCAGCAGCAGGGTCAGGGTGAAGAAAATGCCCAGGAACACTATTACTACCCGGCTCTTTGGATAGAGTTTGCTCTGGGCCTCCAATTGCGCCAGGTGCAGGGTGGTGATGGGCTCCCCTTCCCGCACCAGCATCTCACCCCGTTTGACCTTAAAATAGACCGGCTGCAGGGACTTTATTTTGGCTTTTTGGAGCTCGCTGGTTTCGGCCAGGTTGAACGAGACATTGGGCACCAGCAGATGCTGGGCCAGATCGCATACCAGCAGGCGTTCCGGGGGCGAGAGGTCTGCTGCCACCTCCCCGCAATAGCCGGCGATGGCTTTTCGGCCCTCATCGATTTCCACAAAGGAAAAGGGGGCCTGCTCCAACTGTTCTCTTTGGGAAGGCAGGCGCCGCACCAGGATCTCCTTGGGTGGCGGTTGCAGGACGGTGCGGCTGCTGATCACTCCCTGATTGAAAAACTGGCCCAGGACCTGGCTGGTCATGGCCTCCAGGTAGGGGGAGAGGTCCGTCTTGGCCAGCAGTGAGAAGGTGAAATTAGGGATGGCTACCCCCATGATCTGGTCGAACTCCGCCTTATGCTCCAACAGCATCTTATAGGAGACGTCCCCCCGGGTCCGGGCCCTGCTGCCTGAAGCCAGCCGCCCGGCGTTGGCAGCCGGGAGGAGGCTGCGCAAATAATCCATGGCCTTGTGGAGGCGCTGCTGCACCTTATCGGCCATTTGCTCCTGCAGGTCGAAGACCGGCGGAATCTGGGCCAGCAGTTCCTGCTGTCGCTTGGCGGTGGTCTCCACGTCCTCCACCAGAAACCCCCTGATGGCTTTGACGTTCTCCCGGGCGATGTCCCCCACCCGATATTGCCTGGAAGTGACCGGAGTCCGGGGCGACAGGATCAAGGCCAGCCCCAGGCTCAAAAACAGGAGCAGTGCCAGTTTGAGGACCATCTCCTCCAAGGGCGACGCCGGCAGCTTGCGGCACAGGGAGCGGGGCAGGCGGGAGCGCAGGCGCTCCAGCCCGAAGAGGCGCCGGATTTTGATGGGCGGTTCTTTTTCAGGCATTGGGGATCTCTCCCGGGGCGGAACCCCGGCGCGGCCGACGGTTCTCATAGGCCCGGATAATATCCTGCACCAAGGGATGGCGCACCACGTCCCGTTCGCTGAAGGGCACCAGGACGATGCCCTCCACCCCCTGCAGCAAGTCCCGGGCTTCCACCAACCCGGAGGTCATCCCGGGAGGCAGGTCGATCTGGGTCACATCCCCGGTGATCACCGCCTTGGACCCGAACCCCAGGCGGGTAAGGAACATCATCATCTGCTCGGAGGTAGTGTTTTGGGCCTCATCCAGGATGACAAAGGAGTCGTTCAGGGTCCGGCCCCGCATGAAGGCCAGGGGGGCCACCTCGATGATGCCCCGGTCCACTAAACGGCTGGCCTTCTCGAAATCCATCATGTCGTGCATGGCGTCATACAGGGGCCGGAGATAGGGGTTGACCTTTTCCGCCAGGTCCCCCGGCAGGAAGCCGAGCTTTTCTCCGGCTTCCACCGCGGGCCGGGTGAGGACGATGCGCATGAACTCCTGGTTCATCAAGGCCGATACCGCCATGGCCATGGCCAGGTAAGTCTTGCCGGTGCCCGCCGGCCCCACCCCGAAGACGATGTCGTGGTTGCGCATGGCCTCGATGTAGCGTTTCTGATTGAGGCTCTTAGGCGAGATGCGCCTCTTCATGGCGGAGATATACACCGTATCCAGGAAGATCTCCTTGATCGAAGCGGTCTCCCGGTCCTGGAGAATCCTGATACTATACTGCACGTCCTGGGGCAGAAGCGGGTACCCATGGCGAAGCAACTCGTAGAGCTCCAGTAGGACCCGTTGGGCCAGGCGAACCTCGGCCTCCGGACCTTCCAGGTTCACCTGGTTGCCCCTGGCCGGCAGCTTGACCCCCAAGGTGCGGCCGATGATGCGCAAATGCTTGCCCTGTTCCCCGAACAGGGCCTGGGCCAGGGCGTTATCTTCAAAGGTGAGTTGGGCGGTGGTCATGGTTTAGGTTTTGGGCTGCTTAAGTTCAGCCGCTGGTCGCCTGTAACCCCAGAACTTGGCCCCAAATCTGGCGCTGCCGGGGCCGGTTGTCAAAATCGAGGAGGACGATCTGCTGCCAGGTGCCCAACTGGAGACGCCCCTGGTCGATGGGAATGCTCAGCGAGGGTTTGAGGAAGGCCGCCCGGACATGTGCATAGCCGTTGCCGTCACCCCAGCGGCGGTCATGTCCATATTCCAGGTCTTGGGGGAAAAGCCGCTCGATGGCGGCCTGCAAATCCTTAACCGCACCGCTCTCATATTCGATGGTGGTCAAAGCCGCGGTGGAGCCGGAAATGAATAGGGTTAGCAAGCCCGCGCCCACCCCGGCGTCTCGAACCTTCGCAGCCACCTGCGGGGTCAGGTCCAGAACGTCGGTGCCGGCCGTGGTTTCCATCTCTATACTGAACGACTGCAAGGAGAACGTCCGCAAGGTTTCTCACCAGAATCCGCAGCCAGTTGCCATTACTGCGGTGGCCTCAATGCCAACGCTAATTTTCTCACAATCTGACCCTAATGCAATCAACTTATGGATATTTTTTATTGTCGATGAAAATTTTAACCCCAGGAGAGAAATTCCAGTTCTTTTCTTCACGATTTTCCTGGCTTAACCTTGAGACCTATTCGGAAACCAGACTTTGTCATCTATGAGATTCTTCGGTCGCTTCGCTCCCTCAGAATGACAAAAAGGGGGACCTTCGCAGAGTTCTCACCTTGCAACTCCCCAGGCCAGGCGCTGGACGCGGTGACGGCGGCATCCGGGAGAGCAGCTCCGCCTGGCTCTGGCCCGGATTGGGTTCGTCCACTATTTCCGGTGCCATCTTCGCTAAAATTAAGGCGAAATAACCGCCAGGACCTGAACAGGGCCTTCATCTGCGGGGATGCAGCCGGTTTCCAACCTTTTTTTGATGGCTGTTTTTGGTGGCCCAGGTTTAAAACCTGTGCTACCCCGGTGCAGCCGGTTCCTGGAGCTTTATTTTGATGGCCTGCCGCCCTTCCCGGGTCTCCAGCCGCCCGGCTCCAATAAGGCTTGACTACGGCCCCTGAATAATCTAAAAATTTGGAGTTTGAAAAAATTGGTGCACATCTATATCTCCTCCGGGAAACAGGCTGAAGCTTGGCGCTATCCGACCAGATCAGAAGTCAACGTCTTAAAAAGCTAAAGGAGCTGCGGGACCAGGGAGTCGACCCCTATTCCAACCGCTTCGCGCCCAGCCATAGCATCGCCCAGGTGATCAAGCAATTCGGCTCCCGGACCAAGACCGAATTGGAGGACCTGGGTGATAAGAGTTTCAAACTGGCCGGCCGCCTGATGCTCCTCCGGGAGTTCGGCAAGACCTGCTTCGGCACCCTCCAGGATGGCAGCAGCCGCCTGCAGATCTATCTCCAGCGGCAGGTCCTGGGCGAGGAGGACTATGCCAACTTCCAGCGCTTCATCGATCTGGGGGACATTATCGGGGTGGCCGGCACCCTGTTCCGCACCCGGACCGATGAACTCACCCTGGCGGTTAAAAGCTTTGTGCTCCTGACCAAATCCCTGCGGCCTCTGCCGGAGAAATACCACGGCCTCAGCAATGTTGAGACCAGATATCGCCAACGTTATCTAGACCTGATGGTCAATCCTGAGGTACACCAGGTCTTCGAGACCCGGACCAAAGTCATCCGGACAATTAGACAATTTTTCGATAAGAAAGGGTTTTTAGAAGTTGAGACCCCCATGATGCAGCCCATTCCAGGGGGAGCCACGGCCAAGCCTTTCATTACTCACCACAAGGCCCTGGGCATGAAATTATATCTGCGTATTGCCCCGGAACTTTATTTAAAGCGCCTGGTGGTGGGCGGAATTAACAAAGTTTACGAAATTAATCGCAACTTCAGAAATGAAGGGCTATCTATTAAACATAATCCAGAATTTACTATGTTAGAATTTTATAAAGCTTACGCAACTTATAAAGACCTTATGACGATTACTGAAAAACTAATCCAAACTATTGCCAAGAATAGCACAGGGAGCCTTTGCTTTGAATATCAGGGCAACAATATTGACCTGAAAAGCAAATGGCGTAGGATTGATCTGAAAGAATCGTTAATAAAAATTGGTAACATAGCCCCTGAGATTATAAATGATGAGGAAAAACTTATAGATTTCGCCAGGGAGGCAGGGGTGGAACTGCGCCAGGGCGAAGGTTACGGCCGGGCCCTGACCAAGCTCTTCGATCTCAGGGTGGAGGAGCAACTTTTGCAGCCCACCTTCATCACCGGCTACCCCCTGGAGACCTCTCCCCTTTCCCGCAAAAATGATAAGGACCCCGAAGTGGTGGACCGCTTCGAACTCTTCATCGCCGGCCGGGAGATGGCCAACGGTTTCTCCGAGCTCAACGACCCGGTGGACCAGAAAAAACGCTTCGCCAGGCAAATGAAGGCCCACAAGGCGGGGAACAAGGAGGAGCCCCACGCGATGGACGAAGACTTTATCCAGGCCCTGGAGTACGGCCTGCCGCCCACTGCCGGGGAGGGCATCGGTATCGACCGTCTGGTGATGCTCCTCACCGATTCACCCTCCATCCGGGATGTCATTCTCTTCCCGCTGCTCAGGCCGGAAAGGTAAGTCCCTTGTCGTTTTTTGAAACCTTCGTGGCCTTGCGTCTCCTGCGCGGAGTTAAACGCCAGAGAGGCTTCCTGTCGCTCAGCACCCTCATCTCCATGTCCGGGGTGGCAGTGGGGGTGATGGCCCTCATCATAGTCATCGGCGTGATGACCGGCTTCACCCAGGAGCTGAGGCAAAAGATTCTTAGCGTCAACGCCGACATCCTGGTTCTGAAGCTGGGAGGCCCCTTCACCTCTTACCAGAAAGAAGTGGCCGAAATCGAAGCGGTCCCCGGGGTGGTGTCCGTCGCTCCCTTCATCTATACCCAGGTGATGTTTTCGGCCCCGGGCAACATCTCCGCCGGGGTAATCCGGGGTCTCGACCCGCAGGCCATCCGCAGCGGCGGACCCAAGGGCCTGAAGGTGATCCAGGGGCAATTTACCGATCTGGCCGAGTTCGCGCCGGAGGAGCCTCCCCCCCTCGCTATCGGCACCGAAATGGCCCGCAATCTCAATCTCAGACCGGGCGACTACCTGAACATCATCTCCCCCTTGGGGAACCTGACTCCCATGGGGCGCCTGCCTCGAATGAAGCCCTTCCGGGTGAACGCCGTATTCTACTCCGGCATGTATGAATTCGATAATAGCCTGGTCTTCACCAGCATTCCGGCCGTTCAGGAATTTCTGGGCCTGGGCCACCGCATCACCGGCCTGGAAGTGGAAATCCGGGATATCTATGCCGCGGAGCGGCTGCAGGGAAAAATCCTGGAGCGGCTAGGCTCCGGTTATTACTGCAAAAACTGGATGCAGATGAACTCGAGCCTGTTCGCGGCCCTGAAGTTGGAAAAGATCACCATGTTTATTATCCTCACCCTCATCATCCTGGTGGCGGCCTTCGGCATCGCCAGCACCTTGTTCATGATGGTTATGAAAAAGACCAAGGAGATCGCCATCCTCAAGTCCATGGGGGCCACCCGGCAGGCCATTCTGCGAATCTTCATCATGAACGGCCTGGCCATCGGCGGCCTGGGGACCATAGTGGGCCTTGGCCTGGGGCTGGGACTTTGCGGGTTGCTGAAAAAATTTGAGTTCATCAAGCTGCCCGCCGGGGTCTATGGTCTCTCCACCCTGCCAGTGCTGGTCCAGCCCCAGGACGTGCTGGCCATTGTGCTGGCCGCCATGGCTATCAGTTTCCTGGCGACCTTGTACCCCTCCTGGCAGGCGGCCCGATTGGACCCGGTGGAGGCCATCAGGTATGAGTGAGCGGTGAACGCCCGGTGGTTGGCGGCGAGATGATCCCTCCTCGATACTTTTGGTAGATTGGCTGCAGGGGCGCGGAATATCGACTAGCATTTCGCCATTCAGAGACTCGAACCTAGCAAGATTGACGCCCTCTCGGGAAAGTGTTAAGGTGCCTAACGCGGTAGAAGAGAAAATGGCAGAGCACAGCAGGGCTGGGACTCCCCCCAAGATCCAGGTCCGGGGTCTGGTCAAGACCTTCAAGAATAATGGAATCCAGGTGCCCGTGCTTACCGGGGTGGATCTCGACATCCCCCAAGGGGAAACCGTGGCGGTGTTGGGGGCCTCCGGGGTGGGCAAATCCACCCTCCTCCATATCCTGGGAACCCTGGAGCGCCCCAGCAGCGGAGAGATTCTCTGGGAAGGGACCAACGTCTTCACCATGGATGACAAGAACCTGGCCGCCTTTCGCAATCGCCGGCTGGGATTTGTCTTCCAATTTCATCACCTGCTCCCCGAATTCAATGCCCTGGAAAACGTCATGATGCCGGCCCTCATCGCCCGGGAGCTCCAGGGGCTGGCCCGGGACAAGGCCGAGGCCATCCTGGTGCGGGTCGGCCTGAAGGATCGCCTGAATTACCGCATCAGCAAGCTGTCCGGCGGCGAACAACAGCGGGTGGCGGTGGCCCGGGCCTTGGTTCTGGAGCCGGAAGTTCTCCTGGCGGACGAACCCACCGGCAACCTGGATCCCAAGAGCGGCGCCAGGGTACAGGAACTCATCCTGGAACTGAATCACGAACGGGGCCTCACCTCCGTAATTGTTACCCATAACCAGGAGTTGGCTCGAGCCCTGGACCGACGCATTACTCTGGTTGACGGCAAGGCCATGATTCTACAGGGAGAATGAAGGTGCTGCGAAGGCTCATGATTTCAGTCCTGCTGGCGGCTGTGGCCCTGACCCAGCCGGCCCTGGCGCAGGAGCAAGAGGTGGTCCTGAAGAAGGTGGCGGTCTTCCCCTTTGCCGTGGCCAGCCGGGAACCCTTGGAAGGCCTGGGTGACAAAGTGCAACAGGAGATCGAGGACCGTCTTAAGACCGATGGCTTTTCCACGGTCCCCCGGGAAGACTTGAAGCGGGAACTGGCCAACCTGAAAGAGCCCTTGAACGATGCCCTGGCCCAGGAGATCGGCCGCAAGCTGGGGGCCGATATGGTCATTTACGGCACCCTGGTGAAGGTGGGCGAGGCCCTCTCCCTGGAAGGCCGGCTCCTGGATATTACCGGTCAGGCAGCCCCGGCCACTATGAAGCTCCAGGCTACCGGACTCCAGGGTCTCACCGGCCTCAGCCGTCAGATGGGTCAGGAATTGAGCCTCAAAATCCTTGGCAAAGTGCGGATCGCCCACATGATGGTCAAGGGCAACCGCCGCATCGAAAAAGACGCTATCCTTGGGGTGATGCAGACCCGGGAGGGGGAGATGGCCAATGCCGCCCACCTCCGGGAGGATTTGAAGGCCATCTATAAGATGGGGTACTTCACCGACGTGAAGTTGGATATTAGCGATACCCCGGAGGGCAAGGTCCTCACGGTCCTGGTGAAAGAGAAACCAGCCATAAAAGAGATTATCATTAAAGGCAACCACAAGATTAAACGCGACAAGATCATGGAGGTCGTGGAGATCAAACCTTTCTCGGTGGCCTCGGAAACCGCCATTAAGGAGAGCATCAACAAAATTGAGAACCTCTACCGGGAGAAGGGTTACTATGAAGCCCGGGCCAGTTACGAATTGGTGACCGTCACGCCGACCGAAGTCAATCTGGTAATCCACGTCGACGAAGGCGGCAAGGTGGTTGTTAAAGGGATCAACTTTGAAGGTAACAAATCCTTTAAGCCCAAGGAACTTCGGGATGTGATGGAGATTAAAGAAAAATCCTGGTTCTTTGCCATCAACTGGATCACCGACGCTGGGAAACTGGACAAGGACAAGCTGGAGCGGGATGTGGAAAAGCTGGCGTCGTTTTATTACAACCATGGCTACATAAAGGCCAAGGTGGGAGATCCCAAGATCGACGTCAAGGGTAAATTTATCTACATCACCATTCCCATCCAGGAAGGGCCGCAATACCAGGTGGGGAAGGTGGACGTCCAGGGGGACCTTCTGGAAGACAAGACAATGCTCCTGGGGAAGCTCGATATTCCCAAGGCGAAGATTTACTCCCGGGAGATGATGCAAAAGGATCTCACCACCCTGTCCGACTTATATGCAGACCAGGGCTATGCCAACGCCGATATCAACCCTCTGATTAAGGAAGATGACAAGACCCTCAAGGTTGATGTGACCTTCGACATCCATAAAGGCACCAAAGTCTATTTCGAACGCATCGATATCGCCGGCAACGTCAAGACCCGGGACAAGGTAATCAGGCGGGAACTGCGGGTTTATGAGGGAGACCTCTTCAACGCCACCAATCTCAAGGAGAGCATCAAGAACCTGCGGCGCCTGGAGTATTTTGAAGACGTGAACTTCAGCACCTCCCCGGGCTCCACCCCTAACCACATGAACCTGAAGGTCACCGTGAAGGAGCGGCCTACCGGCACCTTTGGGGTGGGGGCCGGATACAGCACCCAGGACCGGATTGTGGGTATGGTGCAGGTCAGCCAGAACAACCTGTTTGGCCGGGGAGAGTCGGTCAAGGTCGAGGGTATGCTCGGGTCGATTTCCCACCGCTACCGGGCTTCTTTCACCGAGCCCTATCTCTTCGACCGGCCCCTGAGTTTAGGCGTCGATATCTATAACTGGGAACGCCTCTACACAGAATATGATCGCAAATCGAGCGGCGGGGACCTTAGGCTGAGCCATCCCCTGGAGTGGCAGTACACCCGCCTCTATTGGCTGTACCGTTTTGAATATGTGTCCCTCTCGGACCTGGGCCCCAATCCCGACCCCCTCATCTCGGCGGCATCCAAGATTCACACCACCAGCGCCACCTCCCTGACCTTGCGCCGGGACTCCCGGGACTCCCTGTTCTCCCCCACCCAGGGATCGGATAACAGCGTCTCCGTGGAAATGGCCGGCCTCGGCGGCGCCGTCGCCTTTATGCGCTACGTGGCGGAATCCGGCTGGTATTTCCCTCTTAAGTGGGGCACCGTGGGTCTCCTGCACTTCCGGGCGGGTTACATGAATGCCATGTCCTGGGGGGACCTGCCGGTTTATGAAAAGTTCTATCTGGGGGGGATTGACACCATCCGCGGCTTTAAATATGCTGATATTAGCCCCCGGGATCCGGCCTTTGCAAATGAGCGTGTTGGCGGTGACAGGTTCATCCAGTTGAATTCTGAATATCGCTTCCCCCTCATCAAGAAGCTGGGCTTTATGGGCACTGTCTTTTTTGATGCCGGCAACGTTTACGGCCCCGGCCAGATACAGCCGTTCCTGCGGCCGACCACGGGGGTGGGCTTCCGATGGTTCTCGCCCATGGGGCCGCTCCGGGTCGAATGGGGCTACAACCTGACCCAAAAGTCCTTTGAGAGGTCGAACGTTTGGGAATTCACCATGGGCTCCTCATTCTAATTTAGGGTGAGGTCCCAGCCGGGTCTTGAAGAAAGTTGCCAGGGGCGCCCCTTTGGATAAAGAGAACCAGACACTTGACGCATATTCTCCTGATTTATTCAATTTTTATGAACATTGAACTTTGAACTAAGAGCAATTGTGCGTATAGAGTATATAATCTTTTCGATAAAGCTGACCCGGTCCGTCCCTTAAGCAGCACATCTCCCGGCCGTGAAGGCTCCGGCCTCACCCGGGAGTTAATAATTAATCGAACTTAACGGGAGGTTTCATGTCCAAATTGGTAATCAGCGCCTTAATTGCCCTGACCATGGTCTGCGGCCCGTTGAAAGCCCTGGCGGCTGAACTGAAAATTGGCATCGCGGACACTAATGCCATATTGATGAACTCCGCCGAAGGTAAACGGATCCAGGATGCCATCAAAACGAAGACTGAAGAGTTGAGCCGCCCTCTGGGGGTCAAACGCCAGGACCTGGCCCGGCAGGTGGAGGAATTCCAGAAACAGGCTTCCCTGATGAAGGAAGATGCCAAAAAGGCGAAAAGCCAGGAATTGGAAAAGAAGATGCAGGACTTCGATAAGCAGGCGTCCGATGCCGAAAAACAATTGGCCCAATATCGGCAAAGCCAGTTCGCCCCCTTGCGCCAGAAGATGGACTCGGCCCTGGAAAAGATTGCCGCGGAAGATAAGCTGGACCTGATCCTGGATAAGTCGACGGTCCTGATCAGCAACAAGAGCCTGGATGTCACAGACAAGCTGCGCAGAGCCTTCAGCCAGTAAATTACTTAATGAAACTAACCCTGGGAGAATTGGCGGCCCGGCTGCTGGGGGAACTGCAAGGTCCCCCGGACCTGGTGCTGGAGGGCATCGCCGCCGTTGACCGCGCCACTTCCAGGGAGATCACCTTCATCGCCCTGAGGCGCTTTGCCCGCCAGGCCGACGCCAGCAAAGCCGGGGCCTTCATCGTGGGCCCGGAACTGAAGGACCTGGACCGGCCGCGCATCATCGTGGCCAATCCCTATCTGGCCTACGCCCGGGTGGCGGCCTTATTCGCTCCACCCCGGCGGCGCTGGCCCGGCGTTAGTGATCAAGCCTGCCTGGGGCGGGACCTTTCGCTGGGCCGGGACGTCTCCATCGCACCCCTGGTATTTATCGGCGACCGGGTACACCTGGAAGACGGGGTGACCATCATGCCCGGCTGCTTCCTGGGGGATGAGGTGCACCTCGGGGCCGGCGCCCTCATCTACCCCAACGTCACCATCCTGGAGCGTTGCCGGGTAGGGCGGCGCTGCATCATCCACAGCGGCACGGTGATCGGCGCCGACGGCTATGGCTTTATCCCCACCGCGGCCGGCAATGAGAAGATCCCCCAATTGGGTACCGTGGTCATTGAAGACGACGTGGAAATCGGCGCCAATTGCACCATTGACCGGGGCGCCTTGGGGGAGACCAGCATCGGCAGAGGCGCCAAGTTGGATAACCTGGTGCACCTGGCCCACAACGTTGAGGTGGGAGAGCATTCTCTGCTGGTGGCCCAGGTCGGGGTATCCGGATCCACCAAACTCGGGCGCCGGGTGGCACTGGGGGGCCAGGTGGGTCTGGCAGGCCATCTCGAACTGGGCGACGGGGTCCAGGTAGGGGCCCATTCCGGGGTTCACCGCTCCGTACCCGCCGGGCAGACGGTGTCCGGGTACCCGGCCCGGCCCCAAAAAGAGTGGCTTCAGATCATGGCCTATCTGTCCAAACTCCCGGATCTCCATCAGAAGCTTAAACGGCTGGAAAAAGAGTTGGGCCAACTCTCCGCCAGGCTGGATAAGGAGCCGGAAACATGACCCTGCCTCCCCTTCCCTGGAATTATGAAAAAATCCGGAGCATCCTGCCGCACCGCTACCCTTTTCTCCTGGTGGACCGCATCATCGCCCTGGAGCCGGGGAAACGCATCGTCGGCTTGAAAAACGTCAGTCTCAATGAACCGTTCTTCCAGGGCCATTTTCCGGAGCGACCCATCATGCCCGGGGTGCTCATCGTGGAATCCCTGGCCCAGGTGGGCGGCATCCTGGCCCTGGTGGCCACCCCGGAGAACCAGGGAAATTCCTCCCTCTTCCTCATGGGACTCGATAAGGTGCGCTTCCGGCAGCCGGTCTTCCCAGGCGACCAATTGCGGCTGGAAGTGGAATCCCTGCGCAGCGGCCAAAAGTTCTGGAAGATGCAGGGCAAAGCCTTCGTCGACAACACCCTGGTGATGGAAGGTGAAATGATGGCCTCGGTGGGCCGGGAAGCAGAATGAGCCAGGTAGAGATCCATCCCACCGCCATCGTGGATCCCGCGGCCCAACTGGGCCCGGGGGTGACCGTGGGCCCTTACAGCATCATCGAGGGCCGGGTTGCCATCGGGGGCCACACCCAGATCGGCCCCCATGTGGTTATTCGGGATTTTACCAGCATCGGCAGCCGCTGCCGCATCTTCCAGTTCGCGGTCCTGGGGGAGATCCCCCAAGACTTGAAGTTCAAAGGCGAAGAGACCCGGCTCAGCATCGGGGATGACAATACCATCAGGGAATTCGCCACCATGCACCGGGGTACGGCCGGTGGCGGCGGCGTCACCCGCATCGGCGACGGCAACCTCTTCATGGCTTACAGCCACGTGGCCCATGACTGCCAGGTGGGCGACCGGGTCATCATGTCCAACGCCGCCACCCTGGGGGGCCACATCACCGTGGAGGACCACGCCATCCTGGGAGGCCTTTCGGCGGTGCACCAGTTTTGCCGCATCGGCGCCTACGCCTTCATCGGCGGCTGCTCCGCAGTGAACCGCGACGTGCCGCCCTATGCCATGGCGGTGGGCAACCGGGCCAAGCTGGCGGGTCTCAATCTGGTGGGCCTCAAACGGTCCGGCTTCTCCGACTCCGCCCTGCACGACCTGAAGCGGGCTTATGAAATCCTGTTTCTCTCCGACCTCAACCTGAAAGAGGCCATGGCCAAAATCCGCCGGGAACTTCCTCCGGGCCCGGAGATCCAGCGCCTGCTCCACTTCCTGGAGACCTCGGAACGGGGTCTGGTGCCGGCAGATGTCCGAGATAATCGGCTTAATCGCGGGTAAGGGCCAGTTCCCGCTCCTCTTCGCCCAGGCCGCCAGGGCCCGCGGCGCCTCCATCATCGCCGTGGCTCACCGCGGCGAAACCAACCCCGCCCTGGCGGAGCTGGTCCAGGAACTCCACTGGGTTTACGTGGGGCAGTTGGGCAAAATCATCCGCATCTTCAAAGATGCCGGGGTGCAGCGGGCGGTGATGGCCGGAGGAATCAGCCGGGGCCGCCTGTTTCGGGATTTCCGCCCGGATCTCCGGGCCTTGAGCGTGGTGCGGCGGGCCGGGGCCGGCCACGATGATCGCCTCCTCCAGGCGGTGGCCGCCGAACTGGAGAAGGAAGGCATCACCATCGCTCCCTCCACGCTGTTCCTGGACCAACTCCTGGCCCCACCCGGCAAATTGAGCAAACGGGCCCCCACCCGCGAGGAATTTCTGGACATCGATTTAGGCTTCCGGCTGGCCAAAGAGATCGGCCGCCTGGATATCGGCCAGTGTGTGGTGGTGCGGCGCCAGGTGGTGGTGGCCCTGGAGGCCATTGAAGGCACCGATGAGTGCATCCGCCGGGCCGGGGCCCTGGCCGGCCCCGGGACGGTGGTGGTGAAAGTGAGCAAGCCGGATCAGGACCTGCGCTTCGACGTGCCCGCGGTGGGACCGGACACCATCCGCTCCCTGGTGGACGCCCGGGCCGCGGTCCTGGCCATCGAAGCGGGCAAGACCCTGACCTTTGACCGCCCCCTGATGCTGGCTGAAGCCCAACCGGCCAGGATCGCCATCTGGGGGATTTGAAAGGAGCGGCGGAGAATTTAGGTAGCGCCGCCGCCCCCGGCGGCGCAGCTATAAAAGATAGAACCGCCGGGGGCGGCGGTTCTACATAAACCTCATCCTGCCTTTTAAAGATTGGCTGGTATGATCTGCGCTCTAGGGGCGGTATTCTTCGAGGAGACGGGTTGGGTGTTCCTGGGCCAGGCGGGCGGCCAACCGGTGATGCAGGTCCCAGGCGTCGTCCTGGGCGCGGGATTCCACCGCCAGGTCCGGGTTGGACCAGCGCCGGGGCAGGTAGAAGAAATTGACTTCGAAAACCGCGGTTTCGAAGAGGTCCTCGCCTTTCTTAATGGTGGAGACCACGAAACGACGGCGGGTCGGCTGGTTCCTGACTCTGTTGTACAACCCCCTGGGGGGCATGCCGGCGATTCTCAAGACTGCTCTTCTTTCCGCTTTGATTTTTTCCTGCTGACCCTTTTCCTGACCGGGGCGCATACGGCGGAGCCCATCACGACCCTGGCCCGGGCGGTTTTGAGGTGCGAGGGGAAACGGAGTTTCTCCTCTGCCGGCGGCAACTCGGCGATGGGGGCGCCTTCCAGTTCAAAGCCCTTTTCAATGAGGGGCCGCAGGTCGGCCCAGTTCTTTATGCTCCCCATCATGGCAACAATGATGGCCTTGTCGCCATTCTGAAACATCCCGACGTAGGTATGCTTGGAGGCATGCGTAAAGCCGGTTTTGCCTGCCACCGCCAGGGGGGTGGTGAACAGGAAGCGGTTATGATTGCGCAGTTCCTTGTCCCCCGGGAAGGTGTAGTACTTGGTTTCCATGATTTTGGCCAGTTCCGGAATGCCCATGGCCCGCCTGAACATCAGACACAGGTCCTGGGCCGTGGTGTACTGGTTTTCTGCGGGCAGGCCGTTGGCGGTGGCCAGGGTGGTGCGGTACGCCCCCCATTGGCGGACCTCCTGGGTCAGTTGCTTAGCAAACGCCTCTTCACAGCCGCTCACCCTTTCGGCCAGGGCCCGGGCCGCATCGTTGGCGGAGGAGAGCAGCATGGCATAGAGCAGATCCTGAACCGTGTAAGTCTCCCCCGCCTTAATGCTCACCTTGGAAGGGGGGGCGGAGGCGGCATAGTGGCTTACCGGAACCTTGTCGTCCAGTTTCAGGTGCTCCACCACCGACATGGCGGTCATGATCTTGAGGGTGCTGGCGGGGGGCCAAAAGAGCTGGGGATTACAAGACAATAACATCTGGCCGGTCTTGGCGTCCATAATGGCATAAGACTTGGCCGACACCTGAAGGCCTACTTCCTCGGCGGCCACCACCGGCCTCAGCCCCAGCCAACAACCCGCCAGCACCCCGAAAACCACTATCGCCCATTTGACGCTAAATCGCATGAACCCTCCCTATCACTCGCCCTTATGGCCAGACGGCTCGGGGCGGCATTCATTGCCCCCTATAATATGAAAATTTTCCTCTCTTGGCAATGAGGGAGCCAGCGGCTAGCGGACCATTCTCCCTGAGATGATCAGGGAGCGTTCCGCCCGGCAAATTTCGATTACTTGGGGAAAAGTGGACAGAGAAGGGCCGGCGGCCGCCAGGCCTCCGGCCCCTCGTTCTTAACCGTATTTTTCCAGCTCCTTAAGGTAATCGGGAGGTGGGTAAAATCCGGAAAAGCGATGCAGTTCCCGGCCGTCGGGGGAAAAGATCAGGGTAGTGGGCGCCCCGGTGACGTTGAACTGGCGCACCACCTCAATGTGGGCGCGCCCTTCCAGGCGCACGGGAATGAAGCGGGTGTTAAGCGCGGCGGTCACCGCCTGGTCGCTGTGGGTCTCCTGGTGCAGCCGCTGGCAATGGGGACAGCCTTCCATATAGAGTTCCAGCACCAAGGGGTGGTTCGCCTCCTTGGCCTCTTTCTGGGCCGCCTCATAATTGTCACGCCAATATACCGCTGCCGTCATGAGTTCTTCTCCTTTAGGGTTTGGTAATCGCCGTCCCGGCCGCTGCCCTTAAGCCGCCTGCACTCCCCCTGGCCGCGCCATTACAGGGCACTCTTAAGATAAGCCGCATCCGCCCCAAGGCAAGGGGTGCCCGCCTCATCAGGTGGGGAGCCGCTAATTTTCTGTGCTTTTTATGGGGAGATGTTATTATCTTTCCGGACAAAACGCCCCGGCGGGCCGCCCCCGATAAAGCCTGGAAGCCTAAAGGCGGCACGGCTGGCCGTGACTTAGACACTATGGGAATATTGCCTTTCCTGTTTCTGCTGCTCCTTACGGGGGCCTGGGGCTACCAACTTCTGGCCCTGGTCTCCCTGTGGCGCTTCTTCGCGGCGGCCGCCGCCCCCTTGCCGCGGCCAGAAGGCGTCGGGATCACCGTGTTCAAGCCCTTGAAAGGGCTGGAGGCCACCACCCGGGAGTGTCTGGAGAGCTTTCTAACCCAGGACTGGCGCCCCTGCCAGGTGCTTTTCGGGGTGCGGGATCAAGACGACCCGGTGGTTCCCTTGTTACGGGAACTCCAAAGGACCCATGCCGGACCGGAAATCGAGATCGTCTTTTGCCCTCAGCTCCTGGGGCTGAACCCCAAGATCAGCAGCCTGCGCCAGCTGGAGGAGCGGGCTCGCTACGATCTTCTGGTCATTGCCGATGCCGACGTCAAGGTGGGCCCCGACTTCCTCTCCAGGGTGGCCGCGGCCTTTAAGGACCCGGAGGTGGGCCTGGTGAGCTGCCCCTACCGCTCCGGGCCGGCCCAAACCCTGGGGGCGCAACTGGAGGCCCTGACCATCGCCGCGGATTTTATCCCCTCGGTGGCCACGGCCCACTATGTGGAGGGCATCCGCTTCGCCCTGGGAGCCGCCATGGCCCTGACCCGCCGCGCTTTGCTGGCCAGCGGCGGCTTTGCCCCCCTGGCCGACTACCTTGCCGACGACTTCCAATTGGGCCGGCGGGTAGCGGCAGCCGGCCTTCAGGTGCGCCTCCTCCCATATGTAGTGGAAACCCAAACCCCGATGATGAGCTTCAAGGATTACCTGGCCCACCAGCTTCGCTGGGCCCGCACCTACCGGGTCTGCCGCCCCAAAGGCTACCTGGCCTATGGGATTACCCACGCCCTGGTCTTCTCCCTGGCCCTTGGTGGGGTCACCGGCGCGCCCCTTTGGGTATTGGCTCTCATCCTGGCCACCATGGCCCTCCGGATGACCCTGGCCGTCTGTTCAGAGCGATTCTGCCTGCTGGGCCATCTTCCCGGGAACTCCTTCTGGCTGCTGCCCCTAAAGGACCTGCTGTCCTTCGCACTTTGGGCCCTGAGCTTTCTGGGCAGCCGGGTCACCTGGGGCCACCGATCCTATCTGGTGAACCGTGAGGGAAAGTTGCTGAAAATATAATCGGGTTTCCCGCCCCTGAATCCAGTACCCGGCTTTATCCCCTCTCCCCTGATGGGCAAGCGGGCCAGGGCAAGAGGGGAAATTTAATATCTTATTCACTCGCATTAATACCTGGTCTGAAACTTGAATAATAAGTTAAAATAAATCCTTGGATTGCCTATGGATATTAAGGTCCTGGAACAATTATTGCTCGAGGTGAAGGATGGGCGGCAGTCGGTGGCGCAGGCGCTGCAACGCCTCCGGACCCTGCCCTTCGAGGACCTGGGTTTCGCCCGGGTGGACCATCACCGGCAGTTGCGCCAGGGGTTCCCGGAGGTGATTTTTGCCGAGGGGAAGACTCTGGCGCAGATCCGCGCCATCTTGCAAGCCCTCAGCCCCCAGGCCGAGCGGATCCTGGTGACCCGCCTGGCCCCGGACCAGGCCGAGGTTCTGTTGCCGGAATTCCCGCACTCCCGCTACCACCCCGACTCTCGGGTGTTGACCATCATCCGCGGCGACCTCCCCGATCGGGGCCGGGGGCTGATCCTGGTGCTCTCCGCCGGCACCTCCGATATCCCGGTGGCGGAAGAAGCGCTGCTCACCGCCAGGACCATGGGGCACCGGGTCGAACCCGTGTACGACGTGGGGGTGGCCGGGCTGCACCGGCTGCTGGCCCACCAGGAGTTGCTGGCCCAGGCCACCGTCTTTGTGGTGGTGGCGGGCATGGAGGGGGCGCTTCCCAGCGTGGTAGGCGGCCTGGTGGACCGCCCGGTGATCGCGGTGCCCACCTCCGTGGGCTACGGCGCCTCCTTTGGGGGCCTGGCGGCCCTGCTGGCCATGCTCAATTCCTGCGCCACCGGCGTGGCGGTGGTGAACATCGACAACGGCTTCGGCGCCGGCTTCCTGGCGGCCCTGATCAATCGGAAGGATTAGAGGGTGGCGGGAGGCGCTTGGCGGCACAGGTTTTAAACCTGTGCTACTAACTCCCGCCCTACGGTCTGCCGGAAGCGCCCAGCCAGCGGGAATGTGGCGCGGCCGACGCACCCTGGCCTCTCCTGCCGCCCACTGGCCATTTCTTCAAATCTTTACCTCTTCCTTCTGGGCCGCCAGCAGCTTCCGATAGTGCTCCGCCGACTTCCGGGCCTGGAGGGTTTCGGCCTCCAGGCGCTGGCGCGCCGCCAGGGGGGCCTCAGGCCCCAATCGGGCCCGGGCCTGCTCCAACTCTTCCAGCCGCTTGAGCCAGTGGTAGAGTTCCAGGGCCAGATGGCGGACGGTCATTCCTGTCCGGCCTCAGGAGCCGTCAACTCGTCCACCAAGGGTACCTCCGGGGTGATCACCAGGGGCAGGACAAAGTAAAAATTATTGCCCCCGCGAGTGGCCTGGTAGCCCACTTCGCCCCCATGGGTCTCGATGACGCTGCGGACAAAGAAGAGGCCCCGGCCCGTACCCACCTCGCCTTCCACATTGGCGCCCCGATAACCTTCGTCGAAGATATGCGGCTGGTCTTCCGGCGGGATGTGGGGCCCGGTGCTGAAGACGCTGAACCTGCCCCCGTCTTTTCCCGGTCCGAAATAGTCCGGGAGCAGATCCCGGCCATAGGCCATGTACTTGAGGCCTTCCTCGTTGGTGCGGGTGTACTTCACCGCGTTGGAAAAGAGATTGGCGTAGACCTGGGCAATCAGACCCTTATCCACCGACAGGGACAGGTCCTCGTCGGGCATCACCCCGGCCCGGGTGTCGATGGTGATGCCGCGCTCCTGGAGCTTGGGAAGGAATAGTTCCAATTGCGGCCGAATGATTTCGCTGTGGACCCGGCAGGTGCGCCGCTGCAGGACGAAGTGCCCTTTCTGGAAATGGGACAACCTAAACAGGGATTCAATGAACAGACTGACGCCGCGATAATGCTGCTCCAGGGTCTGGTAATCGGTCTCCATCTCGTCAACGAGGCCTCGAAAATACCCCTGGCCATCCTCAGCTGAGGCGCCTTCCGGTTCCTGGACCTGGCAGACGCACTCTAAATTCTTCAGAGTCTTGATTTTTTCCCGCAGATGCCTCAGGTAGAGGGCGAGGCTGATGTTGGGGATGATGACGTTGTGTTCGATATCCGCCACCAGGCTGTTGATGAAACGGATGTGCTGGATATTCTGCCTGGCGATGATCTTGACGTGCAGATTGTAGCCCAGCCGATTGACGTACTTCTCAAAGAAAAACTTGTCATTCTGGGAGATCCGGTCCACGGGGAAGATCTCCAGCATACCGATGATTCGATCCTTGGCGTAAAAGGGGAGCTGGCTCACCAGGAGCTGATTGCCCCGGATGGGGATGATCCAGGAATCGCCGGCGTCGTAGGCCTCGCTTTCCAGCCGGATATGGGGCGGCGTCGCCGGCTTTTCCGTGTAAACCCCATGCAGGCTGTCGCACACCAGTTCCAGCCGGCCCTCGACGCAGGTCAAATAGAGACGGCAGTCCAGGTCGAAAAATTCTTTGACGACCCATACCGAGACCCGGTAGAAATTCTCCATGGTCTCGTATTCCTGGGCCAGGTCGTAGAAGGTCATAAGGGCGTCGTTCTTCAGGGTGCCAAAATTGTACTCCCTGAATTTCCGCCACTTTTCCGTCACCCGGGAGGCAACCTCTGCCAGGTCCATGGGGACGTTCATTTCGACCTCCTCTTGCTGACGGGGAATGCCCCGCCTCAGCCGCGGGGGCGCAGTGGTTAGGGGGCGGGGGTGCGCCGGTACCGGGCCACCCCTATTTCGAAGAGATCCCGGCCCTGGCAATCGTTGATAACGATGGCGGGCAGGTCTTGCACTTCCAGGCGATGGATGGCCTCCGGCCCCAATTCGGGGAAGGCGATCACCCGGGCGTCTTTGATGCACCGGGAAATAAGGGCCCCGGCCCCACCGGTGGCCCCCAGGTAAACCGCCTGGTATTCCTTCATGGCGGCGATGACCTCCGGAGAGCGTTTGCCTTTGCCGATCATGGCCTTCAGACCCAGGCGCAACAGAGTTGGCGCATAGGAGTCCATGCGATAACTGGTGGTGGGTCCGGCTGCGCCGATGACCCTTCCCGGCCGGGCCGGCGACGGACCCACGTAGTAGAGGATCTGCCCCTGAATCTCCATGGGCAGCCGCCGGCCAGCCTCCAGGAGGTCGATCAGGCGCTTATGGGCCGCGTCGCGGGCGGTATAGATCACCCCGCTCACCAGTACCTTATCGCCGATCTCCAGGTTGCAGACGTCTGCATTGGTGAGAGGCGGCGTCAGTTTCACGGTTTTGGGCATATCCCCCCTCTATAAAACCACTTCCCGGTGCCGGGAGGCGTGGCACTGGATATTGACGGCCACCGGCAGGGAAGCGATATGGCACTGCTGCATCAAAAGGTGCACCGCCAGTGCGGTGATCCGGCCGCCCAGCCCCTGGGGGCCGATGCCCAGGTCATTTACCGCCAGGAGCAATTCCTCCTCCAGCCTGGCCAGCTCCGGATCCGGATTGGGCTGGCCCAAATCCCGCAGCAAGGACTTTTTAGACAAATAGGCGGCCTGCTCGAAGGTGCCGCCGATGCCCACTCCTACGATAATGGGCGGGCAGGGGTTGGGACCGGCCTCAGCAACCGTGCCCACAACCTTCTCTTTGATGCCGGCCCAACCCTCCGCCGGTTTCAGCATGTGCACCCGGCTCATGTTTTCGCTGCCGCCCCCCTTGGGGACCACGATGAGTTTCAGGCGGTCTCCGGGGACGATCTCGGTGTGGATCACCGCCGGGGTGTTGTCCCCGGTATTGGCCCGGGTCAAGGGATCGCACAGAGACTTCCTCAGGTATCCCTCGCCGTAGCCCTGGCGGACCCCTTCCTGAATGGCCGCCTCAAAGGAGCCGCCCACCAGGTGAACCTCCTGGCCCAGCTCCACGAAGATTACGGCCAAGCCGCAATCCTGGCACATGGGAACGCGCTCCTCCCGGGCGATGCTGGCGTTCTCCAGCAACTGCCGGAAGATCTCCCGCCCGCTCTCCGATTCCTCTGACTCTGCCCCCCGGGCCAGCGCCCGCAGCAGGTCCGGCGACGCCTCATAATTGGCGACAATGGCCGCCTCCTTCACTCCCTGGGTAACTGCTGCCACCTCGATTTCCCGCATAATCGCTCCTTACGCATATATCCGTGAACGTAAGAGGCGTGCTGCCTCACGCCCCCTTGCGATTTTTTTCAATCGGAGCCTTAACAAAGATCAGAAGCTGGTTTTAGCCCTGATTAACAACTTAACTTAAAAAACTAGAAGCTATTGCAAAACCTGGCCTCATTGTCATCCTGAACGAAGTGTAGGACCTCAACTCACTCAAATTACCAGAGGGATGCTTCATAATTGCCTTGCCTTTAAAGATACGGTTTTTTAACCCCCCTTTGAAAAAGGGGGGCAGGGGGGATTTAATAACCTCTTGAAATCCCCCTTAATCCCCCTTTCCCAAAGGGAGACTTAAGTACCCTTGGAACTTAGGGTTTCCCTTGATTCAACGCCATACTATTACGGAACACGGCACTAGATTCTTCGCTTCGCTCAGAATGACATTATTAGGCAAACTGAGGTTTTGCAATAGCTTCTAGCGGCCAACTTCTCCTATTCTTCATCCAGGTCGTTCTTAAAGAACTGCTGGCTGGAGGACTGGGCCTGGGCGGGAGCCTTTTCCTTGATGTCCTCATCGGGATAAAAGGTGTCATCACCCGCGGTGGCTTCCTCATCCTTACCGGTCTCCTCAGTGCCCTTCTTGGCCAGGATGGGATGGGTATCCGGAAATTCCTGCACCTTCTGGCCGCGCAAGGCATCCTTCATGTAGTTGATAAAGATGGGCGCCGCAGCCTGGGAACCGGTCTCCTTGGGCCCCAGACTGTGATCATCGTCCATCCCCACCCAGGCGCCGGTGATCACCGCCGGAGTGAAGCCTATGAACCAGGCGTCCCTGAAATTGTTGGTAGTGCCGGTCTTGCCGGCGATGGGCCGGCCCAGAACCTGCACCCGGGTGGCGGTGCCCCGCTGCACCACCCCCAACATCAACTCGGTCATGATCCGGGCCGTCTCGGGATTCAACGCCTGCCGGCTTTGCAAATGATAATCCATCAACACCCGGCCATCCCGGTCCTCGATGCGGTCGATGAAGGCCGGCTCCACCAGGGCCCCGTCGTTGGGAAAGACCGAGTAGGCCCGGGTCAGCTCAAACAGGGTGACATCGGAGGCCCCCAGGGCCGAGGCATAGTTGGGAAAGATGGGGCTGGTGATCCCCAGGGTCTTGGCCATCCTCAGGGTAGCCGGCACCCCGATGGCCATCATCAGGCGCACTGCCGGCACGTTGCGCGAATGGGCCAGGGCGGAGGCCACGGAGATGGGGCCGTCGAAGTGATGGTCGTAGTTCTGGGGAGACCAAACCTCGCCGCGGCGCCCTCCCGGCAGGGAGATGGGCTCATCCAGCAGGATCGAATCGGGCCGGTAGCCCCTCTCGACCGCGGCCGCGTAAACGATGGGCTTGAAGGCGCTCCCCGGCTGCCGCAGGGCCTGGGTGGCCCGGTCGAAGGTACTGTCGCCGAAGTCCTTGCCGCCGATGAGCACCCGGACCTTGCCGGTCTTCAGCTCCATGGAGAACAGCGCCCCCTGCACCATGGGGGCGGCAATGAGATTCGCGGTCCAAATCTTGGTGCGGCGGTCCCGGTCCAGCAGCCGCACCTGCACCACGTCCCCGGGCCGCAGGCCGGCGGTGGGGGGACCCTGGGCGCCCTTCCCCTTCTCCGGCAACGAGGCCCACTGCCCCCCCAAATGCAGATACAACGCCTGGCATTTCTTGTCAAAGGAGGCCACCAGGGCCGTAACCGACAGTCCCTGGTGGGGCGGGTATTTGTTGTAATACTTGACCTGCCGGGCCTGGTAGGCCGCCCTTTCCTTGCCGGCCAGGTGGCGCAGGGGCCCCCGGTAGCCGTTGCGCTGGATCAGACCGTCGATCCCTGCTTCAATGGCCTTCTGGGCCTCCTGGTGCAGTTCCACGTCCGCGGTGGTATAGACCTTGAGGCCCATGTTGTAAACCGTGTCTTTGCCGAAGCGCGCTTCCAGCAAGGTCCGCACCTGTTCGGTAAAATAGCCGCACTCCTTGATCCATTCCGGGCGGTAGGGCTTCAGCTTGATGGGTTGTTGCAGGGCCGCCTCTTCCTCGGCCTTGGTGATGAAACCCACTTCGGCCATGCGCCGCAGCACGTAGCCTTGGCGTTCCTTGGACGCCATGGGGTTGAGATAGGGGTCGTAGCGGCTGGGGAACTTGGGGATGCCTGCCAGCACCGCACACTCGGCCAGGTTCAGGTCCTCCACGTGTTTGGAGAAGTACTCCTCAGACGCGGCCTCCACCCCATAGGCCCCGTGGCCCAGAAAGATGTTATTGAGATAGATGGAGAGGATCTGTTCCTTGCTCAGGTAATTGTCGATGCGATAGGCCAGGACCGCTTCCCGGATCTTCCGGGCAAAGCTCCTCTCCGAGGTGAGGAGGATGCGCTTCACCACCTGTTGGGTAATGGTGCTGCCCCCCTGCACCACGTGGCCGGCCTCCAGGTTGCGGAAAAAGGCGCGGCTGATGCCGATAATGTCCACTCCCGGATGCTCGAAAAAGCGGGCATCCTCTGCGCCCACAAAGGCCAGGACCAGTTGCCGGGGCAGGCGGCTGTACGGCACTTCGATGCGCCGCTCGTTGTAAAACTCGCCGATGCGCTGGCCGTCCCGGGCAAAGATCTCGGTCACCACCGGGGGCCGGAAATCCTTAATGGAGGTGAAGTCCGGCAGGTCCCTCAGGAAATGGTAATAGATGTAGCCCCCGCCCGCCGCCACTGCCAGCACCGCGGTGAAGGCCAGGCCCAGCAAGATCCGGTTCAGGCGTCTGATCCAGCGGCGCCGCTGGTGGTAATGCTCCATCCGGTCAGGGTTGGCTTTGAAGAATCTCATTTACGGTTCCAGTGATGCTTACTCAAGAATGTTGCCCAGTAGGGGCGACCCGCTGGGTCGCCCAGTTAGTGTAGGGTGGGCACTGCCCACCATCTCCCTAGGGGCGGGGTCTCCCCGCCCGTAGCCGCCATCTCTTGAGGAAGGCAGCCTTTTCCACTTGCTTAATTTTACTCTTCTTCCTGAAAATTATCCAGAAATTGCCTTATCTGTATGCCCAGGGCGACGCACACGTGCCCCTCCAGGCAACGGCTGGCGTCGGGCTTGTCGATATAGGTGGCCAGCTCGTGAACTCCCTTCTGTATCTTCAGGACATAGGCCTTCTTGCCGCTGTCGTAGGAGAGGGTGCAAACCACCCCCCTCTTGGCGAGCTCCGGATACATCTCCAGGATTTTTCCCTTCAACTCTTCCATATTATAACTCATGGCTGTCCTCCTTGTCCGCAAAATTGGCTGCTGATCTGAACCACACCGCCGGGCCCTTACTGGGGCTGCATTAAAGATAGCTCACCCGCGGCCCCAGGGCAAGCAGAGGAGGGATATCAGACAGTAAATTTTCAGTCGCTGGCGGGTATCAGGCCAATTGTTCTTTTCGCTTTATATCTAAAAACCAACTCAAACCGCTTTCCACAATCAGGTCCGATGCCAAAACGTAGGGTGCGTCTTACGCACCATCTTTTAGGGGAAGCATTTCCAGAGAGCGAAGTTGAAAGAAGAAATAGGTAGCCACAGACTTTAGCCTGCAAAACCAGGGGCCAGGGGTTAGGGGCCAGAGGCCAGGGCCTTTTACTGACCCCTAATCCCTAAACCCTGATCCCTGTATTTTTACCGGTAGCCGCAGGCTTTAGCCTGCGCTTACCGGCACCTCAGGGAGAATCGAAGCGGCGGTCCTGGATGCGTTAAATGAGTCTCGAAATCTTATCTCAGGAGATAAATAACATGAGTCAATTCCAAAAAAATAATAACGTTGGCTTTAATGCGATAAGCGCAAATTGTGGCCTTATTGAGATAAAATTATCCTCTTTGCAAGCTCAAATTGATTTTTATCATTTATCTTGAAGCCCACCGGCCAACTTGCTTCCCATCCGCCAGTTGCTGATATGCCCCTATCAAGTAATTCAATAGGCAACATATGAGTACCGATAATTGAAACAATATACTTTCGCATATCACCCTTGCTTTGCTCAACTTTTAAGCCAGTCAATACACTTATAATGCCTTCACTATTAGAAGACACGAAAACCCAGAAAGAGCCGTCTCGATTTGGTTTTTGCATCCAGCAGATGGTCTTATCGTTGACATAAAGTTTATGCCATTTCTGGGTTTCTCGCCTATGTAAGTCAATACGTTTCTGAGAATATGCTGCTTTAACATATTCATAGAAATCATCCTGAAGCATCTTAACCTCCTTATTTCCTTTAAATCCGTAATGGAAGTGGCGGTCAAAAAGCCCGTAGGGCGGGAAAGCGAAGCGCATCCCGCCATTAGCCTTATTCTACCTATAAACCTCGAACGTCGTCACCTGCCGCCCATTCACACCCATTCAAGGTTTTAAATGGTCGCGTTCCACTAAGGCGCAAAGGCCCCGGGCCCGCCTGGGCCTCCATCAAAGATAGATCGCCTGCGGCGTTTGGGCAAGGAGGAGGAACATTTCGGAGAACCGCGTTTGACCAAATTTTTTTCCTCCAAACCACTACCGCTTTAGCAAAAGAATATTCTTGCCGATATGGATGCATGGAGGATACTCATAGGATAGAATAATACTTATAGTCTCTGTATCCGGTTTTTGCGAGTGGTAGTATATAATCATGTCAGTCACTCGTAAACAGATCGGTCAAAAAATTCGCGACCTCCGGAAAGCGAGAGGATGGACCCAGGAAAACTTAGCCGAAAAAACAGGTCTTCACCCCACTTACATAGGAGGTATTGAGCGCGGAGATAGAAACCCCACAGTAGATTCATTATATAAGATATCAGAATCTTTTGGCATTTCTATCGCCAGCCTCTTGACCCTAAAAAAGCATGAACTGGAAGAAATCTTTAATGCGCCCGCTGATGATATAATGCTTGCAATACTGAAAGGATTCAGGGCGCAAGTGGATGTTAAAGGAAAACTCGCTGAATTGTATCTATCAAAATATTTAGATTTTCTTAAAGAAAACAAAGAGATTGAGGATTATGAATGGCATGACAAGGATGGCCTTCCAGATTTTTTTATAATATATAAAGGAAGAAAATATATAATAGAATGTAAGAACCTGCGAAGCGGAAAAGATGGAATTTTTAAAAAGAACCCATCTTATAAGGTTGAAGTACAGAAGACTCGAAACTCCAAAGATGGAACAAATACTCGATCCTATCCAGCCGGCTATTTTGATATATTGGCCGTATGTTTGTTCAATCAGACACGAAAATGGGATTTTGCTTTCATCTCCTCCCTTAATCTTGAAAAAACTGATGACGGAGGTTTCCTAAGGATATTCCAGCCTGTTCCATTTAAAACAACCACCCCTTGGGATATTAATTTAATAAAGATATTGGAAAGTATTTCAAAGGAAAATAATTGATAACTTTAAAAGCTTCCCCTTTTTATAAGACCAGCTTAGGTTCTGCTTACCTGGGGGATTCTCTTGAACTTCTGAAGTTAATCCCTGACGAATGTATCGATCTCATTTTCACTTCTCCTCCTTATGCTCTTCATTTTAAAAAAGAATACGGAAATGTTGAAAAATCTGAGTATGTTGAATGGTTCCTTAAATTCGCAACCGAATTCAAAAGAATTTTGAAGTCAAGCGGAAGCTTTTTCCTTAACATTGGTGGAAGTTATGAAAAAGGTCATCCCGTAAGGTCCGTTTACCAGTATAGATTACTAATAAAGCTAATAGATGATATCGGTTTTTTTCTAGCACAAGAACTATTCTGGCATAACCCGGCTAGGCTACCTGTTCCAGCACAATGGGTAACAGTGTCGAGACAAAGGGTTAAGGATTCCGTAGAATATCTTTTTTGGTTAAGTAAATCAGAAAGACCTAAAGCCAACAACGCAGCAATTCTTACTCCCTATAGTAGGGATATGGAAAGACTCCTTAAAAGGGGGTATAAAAGTAAAGAACGCCCAAGCGGCCATAAAATAACTGATAAATTTAACAAAGATTGTGGGGGGGCTATCCCTTCAAATCTTATAGAATGTGGCAATAATAGCTCTAATGACGCATATATTAAATCTTGTGAAATGGTCGGCATTAAGCCTCATCCGGCACGGTTTCCCTGGAATTTGCCTGAATTTGCAATTAAATTAACTACCGATGAAGGCGATGTGATTCTGGACCCTTTCGCAGGGAGTAATGTCACTGGAGAAGTGGCTGAGCGACTTAACAGAAAATGGATAGCATTTGAGATAGAGAAAAAATACTTAGAAGGAAGCAAATTTAGATTTTGGCCTATTATATCAAACAAGCAAAAATCTTTTCCTCAAATTGAAGAACAAAATCTATTTAACTTGTACGTTTCCGATTAACCTTTCCACCTCTATTTCTCCTTAATTCAAGGTCTCAAACCAGATACCTCTCCGTTCCCCCAGGCAGGGAGAAGGACAATTATCCTTATATATTAAATCTTGTCGCCGGGCGACGTCTCAGACGGTGAATTTCCGGTCCAGGGTGCGATATTGAATGGACTCGGCCACGTGGGCCGGGGAGAGGTCGGCCACCCCTTCCAGGTCGGCGATGGTGCGGGCGATCTTGAGGATGCGGTGGTAGGCCCGGGCGCTCAGGGCCAGGCGCTCCATGGCCACTTCCAGGAGGCGCTGGCACTCAGGCGACAGGACGCAGTGCTGTTTCAAGAGGCGGGGGGGCATGTGGGCGTTGGCAAAGATGCGGCCCTTGGTAAAGCGCCGGGACTGGGCCTCCCGGGCCTTCAGCACCTGGGTGCGCATCTCCGCCGAGCCCTCCGCGGCATCGCTGGCGGCCAGTTCCCGGAAACCCAGCGCCGGCACCGCAATGTGCATGTCGATGCGGTCCAGCAGCGGCCCGGAGATGCGGCTCCGGTACTGCTGGATCTGTTTGGGGGTGCAGGCGCAGGCCCGCCGCGAGTCGCCGTAATAACCGCAGGGGCAGGGATTCATGGCCGCCACCAGCATTACCCGGCCTGGGTAGGTGACCGAGCTGGCCGCCCGGGAAATGGTGACCCGGCCCTCTTCCAGGGGCTGGCGCAGCACCTCCAGGGTGGACCGCTTGAACTCCGGCAGCTCGTCCAGAAACAGGACCCCGTGGTGGGCCAGGCTGATCTCACCGGGCCGGGGGTTGGTGCCGCCGCCGATGAGACCGGCGTCGGAAATGGTGTGGTGGGGGTTCCGGAAGGGCCGCGCCGTGATCAGGGGCTGGCCGGGCCGGAGGCGCCCCATGATGCTGTAGATCTTGGAGGTCTCCAGGGCCTCCTCAAAACTGAGAGGCGGCAGGATCGAAGGGAGGCAGCGGGCCAGCATGGTCTTGCCGGCGCCCGGCGGCCCCATCATCAGGACGTTGTGGCTGCCCGCCGCGGCAATGAGCAAGGCCCGTTTCGCCGGTTCCTGCCCCTTGACTTCCCGGAAGTCCGACTCCATCCGGGGAGGCTCGCCTTCCAGGTCCGGCAGGGCCGGCGCCACCGGGGCCAGGGCTTGCCGGCCGCTTAAGTGCTCCACCACCTGGGCCAGGTTTTCCGCGGCATAGGCCTCGACCCCCTGGACCACCGCAGCCTCCGGCCCGTTCTCCTTGGAGATGATCAGGGCCAGGCCCGCCTCCCGGGTGGCCTGGGCCATGGACAGCACCCCCCGGGTCGGTTTCAAACGGCCGTCCAGAGACAACTCCCCGAAGAACAGATGCCTTTCCAGGGGCTCCGGGTCCAGCAGGCCCTGGGCCGCCAGGATGCCCACCGCCGCCGGCAGGTCGAAGCCGGTGCCATCCTTGCGCACGTCCGCCGGGGCCAGATTGATGGTGATGCGATTGCCGGGGTATTTGTAGCCGGAGTTCTTGACCGCGGCCCGGACCCGGTCCTTGCTCTCTTTGACCGCGGCCTCGGGCAGGCCCACAGTGGTAAAGGCCGGCAGCCCCGGCGCCAGGTCGACCTCCACCTCCACCAGGTAGGCGTCCACTCCCTTGAGGGCACCGCTCTTCACCCGCGCCAGCATGACGGTTCCCCGGTAAATCTTCGAGCCAACTTAAATACCTCAACACGGTCATTGGTCACATGTTGACCAATTTTCTGCCAAAATGTTTTTGTAGGGGCGAACCCGCATGTCCGCCCCCGGGGGGGGGGCGGAGCCAATCGCTCGCTGTAAGCCTGCGCCGCCGTACGCACGCACTAGAGATATTTCCAGAAGCTTTTGCAAAACCCTATTTCACTGTCATCCTGAACAGAATCTAAGGTCACTAAACATACTAGTGGACTGCTCTGCAATTGATTATCCATCTGAAAATGACTCGATTTTAACCCCCCTTTGGAAAAGGGGGGTTAGGGGGGATTTAATATAACCTCTTGGAATCCCCCTACATCCCCCTTTTTCAAAGGGGGACTTAACCATGCCCAATCCAGCGTTCCAATCTTGATCTTGTGTCCAGCTAATTATGAAACACGCCACTAGATTTACTAGATTCTTCGCTGCGCTCAGAATGACATTGGGGGGCAGACGGAGGTTTGGCAATAGCTTCATTTCCAGTACCTTGACAGCAATTCGTATAAACGAGATTTTACCTGAAAAATTGCAGAAAAGATAGCAACCTAACGTGGACCCGGCCCGTCAGCGCCGGGAGTGATCCTGCTCGCGCCCCTTGCTGTTCTCCCCCCCCAAAAAAACGGCCCCTGGCAACCAGGGGCCGCAACTAACTTAGCTTGTTGGTGGAGATGAGGGGACTTGAACCCCTGACCTCCTGCATGCGCATGAGGACAAGGGGAAGGCGGGAAACCCAATCAGAATATGCATATTGCCGGATTCACTATAAATTGCGTGTATAACCATTATAATGAAACCGGCCTAAAAATCCCCCTAGCAAGGGGTAAATGGTAAACATTTGGTAAACGGAAAAGTCTGCGGGGCCAATGGGCAAACCATTGGCCCCGCCCTACCTCCGGCTTTCCACCGTGAAGCAACCGGTCGCCGCGGCCCCTCCCCGCCCCCCTGCCATATAGATTTTCGACAAGGGAAGGCAAACCTCGGAATCAAGGGTGGTCTCCACCTGGTCAATATTGGTGTTCTACTTGCGCGGAATGAAAGGGCTCTTCTCCCGCCTCCTTTCTCAACCGCTCTACCTTTGCTCTGCTGGCGGCCCTGGCTTGGCTAATTGCAGCCGCTCGCCGATCATCTTCTGCCTTGGTTTCCATTTCCTCCTGCATTGCCTTTCGATTCTGTCGGTCTTCCTTCTCCCATTGAAACCGTTGTCTATCACGCATTTCTTGCTCTGGGGATGGAACTACAATAGTATCCCCACCTATGACAGGTGTCCCGTCTAGGGTCATTGCTTGTGCTCTTCCAATATTTGGCCATAGGATCAGTCCAATACCAATTATCAGCACCGTTAGTTTTGATTTCATTATCCACCCTCCTCTTCTCCATCACACCCATTTAAACCGGCAAAGTCAATCTGGGAACCCCGGATTTTGGGACTCGAATTCTCCTACATTTAACTACGGTCTAGCCCGTGCTCCTGGAGGTGGCCCGCGTGGTCCGGAAACTGCCCCTGCCCCGGTCCCTGTCGGCGCTGCCCTGCCCTCCAGCTTCCATCCCCCCCCCGCCTGAGGAATTTTCTGCCCCTAAACCAAAACCCCGCGGGAAGGGACTCCACCCCCCATGGTCAGAACGGGTGGCACGGAAATTTTTTCAATTTTCTATCCAGGGGCGAGAGCAGCAGATCCCCCCCCCGTGATGGGACCCAGGCCAAAAATTTTATAAGCAAAATGTGGCCGGGTGGCTAGCCCTTAAAGGTGTGATTTAAGCATTTCACAAGTACCCCTGACTTTTCCTTGGATGTCACTTTTGCGGGTCGTGGTGGGGCTGTAAGTGGTTCTAAGTACCGTAGATTTATCTTTTCAGAGGGAAGGCTGAGGAGGCTTATGGAGGTGCCAGTGTTCTCGGCGGGTAAGGTCGGCCAGGAGAAGGGCGACGGCCCCTGTGCCGATTTCTTAATGCCTGCCATTTCTGGCGCCAGAACTGCCCGGTCTCGCACCTATGGCTTTGGTCTGAATCCGGAAACCTGGGACCGGGACTCCATCTCCCCGGGAAAATATGATCTCCCCGGAAATTTTTCAATTTTTCGGGAGAATTACCAATTCAAGCTCTATTTGCAAAGGTTTCCGGGATACGCATCATATGGAAAGATTAGCTGGAGAGCGTCTAGGGGCGAGTGGTCTGGCACCGAGGAAAACTCACTTATGTCGATCGAGAGGGCTTTGCAGAAGAGAGACTCATGTCCTATTTTGGAAGGGCGTGGGGTGGAGATTCCCCCACGCGGCTCGATTGCGGAGGCTGGTTCACTGCGGCTGTCGGATACCACTACCCGGCTGCGGCCTCGGGGCCTTGGGCTGGTAGCTGGCGGCCACCCGCTCCTCGGAGCAGGGCTTCCACGACGCCGCCACGGAACTCAGGGGCCGGCCACGGCCATGGCAGATTCCAGGCGCCCCAAGCGCGCGTCGATCTTGTTAAGGGAGGCCGCCAGCTCTTCCGAAGGGGCCTGGGAATTAAAGGCCGGGTTGGCTACCCACCAATCTATCCCCAATTCTTTGGCTTTGTCCACCGAGCAGATCACCAGGCGAATCTGCAGAGTGAGGAGTTCCACTTCCACCAGCCGGATCTTGATGTCGCCGGCGATGACGATCCCCTTGTCCAGGATGCGTTCCAGGAGATCCGCCAGGTTGGTGCTCTGAATGGAACTCTGGATGCCTTGTTGTCTGGCCATGTGCAGTTCCTCCTTACAGAAGTTGGCCCAGGGGGCCAAGATCGATATTCAGGTCGTCTTCTTCCAGGCCGAACTCCTGCCGGAGTCGGTCGATCTCTTGAGCCTGCTTCATCAGGGTTAAGCCAAGGCGCTCGATCTGGTCGTCCGTGAGGGACCCGGCCTCGATGCGCCGGATGCCCTGGCGCTCCAGCAGTTCGTGGAGCAGTTTCACCAGGGTCAAGACCAGTTGTCCCAGGCTGTTCTTGATGTTGTCCTGGTCCAGGTTAATCCGGGGGGTCTGGCCACCCGGAGATCGGGCCGGCAAAGAAGCGCTTCCTTGCATGACCTTGGCAAAATCGCTGATGGCCTGGGATTCCACCTGAGTCGGTTCCGGGGATTTCATCAGCATACACCCTTTTTAAAAAGGTTCGGTCCCAACTGTCCCTCCCCCCGAGGCTTAAATCCCCGGGCGGTTTCCATGGAGGCCAGGATGACCTGGAGGCCTAGGTATACCAAGTCGATATCGGCTACGGAAATCATCACTTCCCCAAAGAGCACGGCGCCCTTATTGAGAATGCGGTCCAGGGCCTCGCACAACGACACATCTTTGCTTTCCGGGAGTGAGGCTTCCTGCATCATGGTTTCCGGGTACGGTTCTAGCAATTCCACCTCCACGGTCTCCGATTTTGACCCGGGAATCACCTCCGGGACCGGGGGGGCGATTTCCCCCGCCGCCGACTTGCCGATGAAATAACGGCGATCGGTCGGAGGCAGGTCCCGCAGGTCGGCACCGCAAGCCAGACAAGCGCGGGAGACCAGCGGTATCTTAGCCTGACAAAGCGGGCATATCAGCAACAGCCCCATGACGGTTCTCCATATTCCTGGACCGGTACAAGGCCTGCCCCAATGCGTTCAGACGCTTCAGGCCCCGGGGTTCGGTCTGGCGATAGATGACGGTTTGATGTCGGCCGGCAAAGTTTTGCTGGAACTTGTCCTTAATCAGCGTCTCCCGGCGGTTCAGGGCGGCGCACAGGGGACAATCCCAGGCCGGGGTGGCCAGGTTGAGAAGGAGTACCGGGGCCGGCACCCCCAGGCGCCCGCAGACTGCCAGCAGGTCGCTGGTTTCTTGGAAGGCCATTTCCGTGAGGATGGTCACGGTGTAGAGCGCCGCCCGGGCCGGGTCTCGCCACAGGTTTCTCAGAAGCTTCAGATCCCGGGAAATCCTTACCAGTTGGTGGGAGAGATCCGGAAACCGGAAGCCCAGCTTGTACTTCAAGAGCAAGCCGAAAAAGGTCTTAAGCCACTGGTCCACTAGTTCCGGCAGTTCCAGAAGGCGAAGGAGATGTCCGGTAGGGGCCGAATCCATTATAAAAATATCGTAGCGGCCTTTTTCCAAAAACTCCATGACCCGCACCAGGGCCATGATCTCGTCCAGGCCGGGGGGGGAGAGGTCCAGCATCCGTTCCATCACCTGGCGATCGAAGGGGACATCGAAATTCTCGAACGTGGTTTGTAGGAACTTCTCCAGCTCTTGGTGGTATTGTTTCTTTAAAGCGGCGAATTCCCTCGGGGCGTCGATCTCCATGGCCGTCAGGCCCGGGCCGAGACGCACCGGTTGGGGGCCAAGGTTCGCCTCCAGGCAGGCGGCCAGGGAGTGGGCCGGGTCGGTGGAGAAGAGCAAGACCTGTTTTCCCGGAAACTCCTGGGCCAGGCGCACTGCAGTGGCGCAGGCCAGGGTGGTCTTGCCCACGCCCCCCTTGCCGGCGAAAATCAAGAAGGTGGTCTCGGCAGAGGGGCAGAGGGGCGCGGCCTCCACCCGGGGCGGTATTTCCAAGAGGGGCTGGAAAGGAGTCGGGGGCGCGGCATCAAACACACTGACCCCATCCCAAAGGGTCTCAAGGACCGCACCCCGCATTTCCTCCGGGCACAGGGGCACACCCCACCAGGTATATCCGCCTAAGGAGCCGCGGCCAAAAAGCTCGTTCAGGAGCTGCAGTTGACGCCGCCGCCCTTCGGCGCAGAGGGAGCAGGAATTCTCCGGATAGAGGCGGTTGACCACCACCTCCGTGACCGGGATATGCATCCGCTGCAGTTGGCCCAGGAGCTGCAAGGTCTCGCTGATGGCGAGGTCTTCCGCCAGCATCACCGGCACAAACCGGCAGGCCCGGGAATCCTGCAGCAGAGCGTCCATCTGCTTCACCGACGCGGCCAGATCCAGGAGAAATTCGTCCAGTTCGTCTCGCTGATACGAACCCCGGAACCGCTGCTGCATGAAGCGGTGCTTGGCCAGCAGGGCGTCCAGGGCCTTGAGCCAGCCGCGGATCAACTTCGGCGTGGTCAGCAGACGCAGCGTGTGCCCGGTGGGCGCGGTATCCACCACGATGAGGTCGTAGGCCCGGGTGTCCGCCCAGCCGGCAATGGCAAGCAAGGCCATGAGTTCATCCAGGCCGGGCAGGGAGAGGTCCAGGATGCGGCGAATATCCTCCTCATCCAGGAAGGTGCCCCGGGCGGCGATCTCGGCAAACTTGCCCCGGTGCCTGGCCTTGAAGGTCGCCAGGGAATCCTGGGCATTGAACTCCAGGGTCTTTAAATTGTCGGGGAGAAGAAAATCGCCGATACTGTCGGCCAGGGAATGGGCCGGATCAGTGGAGACCAGGAGGAAGGAGCCCTGGGGGGACTGGCGGGCATAGCGGAGGGCGGCGGCCGCGGCGCAGGTGGTCTTTCCGACCCCGCCTTTGCCGCCGAAGAATATCAGTCTGAGATCTGAATCCCCTAAAAAACTGAGCACACCCATTGCCCCCATGAGAGTAGAAGGAAGAGAATCCATGCATGCCAGGGGTGGCGCCCACTGCCTCAAGCGGGTTGAGGGTTGGCAAACTCATCAAGACTTCCCCAGGCTCACGGTGTCGTGTCCCCGGTCGCCAGCTTGCTCACATCCCGTCTCCCTGGCGCCTGGGTCCAGCTTGCCGTCATCGGTCAGGCGAGGGTTGCCGATTTCATTGCAGGCAAAGATTTTCTCCTGGCATGCCTGGCCTTGGGACGTGGCTTGCCCGGCTTTTTCTCAGGTGCCGCCGCAGCCTTCTCTGCCGCTTGCAAGTGGTCCAGGCGGTCCAGGAGCGCCTTTTCCTGGGCGTCGAACTCCTCCTCGGTGATCTGCCCGGTTTCCAGCCTCATGTAAAGCTCGCTCAGGGCCGCGGTGATGGCCTCGCTCTCGCCGGCCAGTTCCTGTTGGGCCGCTTCGTGAATCTCCCGGAATACCCAGAGGACGCCTTTAACGGGGGACAGCAAGATGTCGTCAACGAGAAACATCACATCTCCTGCAGAGGTCCGGAGTCACAGTTCAAGATTCAGTTCCACAAAATTGTGGGGGGCCCAGGGGCCGTTGTAGTCAAAAGTATAATTGTTGTCGAACAGCTTGGCCGTGGCAAAAACGCCCTCTTCGAACCGGTCCTGTCCATTGCGGGGTACCAGACAGGCCAGGCTCATCACTTGGCTTTCATTGCGGCATTTGTTCCGTTTGATTTCCCGGCAATAACCAGCCAGAATTTCCTCCACCTTCTCGGTAAAGGCTTCCCGATCCTCGTTCAGGAGGTGGTCAAACAGGCGCCCCAGTTCGATCTTGTCTTCCTGGGAAGGGTTGCGGTAGGGGCCGAGGAAGCGATCTCGGGCGGCCCGCAACTCCGGATGCGTGTTGACGACATATTCAAAGATATTGGGAACGTCCAGGGAGACCCGCAGCCCCATTTCCACCATCCCGGCCACGTGTTGGAGTTGCTGGATGAAAGCCTTGTGGTTGCGAGACAGGATCTTCTGGATGGCTTTGGGACCATCGGCAATGATGCCGAAGGCCATGGGGAGCATGGCGTCGGCCTGGAACAGCAATCCCTTGAGGACCGCTTGTTGGGCGGCCAGGTGCCGGCGTTCCGGGCGAATCTTGTCGTTTAACACGTCGCTCACCACTGCGGCCACCTGCCCGTTGGCGATGCTGTACACCGGGGCCCCGTCTACACCGGCCAGGTCATAGTTCCGCTCCCCGGGAGCGGTCACTATGGCGTATAAGTATCTGCCGCTTTTCGCTGCTGCGTGCGCCGCCATATCTTTGTCTCACATCAATGGGAAACCGGAAGGCAACACCCACGGCTTCCAGATAATCCTGCATTGCGACAACTTCCGTCGCCTGACCCTGCCTGAACGCCTTCAGGTAGTGGCCGCGCCTTCCATCCGCTTGGGCTTGGGGACAGAGCAGGACAGTGGTTCCACCCTCTTGATGGCCTTGAGCATGCCCTCTTCGGTCCTGATCTCCAGCAAAGCGCCGCACAGGCACTTGATGGGACCCTCAAAGTCGTCATACGTATCGTCCAGATCCACTTTAAAGCCGCAGGACAGACAATTAATTTTCATGTCAATTCTCCCTTCCTGACGTCTGCTGGCGTCAGACGATCCCTTGTCCTTTACAAGCGTTGCAATAAAAAACCCCATCTTCGCCGGTTCCGCCGCAGCGCGAACAGGTATCGGCCTCAACGGGGACCGACAACACCCCCACCCCCTTGCAGGTCAGGCAGATCAAATCACCCCCCACCCGGCCGGAGCCACTACACCGCCGGCAGGCCACCATCGGGGGAGTGACCCGCACGGCCCCGGCGCCGCGGCACACGGGGCACCCGGAGGCGCTGCTGTACTTGGGGTCACCCCCACCGCCACCGCAGTAAGCGCAGGACACTTCATCCACAAAACGCTGCCGACGGCCAGGCCTTACTGCAGAGCCGCTCCGCTTGAGGACCTTCAGAGCGTATTCCATGAACTCACAGGTCCTTCATCGGCAGCCGCGGCGGCGATCCCGCCAGGCCGCAGCCCGCCAGTGACGGCGTAACTCCCGGTTGCACCGGGCCACCTCTTCCTGGTACATGCGGCCTAACTCCGCCCCCCACATGGGCAGGCCCGTGGAAGTGGGGCAGGAGCGGTAACCCTTCACCTGGCGCCTAGTCCGCATCTGGTTGGCATCCTTAAGAGTAAGCATCGGCATCACCTGCAATTTTGATTAAACACTAATATTTGATTTTAAAACCGCCGGTGCTGCGTGGCGGGCCGGTCCGCGCCGGGGTGGCCTTGCCGCCCCTTTCCCCCATCGTCTGCAGGAGATTTTCTTTTTCCGCCTCAATTTCTAGGAGGCGGGCGGCGATGTCTGCCATCAATTGCCTGGCCTTCTCGCTCTCCTGGGTCTTCCTGGCCTTTTCCATTTCAATGTGACTGATGCGTAGATAGGCCTCATGAGGAATCGTGGCCTTTCTCACTTTCCCCGTCAGGGTGCGGATGTCCTGTATACCTCTCCTGGGAATGGCCATACGGTTACTCCTTGGCGCGGCTTCGCACCCCGTCCGCTTTGCTAGGGGTCTGCCGGCGGGAATCCAGAACCGTGTCGATGACTTCTCCCACTTTTTCTCCCATAAGGGACTGGCCGCCCCGGGTCACCTTGGCGGAGTCGGTGTTGAGCACGTCACGGCAGGCCCACTGGAAGACCGGGTCATCTTTATGGGCCCGGGCCCCCTGGTGCGCCAGGATCTTGGCAATGGCGATGCAGGCCCGAATGGTGGGGCGGTGGTTGTTGACTCCCAAGCCCCGGAGTGCTCGCACCACATCCACAATGATCTCGGCATCCAGGCGAGACAGACCGGATTTAGTTATGGCGATTTGCACCTCGGTTTCCCGGTCGAAATGCCCCAGATTGACGGTGATGAGACGGTCCATGAGGGCGTCCTGGGTCTTGTGGACCCCGGCGTACTCCTCGGGATTGGAGGTGAAGATGGCCCGAAATTCCGGGTGGACCTCCAGATAGCCGTCGCCCCCCCGGGACATCTTAGGCAGATTGAGGATTTTCTCCTCCAGGATGCTGAGCAGGGCGTTGTTGGCCTCGGGCCGGGACCGGGTAAACTCATCGTAAATGAGGGTGTAGCCGTCCTTGCAGGCCATGGTGAGGCGGTTATCCATCCAGGTGACATCCATGGACTCTTCCATCTTGAGGACGGAATGGATGTAGTTGTCGATGAGTCTCTGTTTGCGGTAGCCGGAGTGGCGCCCCACCAGATCGGAACTGGCGAACTCATCGTCCCCATGGATCAGGACCACCGGACGGCCCCGCTGCGCCGCTACATGAAAAGCCAGGGTGGTCTTTCCCGTTCCGGCCGGACCGGCGAAGTGAACCGGATAACCCACCGCCAAGTAAGCCAGAGCCCGTTTGCTCAGGTCCTGGACATAACGCGTTTCCACGAATTCCGGGCTGGCTTCCGGCGTCACCTGGTCATCCCGGGACTCCACCTTAACCAAGGCCACTGTGGCCCTTTTCTGCTGCTCACCACTCATGCGCGTTGCTCCTGTAACTGGCGATGGAACTGCCCCTGGAAGCCAGGGGCATGATTGGTAACCTGATTATCTAAACGCTCTCCCGGGGCACCCAGCCTCGCCCCCGGCAGGTCATGCAGGCCAGGGCTGAGGCGGCGTCATCCCCGGTGCCCCGGCACTCCGGGCAGGTCAGGAGAGGTCCGGGGATCAACGGGACGTGACCGCTGCCACGGCACGTAGTGCAGGTGAAGGTCTTGATGGCCCCGGTGCCCCGGCAGTGGGCGCAGGACCGATGGAGCGCCGGTACCTGCACCACTCCTCTCCCGCCGCAGACGCAGCAGGTGGAGAGCCAGGACATGATCCCAAAGGGGTCTTTGCCGCGGCCGCCACAGAAAGAACAGGTAACTTCCGCCATTTCCCCTCCAGAGCGGTCCGGATGCACCCTGGCCCGCGCCTCTTGTTGTACCTGTGTCATCGGTCTGGATTACCAAAAACTTGAGGATTTCAGCCCTTCTTTTTGCCCGGGTGCCCCGTCTCTTCTTTATGGCCTTGGGCGGCTTGATGCCGGACTGCCTCTTCTTTAGCCATCGCTACAGAGGCCAGGCGATCACGTTCGGCTACTTCCCTGGCTCGTTTCGACTCGGCCTCGGCTTTGGCCCGGTGTTCCGCTGGAGTGGGGCCGCACCAGACCCGGCGCGCTCCCGCCAGGTCCAGGGCAAATTCCCGGCGCATGCCGCCGACGGTTTTCTTTAAGTGGTTCACAGCAGCTCGCCGCTCCGCCCTGGTCTGGCGGGCCATAGCTTTATGGGCTCGATGAACCCCCCCCATCAGGCTCGCCACTTCATGGCCCAAGGCATTGACGAAACCCTGGCGCTCCGCCTTGGTTCGCCGCCCCATTTCGGCGTGCGCCCGGCGAAAGTCAGCCTTCATGGCGGCTACATCCTGACCCAGATCCCGGACGAAGGTCAGGCGCGCCCCGCGCAGGGCCACGATCTCACCGCACAGCCGGGTCATACTTTCCGTAAAAGGACCCATAACAAGTATCTCCTTTCCTTTGGACCGTGCCGGGGAATTTTCCTAGGAATCGCAGTTGCGGATCATTGCTCCTCAACCGCAACCCCCTTCCCTCGAGGGGCCGAACCGGCCCCTCAACGCAAGGGGAACGTTTCCCCAGAATCATCCTTACGCGGGAGCGGCCGCGCTGGCCGTCAGGCCGATGGCTTCGGCGTACTTCAGATAAGTTTCCACCGAGGCGATGACCACCCGGGCTTCAATGGACAGCAGTTCGATGCCCACCAACGATACCTTGACCCAGGCATCGATGACGATACCCTTGTCCAGGATGCGGTCGACCACTTCCGCCAGGCTGGAGGAATCGGTTGACTTTTGTACTTTAGCCATGGTAATTCTCCTTTTAAAGATTGACGGTTGTCAGTTCAGGTTAATGGTTTCTCAGTTGTGGCTGAGACCGTGGCGTTGGCTTATCTACCGGCCCAGGCCCGTCGCGCCCCGTCCAGGTCCGCGGCAAAGGCATGGCGCCTGGCGCCCACCGTTTTCTTCAGGTGAGCTACGGCGCCCCGCCGTTCGGCCTTGGTCTTCCGGGCCATGTCTTTGTGGGCCCGGTGGAAGTTAGCCATCAAGGCCGCCGTATTCTGGGTCAGGTCCTTGACAAAACCCTCGCGGGCGCCGCGCACAGCGACGATCTCGCCAACCAGCCGGGTCATTTCATCAGTAAAGCGACCCATGTGGGATCTCCTTTTCTCCTGCCTTTAGGCCTTTAGGGGTTGGTCAGCACCGCAATGCTCGCCCCTGAAGGATGCTGAGGGGCCTCTTTCCGAGAGGGGTCGCACCGGACCCATCCGGAAAGAGGACTGTTCCCCCATAAGGCCTTAAGCCGGAGCCGCCGCGCTGGCCGTGAGGCCGATGGCTTCGGCGTACTTCAGATAGGTTTCCACCGAAGCGATGACCACCCGGGCTTCAATGGACAGCAGTTCGATGCCCACCAGCGATACCTTGACCCAGGCATCGATGACGATACCCTTGTCCAGGATGCGGTCGACCACTTCCGCCAAGCTGGAGGAATCTGTTGACTTCTGTACTTTGGCCATGGGGAACCTCCTTCATGAAAATTAGGATTTTTGTAAATAGAGGACTTGCCTCACTGCCTATTAATCCAAGAAGCATGCCAGGACCAGAAGGCAAATTAAATCATTAAAAATAAGCAGGTTAGGTATTAAGCGGGGGGATGCCGGCTGGGGCTAGGGAATTTGCTCTATGGAATGATTTCCCTTCTCTAGGGCAGCCAACCCATGCTTGAGCCCTTCTAGCAGAAATGGTGCTGTTCAGGTTTCCAAAATCCGGAGGATTTCTTCCTGGAGGAAGGGCTTGCTGATAAAATTGATAATTATCCCCTGGGAGATGGCTTCCTGGATGGAGACGTCATCCCGGTAAAAGTAACCGGACACCATCAGGAGGCGCATGTCCGGCGCCCTCTCCCGGATGCGTCGGGCCAGTTCCAGGCCGTCCATATCCGGCAGCTTCGCGTCCAGGAAGGCGCAGGCGAATCGGTGCCGCTCCATGAGCATCAGGGCCTCCAGGGCCGTCAGGGCTTGGCGGGTGACATAACCCTGTTTGTTGAGGAGATGTTCCAGGACCCAGCACATATCCGGCTCATCGTCCACAATGAGAATCAGTTCGCCTGGATCAGTCATCCCACCGCCATAACCGCATACAAGATGGGTAATCTCACGGTGAAGGTGCTGCCTTGGTCTGCCCCGCTCTCCACGGTGATGGTGCCGAAGTGCTGCTTGATGATGGAATAGCAGATGGACAGGCCCAACCCCGTGCCCTGGCCCACCGGCGCGGTGGTGTAAAAGGGGTCGAAGATATTGTTCAGGTCCCCGGGGGCGATCCCCTGGCCGGTGTCGCTGATGCTGACCCAGGCTTCCCCGTCGGCCTGTCCCAGGGCGACGCTCAACCTCCCTCCTTCGGGCATGGCCTTGATGGCGTTGAGCAGCAGGTTCATGAAGGCTTGCTGCAACAGACCTTCCACGCCGCTGATCAAGATGGGCTCCCGGGGCAATTGCGCCTGCATCTCAATCTTGGCAATCCGGGCCTGGTTCGTCACCAGGGACAGGGTTTCCTCCAGGAGAGGAGTCAGGTTAATCTCCCTGATGTCGGGCTTCACCGAGGGACGAGCGAAGCGCAGCAAATTTTCAATAATCATGGAGGCCCGCAGGATGCCCGCATGGATCTTTTCGGCGCACTCCTGCTGCAACTGAGGTTCAAGATCGCCTTCCATGATGAACTGGGCGGCACTGGAGCAAACTGCCAAGGGATTGCGGATCTCATGGGCGATGCCGCCGGCCATGACCCCCAGGGCGGCCAATTTCTGGGTCTGCAGCAACTGGGCCTCAAATTTGCGGCGCTCCGTTAGGTCCCGCCCCACGGCCACTATCCCGGTGGTCTGGCCCAGATGGTCCTTCATGGGGGAAAAGATCCAGGAAACCGGAATGCGACCGCCATCCCTGGTTTTCAGGTCCCATTCCGCCATTTGGGCGTCTTTGCCGGCCTGGAGGTTGGTAAAAACTCGCTCCATCTCTCCCTGATCATCACCGGCGCAGAAGTCGAAAAAGTTGTGTCCCCGGACCGCGTAGAGCGTGAAGCCCGAGAGCCGCTCCGCCGCAGTGTTCCAGGTCAAGATCTGGCCTTCCATGTCCGTGGACAGGACGATATCCTGGGCGCTTTCCACCACCGAGGCCAGGTGGCGCTCTACCCGGCGCACCTCTTCACTCAGACGCACCTGCTCGGTGACGTCATCCATGAGCAGCATGGCTAACTCCACCACCCCCTGCCAGGAAAAGGGCAGGATGCTGTAATAATAAATCCTCAGGGGAATGCCCGGGGCCCGGTAGGTCATCCGTTCCCCCTTGACGCGGAAGTTCTTCTCAAAGACTTGGCGGATGCGTCCCGGGAAATCCATCTGGTCGATGATGATGGCCGGAAAGACTTCCTCCAGACGGCGGCCGATGGTGTCCGGGAGGGTGAGGCGGGTTTTCTCGAGGAAATTGCGGTTTACCGAGACGATCCGGAGATCCCGGTCAATGAGCAGCACCGACGAGGGAATGGCGTCCAGCAACATGTCGTAGAGCTGCTGGTAACGCTGTGGTTCCAAGCCGTTATCCTGCGAGGTTACACTTGCACCCATGGCTACCACCTCTTCCACCAACCTGGGGGAATTATCCGGGATGAGAAACGCTCGTTACAAAATTATAAGGTGGCCAGGGACCGCTCAGCATCAGCCGGGCCGACTCGCTCTCGGTGAGCTGCCGGAAAGCCTGGCGAAAAGACTCCACGGCCGGGCGCCGCACCAGGAAATACAGGGAGAGCAGCGGCAGTCGGGGGGAAGGAGCTTCCGTGGTGCATTTGACATACAGTCCGGTGAACTGCTCCCGGCACCGCGCCGCAGCCTGCCGGTACTCCTTGGTCCACCGGTCCTGGCTGGCATAGTGGGCTTTGCGGGCGGTGAGATAGGTCAACCCTAAGCGGTCCGCGGCAGCCGCGGGGTCCGGGGGGCAAGGTCCGGCCACCTCCCGGCTACCTTCCGGGCCACCTGGGATCACCGCAGCCCATGGCCCGGACGGCAGCAAGACCCGCAGCCCCATCTCCACACAGTCGTCAAGTTCCTGGAGCAGGGCCTCATATTGGGGGCCGTGTTCCTCCAGGAGTTGGATAGCCTGGGATTCCTGCTCCACCACGCAGCCGTAACGCATGGGGACCACGGCGCCCCGCCGGTGATAGGAGAGCACCACCCGCTCATAGGCCCGTATCCGGGGGATATCCGGGTCCAGGTCGGTGAGGCCGATTTGGGAGAGGGCCATACTTAAGCCCCGGTGCGCCACCTGGTATACCGGGCGGCCACCCACCCCCAACAGGGATCCCGCTAATTCCGACCCCGGATGCCGACGGATACAATAAAACAGGCAACTCATGCCTCGGGCTCCATATCCAGGGCAGGGCAAAAGCTATAAGGGGGCCAGGGGCCGTTGCCTTCCAACCTCAGGCCGCGATCGGCGTATTGGGTGTTGACGTCCTGGATCAAGGCCTGGAAACTGCCCACTGCCTTCCTCGGCATCAGCAGGGCCCAATTCCAGACCATATCTTTATCAATGCCGGTAGCTTCCCGGGAGAGGAGCCGCTGTTCCCGAACCTCCGCGGCATAATCCCGGAGGTCGGTCCACAGCTTGCGGCACACTTCTTGGAGCCAAAGCTGCAGTTCCTGGTCACACCCGGCCCGGAGGCGCTGCTCTTGAAAATAACGGGTCCCCGGCGATAAGGCCCCCAGCCGTTCCGCCTCCCGGGCCAGCTTCAGAGAAAACAGTTTCTCTTGGGCTTCGGACCGGTCCAGCATCCCTTTGATGCCCCATTCCTCCTGGTCCGTGAGGCGCTCCAGGAACCCGGTGATGGTGTCAGAGTGGCGCTGCAACACCTTTTCCAGATTAGCCAGTGACGCAAAGATGGTCCCGAACCGGACCGGCAGCACGGGAGAATGGCGCATCACCCCGGCCACCACCTCCTGATGGCGGATGACTCGGGGGCCGATCCAGGTCAGGTCCCGCATCCGTTCTTCAGCCTCCGGCCCGCAGAAATCCTCCACCGGCACCGGACTCCAGACCGCGGCAAGGTCCTGAAAGGTTGCAACCTCAAGAGAGCTCTGGCCATCCACCCCTTTGCCCTCCAGGGCGAGGGGCGGCAGCCGGCTCAACCGGGCCAGACAGTATAAATAAAGTCCCTGGGCCATAGCGTTTATTCCTTGGCGTTTTTTAGGCCTTGGCGTGATATTTTCCTCACGCCAAGGCGCAGAGGGGCAAAGAGATTCTCAAGCCTTTTCCCCTCCCAGCATCTCCTCCAGGGCTTCTTCCAGATCGGCAGGCAGGATGAGCACCTTGGCCGAACCTTTGCCCTCGTGAGCAAGTTCCGCCGCCACCGCCCGGCGCACCCCGGCCAGGGCCGCCTGGTTGCACACCCCGGCGATCTCGGCGCCGCTTAAGCCCTCGCTGCGGGCCGCCAGCTGTTTGGAGCTGACCCCCTTGGCCAGGGGTTTTCCCCGGAGGTGGACCGCAAAGATCTCCTGGCGGTCCGCCTCATCGGCCAAAGGAATCTCGACGATGACGTCGAAACGGCCCGGCCGCAGCACCGCAGGGTCCATCATGTCCAGGCGGTTGGTGGCCCCCAGCACCAGCACCCCCTTCAATTCCTCGATGCCGTCCAGTTCCGCCAAAAACTGGCTGAGAACCCGCTCAGACACGTGGGAGTCGGACCCCCCCATCCCCCGGGCCGGGAGCAGGGCCTCGGTCTCATCCAGGAAGATGATGCAGGGTGCCGCCTGGCGGGCGGTCTTGAATATCTCCCGCACGCCCCGCTCGGATTCGCCCACATACTTGGACATCAGGGCCGGCCCCTTCACCGACAGAAAATTCACCCGGCTTTCCGTGGCGATGGCCTTGGCCAGCAGGGTCTTGCCGCACCCCGGCGCCCCGGATAGGAGGATGCCCTTGGGAGGCTTGATGCCCGCTTCTTTGAAGATGTGGGCATACTTCAAGGGCCACTCCACCGCTTCCTTGAGGCGCTCTTTCACGGCCCGGAGGCCCCCCACGTCCTCCCAGCGCACATCCGGGACCTCCACAAACACTTCCCGGATGGCAGACGGCTCTACCTCCCGGAGCGCGGCCAGGAAGTCGTCCATGTGCACTTCCAGTTGGGCCAGTTGCTCATAAGGAATGGTGGCCAGGCCGTAATCAATGTCGGGCATGAGGCGGCGCAGGCAGATCATGGCCGCTTCCCGGCACAACGCCTCCAGGTCGGCCCCCACGAAACCGTGGGTGATGTCCGCCAGGTGGCTCATGTCCACGTCCTCGGCCAGTGGCATGCCCCGGCTGTGGATCTCCAGGATATCCAGGCGCCCGTAGCGGTCGGGGATGGGGATGGCGATCTCCCGGTCGAACCGCCCCGGCCGCCGGAGCGCCGGGTCCAGAGCATTGGGGATGTTGGTCGCGGCAATGACAATGACGTTCTGGCGCTTGTTAAGACCGTCCATCAAGGCCAGGAGTTGGGCCACCACCCGTTTCTCCACGTCTCCCACGACATTTTCCCGCCGGGGGGCGATGGAATCTATTTCGTCTATGAAGATGATGCTGGGGCCTTTGCGGCCGGCCTCTTCGAAAATCTTGCGCAGGTGGGCCTCGGACTCGCCATAGAACTTGTGCACCACCTCCGGGCCGCTCACCGAGAAAAAGTTGGCCTCGGTCTCGTGGGCGATAGTGCGGGCGATGAGGGTCTTGCCGCAGCCGGGGGGGCCGTGGAGCAATACCCCTTTGGGGGCGTCAATGCCCAGACGCTCGAACAACTCGGGGTAGCGCAGGGGCAGTTCGATCATCTCCCGGATGCGCTGCAGTTGGGGCTTGAGACCACCCACGTCTTCATAGGATACCGCCGCCCTACGGGGTTCCGGGGCCCCGGCCTTGCCGATCACCAGGATGGTGGTGGGGTTGATCAGCACCGGCCCCCGGGGGGTCAGGGCTTCCACCTTGAAATCCGCGGTGCGGCTGCCGAACAGGGTGGCCCGGATGCGGTCCCCCTCCAGCACCGGCAGGCCGTCCAGGAGGCTGCCGATATAGCGGAGGTCCCGGTCGGCCGGGGTAATAGTGATGGGGGTGAGGACTACCCGTTCCCCGGGGCGGCAGGCGATCTTCTTCACCTGGACAAAATCATCTATCCCGGCGCCGGCGTTTTCCCGGCTGATGCCGTCCAGTTGGAGCCGGGACCGGCCCCGCATTTCCTTATAGGCGGGCAGGGCCTTGCAAACCGTGGTCCGCTTGCCCACGACCTCCACGATGTCGCCGATGGCCACCTGGAGTTTTTCCAGGTCTTCCGGCCCCATGCGGGCATAAGCCCTTCCCACGTCTTTGCTCAGGGCCTCGGTCACTTTCAGCTTGAGGGTCAACTCTTCAGGTTTTTTCATAATTTCCTAAGTTTTCACATTTCTTATAAATGATCCCGGGGCTCAGCTATCTGACGCACTTGATTTCCAGAATGCCGTTGTTGCACGACATCTTCATCTTCTCTTGGGGATAGCTCCGGGGCAGCAGGATCTCCTTGCGGTACTTCTTATCCCCTTTCTCGGCATAAATGGTGAGCAGGTCGTCTTTGACCGTGAGATGCACGTCCTTGGTGCTGACGCCGGGCATCTCGGCCACCACCAGGGTGTGGTCTTTTTCCTCAAACACGTCCACCACGGGCTCCCGGATTTCCTGGACTATGGTTTCCCCGGTCTTATCATCCCGGCGAACGTTGCCGAAGGGCTCCACCTTCACCTCTTTGCCCCCCTTGTCGCCCAGGCCTACTTTCACGGAGAAGCCGTAGACGCCTTTCACGTCCCGGTGGTGCAACTCCCCCTCGCCTCTCTTGAGCGCCTCTCCCTTTTCCGCCAGATCGCCCAGTTTCTCGATGAGGTCCGCCAGCCCTTTGAAGACCCCTCCGCGGCCGGATTCCTCACCGCTGCCCTTTTTTTTAGTCATGACCGCCTCCAGATCGGTTAATTCCGAAATGCTTCAACTTGGTTTGTATCGTTTTATAGTCTATTAGCAATAGTCGTGCCGCCTTGGCTTTATTCCCCCGGGTATGTTTCAGGACCTGGAGTAGGACTTCCCGTTCCACGGTGACCACGCTGTGGTGGACGATCTCCCGGAGAGACATCTCCTCCCAGGGCGTTCCCTCAATCTTGGGAGTGAAGGCCAGGCCCGGCACCGGGGCGCGCTTGATGTTCAGGTGCTTCTCAGTGATGATGTCGTCAGCCAAAAGGACGGCCCGGCGGATGACGGACCGGAGCTGCCGGACGTTTCCCGGCCAGTTGTAAGACAGCAAGGCCTCGAGGCAATATTCGGAAATCCGCTGGACGTTTTTTTTCAATTCCTTACTGGTGAGGTCCATGAACCGTTTGGCCAGGTAAGGGATGTCGTCTTTGCGTTCCCGGAGGGGTGGAATAGTGATGGTGAATTCATTCAGACGGAAGAAGAGATCCTCCCGCATCTGTCCCGAGGTCACCAGTCCTTGGAGTTCCTGGTTGCAGGCGGTGAGCAGACGCACATCAATTTTTATCGGCCGGGTGGCTCCCAGGCGCAGGACCGCCTTCTCCTGGAGGACCCGCAGTAGTCGCGTCTGGGACGTCAGGGCCAGATTGCCGATCTCATCCAAAAATAAGGTGCCTCCCTGGGCTGCTTCGAATTTTCCGGCCTTGGGCCCCGTGGCCCCGGTGAAGGCCCCTTTCTGGTAGCCGAACAGTTCGCTCTCGATGAGGGTTTCGGGAATGGCCCCGCAATCCAGGGGAAGAAAAGGGCCGCCCTCGCGGCTGCTCAGTTGGTGGAGGGCCCGGGCCACCAGTTCCTTGCCTGAGCCGGTTTCCCCCTGGATGATAACGCTGAAGTCCGATTGGGCCACCCGGTTCACTTCCCGGATGATCCGGGTGACGGCATCGCTGGGGCCCATCATGACTCGGAGACCATTGTCCAGCGCAATTTCTTCGGTATGGGCCCGGCGCCGGCGCTTCCCTTCGGCCAGGGCGGCGCGCACCACCCGGATTACCTCCGAATGGTCAAAAGGTTTGGCCAGATAATCGAAGGCCCCGGCCCGCATAGCCGCCACCGACGCGGGAACCTCGGCATACGCGGTAATGAGGACCACCGGCAGATGGGGATTAGTTTCCTTGACCCGCTTTAACACTTCCATGCCGTCGATGCCGGGCATCTTGACGTCCACCAGCAGCATGTCGGGCCTGGCCGCGGGGACCATCCGCAGGGCCGTCTCCCCGTCGGGGGCCATCATACTGGTCAACCCCTCTTTGTTCATAAGGGCTGAGAGCAACGAGCTGATATCCCGATTATCGTCCACGATGAGCACCCGGTTGGTGCTTGGGTCCATATTTCCTCCGGGTTCAACGAGGCCGGTGAAGCGGATAGATCACCTTAACGTCCTGGTTAAGGTACCGCTCCAAAGAGTGGAGCATCCCCAGGAAGAGGATGCCGGTCTCGCCGTCTTTAAGGGTGTCGTTAATGCGCTGGGCTATGAATTGATCACGGCGCTGAAGCAGGGCCTCGCTCAGGGCCCGCCGGGACGCCGCCACCCGCGCTGCCCGGGGTGGCCGGGTCGTCAGGGATTGCCTGGCCAACTGGTATTCCTGCACCAGCAAGTCGCCGGATTCGGTCCCCATGAGCACGGCTCCTTGGGCCATCAGGCGCAGCAGGAGTTGCTGGTTCCGGTTGCCCGCCTGGGCCAGTTCGGTGACGATCTCCACCTCCCGCCCGCACACGGGCAAGCCGTCCTGGTAGAGGCGCACCCGGTCAAAAGACAGGGCCAAAACCTCGATGGCCGCCTCGATTTCCGCCCAGATCTGGTCAATGGCCGCGGTCTTGCGGGCCAACCCGGCACGGCCCGTTTTCTCCAGGGTGGCCCGGGCCACCAATTCCTTGAGCGCCCCCATATCCGCCTGGGTATGGACGATGGGGAGATAGATCAACGTCCGGGAATGACCACCCGCGAGACCCTCCCCGAGAATCGGGTTATGGGTGTGGCGTTGGTCAGCAGACATAAACCCCTATCATTCTCGCCATCTTCAAGGCGTTCTCATACCCAGCCGAGGGCTGCGGTGGGCTGCCGGCCATCCCTGGCGGGTGGGGAAAAGCTGTCGAAGGTAAATCCTTTTCCGTGGAACAGCCGCAGGCAGGCATCCACCACCTCGCCATCATAGAGCACGCCTCGATTCTTGGAGATTTCTTCCAGCGTGGCGCTCAATTCCCGGGCCGGCCGGTAAGGCCGATGGGAGCTCATGGCTTCCACCACATCGGCCACCGCCAGGATCCTGGCCTCCAACCGAATCATTGGCCCCTTCAGCCCCAGGGGATACCCCGAACCGTTAACCCGTTCATGGTGCTGCAAGACCATTCCGGCGAGGGGCCAGGGAAATTCGATGGTATTCAGGATCTCAAAACCTACCTGACAATGAACCTTAATCAGGCTCATTTCGAGGCCGGTCAATTTTCCCGGTTTGGCCAGAAGGTCGGCGGGGACCCCCACCTTGCCGATATCGTGGACGAAGGCAGCCAGGCGCAGGACCTCGACTCGGTCTTCCGGGAGCCCCATTTCCCGGGCGATGGCGCAGGCCAGGTCGCCGACGCGCTCCTGGTGCCTGGCGGTATATGGATCTCTCTGTTCCAGGGTGGAGGCCAGGGCCCCCACCGTGCCCTCAAAGAGTTTTTTGACCTTGGCCAAGCTATGTTGAAGTTCCTGCAGAGTATCCCTTTCTTTCCGAATCCTGGAAATCTTAGCTCCCAATTCCCCCAGGGAGAAGGGCTTGGTAATGAAGTCGCTGGCCCCGGCATTAATAATGGCTTCATAGGAATATTCGGGGTCATAACCGGTCATGATAATGAAGGGCACCTGGGGATAAGTCCGGTGAGCCTCTTGCATCAACTCTACCCCATCCATGCCTTCCATTTTAATGTCGCTGACCACCAGATCGATCCGCTCCTGAGCCAGGATTTTCAGGGCTTCGGGTCCATTAGCGGCGCCCTTGCCGGCACAGCGGATTAGCCCCAGATAGTTCAGGAGAACCCTGCGGCACTGGTTCTCGTCATCGACGACCAGGATGGACGGCAAGACATCCGGGTAGCGGGCGCCATCCGGGCGGCTGGGGGTATAAAGCAACTCCATTCCAGGGTTCGGGGACGATAACCCTGCGACCGAGTCGCGCATCCGTGCCTCCTTTCCTGGGGTTGGTCGGGAATAGCGGCGGCAAAGGCTTTGGCAGGTACTGTTCCAAGAACCATGCCAAGGTGGGCCATGAACATAAATCCTGAAATTACCGATGGTTAGCCTAGAGGGAGCACGAGCCGGCACCGCGGCCGAGAGTGGGAATGCGCGAGATTCTCTTGGGAAATGAAAAAAATTCTTTGCGGATAAGAATAGTTAAATTGGCACCCAGAATCGGCTCAACTTCAAGCCCGGCGCGCTTGAGTATTGAGAAATTATTCGATAGCCTAGACACGATGCTAGCTGCTGAGGCTGCCGAAAAAGGTACCCCCCCGATCCAGTCATTCTCGATTTTTCCTTTATTGGTTCCACCCCAAAATACATCTAACAGATTATAATCTTTAATAAATAGCCGTTGTGTGCTATCCTTGGTCAATGACTTCTTGAGGCGGGAAAGCCATGGCCAGATATAAACCCTACGATTACCGGCAGAGAGTACTCTTACCAGTTTCTCTGGAAGACCAGTTGCTGCCTGGGACCTTGGAGTTCGCCATTCATACCCTGGTGGAAAAACGGTTGGATATGTCTGTTTTTGAATGCAAATACCGCAATGATGAGACCGGCAGGGCAGCATATGATCCCCGGGTCCTCTTAAAAGTAGTGTTGCTGGCCTATTCCCGGGGGCTGATTTCTTCACGGAAGATTGAGCAGGCCTGCCGGGAGAATGTAGTTTTCTTGGCATCCTGGTGAGCCAGAGACGTAGCAGCCATTCGTGTTCCTACGCCACCTCCAAGCGAATACGATGTCCAGACAGGTAGCTCTACCTTAGCAAATGCCTCTACATTAAATACCCCATCTCCTCTTATAGCGCGGCAAGTAGCAAGCCTTAGCTGTGTATCATCAGAGTAACAACCACTTGGCAATTCAACTTCAGCCCCAAATTATCCTCCTACATTCTTTTTCCAAGGAACAGTCACCGTAACTTTAGAAGAATTAATTCGTCGTTTGAGACCCTTGTAGTCAACAAGTTCAGAAATGAACCCTATCGCATCTCCATATGCTGCCCACAGGGCAGAATTTTGAATTTGTGTTGCCTTCAAGTTTTCCATATTATAGTCCTAATTCCGGCCAAACACCTGTGGATCAACCAATACCGGTACAGAACTTCTGCCTGGATACAAGTAGATTAAGCATCAGGCATGGTCGGGTCTCTGGTTACTATTGAGTCATATCTGCTAATTACCTTACTCCCGGCAATGGAAGCCCTCGCCTATCAGTGCTCGTCGGACAACCCGCAGGTTTTTTACCAGAAATGCCAGATTAAATCTCGACTAAAATATGTAAGATCTGTTGTAACCTTCTCCAATGACTATGAAAAGAGGGTTTTCCATTCATGTAATCTGGAGACGCTCAAAAAGCATCCTTAAAATCTTTTCATATTGTGAACCAGGCGCCACTTTCCTTATAACTCTATAATTCTCTTGTAAAGTTTCTTCTATCTTCCGTTCAGTCAAATGAGGTAATTTCGTAGCTAGTATAAGACTTTCTATAGTGAGGGCTTCTGCCCTGTTGATCAAAGTTATACTGCCATTTATTTGGACATGGACAGGCGTAGCCGTCAAATGAAACGTATTTTCTTTCTCTTTAACCCCTGTGAGCTTGAATTCTATGACTGCGGGGCTATCCTTGATGATGGGAGCATTGACTTGGGTCGCTTTCTGATAGACTATTTTTGCTTTATCGAAGAGCGCTTCATAAAGAACCACTACATCGGACATCAGGTTCACCACAAATTCCCTAAAGGTCATGATATTTTTTATCGTCCTAGTATTTTTATATATTTCCATACGGAGCGTGGTGAAATCGTCAGTCCAGACTCCTATGGGTGCTGAATGTGGATCATTATTATGATATGTTGATATAATGATCTCATAAATCCAGCCCTTGTTCATTCCGATTTTTTTCAGTATTTCCATTTGATTTTCCTATTCAAAATCGATTGATAAGTCATGATCTTGTTTCTGAGCCTCCAGTGGAAAGCAGACACGCCAGAAAAGAGCTTGGATATGGATCGCCTTCTGCTCCCCATCTTATTCGAGCCGGGATAATAGGCTTGGCTGCCTTTATTAAAATCATCAGTGCTTGTGAGCTTGCTTCCCGAAGTTGACAGCAAAACGATAATGTTTTCGAGACTGCCACTTTTCCTGGAAATTTCTCTCACCAGTCGAACTCTGGCGATTGCTGTCCCCCGACGCGCACCTGTTCACACAAACAACCCCGAAAAAAGCCGGTTCAAGGAAAACATGAGCAGGAAGGGCGAGGCATCATATAGCTAATAATGGTCCCGTTTGCATGGTCAATGCTGGTCCCTTATTGCTTTTCCGTTCACATTCAGATAATATACTTTTTCATCAAGGTGGTGAAGTATGCCCAGGCCAACTTCCAGAGGTCCAACCGCATCATTTCCAAGAGCTTTTCCGGCGCGGCGCCAATCTCCTTAATACTTCAAGGACCTTGGGAACAGGGACTTCTAGTTATTGCCATCCTGGTTGAGTGGAGCCAACGCTCGCGTGAGGGGGAAGCGGGGAATTTGCGAGCAGCCCGCTCCTGAGGCCAGAGAATCATGAGGGGCGGCAGCTTGCTCGCCAAAAAAAGCTGCCATTGCGGCTATTTTTGTAAATCTCACATAACAACTTCTAGCGTTTTGAGGTACGAAGTGAAGCTTCTGGTTAGTGTGGCGAGTGAAGAGGAAGTCGCTCCTGCCGTGGACGGCGGAGCTGATATCATCGATGTCAAAAATCCGCAGGAGGGACCTTTGGGGGCCAATTTCCCCTGCGTGATTCAGCGCATACGCAAACTTACCCCGCCAGAATTGCCAGTTAGTGCCACTATCGGGGACGCACCAAATCTGCCGGGCATGATGGCCCTGGCTGCGTTGGGTGCCGCTATGTGTGGGATCCAATATGTCAAAGTCGGATTGCTTGGCACTCGGTCCCCACGCGATGCCGTCTTCCTTCTTCAACAGGTGTGTCGGGCGGTACGCGCCTACAGCCCCCAGACGCGCATCATCGCAGCAGCCTATGCCGATGCACACAAAGTCAACGCGCTGCCTCCACTCGCCCTGCCTGCCGTGGCGAAGGAAGCCGGTGTTGACGGCTGCCTCCTGGACACCATACGAAAAGGTGACGGTACGCTGTGGACAAATCTTAGCGATGCGCAGCTGCAAGATTTTGCCGCACAATGCCGCGATGCTCACCTGCTCTGTGCCTTGGCTGGGTCATTGGCCGAAAAGGACATTCCACACGTCTGCAAATTCAAGGTAGATATCATCGGTGTCAGAACCGCGGCCTGCCGGGGTAACCGTGTCAGCGGCTTTGTGGATCGTGAAAAAGTCCAGCGCTTGAAGAAATTCATCGCTGCAAACATGTTCCGCGAGTCCTTCCCTTTGCCAGCAATTCCTCCAGACGATGCGGTTCATTCCCGTTTATGATCCATAGATCAAGGCCGCTGTCACGTATGACGGTTGCGAGGAACCGGTCCACCCCTGCGCAGTTGGCCAGTTGCTCCAATGTGAGAGACTCCAATAAGTCACTTTCACCCTCCCCCGGGCGCGCTTCGCTATAAAGGCCATCCACATCCTTTAACAGAACCAATTTGGGCGCCCCAGCCGCTTTGGCTACCCAGGCGCTAATGGAATCGGAAGTCACCTCCCAACTGTGGGGAAGTGAATCAGCTTGACGAATCAGATCGAATGGCAGGAGCACCGGAACCCGTCTGGCAAAAGCGATTTTGTTGGCGGCCTCCAGATTTCTTACGGCCTGGCTGTGGGGGATCAAATCGGAAAGGAGATAGCCGTATTGGTCCATGGCCAAAATAGCCATCCAGTGGGCTGTGGCATTACTGAGCCCATAGCATTTGTCATAGTCCCGCACTGTGTCTGCGAAGGAACCTCCTCCTGGCACCACCAGCAGGCGATGTTGGCGCCCCAGGCCTGCCAACTGCCGACACAACTTCTGCAAACCGGCGCCACGGCTCAAGCTGCCGCCAAACTTGACCACAACCTCAATCATGGGTTCTCCTCGTCGAACTTACGTGCCAGGAGGTATGCTGCGGCTTGAGCGGGGAGTGCCGCGGTGGCCTTTACACCCCATTCCTTGGCTAAGTCCAAGACGGTGATCCCCAGATGCGTACCCGCTTCCGCCGCCAGAAAAGCTCCCGCACCAGCTACCGCCAGCGGCATTTGATATCCATTGTCAATCCTTGAAAGAACCTGGCACAAGGCTTCAATCAGTTGTTGCAACTGTTTCTCGAAAAGATATCTTGCTAATTTGAATAGTTGTTCTTTATTCAGCATCTCAGCGTCGGCACAAACCAGGCGTGCCAGCCGCTCCTTAGACGCTTGGCGGGACTTGGCTCGGCCATCAGCTGTAGGGCAAGTGTATGACTCTGGAGATATGTATCCTAACCAGAGATAGACATCGGCCATCAGCGTAAACAATTCCGCCGCCACTCGGCACATCCGGCCATTAATGGGCACTTGCCCGACTATGGTATTGGGGTTGGTCCGCAAGATTCCTGAAAAGATTAACTCACCGGACGTCAGGCGTTCCATATCTGTTCGCCCCGTGCAGATTACTCGCCCCTCCCGGATCGGAATGATGTCTGTAGTGGTACTGCCTACGTCCATCAAGATGCAGTCGCAGTGTCTGTGGGCAACATATAGCCCGCTGGCGAGCCAATTGCTTGCGGCAAAATCGAGAGGATGTTGACGTGCTTCGCTAAGTGGCACAAAATCACCTTCCAGGCTCAGTGGGTAGATGGGGATATTCGGGAAAACTTGATTTATGGTGTCAAGGATCGAGAGCACGCCTTCGCGTTTGCTGCGAAATGTGTCAGAAAGTTCAGCGGTCATGGTCACCGCCATTGCTTTGGTTAAGGCGATGCCCAATTCATCACCGATCTGCTCCAGCATGCCGGGCAGATTTTCCCGTTTTCGCCAGATCTCGAAAGGGTGTACCACAACTCTGCTGTCCACAATTTCCCCTGCCTGCCAAAGCAGGCGGGCAGCCTTAATGTTGGCCCCGCCGATATCCCAACCCACCAGATTAAGCATACTGGATGACACTAAAATCCTCCTTGCGAAATGAGGCCTTGCCAGATAGTATAAAATTTTTGGGAAGCATATTCTCGGTGCAGGCGCGCCAGATGGCTTCTGCCAGATTGATGTTGATAACCTGCCGAAGGCCCACATATGAGGTGGTCAAGCGAGGATTGATTTCGATCACATAACATTGATTTTCGGTCAGCACCAGGTCAACTCCGACATATCCTCTGAGCCCAGGCACCAGCGATACCGCGCGCCGGGCATAGGCCATCGCCAGGCGCCGCTGGTGATGTTCCAAGGGGATGACTCCACCTTCATATTGGAATGGGATACCTATGTTCATTATTTGCTCGTTCAAGCTTAAAGGCACCACCCCGGATGCAGAGGCCAGCAACGAGACACTGGCATGGGTGCCGGGCAGATATTGCTGCAACAATACATCTTTGTGCATCGAGGACATCAAGTCGAGCGCCAGGTTAAGTGAAGAGAAGTCCGAGGCCAAACTGACTCCTTCACAGCCCACTCCATCGACTGGTTTCACCACCAGGGGAAATCCCAACTCCTCAGCTACCGCGGCAGCTCCAGCGCAACTCGTCTGCCTTGTGTTTGGTGTGGGTAGGCCATCCTGCCTAAACCGGAGAAAACAATCCCATTTGTCACCTGCGATGGCTACGCCCATGGAACTGGTCCCCAGCAACTGCGTGCCTGTCTCTTCCACCAAAGAACTCAGCCGGGTGAGGATGCCATCGCTCTCTGGAGCAATGATTAGCGCTGCATCAACTTGAGCAGCCAGATCAGCCAGCGTGTGGCTGTGTTCTTTATGACTTAGACTCACTACCCGATGAGCGGCGAGAGGAAGGCCGATCAACCGATGATCGAGGGTCGTGACAAGGTATGCCCGTCCCCATAGCTGGAAATCGGTCAGAACGGCCTGCAGCATGGCTATACCTTCGGCAGCCAGCCCCGGGAGCGATTCTGCCTCCTGCCAGCCACCGCCAGTCAAAAATTCATGTACCAGAATTCTAAAAGGTGATGACTGCATGCGCATTATTCCCGTATTGGATCTGATGAATGGCCAGGTGGTTCAGGCCGTACGGGGCGAACGAGAGCATTACCGCCCCGTGCAGAGCGTCCTTGTTTCTGAGGCGAAACCCCTCTCCGTTGCCCGCGCCCTACAAGACGAAACCGGCTGCGAACAATTCTATATAGCCGACCTGGACGCGATCATGGGGCGAGGGGGCCAGGGGGAAATCGTGCAGGAACTGGCGAATGGACTCGAAGCCGAATTATGGGTAGACGCGGCAATCAACGATGCCGTCTCCGCCCGCAGGATGCTGGAGACGGGGGCTAATCGGGTGATCGTGTGCTCCGAAACTCTATCGGATTGGAATGCCTTGAGAGCCATAAGAAGCTCCCTCCCAGCGGAACGGCTGTTGTTTAGCATAGACATATTGACAGGCCTGGTTCAGTCTCGTTCCCCCTTCTTGCATGGTCAAGATCCTTTGGTTTGGCTGGACCTGTTGTCACAGGAAGGCTGGTCGCAGTTCATCCTGCTCACCTTGAATCAAGTGGGCACGGGTGACGGCCCGGATTGGGAACTCATCAGAACCGCCAATCGTCTTTTTCCTCAGCTCTCACTTATCGCAGGCGGCGGAGTCCGCACATTACAGGATTTACAGCAACTGGCCGCGCTCAATGTCAGCGGAGTGCTGGTTGCTACATCTCTTCATCGTGGATGGATCACGCGAAAAGATTTGCAGACACTATCCTGGGGCAGCTGACAGAATCAGCAGTGCCGCATCAGATCCCTTAGATGACCAAGGGCACCGCCTTCGGTCAGCAAAACAAACAGTGTGGCAGTCATAAGATCCGCCGTTGTACCCGGATTCATGCGGTGCTGTTGGTCCCGCAAGGTGTGGTCGAGCTCCTGCAAATCCCTGCGCCCTTTGTGGGTAAAAATTCCGCCACCTTCTAAAACCCCTTGTGCCAGATCCGAGACGTGCTCGGCGACTGCCAACCCGTTCTTGCGGGCGATGAGGGAATCGGGAACATGGGCTAGAATGGTGAGAAAAGTCTGAAGGATTGCCTGCGAAACCCTGCAACCTTGTTGCCAAAGCTGGTGCAGCGTGGCGTAGCCAAGCTCAAAGGTGAACTCGAAGCCCGTGATGTATTCTCTCGCCACGGTATCCCGATCTTGTGCCAACTTCATGGCGTCCCGCAGCGTGATGTCGATTGTTTCATCATTCACATCGCCGCGTTCCACCTGGCCCAGCCCGGCTGGACCAGCAAGACGGATGGCCTCATAGGCCATGTGGGCATCATCAACGGTCAGCGCCTCCAACACTTCCATCACTGCCGCCCGCATTCCGCCCGGATGTCCCATGCCGGCGGCCTTTGCCAGAGGAGCGAGGAGTAGCGTTATACCCAAATTGGTGTTTGTACCAACCAGACTATGGGTATCCCTTACGGCCCGTAGAATGGTCAAACCCACAGGAGCCTGAGATGCCTCTCGAAAGGCTGGCCCGATGGCTACCGCACTGACTAGGAAATTCTCAAAGCTGCAATCCTGGAAGTTATGGAGCCTTGTCACATTCCCCGGCTTATAGGCGTTCACTTCCAAAAGACTCGCTATCTGCGCAGCCCATGCGACCTCATCCGCAGATAAAGACACCATTCTAAACCTTCAATAGGTGATCTATCAAAAGTTCAGCCAGATCGATCCCGGTAGCAGTCTGCAGCCCACGCCAGCCGGGGATACCGTTTACCTCGATCAAGGCGTATCCGCCTCGCTCAACTGGTAAAATATCTACCCCGGCATAGACGGCGCCCAATAACCTTGCGGCCTCAAGGCTCATCTCCTGGAGCGTATTATCGAGGACCAATGGCGTTGCCGCCGCCCCAGTGGCGATGTTTGTCTTCCAATCTTTCCCTCTGCGCAGCATCGCGGCAGCCACTTCCCCGCCGATCACAAAAACGCGAATATCCTCGCAATTGTGGGGGACATACTGCTGTAGATAGTAAATATAATTGCCCAGTTCGAGCGCTTTAAAAACCCGGAAGGCACTATCACTATCGGTGACGCGGACCATGCCCCGTCCTTCGGCCCCGAAAAGCGGTTTGACCACAACGTCCCCCCCCAATTCCTGGAAGGCAGCCAGCGCATCATCAAATCGTTCAGCAACGATGGTGCGGGGTACTGGCAATCCTGCGTCCTCCATGAGGGTCAGGGTATAGTATTTGTCAACCGATCGTTCAATGGTTAAGGGAGAGTTTACGATTCTGATGCCCACATTTTCCAGCCGATGCAAAGCATCTAGGCGATAGATGATCTGTTCCAGGGATCCGCCGGGAATGGCCCGTATCAGAAGAATATCGTAACTATCCAGTGGATCGCCAGAAACGGCCACTCGAGGTGTTGCCGCCAGACGAGCGGTTAAACGGGTGACAGGGAAACACGGAGCATTGATGGCATGCCGGGCTAGTGCAGTCTGCAGGGCAGTCACGTACCAACTTCCCCGCCTTCCAAGAATGCCAATTTTCATTCCGCCAACATCTGCTTAATTATATCCAGATTAACCCGGCCGGCGTGATAAGAACGACCACTGGCCACATTGTTGAGGAAGACTTCCGCCGGACTGAAAAGGGATGGATCTATTTTATAGAAATCTCCATGATAGCGTTGAAAAAGTTCGTAAAAAGCGGTGCCATAATCCTTTGATGCCGAAGAGGGAAGTTTGTCGATGTGCTCTTCAATCTGCGCATCATCTGCACGCACAGTATACCAGGCCCTCCCACCATAGAGAACCGCGTCGTTGGTGCGTCCTATGGCGCGCAAGTCCTCCGCGGCAACAGGCGCCAGCGGGCAGGTGCCGAATCCTGAAAGCACTGTATTAAGGTCAAAGCCGACCACCAGCATTTTGTGCAAGCCCGTCTCCACCACTCTTGCCGCTATTTGTACCGATCCCACCAGACTTGCGGTGGGCGCGACCAGCAGGTAGAGCCGCTCAGTGGAAACCCGGCATTTGCTAGCCACCCACTCGGCCACCTGTGCCGATGGAAGTTTGCGGCTCTCCAGTGCCAATACCGCAACCTCGGCCGGGTCTCGATAAGCCAAACTCTGAAATAGGGGCTCTCCCCGGTATAAGGCCCGCGCCGGGCCGGAACCCATGGCCATGAAATTTTTGTGCGAAGACGGGTCTTCAACTTTTACCGCCCATCCCGCGTATTGAGCCGCCATGCATGCCAGCGCCGGTTGATTCACCGTCACGTCCACGCCGGGAAGAGAAAACTCGCCAAAATTGAGCTCACAAAAATGTACCTTCCCCATTCCGCCCAGACAAGCCTCAGCGAAAAGCCGCCCAGCTTCCAGTGATCCGGGAATATGCACTCCGGCGTCGACCACTGTTGTCCCGTTGTCGAGCCGCTTCATGGCCAATTGCAGCGCCTCGGCATCGGCGATCATGGTCTGCACGATCGCCAGGGCTCGATCATTCAGGCTTAACATAAACGAGAATCTCCCCCTTACCGACCGACGTAATGTCGCCACTGTAGCGGCGAAAATTCCCCTCGGCTAGTTCGATAGAGACTGGCAACCCCCATTCACCCAGGCGTTGCAGATAAAACCGCAGAAATACTGGACGCAGGGTGCATTCATAGCGGTAGGTTGGCAGAATTTCCAGGGAGCCCCCGAAAACCACGATGGAACCGCGTTTGTTTCCGGCACCGGCGCGCGCGCCCAATTGTCCGAAAACGATGATCGAACCGGCGATCATATTTGCCCCGGCAAAAGCACCTACACTACCCTGAACAACAATCAAAACGCGGCGAGCCCTTGCTCCGACCGCGCGACCGGCATTTCCCGCGACGATTATCGCCCCTCGATTGACGCCGCTTTTCTCCCCCGGGTAAGCCGCCCCCAAATGGTGCCCTGCATTTCCCTTGATCCAGATACGCCCCCCCTGCATTTGTGCGCCCACCCAGTCTGAAGCATTGCCTTGAATAATGATCTCACCGCCTTGCATATGAGCGCCCAGATGCAGCCCGACGTCACCACGTACCAGGATGCGCCCCCGACTCATTCGCAACCCAATCTTCTTGACATGCCGCAAGTCACCCTCGACCATAATTCGGTCTGAATGTTCGCCTTCCACATGGAACAGGTCTCCAAGCGTTACCTTACGGCGGCCGTAGAAGGCGTTCAGAGCCTTAATCTCAGCTAGATTTCGGTCAACAAAAAGGTCTGGACAAATGCTGTCGGCTTCAATAGGAATGGTGCCCGATTCTTTCAAGCGCAAGGTGACGCTATCCTCTTCGCCCGCAAAATCCCTCATGAGTCCGGCACATGATACGCAACCCAAAGGTTTGCTCCCTCTTCACTTTCAATTTTCTCGAAAATTCAAACGATTCTGCGGCGCAGCTTCCTTGGGATATTCGATTTATTTCCCATTACTATTGACCTTGGCTCGGGCCCAGTATATCGTGCAGGTAAAAATGGTAGCGGCCAAGCTTGCCGCCGTAGTTTCCAGCAGTAATGCGCACCACTCCAGTGTGGCAGGCAGCCAGCACACCTACCCGCGTCGCCTCGCGCACAGCTTCTTCATTCAGACCATCAATTACGATTTCCATGACGGAATTGACTCCATCGGGCAATGCTGAATCCACCTGGCGGCGGATGGTAGGACAATAAGCGGTATTGGTTGAGACGCCCAGTCCCTTATATCTGGAACCGATTTTACTGCCGGAGCGCACGATCCCCCCGGGAAAAGGCATAATAATCCCCGCCACCGCGCGCATGGCGTTTACTGCCGCCTCAGCTGCAGCCAATGAGGCCCGTTGACTCTCGGCAAGAATGAGAAAGTTACCGCCACCTACGGCCTTCTGCATGCCAAAACTTTCCTCAATGACAAACTCGCCGTCCATTACGGGAATTCGCCATAACCGTCGTCCTTCCAGCAGCTTACTGCTCTGATACCCGTCCCCGAAAAAGCGCAGCTTGCCCCCCACCTTCACCTTCATATCATTTTGCAAGCCATTGTAGCAAGCAGACGTAGGAGAAGTCATGATGCACTGGCCGATCCGTTTCAGAAGAACCTTTTCCATGTCCTTGTCGGACATGGTGAAGAAAAGGACGAGCACTCCTGGACGACCATCAGGCGACTGTTCCCGAGGCAAGACACCGCCAATGCCAGCCTCGCAACCGCAGGCAATAATGGATGTGGAAAAACCTGTGGCTACCTGTGCTGCGGTCATGGCCCATGTTTCGTTTACAGCTGTGATGATCAACTGGCTGGCCCACATCTCGAAAGCTTCAGCAAAGGTGTCCTCAATCACTACATTGTTGATGTGCACGTGACTTACGCTCCCTCACCAGATCAAAAGTTCGGGTTCGACTCTAACCCTAAATACTTTCGCTTCAGCGTGTCGGCTTTATCAATATAAAGATAATCGAGGCAAGTGCCTTTGGCCTCACGTATGCCCATGATTTCTATTAAACTTTCATGCATGCCGCCGGCCATTCCCTCAGCGATCAAGGCGGCTCCCTGGGCAGCTTCCTTTGCCACCCGGGCGAATCCCGTTACCACGTTCACGGGAGCGAAAGACGCCAGACGATCGGTCACTTGTCGGCTTATTTCCTTGCTGCGGCAAAGTCGGCCAGAAATAAGGATCTCACGGGGCGATGTTAGAACAGACATCTCAGCGGCCACACTCTTTACCAGGCTCTCCAGAAAGGCCTCCCAGGCAAGACTACACTGGGCATCGGTCGAGGTGCGAGCCAGAACTTCTTCCGGCTCCAACCCCTGATTCCCGGCAACGGATGCCAGGCCGCCGGAACAAAGCAGTTCTTTATGAAAGTTGCCTAGTAGATAGGCCAATTCACCGTCCATGGCACCCATAGCCAGATAACCCATGGGGCCCGAGGTGCCGCCCAGGCCGTCTATTACCTTGCCCTGGTCTACGGCAATAACCGATGTAAACGCTCCACCCAGTTCGATATAGATGAATGAAGTTGCCTCGTAAGCAATCTTCAATCGATGGGACTGGTCGCGTATGCCCAGTGCCACCGCGCAAAGTTTGTCTGCCGTGCCCATGTCAATCCTATTGACCTTGCGTCGGTCTGGCACGGAGGGAAGATGGATCACCGCGGGTACAAAGTAGATTGGCAACTGCGTCTCCTTCAGCAGGTTGAGCATGGCGCGCATACCCCCAATTAGGGAGGTTCGCCCGCGATCTTGCTCGCTGCTGAGAAGCAGGAGATTCATTTCCCTTGAACCCAGATCCTGTGCACTGACCCAGGGCAGCCCATAGCCCGATGGACCCACGACCATATCCAGCGGGGCGACAGATTGCAGCAAATCGACCAGCACCCGGGGGTTGGTACTGACCTCCGCGGTGGGAATGGAATTATCCAAAAACAAGCGATCCCCTTCTATGCCACAGACGTCAAAGCTCTTCGTCCCGGGATCGATACCAACGGCACGGCACCTACCAGTTTCTAGACTGCGTCCCATTTTTCGCTCAGGTAACCCCAACGTAGACTGGATTCCTGCGTGTATTTTTTGCCCAATTGCACAGCCAGACAAGCTCTCTCCAATTCCCGGCCCAGGTAAAAAGCATGGGAGGGGTCATCGATCTCTAATTGAGCAAAGATTTCGTTGGGTTTGATGTCGCGAATGAACATGTCCCGGTTGAATACGTAAATCCACTGCTTATCGGTGAAAATGCGGAAATTTCTATCACGCAATCGCTTCTGCATATGGCGCAATTCCGCCTCGTCATAAGATTGGTGCGGAGGGTCCTTGATCGTTATCAGACTGTCGTCTAGGTTTTTCGGCAGTATGCGGTTTCGATTCGAATAATACATCAGTTTGCGTGCCAGGTCTAATTCGCGAACCGCCCCGTAAGCCCAACTTATCACCTCGGTGGTGAGGACGTATTCGATGCCAAGCTCGGTGATTACACCAGCCATCAGGGCATTGATGCCGACACTGTCCGCATCAGTCAGCTCGGTAAGATTACCCAAACCCATCAGCATCTCGGCATCGGGATGACGCCGCCGAGTTTCGTAAAAACGGTACAAACTTTCAGTAAAGCCGAAATTAATAGGGTCCAAGATTGGATCCATGATATAGGGCACGTCCCACTTCTGCAATTGCGCCGCGTTGCGCTCCAACGATTCCAGCCCTTTTCCAAAATCGGGAATGACCACCACTTTGCAATGCAAGCTGCGGGCCAGCGCCAGGTTTGTTGAGTTAATGCTCAACAGAAGGTCTATTCCAGCCTTGTCGGCAGCCAGAATGGTATCCGTGTCAAAGTTGTCAAGGCTAACCATAAAACCGCGCTCCTTGAGCGCGGCCACGACTTTTCCCACGCCTTGGAATCCTCCCTCGCTGGGATAACCCAGGTCGATAATGTCAGCACCGTTGGTCCGGTAATATTCCGCCGCGGCGATGATGTCCTCCAAAGACATGCGATAAGCGTCCACGATTTCAGCCAGGATCTTCACGCGATACTCGCCATAACCATCCAGGGTCCGCTCGCGGCCAAAGAAAGGGGGCAGGTCCTTCAAGTCCTTGGGACCACGGGTAACCGCAACACCTAGGCGTTCCTGGATAAGAGACAAATCTCCCTGACAGAGACCAGGAATCATAACCTGGTTGCATCCATGGGCATTGTGCAGGTGCCGGCTAATCCACCGGGTGGTCATCAAGGCGGCCACGGAAATATCGAGAACCGCTACCTCATATTCAAAGTCAGGCTCCATTTTCTGTAGCGTCTGAATGAGAGAGTCCGCGGCCAATTTGCCGGTCACAAATAGGTAGTCAGGCATTTCCAGACACCAACCATTTTTTGTTTTGAGGCCCTTCTGGTTTCCGCCAATGTGGCCGTTTGGTCCCTCCGAGTCCCTGATTCACCCCTTCAGCCACTCCTCCAAACCTGTTTGCCGGGACACGCGCTCGCCATCTATGATTTCCCGGCGAATCTCTCCCAGAGTGCCAAATCGCTCGGCGAAGGCATTGTGTTTATGGACGCCTTCGAAGTTCTCCTGCTTGGCCAGGACGAAAGAATCATCGGGCAGGTCAGAATAGATCTCAACCACATTGCGCAGCATCTCTCGTACTACGTCTTCCACAAACCTGGGATTGCGATGAGCCTTGTTGACGATAAAAAACTCATCCGCGCGTTTGAGAAGTTCGTAGGTCTCCGAACTCATGGACGCCTCAACAATGTGAATCAGATTCTCGGCCCTCATCCGCATCTCCGATCCGATAAGCAAAGTGCCTCTACCACGCTGGTTGTGAGATGCCATGGGAAGGATATTGGTAATGGTTTCTACCTCTGCGGGGGAGAACCCTTCTGCCAGCAGCAAATCCTTTGAGTAGTTGCGAATCATGTCCTGCGCGCAGGGGCAGACGGTCATCCCTTCAACCTCAACCCCAACCAGGCAACGGGTGCGTTCCTGAGTGCTCGAGGCGATGCCGATCAGGGTATAGACCTCTTCTACCGGCTTGGCTGAGATGGGGGTGACCTTCATCATTGGGGCGAGCATCCGGATATGTACCCCCGAGCGGACGGCCGAATGCGTGAGCATAACTTGCTGGGCCAGCCGTTCGGCAAGAGATTCAATGTCAGGCGATGATTCCAGCAAGACTTCAGCTGCTAATGACTCCAAGACATCACTGAAACGCGACATATGAACACCGGCCTGTTCGGGTTTCAAGTCCACGAAAAGGTCCAACTCGGCATAAAACGAGATCGCTCGGCCGGCATTGGCGATCTGAATAGTTCGGCGCAGATTGGTGACTCCAGCTCGGCTCAAACTGACGGGGACAGTTGGTGTACCCTCCTGAACGTCGTTTTCCAGTCGCAGCTTGAGGCTCCGTTCAACCTTTTTGACGCCTTCCTGATCGACCCTATGCAAAAGTTCTTGTATGGTCATTTTCAGCAACGGGTGCACCAGATCAGGGGCAATCTCAGCCAACGGGACAAGAACAAAAGCGCGTTCATGTAGAAGGGGATGAGGGATGTGCAAGACTTCATCGCTGACGACCAAGTCATTGAAAAGAAGAATGTCCAGGTCAATTGGGTAGGGGGCTTTTTGCAAAGGGTCGCGCCGCCCCATCTTTTTTTTAACCCAATTCAGAAAATGAAGCATGTCTATTGGGGAAAGCTCCGTTTCCAAATAACAGACAGCGTTCAGAAACTTGGGCTGATCGGAAACGCCGACCGGCTTGGTTTCGTAGAAAGATGACACTTTTTTGATTGTTGCTCTAGTCTGGATGTACTGGAGCGCCTGAAGGATATTGCCTTGACGGCTTCCCAAGTTACTGCCTAAGCTCAGATAAACTCTGTTCAAACTAGACATCTCCTCTCACGGGCAGCGGATCATCTCGCGGTGCGGGAAATGCTCCCTAATGATTGAGTAATTGTCGAAGGAGATAGTGTAATTTTCGCGAAAATGCTGTCGGATGTGTGCTTCGATTCCAGGATCATAGGACGGGGCGACACACAGTGTCTTCCCTTGCAACTCACGCATGATTTGGCCATCGACCACCACAACCTCACCACCTTTGAGCACATACCGGGGATGGGTAAACATCTCTTCCTTATCGTCCAGGTCTGCGTAAATGGTTATGTCGGCATCTGCGCCCACCCCCAAATGTCCTTTGTTTTTGAGGCCCAGGGCGCGAGCGGTGCCTGCGCGCGTGATTATAGCAATCTCATACAGGGAATACTCGCGCTCCAACTCTGGAAGTAATGCGTCCTTGCGCCCCCTAGGGTTGATCCTCTCAAACATCGCGGCCCGGTAGTCTCGGTCCATCAAAAGCTTGATTACCTGCGGATAATGGACGAACGGGCCGGCATTGGGATGATCCGTAGTGAGAAGCACTTGCCAGGGATCGTTGATGAGCAGGAACAATTCCAATCCGGTGCGCCACATTACTGCATTGATCGCATTATTGCGCGAATAGCGAATGGGAACGATACCGCCGCCGGTCTCGTTTTCGATGTCGTCGTTCATCCACTTATTGCCGGTCTGCTGGTGTATTCCATACTGCAAAGGAGCGTCGGATGTCATGGTGGTAGCCGGACCAAATACGATCTGGCCCACATCTACTGTCAGGTTAGGCTGCATGTTCACCATGCTGGCGACTTCTGCCGCTTCGGAGCGATGAAGCGTGCCCGGCTGTTTTCCGTAGCTGAGGAATTGCAGGTGGCAGAAGTGGGCCCTTCGCCCTTCAAGTGCTGCCATGGTTTCCATCGTCGTTCGGGCACTGATGCTCCGGCCAAGGTTGATGCCGTGAATGTGGGGTGGATGGGGCAAGCCCAATTCGTCGCTGATCCAAGCCAAAGTAGTTATGATCTGATGAGGCGTCACGCCAAAGCCGATTACTTCGTCATCCAATTCTTGAACGTTGCGGCCCCACTTCCAGTTCTCAACTCCGCCCGGGTTGACGACCTTGATAGCGTATCCTTTGGTCGCGTTCAGGAGCCAGGCCACATAATCCTTGGCTTTTCCCATCTCCCCATCGCGAATGCACTCCATGATGAAGTGATTATTGCCCATGGTGACAAAAATCCCCATGTCCAGAATGGGAGTGTCCTCCAATTCTTCATGGGTGTGCCTCGCCAATAGCGGTGCGGTGGCAGCTTCCATCACCGTGGTATAGCCCATTTTGGCGTAGAGATATCCTGTCACATAGGTACTTGGCACAGTGTATCCGGACCCGGAGCGAGTGTGAGATGTGCGCTCGTAAGTGCTGCCGTAGTGATCTTCAGGACGAAATTTCCGGGCGGCGTTCACTTTCGAGCCGACCGCATGGCTGTGAATATCCACTCCTCCAGCCATAATCACCAGCCCTGTTGCATCAATTATCTGCGCCTGCCCGCGATCTACCTCGGGTGCGGAGACGATTTTCCCGTCTTCCACCCAAATGTCTTCCATCTGGCCGTTCTTGCCGTTCGTGGGATCGTAAACCCGGCCGTTAATTATTCTTAACATCGTTTTATTTCCTCAATAATCTGACCCAGGATCGCCTCGTCAGTGGGGCGCATCGGCGCGATCACCTCTCGAAGCCGAATAGGCACATTGTCCATCCGATAACAGGTGCCAGCCGCATCCACCCCATAGCTACCGGTGGGAAAGAATACCTGCGCCGACTCCGACGTTAGATTCATCATCGGATCCAGGACAATAGCCGGTATACGTTTCAACTGGTTGCCAGCTACTCTCGGAAAGTGCGCCACAGGGTCTGAAGCAAGGATCAATGCCGCATCGACTTCTTCACGCGCCAGCACATCCACAGCACTGAATTCACCGGGACTGTATTGAGGGTAACCCCGGGCGAAACTTACCGCGAAAGGATAACCGGACTGCCAGGTGAGCACCTGGTCCGCCCCGGCCACGTTACCGTGTCCCCGCATGGGCATGACGGAAAAGCGCGTGTATTGATTCAGCTCAGCCACCAGCGTGAATAGCTCACTAACATTGTAGTCCCGGGCGCCGCTCATGGTGAGACCCATCCCCATGAAAAAAACCCCGTAGCGACAACCTTTCATCCGGTTCGCCAGTTCCAGCAACTCAATCCGCGGCACGCCACCTACAGCCCCTGCCTCAATTTCTTTTCCCTGTACCAACGCCCGCAGCGTAGTCAAAACCTCGAAATCGGCACCAGGGGTTACCTGGATAAAATGGTCAGCCATCTTGGCACTGGCAGTGGGACGCACATCCACCACAACCATGTGGCGATCCTTGCGGCCATTGGGAATATACCTGCCTTTAGGTTTAAGCGAATAGCGCTCGAAATGGCGAAGGTGAGAGGCCGCCGGATTGCATCCCCAGAAGATCAGGAAATCGGCGCGGTTGCGCACTTCTCCCAAAGAGCAGCTGACCTCGCCCACCGCTTGCATCGCCAGGCTGGTGGGACCATGGCACACCGATGAGGTCGTGTCAATGATCGCACCAATCAAGTCGGCTAATTCGACCACCTTCATTTGCGCCTCGCTGGCAGAAGAACTGAGCCCATAAATCAGAGGGCTGTCCGCCTGGACCAAGATCCGTGCCGCCTCGGAAACGGCCTCTTCCCATTCCACCTCTCGCCCGGCGACGATGGGCCTCCTGGGCGTGGGATCATAGTCGGTAAAAACCCCGCGACCATTGGCACACACTCGCTGAACGCGGGCAATCCTATTGTCCTCCACTTCGACGATAATGTCGTCGCAGAGGCAGCCGCAAAAAGTACACGTCACATTCTCGACGACTGTCTTCATATTGGTTCTATTTCTACCGTCAGTCCTTTGAAGGACGGCATCCCGGTACCCTCCGTTTCGGGTCCGATAAGTGAGTTGGCCACTGGTCCCATGGGGACAAACACCATTTTCGAGGGAACCGTTCCGGTATGCGCCGGCATCTCCACTTGACCGGTGGCGCTACGCAAGCGAACCATTTGTCCCTCCCCAATCCCGAGGCGGGCCATGTCGGCAGCATTCATTTCCACCAGCGCAGTGGCCCGGCGGTACGCATCCGAGTCTTTACCCTTGTGCAGACCGGCCGCTTGTTTAACCGTCCGTCCCGTAATCAGTATGAAGTTTTCACCCAAACTGTTCCTCCACTGCATCGCCAATCTCACGCCGCACAGCCCTTGCACCCGCCAGCAATTTATTCAGGCATGAGTCCCGCCCATCCCCCTCGGCGAACACCGTACACACCGGGTGGCCAGCTTTGATTCGGTCGCCGGGAAAAGGAATGTCTCGTCTTCCACACTCCACACCTCCCATGGTCTCTGGCACTGTCAAAGCTTGTCTGGCAAACACAATCCCCTTGCCAAGATAAGGGCCTGCGTTATGCTGCGCCAGGGAGAAATCGGGCAGCGTGCCAGCCAGCGCCTCAAGGTGCACTGAAAAAACGTTAAGGCCATAAGCCCGTTCCACCAGTTCCATCGAGGCGGTATAGCGTGGGTTGACTTCGACCAAAAAGGGAGGGGGACAACCATCAGCTTCATCCGCTACCACAAGGTCAAATCCATTCACCCCTCGCAAACCGAAACGGCGAGTGAGCCGCGCTGCCATGGCCTCCACCGTTTCAAGGAAGGTTGGCCGGTTCGTAGGATCCAAGGGCAATGGCAAGAGATTGCCACACCAGATGAATTTTCGGACTCCGAGTTCCGCCAGCCCAATGAGCTGCTCTGAAATACCCATGACTACGCTGTTCTTTCCATCCGCCGCGAAGGCTACCGATGCCGACCGTCCAGCTATATAGCGCTGCAGAACGTGCCCCTCATCCAAGAGTTCCCCGGTCCAGAAGCGAATGCTATGCCCACCGCCGCTGCGGACCGGCTTTAACAGCCAGCGAAACTCCGGCGCGGCTTCTTTTCTTTCCCCAGAAAGGAGCGTCACCGCGCAGGGAATTCTCTCCTCGTGGCAAATCTGCCTCAATTTTCGCCAGTCTCGGATCTGGTGGAGTATATCGGGTGAGTTGCCGAGCAGATGGCCCCTTCGGGCCAACCTTTGTACGGTTTCAGGGTAATTCTCCAAAGGGGCGATGTAGGCTACCGAGTCGAATTTTAGATGTCTGCTGGCTTCAATAAGAGCGCGTGCGCTGAAAGCCCGTTTGAAATCCCGCAAGAGCGAATAATTGTCAACCAGTTCCTTCTGGTCACGATCGCCGAAGTAATCCAGCGTGATAACCTCATGGCCTCCCTGTAAAGCGGATTCTGCGATAGCACGAGTACTGACCCCGACGATGAGAACAGGCATTATTGTATAATTTCTTTGGCTATAGCATAGATCTCTTCGGCATCGAGCACCAGGTTATTCTGTTGAAAAAGTCGGGAGACACTTCTCCGATGAATCTTCATCTTTAAGCCCCCAATACCAATAGCACCAAAAATGATCTTTCCGTGTTTCTCTTTACCGTCCCATCTGGATTCAATGCCCTCAATACCGGGGGGAGGAACAGCATTCACATCCGCCAGCAAGCGCACAGTCGGATGGTCCGCCCAAATCGACTCGGGCACCAACACAACCCCCGCCGCGCCACAACAAAGGACTGCATAGGCGCCATCAAGCACGTGCAGCGTACCCTGCAGATCTGCTGCTTCAGCCGGAGTAACCTTGACCCCAAACCTTTCCTGGATAGACACGCAGGCTGCCTCACTACGCGCCAGACTACGTGAACTAAGCATTACCTGCGCCCCATCCCGGCCCAGTAAGCCAGCTACCCGCAGCCCTACAGGCCCGGTGCCGGCCAGCACGGCGATCTTTTTATTCGTAACATCGCCGATCGATCGAATCTTGGCAACTGCGGCGGCAGCAGTGGTGTTGCAGCCGTTGGCATCAAGCATCAGCGATACTCGCACCGGGCCGAAAAATGCCGCCTTTGCCTCCTCGAGCATTGATTCGCCTTTGGCTACGCTGGAACCACCGATGAAGACGGCTGAGTTCTTCAAGTCATCCCCACCCCGCGTAAACATCGCCCCGTATACAAGGCCGCGCACCTCATCCAGCATAACTCCTGGGTAATGGAGCACTTGATCAACGCCAGCGTCGTAGGCCGTAATCGCATCGAAACTGCTGGCAATCTTGTCGCTATCCAACTGAATCAAGATCTTCTTCATTTTCATCGCCCCTTTGTAATGCCCTTGCAATGTCTTGAATGATGCAACCCTCCGTTTTCGACTAGATGACAGCTCCCGGGTTCCGCAGTTATCATACAGACTGCAGGTTCACTGGGCAGGTATTCTCAGGCGGCTTCATGATCTATTCCTACATCAAATTCCGAATCCCTTATGGTTATCTCCCCACCTTTGTTACTGCAACGCGAGACAAATACTTTTCCACTCAAGTTCTTCATGGCGAGAAAGTCTTTCATGTTTTGCGCTACATACTGAGCTCTTGTTTCATCCACCAAACCGTAGATTGCCGGTCCCCAGGAACTTTGCCCAACACCATAGGACCCAGAACTTAGCAGGAATTCCATTAAATTTTTTGCGAACTTCCCCCTATAGATTCCTCCCTGTACTTCCTCAAAAACAGAGCCAGTTCTGAGATCAATTTCGGTGAGAGCTAAACCGAATTCCTCTATATCCTTGTCGATTAGGGAGGGCAGCAGCTTAATCTGTGTCAATCTGCATATTTCTTCGGAAATCTTCTTAGAAGGTTTCAGGCAGTTCATTACATTGTCTTCTTCCTTTCCAGATAGTCCCTTTTCTGATTCTGCAATAACAACCACAAAGCACCAGTCGCTCGGGAAATCGTATCTAAATATGATCTTTGGTGGAGAGTCAAGATCATCTAGGCGGACACTCTTTCGGGGGGCATCCATGATGAACCCGCCGAATTGAAAGCAAGCAATCCCTACTCCCGATCGTTTTCCTCTCCCCATGATACTGGACAGCTCGCGCGCGTCTGTATCAATGCCGCAAATTTTTGCTAATGCAGTCCCAACTGCCAAGGCGAGTTGTGTTCCGGAGCCAAGTCCTGAATGTTCAGGAATACTTTCCAGCAAATGAATCCGCGCGGTCGGCTGTACTTGATAATGTTTTGAAAATTTTTCGACAAAGCCGAGAATTTTTGCCCTATCGCCATTTTCGATAATGAGTTTTTCGGCTTCCGTTGCGGTAATAACAGTTTTAGGGTTTTCTAAGGCGACCCCAATGCTGCCATATAATCTACCAAGATCTCCGGATAGATCCAGGAAACCAAAATGCAGTCGGGAGACGCTTTTTACTGTTATCTGCATTTTACACTCTAATGAACCAAAACAATGAGATTTGAAAAAAACACTATAAAGTCTTTAACTGCAACTGCTGCTCAGGGGATGACCAAAAAAAGGTTCGCGCCAGGGGGATAGATCTGGATCGATTGTCGTCATATTATTTAATATCCTTAAGGATGAAAGACTTTATTTCGCCTGTGCTTGCCAATGTGGTAATCCCTTTCATGTTCCTGAGTTTGTTCGTGTTTTCAATATCTATATCGCGCATTATCAGTTCCAGTTTTTTCCCTCCCGGAAGAGTCGTGGTCTTTGACCCTTTCTTTTGGTCAACAGGAAGGATGTATATGCTTGTGTTTGTTTTGTTGGTCTGCGATATTGCGTTGGTTATGATGGTATCTGCAATGCCATTTACCACTTTTGCTACGGTGTTGGCAGTCGCCGGGGCAACCAACAGGCAATCGAAGTGACCGGTCTGCAATGGCCCGATGATGAAAGGCGTATTGGCATCCTCTTCAACCAAGACTTTCCTTCCTATGCTATGCAGCTTATCTGTAAGCTTATACCAGTCCACCACCTTAACGGCAGCTTTAGACAGAACTACAGTAATCTCCAGCTCCTTTTCTTGGGCAAGCTCTTCCATCACTGCAAAGACCTCGGATATGAAATCCCCGGAGCCGGTTATCCCCCATACAATTTTCTTTGCCATTTTTTTCTCCTTAAGATGGCCGAAAGGGTGTCATAAAAGGTCAGTAAGAGCATAAGATTGGTCATGGCAACGTGAATCATTGCTTCGCTTGTGCTGGCAATCTCCTCATAATCCTTGCTGAGATGACGTTATTGGCCCAGCCAACCAAATGTTCTTTCGATGATCCATTTTCTGGCCTTTTGAATGCTTTATAATTTATTGTTAGCCTCAGAAGAAAAATAAAGGTACGCTCTCCCCCTGAGAGGGAAATTATGCGGCAGGAGTTGCACCATCATCCAGTACGCAACAGGTATATAATGGCATTGACGATTTCCCTTCTCTTGTATTTGGCCGGTCTCCCACCTTTCTTGGGAGCAGGCACCAGGGACCCTCATCGTTGCCATTGTTCTCCCGTGGCGTCGGCGGCATACGGCAGGACGTTCCCATTTATCAGACATGGGGTCTTCCTGGTTGGCTGGATTTCCCCATGTTTATACAGAATATTGGTCATTAAGTCCAGCTAATACTTTTTTGACATCCCCTTAGGCGCATCGGTAGATCAATGAGGTTACTTTGATCAAACGATCTACCGTTTTGAGAGTAGCTCTCATTCCTTCCACGTCGTCTTCAGCACCTTGGGCTCCCTTATCCTTGGACCAAACCGTGCCGCCCAGATTAGACCCGAATGACCCGCCACCCACAGGAATGATTTCATTTATTATATAAAAATCTATTATCGTTTGAATAGTCGGTTCCTGGCCTCCGTGGCGATCACCCCCCACTGCGATGGCAGCGCCGATTTTATTCTCAAAGACCTTCGGGTTTTTAGCCAGTAGCGCCCGGCAGCGATCCAACACTGCCTTTAATTGTCCACTTATCTGCCCTTGATAAACCGGGCTTCCCAGCAGCCAGGCGTTGGCCCATTCCAATTTGGGGTAGAGTTCCGCCATGTCGTCTTTGTGGATGCACCCTTGTTGTTTTTTTATGCAATGATCACAGTGTATGCAGAAATTGATTTTTTTCCCTTTAAGTGTAAAATAATCAGTCGTAACCTGGTACTTTTCCTGAGCATAACTTAAAGCTGCTTTTATAGTGAAATCAGTTGCCGCGGCGCGCGGGCTACCGGAAATTCCAAGAAGTTTTATGGGGTTGGCGTTCATGACCTCACCAAATTTCAAACTTGTTAACTTAAGATCCTTCCACCCTAAGCCATCAATTAATGAATATTAAAACCTAAATCGAGCGATTTAGTCGATCTCATCGGCGCTCGCCATATAATAGACATATCAATCCTCATCGGCTTTAGGCCCTTTAATGTAGCTGCAAGCTTAACTTTATGAAAATCCTTAATAAAATGAGCGCAGGCTAAAGCCTGCGGCTACCAGAACATGCAGATATTTTTAAAGGTATTTCTGAAACATGACACTCGTGTAGTATTTCAGGAAATACCTTTAAAAAGAACCGTTTTATTCCCCCTCAAGAGGGATGGAATAAAGCGGGCTCCTTTATTAAACTTTTCCTGAAATACTACACTAGGTGAGAGTCACCAAACGAACAGGATCATTTTGCCTTGATGTTATAATACCTACTCGATTATTTTGGTTATGGAACAAGTGCGCTGTGACACTCCTGGCACAGGATTCTTGGGAGTTTTTTCTTCGCCTTATGCGGAGGAAAGGGGTATCCCCCTTCCCACATCTCGATATCAGACCTGATCAAATGCTCATTGCAAACTCCCATGCCACACACGATACAGATGCCGACGGCCTCGCTCTTGACCCCTTTCTGTGCACAAACATAACATTGCATAGCAATTCCTCCCTTCTTGGTATCTTGGCGATGTGGTATTCTTTCTCTTGCTCCCGCCGGAATTATTTGCAACCGGAAACAAGATAACCATTTTTCTCAGGTTCACCTAATTACCCGCAGGGGCAAAAGGTCCGAGATAGCATTTGATACATTAAGTACCATTGTCATTCAGGGACAGTTGCTTCAATCATAGCAATAAACTGCCCCCCTTGGCGTTTTTCCCCAAGACGCTGGGCCGGTTGCATCGATATCTCTCCGGCAGCAGCCTATTCATGCGGAGGAGGATTCTTGTGGGGCTATAAAGTCGTATACGAATACGGCTACAATCGCTCCAACAATCGGCCCGATACAATAAACCAGGAAGAACTGTCCCCACGGGCACGGGCCTCCGAAGAGCAGGTTGCCAACATATGGTCCGAAGGTCCGGGCAGGATTGATCGATGCGCCGGTCATGGGCCCCAGGGTTATGATAACCCCCGCAACGACCATACCGATGATCCAACCGGCCCAGCCTGCCGGAGCTCGGCTATCCACAGCCACCCCCATGATAGTAATCATCAGGAAAAAAGTACCTATGGCTTCACCGAGCATCCCCATGGGAATGGTCACTCCGGCCTTACTATTCAGCGTGGTCGCCCCCAAGGCGTAAAGAGTGGAAGCTTGGGTTCCTAAACAGGCTACAAAAAGCAAAGATGCGATGAGAGCGCCAGCCAACTGAAAACAGATGTAGGGTCCAACGTCTTTCCAGGGAAAGCTCCCGCGAACCGCCAAGCCGATGGTTACCGCAGGATTGATATGACACCCGGAAATTTTGCCAACCACGTATATGGCCGAGGCCACCGCGATTCCAAAGGCTAGTGCAATGGCGAGGACATCTGCCAAGCCTTTTACGCCCATCAGGCCAGCTACCACGGCGGCCCCTGGCCCGATCCAGACCAACATGAATGTGCCTACCAGTTCTGCCAGGTATTTTTGCATCGCTGTGGGTTCTTTAATCATTGGCTTTAGCTCCTTTCTGATAGGTATGCTGATTGGAATCTGGAGGGGGCGCCTCCAGATTCCATAGATGACCGCACTTCCTAGTGATTAAACGTGATTAAACCGCCAAATGCCATTCGCAGTACCCCTTCTCGCCCTTCAAGAAACCGGTTACCATCGGCACATTTCTCTTGATCAGGCTACAGACCGCACAGCCTTTGCAACCTCTTACCGGTGCACCGGGCACGCCTGGCTTGAAGGCGATGCAGTTGGTCATCAGCGTGGCCGTAGCACACTCCGGAGTTAGATAGCAGGGGTAGTCAGCCATACTCATGAGGGCCGCGAACCGTTGGGTGATGGCGCAAGCAGGGTAGGTATAGCGTTGAGGATTGGAGATAACCTCGTGCTTGTCAATGGGGCTGAGGTCTACAGGGATGCCCTTGATCTTTCCGCCACTCCCGATTGGGCTAATATCAAGAATCTTCTCCCCTCGGGAAATGATGTCGATAAAATCGGTATTGTGCAGCTCGTCAGCCTCTCCACGGTCGGGATGCATGCACGCGTAATTGTGGAAGCGCTTGGTGAGCAGATCTATCACCATCGGCACTGTAAAGCTGTCCTTCCACAAGAGGTAAGTCGTTGCGCAGGCAGGAGCCCCTGTTGCCACCGCCAGCACATCCCAATGGCTCTTATACGCATCCATCTTCAGGCCAGTGCGCAAGGTGTTTTCAAAAACGTCCATCGTGGCCTCATAGATCGCGAAGGTCATATCATCCTTGAACATATTGTACGCGGCTTGGGCCATATGGTGGCCGATCTCGCCCACACAGAAGGCCGGGATCGAGGTAATGTTAGCCGGATGGACGCCTTTTTCCAGCGCGGCCAACACAAAGGGTTTGATCTTCTCTTTGTACTGGGCCATGTACTTACGAACGTCGAAGGAACTGTGGGGTCCGTGCCCGCCCAGATTGTGGGTGTCCATCAGCTTGGCCTGGGCAGCTACTGGTTCCCGGTAGATGAATTGCAGCTGCTCGACTTCAGCCTGTTCCGCCTCACCAGCGGTCTTTCCAGACTCCAAGGCAGCGCGGAAGGCCCCGGCCAGTCCGTAGGAGGTATTCATTCCCCAGGACTTGCAGGCGAGAATGGTTTGCTTGTCCTTTACGGGAATATCCATTTGCCGGAGAATGCGGTTGACCAAATTCGGCACTGAACCGACCGACATGGCAAAGTCCACCACACAGGTCAAACCATACATGCCCCCATAGCGACGCACCGATTCGATGCCGATCAAGGCCTTGTTTTTAGCAATGGCATCGATGAACTTCCACATCGACTTCTTGAACCCCGGATCGGCCTCATACAGGATCTCAAGAATCGGTGGCGTCTGATAGTGTTCTATGAAGGGATCATCTTCCGGCCGGATGGTCTGTGCCAGACCAGTGAGAATTTGGTAATGAGCATTGACGGATTGGATATGCAGATCAAAAACCTCTTTGCTCTGTCCTTCGGACGGTTTCATCTGATTGACCGCATCAACATAAGGTTTGCAATGGGTGAAATTAAACGTTCCACCCCTGTGTTCTTTGTTGACCTTAAATGTGGATCTCGTCGCGTTAACCGCCTCATTAACCATTTTTTCATACAATGCAGCCATTTTGTTTCTCCTTATTGTTTTTCCCAAGGTCGAACAATCTGGATCACGGCGGAACTCAAGAAACAATGGACGATAGCCTAGTTTCACCTCCTTTCGAGGGATTGCTCTTCTTGCCTTTACGCCACCAAGTTCAGCGACCCATCAGGGCAAGCCTCTATGTCCTGAAAACACTCTTGATAGTTATCTACTATCGCGTGTAATAAAATTGCCAACTAATCGCCCAAGCCGCACTGGATGATTCCACAATTTCCAGGTTGAGACCATCAGCTACCATTGCGGTTACGGTCGAAAGAAAGATATAAGCCGCAAAGCCGCAAATTTTTATCAGGCCCATAAAACGCAAAAAGCCAAGTCATTAAGACTTGGCAGCGCGGCTGCAGGCTAACGGATCAGTTTGCAGCGTGGCGGTCCCCTCCGCAGGGTAGCCCTTTTTTTTTTAAAGCTAAGACGCCATGACTGAGAATGCAAGGGGAAATTTCAAAAAAAAAATGATTATAAACCATAGCTCAGATAAATAATGTATAACTCACTTAAATATTATAGTAAACTTAGAAACTGGATGCAGAAAAAATATCTGCCAGGCCTGGCACCGAAAAAGGTCCGGCAGTTCTATGTTTGGGGCGAAGAAGTTAAGCGGTCCATTGATTGGCTGATCAAGCGTCTGATCAAAGTGGGGGCCAGAATTTCTTATCATGCCCGGCGGTGGTATCTCCATGTGGTCTCGGCTTTTCCCCTGGCTCACCTTTACAGGGTGGTGCTGGCCCGGGGTCATTAACCTCCACAGCAGCGAAGTGTCTGGGATTCTGAGGGTGTGGTGCGCCCAAAATTCAGGGAAAAATTACTCTTTCAGCGAAATTTGGGCTATCATGGCGTAGACGAGAGGACTCGGCTTCGTGAACAAAGATTTTGGGGGATTTTTCCGGGACAAAGAGGTCCCAAAAACGATTTTTTGCGGCATTGGCCAACCCAAGGGCATAATCTCGGATTAAAAAAATACGGAGGTTAAATTATGGAAAAGAGCACTCAGAATCTCAAGGAGGCCTTTGCCGGAGAATCCCAGGCCAACCGCAGGTATCTGGCCTTTGCCGAACAGGCCGAGAAAGAGGGTTATTCCCAGGTAGCCCGGCTTTTCCGGGCCGCAGCGGCCGCAGAAACGGTTCATGCCCTGAATCACCTCAAGGCCCTGAAGGCCATCCAGGCCACAGCCGACAACCTCAAGGAGGCCATTGCCGGGGAGACCGCC